>ENA-OQBJ01000252-OQBJ01000252.1-human-gut-metagenome-genome-assembly--contig:-NODE-252-length-29067-cov-4.079613_pt1 | contig 29067 bp, 32 predicted proteins | sample MGYA00242743_ERZ504545 | MGnify/ENA primary metagenome ERZ504545 (study PRJEB26092, sample SAMD00036252) | human gut metagenome | host: Homo sapiens | study: EMG produced TPA metagenomics assembly of...
TGCCCCCGCCGCGACGCTTGAAGCAGCGGCAGCAGCAGAGGTGACGGCACCGGTGACGGCTCCAGTGGCTGCTGCAGCTGCAGAGGCACTGACTCCGCCAATCGCTCCCGTGATGGCCGTTCCAGCACCAATTGCTGAGCCGATCACAGGGGCTTCGGAAATTACTGCACCTACTGTACCAGCTGTTTCCAGTGCAGCTGCACCGATTTCTGTACTGGCCAGCAGGCTGCCTGCAGCACCAGCACCGTAGCTGATGGCACCAGCTTCTGCCGTATCGACAATTACATCACCGGCAGCTTCTGAGACGGTCTTATTGCCCTTGGCAACCTGGACGATGTTCTTGCCCAGGCTGAACCCGGCGCCAGCAGCTGCGCCGGACTTGGCTGCTGATACGCCGGCACGATGTGCGGCCGCCGCAGTTTTGGCCGACTGGTAAAACTTGGGAACGACGGTGGCATTCGTCTTGCCAGTCACCTTGGTTTCCAGCTGCATCGCATCGGCCCAGAACTTTGCTTCCTGTTCTGTGATATGACCTTCCACTACTTTTACGCCGGATTTTGCTGCTTCTGCTTTCAGCGCGCGGAAATGGGGGTTCCCTTTGTCGACGACGATGGTCTGTCCCTTATAGCGTGCAAAATCAATCTGTCCCGGCTTGTAGCCAATCTTTACCTGCTGGAACGCGGTGGTCCCGTCCGTCTTGAGGTGTTTCAGATCGGCAAGTCCATTGTTGTCCAAGACGATGGTATTGCGTCCGCGCGCCGAAGCTTCGGCTGCTTCCATGCTCTCGCCGACAAAGCCCTTGAAGCCCTTGCAGCCACCCCGCATGGTATTCAGGCTCGACATTTCCTTCTGAGCCCGTTCGAACGCCCGCATTTTCCTGACAGCCTGATGCACGGCCTTGCCATTTTTCGCCGTGCTGATGGTTCCTGCATAAATAGAATTCATTTCGCTTTTCATGATATATTCCTCCTGTTTATTGTAATCTCTGAGCCGGCTTATGGATTGGCCGGCACGAGTGTATAAAGCTGACGGCAGATATTCATTCCCGCCCGGTAATCCGAGGAAGTCTTGCTGATGATTACGGCGTGCTGGTGATCTTCGCCATAGTAGATCTTGTAGTGCGTCTTGCCGTTTTCCAGCTTGAAGCCGAGCTGGGCAAGCTGACGGTTCAGTTTCCTGGTCAGATGGCGATAGCCTTTGAAAATGTTTTTTAGTTGCTGATGAAAGTTTTTCTGTTGTTCCTGTTTCATCGTTGTACTCCTTTCTGCAGTCCGTATCTCTTTGTTGTCTTTATGATACGATTTTTTCCGTTGCAGGCCGAGTCAAACGCGATGCTTTTTTGATGCATTTTTTGTGCGCAACAATCTTTCCATGATTGCAGGATTGTTGCAGAAAATTGCAGAAATCTATTAAGAAAGTTGTTACCATTAGAGAGCTATTTGCAAGGGGGATCGGGTGTGTATATTACGTATCCGTTTTTACTGACCTTCCTGAAGACGAAGGAAGGGTTGAGTCAAAAAGAAATTGCCGAATATTTGGGGGTTCATCCCGCAACCATTTCCAGGTTGTGTAAGGGAGAGCAGAGCCAGATGGGAGGTGGAATCACGAAAGATGATTTCTATCAGCATCTGTTTTGCCAGGAAGCCTATCCGGAATACGTCCAGAATCTTTATCAGTATCTACATGAACATGAGGCCTTTGATCAGGAACTTGATGATCTGTATCATGTAATCTCGCAAGCAGAAAGTGAACATAAGCCGCGAGAAACGATACATAAAGCTAGGAAAGCGTTTTTACTGCAGGTCGTGGAGCGGGCAGAGGAGTCCCGCGAAGCGAATCTTGTCAATCTCAAGACTTCTGCCCCGGATATTTCTTTTGCACCGCTCAATTATCGGCTGACGGAAGGCTTTGTTGGACGTGCAGATTTATTGCAGGAGATTTCTGACGTGATGAAAGAGCATGGCTTTGCCGTCCTCTGTGGCATCGGTGGCCTGGGCAAATCGCAGACAGCCCTGCATTATGCGGAAAATGGCAAGCGCAGCAAGGCCTATCATCAGGTACAGATGGTGTATTTCCATCAGGATCTCAAGATGACCATCCAGGAAATACCCTTTCGAGGCATGAAGAAATATCAGAAGGAGGAAAAAGCAGGCGATGAAGGATTCCGGATCCGCATGGATGCCCTGAAAACATTTCATGCGGATACGCTCCTGATCATCGATAATATGGACATCATGGGAGCTTCTCTGACAAAAGAAGATCAAAGTGTCCTGGAAGAACTTGCCTCGATGGAGATGCATGTCCTGATCACGAGCCGGAACACGGCTCTTTACAAAGAGATGTACATGATTCCCATCAAGCCGCTGACGGAAGATGAGCAACTGGAACTCTTCCGTTTGAATTACAGTCCGCGCAAAGAAAAACCCATCGAATTGCCGACTAAAAATATCGATAAATACAAAGAGATCTGCCGTATGGTATCCGGACATACCATGCTCATCGAGCTTATTGCCAAGACCATGCGCGAGTATTCCTTGTCGCCGGCGAAAATGATCACCTTGCTCCGGGAGAAAAAGGACACGCGCGATTTAAAGATCCCTGTTGAGAAAGACAATAATTACGAGCAGGAAGACATCTACAACTCGATTTCTGCCTTGTTCAATATCAGTGCCATGGATGCACGGGCCAAGCAAATCTTGATGAAGTTGTCCCTTTGCTCCATCAATGGGGTACGCATGACGTTCTTTGACGAATTCCTGCTCGATGGCTGCAGCATCAGCAGCATCAATGTCCTTGTCAATCAGAGCTGGATTATCCGCGATTCCCATCAGGCGGCAGAGGATGACCGGATCCACCTGCATCCCTTGATTGAAACGGCTGTCCTGCGGAATCTGCAGCCGACCCTCAAAGACTGCCAGGCGTACCTCGAAAAGGCGATTCGCGTCTATTCTTCGAATGATGAAGAAATCGAAGCCATGGACCGGCACGATGCCTGTGCGATCCTGATCCGTGCCGGAGAACTGTTCCATGAAGAATATGATAAAGATTCTATCGAACTGCTGATCCGTCAGGCCAGCGTGATCTACAAGGCACATCAGTATCGGCAAGCCTGGGGGCAGTGCAATCTGGCACTGTCAATCTGCGAGTCTTCCACTTGTGCCGCTTGTCAGGAGCTGCTGCCGCAGGCATACTCTCTACATGCAGATCTGCCGTGAAACTGGCTGATTATCAGACGGCCATCAAGCTTACCATACGGCCATCGACATGTGGGAAAAACAGCCGCATCCTCCTTACGAAGATATCGTGGAAGCTTACAATCATCTGGCCAACGTTTATCGCAAGAATTCTCAGTATACCGAAGCCTGGATAATTTCCGCCTGGCCGAGAACCGCATGGATGTCCATGATATCGACAATCCGGAATTGCATGCAGATATCTTGAATAATATTGGGATTGTCTATATCAATCTGGATAATCTCGATAAGGCTCTGGAGAATTACAAAAAGGGCATGGAAATCCGTGAGAGACAGGCCGTACCGGACAAACGCCAGCTGGCTTACTCCTATCACAATATCGGTACGGTATATCAGCGGCAGCATCGGTGTGAGGATGCCCTGGAATGGCATAAGAAAGGCTGGATCTGCGCCGTGAGGTCTATACCCCGGACGATCCGACCATCGCGGATTCCCTGACCATGCTAGGCAATGATCATGCTGCCATGGCTCAAGGCAAGACGGATGAACATTATGCGGAGGCATTGAAGTACATACAGGAAGGGCTCAAGATACGGGAGAATTCTCTGGGTCCGGATCATCCGGCAACGGCCTGGAGTTATGAAAGCTTAGGGAAAATCTATTATCAACAGGAAGAATATGAGCAGGCGAAGGAAGCATTCCGGAAGTGCCTGTCCATCCGTCAATCCGCTCTGGGTGAGCAGCACGCCTATACGGCTCAGATCATGATCTGGATGGGCAGGACGGAAGGCAAGCTCGGGAATCTTCCGAGGGCCAGGACCTATTTGCAGCAAGCTTGCCGCATCCAGGAGCAGGTAAAGCCATCGGCTCTGCCTCAGACAAAGGCCCTGCTGGCTGAATTCGGAACTTCTTCTGTTTCAGAATAAGCCCGTTTCTGCGCTGATGTTTCACGTGAACATCAGCGTGAAAGCTTTATGGAAAAATTATAGGGGGAATTCATTTTTGCGACTTTCCTATACTGTAGATGCTGCCCATGATAGCAGGGCAATACGCCAGCTCGCCATATCGCCGCTCAGGTTTCGGTGAAGCTCTGGAAGCACATCAAGTGGAATGGCACAATTCTTGTCAACGGGAAGCCGTGTCGTGATGCCAGCCTGCGTGTCAAGGCAGGGGATGAGCTGACGATGCTCTGGCAGGAAGCGTCGCCCGTCGTGCCCGTCGACCGACCGCTCGATATTCTCTATGAGGATGAAGCCTTCCTGATTGTCAATAAGCCTGCCGCGATGATCATCCATCCGACGCATCGTGAAGCGCGTGATACGCTTGTCCATGCAGTAGCCGGCTATTTCCAGCGCAGGGGAGAGTGCGTCGGCATCCATCCGCTCTATCGCCTTGACCGTGATACGACGGGCATTGTCATCTTCGCCAAATCCGCGCACATCCAGCACGCGATGACGCAGCATCACGACCAGATTGACCGCGAGTACCTGGCACTGGCGCAAGGCCATCTGGACCGTCCGAGTGGCCGTATCGATATGCCCATCGGACGCGACATGAGCAAGGCGAATCATTGGCAGGTGCGCGCGGACGGGAAGCGCGCCCTGACGGAGTACAAGACCATCGCGTCGTGTCCCGCATATTCCCTGCTCAAGATCCACCTGCTGACCGGCCGCACCCACCAGATCCGCGTTCACTTCTCCGCCCTCGGCCATCCCCTTTTAGGCGACGCAGCTACGGCGGCTCCCGCGATGCCATCGCGCGCCAAGCCCTGCACGCCTGGCGCGTGCGCTTCATCCATCCCGACACCGGCAAAGAGATTCGCCTCGAAGCATCTCTTCCCGAAGACATGCGCCGCCTTATCCTCTCCGAGATTGTTTCACGTGAAACATCTCTAGAGGAAAGTGAAGGTAAAAAAGCGAAATAATCCTTGACAGCAAGATTACCGAAATCCATTCGTCATCTCGTCATCAATTGCAGAAAGGTTGTGGTTGTTTTGGATATTGTTGTTTGGCAAGCACATCTCTGGCCCGCACTGGTCATCGGGCTGGCCGCGTTCATGCAGGGAATCACGAGTCTTCTCATGATCTGCTTCATCTGCACCTACATGTTCTACGAACTCGCTGTGCAGTGAAGTGCAGAGCAGGTGTGTTGATTCTGTTACAATCTAACTTGGCATCATATATGATACCATCTTATAATAGAAAATAAGGAGGGAAGGGATGTCTAAGTTTGAATGGATGGTTTTGTTCCACGGAAGAACGTCGTCAAGATGTTCGGGATGCCGCTGGATATCGGCGTTTGGAAGATACTCGAAGAGGTACTTGAGGTCCTGGAATGGGTTCAGATCGTTGTACAGCAAATACCATCCCGAAAAGACCATCCGGCTGTTCATGAACGATTACCGCCAAGACGAGTGGGTCGAGAACATTCCGCTCTTCGCCACGCACGCATTCTTTTGAGTGTTTCACGTGAAACATCGCCCTCTTTTTTCACACAAACATTTCGTGACAATCTTGTCCGCAAGGTGCGGAGCGGGAAGTTCTCTTGCACAGACAAAATCCCGGCGCATGAGCAGTACGCCGGGATTTTTGCTGTGTATTATATCTTAGGAGAGCTTTGCGCTTCTGGGAAGAAGCTGCTAACGAAAGCCTATAGATAATATAGCATATATGAGAATGAATATCAATAGCGATTTGAGGTTTTTTTAGGAGAAATGCCCGGATCATGAACATGCAAAAGGCTGCCGGACTTGCGGCAGCCTTTGCTGTGTGTGGAAAAGCAGGATAGGAGAGTGGTAGGCCGAGGAGCGGCAGCGTGTTATTTCTGCGAGTAGAAGCCGGATGGCTGTCCCGAGAGATTGATGAGGATGTTCTTCATCTGCGTGTAGTGCTCGAGGATGACTTTGTGCGTCTCACGGCCGATACCGGACTGCTTGTAGCCGCCAAACGGCGAACCTTCAGGGATCTGGTTGTAGGTGTTGACCCAGATGCGGCCGGTCTCGATGGCGTTGGCGACACGGAAAGCACGGTTGATATCCTGTGTCCAGACAGCGCCGCCAAGGCCGTAATCGCTGTCATTGGCCATCTTGACTACTTCTTCTTCTGTCTTGAATTTGATGACAACGGCAACAGGCCCGAAGATCTCTTCGCGGGCAACGCGCATATCATTCGTAGCATCTGTGATGAGTGTCGGTTTCATGAAGATGCCGTTCTTGAGTTCACCGTCAGTTGCTTGCTCACCGCCGCAGGCGATGGTCGCACCTTCTTTTTTAGCGAGTTCGACGTAGGAAAGGACTTTATCGAGCTGAGATTTATAAATCGTCGCACCGAGCTGCGTGTCTTCTTTCCACGGCAGGCCAATCTTGACTTTGTTGAAGCGGTTGACGAGCTCTGCTACAAATTCGTCATAGATGTCCTCCTGGACGAAGATGCGCGAACCAGCGCAGCAGACCTGTCCCTGATTGAAGAGGATGCCGAGCTGGGCACCATCATAAGCCTGTTCGAGGTTGCAGTCCGAAAAGAAGATATTCGCGGATTTACCGCCGAGTTCCAGTGTGGCCGGAATGAGTTTTTCGGCCGCAGCTTGGGCAACGGAAAGACCGACTTCTGTTGAGCCTGTGAATGCCAGTTTGCAGAAACCCTTGTGGTCGAGCATGTACTGACCGGCTTTTGAGCCTGCGCCCGTGATGACGTTGAAGACACCTGGCGGCAGGACGTCCTTGATGAGATCGGCAAAGTACAGCACGGAAAGGGAGGTCGTCTTTGACGGCTTCAGGACCGTGCAGCAGCCGCTTGCGAGTACTGGTGCGAGTTTCCATGCTGCCATGAGGAACGGGAAGTTCCACGGTACAATCTGGCCGACAACGCCAATCGGTTCACGCAGGATGATGCTCATGGTCGTATTATCGAGCATCGTGGCGGAGCCTTCCTCGGCGAGGATGCAGCCGGCAAAGTAACGGAAATGAGCAGCGGAAAGCGGCACATCGATATTTCTTGTCTCGCGGATGGGCTTGCCGTTGTCGAGCGTCTCGATGAGAGCAAGCTCATCCGTATGCGCATCGATGATGTCGGCAATCTTGTTGAGAAGGGTGGCACGTTCCTTGACCGTGGTCTTCTTCCACGTAGCAAAGGCTTTCCAGGCTGCATCTACGGCAGCATCGACATCCTGCGGCGTGGCTTCTGCGCAGCTGGCAAGCTTGTCACCCGTCGCAGGGCAAAAAGCGTCGAATGTCTTGCCATCGGCTGACGGATGCAAGATCCGTCGATGAAAAGGCCATACTGGCGGTTCAGTTTCGTATCTGGAATCATGCGAATCCCTCCTATATATCTGGATTGAAAGGTAAATCTTCTTTATGTAAAAGCTCTTGGCTTTACATGCATTACGACGCTTGTTTCTCTGCTCCGGCATCTTTTGCTTCCGGAGCATTTTTTATGGATTCAGGCAGGCCTTGCAATTCAGGACGAGTGATCAGGCGGCCAAGACGTGTCCCCGAAAGATAATTGAAAATCCATTTGAACGTGACGGAGACATTGGCATGGAACCCTGCTTTCGTGAGCAGATGGATCCAGAGCCAGGCCGACCAGGCGAGAAAGCCGCGGCCGCGCAGAGGGCCTGCTTCCATGACGCTTCACTGTTGCCGATGATGGCCATGACGCCTTTGCTCTTGTAATGGAGATGTTCCATCTCTTCCCCGCGTACATCATGCAGGATGTTCTTGGCGGCGAGTTCTCCTTCAGCCAGTGCCACGGGGGCAAGCGTCGGCAGAGGATGCTGTTCCCCGGGCGGCGTGTAGCTTGAGCAGTCCCCGACAGCAAAGATATCCTGCATGCCTGGGACACGGATCGCGGCATCGATGAGCAGGCGTTTGCCGCGGTCTTTTTCGCAGGCAAAGCTGCTGAGACAGTCCGCAGGGCGTACACCTGCCGACCAGACAACCGTTTTCGTCTTGAGCATGGAGCATGACGCATCTTTTGGAGCGTTCATCGGACGGTAGAAAAGCGTCTCTCCATCGTAGCCCGTCACGAGCATGGAACACTGTACGTCAATGCGTTTTTTCTGCAGGACCTTGAGCGTCTCTGCGCGGAGCTTTTCGGACATCATGCCGAGTACGCATGGATCGGCGCCAATCAGATGGATGTTGACTTCATCAAAGTCAATATGGTGGAACTCTTTTTGCAGGACATCGTAAACGAGTTCGGATACACCGCCTGCACCCTCGACACCGATTGGCCCAGCGCCGACAAAGACAAAGGTCAGCAGAGCCTTGCGCTTTTCAGGGTCTGTTTCAGCAGAAGCTTCTTCAAAGACGCTTAAAAGATGGCTGCGGATGCGGATCGCGTCTTGCAGGGTCTTCAATGGGAATGCGTTGCGCTCTACTTCTTCGTTGCCGAAGAAATTTGGCGTCGAGCCAAGAGCGATGATGAGATAGTCGTAGGGAATATTCCCGTGACTCGTCTTGACGATCTTTTCTTTGGGCTGGATGCCGTAGACCTCTGCTAAAAGGAAATCAACGTTATTTGCTTTTTTGAAGAACCCACGAATGGGGTAGACGACCTCATCCGTCGAGAGCATCGATGTCGCTACCTGATAAAGGAGCGGTTGGAAGACCTGGTAGTTGTTGTGATCGATGATCAGTACATCCAACGGCTGATTGGCCAGTTGCTGCGCTGCTTTGATGCCGCCGATACCCCCACCGAGGATGACGACACGCGGCCGTTCTTTCATGTCCGATCCCGCCTTTCCAGTCAAGGACGAAGGGAATATGCTTGTGTAGCGGAAACCGCCAAAACGTCTGTGTGACGTTTATCACATTTTGATATTCACTTCATTTTAATATATATTATCATTTAGTCATATTATACACTTATTTTTCAGAAATATAAAATACTAAAAATTTATGATATATATAACACGTTCATATTCTTTATTGCACAAAAAAAGGCCCTAGGGGTGTGACACCCTAGAGCTACGGAATCAGATGCTATGCCTTAGAGAGATGCGGTCTGTGTCAAGCTTTTCTCGTTCAATGCATTTTTATGGTACACGTTTCTTGATGATTGCTTCGCGCATTTTTTGCATATTCTTTTCGTACAAATCTGGAATGCGCATGGCAAGACGCATATACAATACATCGGAAATAGCCATGTGGATCAAGCGGGAAGATATTGCTTCACTACAGAAGCGCACTTCGCGCCCCATTCCAGATAAGACGATATCGGCAAGCTCGGCCAGCGGAGAATGGATATAGCTGGTGATGGCAATCAGAGAAGCCCCGTTTTTTTTGGCGATTTTTACGCTGTCCAGCAATTCGCGTGTTGTGCCACGATGGGAGACAGCAATGACTACATCATTCTGTTTGGCTAACGCAGCTGTGGTAAATTGCATATGTGCATCTTCGTATGCATGGATTGAAAGGCCAAAACGCAAGAAGCGCGTTTCAATGTCCTGACAAACTGTGGCGGAGTTGCCGAAGCCGAATACAAGGATTTGTCTGGCCTTTAGTAGCAGGTCTGCCGATTGGTCGATTGCTTGGAAATCAAGGAGTTTTAATGTGTCTTGGAGTCCGTCTGAGATATTTTTAAAAATACGTGTGGCTATGGTCTGTGTCGTATCTTCTGCAATCAGTGCGGGAAAAACAACACCTTCTGATTGTGCCATATCTGAGGCAAGTGCTATTTTTAGACTCTGCAGGCCAGAAAAACCCAGTTTTTTACAAAACCGAGATACGGAGATCTCGGAACTCTTCGTATGACTTGCCAGCTCGGCAATCGTTTCTGTCATGATCTCTTTATCATGTGTGATAATGTAATCAACGATTCTCTTTTCCGTGCGAGTCATTGTTTTATATGCACTACGGAATAAAGGAAAGCGGGAGAGCCTATCCATGAGGAACCTTCTTTCTGTGTATGCTTGGTTGTTTCTATTAGTATAACATAGGCATTTACTTGCAATAAATGATATAAGTATATCATTTATTTAAAAAATAAATGATATACTTATTGCAAATAAAGAAGCGACATGCTATAATTTCTATATCAAATCGTTGACGATCATGAATTTTCAAAATATGAAAGGAAGGGACTGTTATGGCAAGTCAAAATTTCTCACCTGAAGTGATACGGAAATTCAATCGCTTTAAAATGGAATCGCTGTTAGGTGTTTTTATTGGCTATATGGCTTATTACATCGTACGCAATAACTTTATTTTTTCTACCCCGTATTTAAAGGAAGAATTGTCGCTCAGTGCAACGCAGATCGGTCTGCTCTCCAGTGCAATGCTGATTACATATGGCTGCAGCAAAGGCTTTATGAGTGTCTTAGCAGATAAATCCAATCCTCGTTATTTTATGGCAACCGGTCTGCTGTTATGTATTTTGGTGAATTTATGCATGGGATTTACAACCAGTTTTTATCTTTTTGTGGGGCTGGTTGTTTTATTGGGGCTCTGCCAGGGAATGGGCGTAGGTCCATCGATTATCACGGTCGGTCATTGGTTTTCGCGCACAGAACGCGGCAGAGCCAGCACGATGTGGAATGTTTCTCATAATGTTGGCGGCGGCTTGGTAGCACCCGTTGTCGGTGCAGCGATGAACTTTTTAGGTACAGAACACTGGCGTATTGCAGCATATATTGTTCCAGGCCTCGTCGCATTTATAGCAGTATTGCTGGTTCTGAAACTGGTTAAGCGCCGGCCGGCAGAGGAAGGCCTGCCTACCGTGGAAGAAATTTCCCATGAGGCTTCTGTAACGGAACGAGTACTGAAAAAAACACAGGAACGTCCGAAAGATATGTCCGCTTGGGAGATTTTTTACAAGTATGTCTTTAAGAATGAAAATTCCTGGTACCTTGTTTTAATTGATATCTTTACCTATATGGTACGGTTTGGCATGATTACATGGATTCCCTTATATCTTTTGACGGTAAAAGGCTTGACTAAAGGAGAAATGGGCGTTTCATTTATGCTGTTTGAGTGGGCGGCCATTCCTTCCACGCTGATTGCAGGATGGCTGGTTGATAAATATTTCAAGGGAAAAGTCATGCTGTTGCCGTTTATGTGCCTGATTGTGGTTTTTGGTTGTGTGTTCGGGTATATGCAGTCGGATTCTGTTTTTGCCATTACTGTTTTTGCAACGATTACGGGATGCCTGATTTATATTCCACAGTCCATGGTCGCTGTTCAAGCCATGGAAGTCATTCCCAGCTTTGCTTTGGGCTCTGCAGTAGGATTGCGCGGTTTTATGAGCTATCTGGTCGGTACTTCGATGGGGACAACACTCTTTGGTTTTGTCGTAGACCGTTTTGGTTGGGATAGTGGTTTTTATCTGATCATGGGCGGTGCGCTCTGCTGCATGACTTTTTGCTACCTTTCTCATCGTGGTGTGCAGAAAATTTATGGTACAGGGAAGGAAATGGCGTGATTGCCATGAATTATTCATACAGGTAGAAGGATACGGATTTTCGAGAAAGGGTTATTGATATGCAGGAATATGATATTGGTATTTTTGGGATGGGTGTTATGGGCAGCAATCTTGCCTTGAATATAGCAGATCATGGCTTCCAGGCTGCTGTATATAATATTACGCCGGATCTGACACAAAAGATGATAGAGATGCATCCCCACAAAAATATAAAAGGATTTTTTGATCTGTCTGCTTTTGTGGCATCACTGGCACGCCCTCGCAAAATACTCATGATGATTCCTGCTGGCAAACCGGTGGATGATGTGATTGAGAGTTTATCTGGCCTGCTGGAGCAGGGCGATTGCTTGATTGATGGCGGGAATTCTTATTTCAAGGATACCATTCGCCGGGAACATACATTAAAGCGTTTGGGGATTCATTATTTTGGCATGGGCGTGTCAGGTGGGGAAACTGGTGCAAGAAAAGGACCTGCCTTGATGCCAGGCGGCAATAAAGACGCTTATGAAGAAATCCGACCCATTGTTGAAGCGATTGCGGCGCGTGCTGCAGATGGGAAATCGTGCTGCCGTTATATCGGTGCGGACGGGGCGGGCCATTATGTGAAGATGGTACACAATGGCATTGAATACGCTGATATGCAGCTGATTGCCGAATCTTACCTTTTATTGAAATATCTTGGGAAAAAAACGAACGAAGAGCTTTCGGATATTTATCGTGCCTGGAATGAAGGAGAGCTGAACAGCTTCTTGATCCGTATCACGGCAGATATTTTCCGAGAGCGGGAACAGGAAGGATTTTTGATCGATAAGATTGTTGACAGTGCCGGACAGAAGGGAACCGGACGCTGGACCAGTGTGGAAGCATTGGAGGAAGGCGTCAACACATCGATCATCACGCTGCCTGCAATGCGCGCGTCATAAGCAACCTGTTGACGGAACGGGAACGGTATGCAAAAAAATACAGGCACCTGTGATGCCTGTACCGGAAGATGATTTTGTGGAAGATGTCCAACGCAGTCTGTATACGGCTAAGATCATTGCCTATACACAGGGTTTTTCCCTGTATCGGTCAGCAGGGAAATGGTATCATTGGGATCTTGACCTTGGCGGAATTGCTTCTCTTTTCCGTAGTGGATGCATTATTCAGGCCCGTTTCTTGGATAAGATCACAGAAGCGTATCAAAAGAATCCGGATCTAGAAGCACTCATGGAGGATTCTTTCTTTTTAGAGAAAATCAATGATAACTTGCAGAGTTTGCGCCGGGTGGTGTCTCTGGCTGCATCAAGCGGCTTGCCAGTTCCAGCGATGATGAATGCCCTTGCTTTCATCGATGCCAGCAGGAGTCAGTCTCTAGGGGCTAATCTCATCCAGGCACAGCGTGACTATTTCGGCGCGCATACCTTCTGCCGTGTAGATCGGGAAGGTACATTCCATCATGAATGGCAGCATCATGATGGATCTGTCCAGCACGATGGATGATATAGAGAAAGGTTTTTCAGTATAGACAAAATCCCGGCGCATGAGCAGTACGCCGGGATTTTTGCTGTGTATTATATCTTAGGAGAGCTTTGCGCCTCGTACTGAGGTGCTAACGAAAGCCTATAGATAATATAGCATATATGAGAATGAATATCAATATATAAATAAATATTTTTTGTAAAACAAAAGCCGCCCCGGTTCTGCTCAACCGGGGCGGCTATCACGAAATATCGTTAGCAGGGAAAACTCTCCTTGGCATTATTCTAGCACAGGGCAGCAGCCCTGGCCTGTGACTGAGTTCCAGAATGGAGAGGATCTCATCATTGATGATATCTTAATGATGGAACAGGCGGATATGCGTCATGGCCATTGTCATGTTGTATTTGTCGGCTGTCTCGATGACATTGTCATCACGGATGGAGCCGCCCGTCTGGGCGACGTAGGTCACGCCGCTCTTGTGGGCGCGCTCGATGTTGTCGCCGAACGGGAAGAAGCGTCGGAGCCGAGAGAGACGCCGGTCTCCTTCTGGAGCCAGGCTTTTTTCTCCTCACGCGTGAAGACTGGGGGTTTTTCGGTGAAGACTCGCTTCCAGTCATCTGTTTCGAGCAGGTCTTCCCATTCCTCACCGATGTAGACATCGATGGCATTGTCGCGGTCCGGGCGGCGGACTTCCGGTTTGAAGGGGAGATCCAAGACCTGTGGCTCTGGCGCAGGAACCAGTTGTCAGCCTTTGTGCCGGCGAGACGCGTGCAGTGGACGCGGCTCTGCTGGCCAGCGCCGATGCCGATGGCCTGGCCGTCTTTCGTGTAGCAGACGGAGTTGGATTGCGTGTACTTCAGCGTGATCAAAGCAATCAACAGGTCGCGTTTGGCGTTCTCCGGCAGGTCGTGATTCTTCGTCACGATATCCTTGAGGCAATCCTCCGTGATGGCGACGTTATTGCGTTTCTGTTCGAACGTGACGCCAAAGACCTGCTTGCGCTCGAGTTCTTCCGGCTGATAAGCGGGATCCATCTGCAAGATCAGGTAGGTACCCTTGCGTTTCGACTTGAGGATTTCGAGAGCTTCCGGCGAATACGACGGTGCGATGATGCCGTCAGATACCTCACGCTTGAGGAACGAAGCCGTCTGGGCATCACATTCGTCAGACAGGGCAACGAAGTCACCGTAGGAACTCATGCGGTCTGCACCGCGCGCACGGATGTAAGCCGTGGCAATCGGGGAGAGTTCACGCCCTCGACAAAATATACTTTTTCGAGGACAGGGGAGAGAGGAACAGCGACGGCAGCGCCGGCCGGGCTGACGTGCTTGAAAGAAGCGGCAGCCGGCAGGCCCGTAGCTTCGCGCAGCTCGCGGACAAGCTGCCAGCTGTTCATGGCATCGAGCAGATTGATGTAGCCAGGACGGCCGTTGAGGACCTCGAAAGGCAGTTCCCCTTTTTCCATGAAAACGCGGGCCGGTTTCTGGTTCGGGTTGCATCCGTATTTGAGTTCCAGTTCTTTCATTTTCGTCTTTGCTCCTTTTTCACATATAAAAAAAGCCGACACAAATCCAGGCTCTGCCCAGACGGTCGGCTCTTCTTCCCTGTGCTCCCTGTGGTCATCCACTTCCGTCAGTTGCACAGCATCTAATTAAAATCTATCATCCTGCTGGAAATTTGTCAAGGTCTGTGCTGGTCCGAAAAAATAACCTTCATCCTGTTTTCCCATGGCTTTTTATGGTATTATTAGGTGTAGTCAAGTGTCATACGATGACTTTCCAAGCGTCAATATGCTAGATATTCTCAATACAAGGGGGACTTCCATTATGTTGAAAAGCATTGCAGTCATGACCAGTGGCGGCGACAGCCAGGAATGAATGCGGCAGCACGCGCTGTAGTCCGTACTGCTTTATATGAAGGTGTCAAGGTCTGGGGAATCCGTGGCGGCTATCACGGTCTGCTCGAACAGGATATGTTTGAGATGCAGTCCAAGGACGTCAGCGATATCATCCAGCGTGGTGGTACCTTCCTGGGGACGGCGCGCTGCAAGCGCTGGAAGACCCCAGAAGGCCGCATGATGGGTTACCAGCATTTGAAGGATCGCGGCATTGAAGGCCTTTGCGTCATCGGCGGTGATGGTTCTCTGCGCGGCGCTTCGCTGCTCTCGAAGGAGACGGGGATCCCTATCGTTGGCCTGCCGGGTACGATAGACAACGATGTCTGGGGCTCCGATTATACGATTGGCTGCGATACGGCTGCCAATACGATCATCGATGCCATCAATAAGCTGCGTGATACGGCTTCAGCTCATCGCCGTGTCATCGTCCTCGAGGTCATGGGACGCAACTGCGGCTGGCTCGCACTTGTTTCGGGCATCTCGGGCGGCGCTGAGTACATCCTGGTCCCGGAAGAAGAATATGATCTCGATGCCATCTGCAACGACATGAAGGAAGCTTACAAGAAGGGCAAGCGTTATATCCTCGTCGTCGTGGCAGAAGGTGCCGGCAGCGGCCAGGAAATCGGCAAGTACATTGCGAGAAGACGCAGCTTGACACGCGCGTATCGGTACTCGGACACATCCAGCGTGGGGGAGCTCCGTCGGTCATCGACCGTGTACGTGCCAGCCAGCTTGGCGAGCAGGCTGCACTCGCGCTGATTTCCGGCTTGTCGGATATCGTATTCGGCTACAGCAAGGGGCGTGTCGTTTCGATTGACCTGCACGATGCCGTCAACAACAAGAAGGTTCTTGATCCGGACTATCTGCATCTCGCAAAGGTCCTGTTCTGATTGCAAGATTTTGCATAACGAAAGAGAAGCTCGCTTCCCATCCGTTCATGGATGAGGAAGCGGGCTTCTTTTTTATGATGCGACAATACCGAGATGCGGCGGGAGAGCCGCGCAACACTTCGCTTCGTTTTTGCCCAGCCCTCCCGCCGAAGGTTACGATATCCGTATCTTGAATGAGTATGATTTATTCTGCTCCAACCATCTGTTTAGCGAGTTTGACTGCTTTGACGCCATCGGCTGCGTAGGCGTCGGCACCGCAGGCATCGGCGTAGTCCTGGGTGACTGCAGCGCCTCCAATCATGACTCTTGCCTTGACATTTTCCTCACGGAGTTTGGCGATGACCTTGTCAATCTGCGGCATCGTGGTCGTCATCAGGGCAGCGAGACCGACGATATCGGCCTGGTGTTCTTTGGCTGCCCGTACGATGGTATCGGCATCGACATCCTTGCCGAGGTCGATGACCTTGAAGCCGGAGTTGGCGAGCAGGGCTCCCGTGATGTTCTTGCCGAGGTCGTGTACGTCGCCCTTGACCGTGGCGATGACGAAGGTTCCTTTGTCTGCATTGGCACTGGCCGGGATGAGTTCTTTGAGCTTGTCGAATGCGGCGCGCATGGTTTCTGCAGAAAGCAGGACCTGTGGCAGGAACATGCGGCCGGAGCCGAAATCTTCGCCAATCTCAGTCATGGCGGCCGTCAGGCCATTCTCGGTGATTTCATTGCCGGTCTTGCCTTCCTGGAGTGCCTGGATGACCAGTCCGACGATGATATCTTTTTCGCCTTCGATGACGGCTTGCTTGATGGCGTCCAGTATTGGCAAGTCTGTGGTTTTCATGACAGCTGCTTTCCTGGGAACAGCGAGGTTGCTCTCATCCTGGCTGAAGGCCAGGCCGCAAGGGTCGTCGCCAAGCAGGGCTGCGCTGGCCTTGAGGGCTTTCTGCATGGATTCGTCGTAAGGTTCATGATGGGCGCATCGAGACCGGTGGCGAGGCACATGGCAAAGAAGGTGCTGTTGATGAGCGGGCGGTTCGGCAGGCCAAAGGAGATATTGGAAAGACCCATGGTGGCCGGGTAGCGAGATGCTGGCGATAGAGCTGCAGGGTACGCAGGACCTCGCGACAGGCATCTTTGTCGGCAGATACGGTCATGACCAGCGCGTCGAGCAGGAAATCACCGTCTTTGAGGCCGGCTTCTTTGGCTTTGCTGATGATGAACTGTACGGTCTTGAGACGAGCCTCTGCCGTCTTCGGCACGCCATCTTCGGTGATAGGCAGGCAGAGGATGGCAGCCCCGTATTTCTTTGCGAGGGGCAGGAAATCACGGATGCGGGCATCTTCTGCGGAGACGGAATTGATGAGCGCGCGGCCGTGATACGCGCGCAGGCCGGCTTCCAGTGCAGCGGCGTCACTCGTATCGATGGCAAGCGGCGCATCGGTGAGCTGTGCGATTTCCGTCACGGCCTGCTTCATGCATTGACGGCATCGATACCGGCAACGCCCATGTTGACATCGAGAAGCTGCGCGCCGGCTTTGACCTGGTTGACGGCTTCTTTCTTGACGGATAGCAGCGAGCCTTCGCGAATCTCGGCAGCGAGTTTTTTGCGGCCTGTCGGGTTGATGCGCTCGCCGATGAGGACGGTCGGCAGTGCTTGGTCGATGCAGACGGATTTACTGCGGCTGGCCAGCCAGAGCCGTTGCGGGCGTGCGGTACGCTTCGGCTCCGCACAGCCGGCAAGCGCAGCGGCAAGTGCGCGGATATGTGCGGGGGTTGTGCCGCAGCAGCCGCCGAGGTACGTGGCTCCGGCTGCAAGGAGTTTCGGCCCCCAGCTGCCGAAGTCTTCAGGGCCCATCGGGAAGTGCGTTTCGCCATCGACAAGCTGTGGCATGCCGGCATTGGGCTGCACGCTGATGGGGCAGCTGCAGTTTTCTGACAGCGTCTTGACAATCGGCACGAGCTGCTCCGGTCCAAGTGAGCAGTTGACACCGATGATGTCAGCGCCCATGGCCGAGAGGATGATTGCAGCTGACTGCGGGTCTGTACCTGTGACGGTACGACCGTCGTCGCTGTAGGTCAGCTGACAGATGACAGGGATATCGGGTGCTGCGTCTTTGGCTGCAAGCAGGGCAGCGCGCATCTCCTGGATATCGATGCAGGTTTCGATGATGAAGAAATCCACACCAGCGTTGGCAAGAGCCGAGGCCTGTTCTTGGAAGCAGTCATAGGCTTCTTCGAAATCGAGGTCACCAAGCGGGCTGATGAAGCGGCCCGTAGGTCCATGGAGCCTGCAATCTTTACCTGCCCTTTGCTGCTTCTCTAGCAATCCGTACGGCAGCGGCATTGAGTTCCTGGACACGATTTTCCAGGCCGTAGTGGTCGAGCTTGAGGCGGCTGGCACCGAATGTATTCGTTTCGATGATGGTGGCACCTGCTTCGATATAAGCGCGGTGGATGTCACGGACGACTTCAGGATGTTCGATGTTCATGAGTTCGGGGCAGCCGCCCGGTTTCAGTCCGCCGGCCTGCAGCATGGTACCCATGGCACCGTCGAAGATATGGATCATGATGATGCTCCTTCATTTTCATACAGTTTCGCAGTTTCTCGATGCATGTTTGGATGCAATATGTCTATTTATAATCATACTATGTTAGTATGCATTATATGTCAAGCCTTTTTGCTCGCTTTCTGCTGCAGCCGCTTCTTCCTGTTTGCGGGCAGGACAATCGTGTTTGCTGCAGGCTGCGCAGCCCTTGGCATCGTGCTTATTTTCCCGGGGCGAAGTGGTTTTTTCTTCCTTATAGAGACCGATGATGGCCGTGACGCTTTTGCGAGGTACGAGCATTTTTGCCTCAGAAAGGGAGATGCCAATCGTTTCGCAGTGCGTCAGACGGATGAGTTCGGGCTGCTGTTCGAGTGGCCAATCTCCATAGCCGGGACTGAAACGCCAGCGCATACTATAGCCCTGGGCGGCGACTTTTGGCTTGATGGCCCGCTCCAATCCATCGGCCAGCTGTTCTACGGCCGTAGTCGCCGCTGCATCGAGCAGTACGCTGGAAGTATATTCTCCGTCCGCGAAACGCTTGGTGACCATTTCTTCGATATCATCGCCAACGGTGACAGCCAGCAGGATGACTTTGTCACAGCCGGCGAGGTGCCGGCCGATCTTTGTCCCTTCAATCCGGAAGGAGGATCAGAAAGGACAGTCTGTTTTTCACAGTCATAGTCGTAGAGCTGCCAGATACCTTGCGGTCTTGCCAGCAGGCGTGCGTCTTGGCATGCATCCTCGATGCGTGTTTCATCGAAGTTCTTGGCGCGCATCAAGCTGCATAGCGCCGGGTTTCCTTGGGGTCAATCTTGAGCAGTGGGGCATTGTATACGGGCATGGGAAGACCTCCTTGGGAAAATTTTTTGTTTGTTTCACGTGAAACAATAGCATTTTTCAGTGATTCATTATATTATATGGTATAGGAAAAATTGCTCTATTTTAGGATTGTTACAAGCAAGGGCTTTTGTCATTTACCTATGTTACAATGTAACAATTATACTGATTTTAGCCTTTTTTTACAAGGAATAATGTATTGTATTCCCATATGCTGTGACAGGGAGTAAATTCTAGGAAAGTGGTGAACTATGTGGCAAAGATTATTGCAGTAGCCAATCAGAAAGGCGGTGTCGGCAAGACAACAACGTCCGTCAATCTGGCGGCCTGTCTGGCGGAGGCCGGCAAGAAAGTCCTGCTGGTGGATTGCGATCCGCAGGGCAATGCTTCCAGCGGCTATGGCATCGATAAGTCTGCACTCGATACGACCATTTACCAGGTCATTATCGAGGGGACGCCAGTGGAACAGGCTATTGTGCATACGGATTTCCAGGTGGATGTCCTGCCGGCCAATATCGAACTGGCTGGCGCCGAAGTGGAACTTGTGGCGGCCATCTCGCGTGAAACGCGTCTCAAGCGTGCATTGGATACTGTCGCGGACACATATGATGTCATTCTCATTGACTGTCCGCCGTCTCTGGGGCTCTTGACGCTCAATTCGCTGGCTGCAGCGGATTCGGTACTCATGCCAATCCAATGTGAATTCTATGCGCTTGAGGCGTTTCTCAGCTCATGAATACCATCGAGCTGGTGCGTACGAATCTCAACGCCCGCCTGGAAGTGGAGGGCGTACTCATGACGATGTACGATGGGCGTACACGCTTGGCGGAACAGGTCGTGGCCGAAGTGCGGGAGAATTTTGGCGAACTCGTCTATCAGACGATGATCCCGCGTACCGTGCGGCTCAGCGAAGCTCCTTCATACGGTGAGCCCATCATCTATTACGACAAGCGTTCCAAAGGTGCAGAGACATACCGGCAGCTGGCAAAAGAGGTGATGGCTCATGGCAAATAAAGGTCATGGCGGCCTTGGCAAGGGCTTGGGGGCTCTGCTCAAGGATCGTAAGATTACGCCGGCCAGAGATCAGGTGCAGGAAATCCCGGCTGCTGATATACGGGCCAACCGTTATCAGCCTCGTCAGGAATTTGATGAAGCATCCTTGCAGGAGCTGCAGCATTCGATCAAGCAGTACGGCATCCTGCAGCCGCTCATTGTTCGCCGCTTGCCCGATCAGGGGTATGAACTCATCGCCGGTGAGCGACGCCTGCGTGCGGCACGTTTGGCAGGACTTGCAAGGTGCCTGCCCTGGTACGGGAATACAATGATGCGGAGGTCAGTGAGATCGCTCTGATTGAAAATATCCAGCGGGAGAATCTCAATGCCATCGAGGAAGCACGGGCCTATGAACGGCTCTTGCAGGAGTTCCAGATGACGCAGGAACTCATCGCGCAGAAAATCGGCCGCAGCCGTTCCCACATTGCCAATTTCCTGCGCCTGCTGCGCCTGGCACCGGATGTCCAGGATGCCATAGCGAACGGCGGCTTGTCCATGGGACAAGCCAAGCCTTTGCTGGCCCTGGAGGATCCGGCTTTGCAGAGCGAAGCTGCGGCTTTCATCCGTGAGCATGGCAGCTCGGCACGTCAGTCAGAAGAACTGGTGCATAAGCTGCTGGCGAATCCGCACTATCTTCAGGATATGTCTGCTGCCAAAGCAGAGCAAGATGCAGTGCGCAGGAAGGACACAGCACCCAGGAGGATACGTTCCTTGCAGCTGCTGCCGACCGCCTGGTTGAGGCATTGGGGACGAAGGTACAATATTCGCCCGGGACGCAAAAAGAGCCGCATCGAGATCGAATTTTATTCAGAAGACGATCTGGAACGTCTGCTGGAACTCTTGACCGGAGCGGATAATCCTCCAGCTCCATCTGCCGGGGAAACGAAGCCTTTTGTAGTCTGATCCATGATGTTTCACGTGAAACATCGTTGCTATACATTTCTAAGGAGTTTTCAATAAGACAATGGATATTCAGGTAATCACCAAACTTGTACTCAATAATATTGTCGGGGTTGTGGCGGTCTTGAGCGTGTTGGCTCTGCTGCTCCTGCTGCTGACCATCAATCTTTTCATGAAAGTCAATTATATGAAGAAGCGCTACCGCAAGATGATGACAGGGGCTGATGGTTCCAATCTGGAACGCATGCTGATTGGCCACATCAATGAGATGAAGGCCGTAGCGGAAGAAAATGAGCGTCTCAAGCAGGAGAACGAACGCATAGATGCTCTGTTGCAGCTGGCCATTACGCGTGTCAGTGTCGTGCGTTTCCGCGCCTTTGATGACATGGGCAGTGACCTCAGCTATGCCGTCGCCTTGCTGGATTCTCACAACAATGGTGTCATCCTCACCAGTATATTTGGCCGTGAGGATTCGCGCAGCTATGTCAAGCCGGTAGAGAATGGAACCTCCACGTATGCTTTGATGGAAGAAGAACAGCAGGCTCTCGATGAGGCCATGAGGAAAGTTGTGACAGAGTCTGAATGGCAAAATAATGTTTTGAATTGCCAGGAACCTTATGCTATAATAAAGCGTAAGGTTCATTTTTTTAGGTCAGTTGTAATCCAGGGAGAGTAAGGGTCCGTGGATTATTTTTGTTTTTGGAGGTTTGGTTTTTGGATAACGACAATAAAGAAAAGAAACAGCCAGAACAGACGACTGTAACTGAAGTACAGCATGCAGTGGAGAAAACGCAAGAAAAACCGAAAAAAAAGCAAACGATTTATACGATCAAGCTCATCCCGGATGATAAAGGGGACATCAAGAGCATCCGGCTTTCGGCGCGCATGTTGAAATATGGTGCCGCTTCTCTGGCAGCCGGGGCACTGCTTTTTGTCGGTGCATTCAGTTATTCGGTTTACAGCACGTTCGTCAATCAGAATGGTGCATCGGAAATCCGCGAATTGCGGGAAGTGAACAATATCCAGCAGGAACAGCTGCTGCAGCTCTCAAAGAAGGCGAATGCCCTGCAGGATCAGCTGGACCAGTTGACGCAGCTCGAATCGGATTTGCGCCGCATGTCGGGGGCTGGACCTGCACAGGATGATGCGAGCCAGACGGACAGCAGCAGTGATGGCACGCATGATGGTCAGGGCGGCCCGCATGTAACGCCAGATCTCGATAATGTCAGTGCAGCCCTTGACAATATCGAGAAGGATGTGGCGAAGCGCCGCGAATCGTTGCTGGCCCTGCAGGAGCAGCTCAAGCAGCAGCAGGAACAGCTGGGCATGGCTGCCGGCTCCTCGTTGCCGGGGATGACGACGATGGCCGGGGTCTCCATTACGACACCGTCCATCTGGCCGGCACGTGGTGATGTGAGTTCGCCATTCGGCCTGCGCTGGAACGGCTCGGATTTCCATCCTGGTATCGATATTGCCAACGATATGGGAACGCCAATCGTTGCAACAGCAGATGGCGTGGTCACGACGGCAGGCTGGAATTCCGGCGGTTATGGCAATATGGTTGATATCGATCACGGCAATGGCATCATGACGCGTTATGGTCATGCGATGCAGGTCGTTGTTTCGGCTGGTCAACATGTACGTCGCGGACAGATCATCGCTTATATGGGCAGCACAGGCTTCTCGACAGGGCCGCATGTCCATTATGAAGTCCGTGTCAATGGGTCGCCAGTCAATCCGGTTGGCTATCTCTAAGACGTTCTTGGCCTGTATTTGCGGGAAATACCATACAAACTTGTTCTTTCGAGTTTGTGTGGTATTTTTTTTCTATCTTTTTTTAATAATTGCAAACAATAAAAAATAATTATGAGAGGAAGGGTATTCATGTATACATGTTACATTATTGTTGACATAGCAAGTATACATTTTTATAATAGAAGTTACGTAACCCCATATGCATTGTAAAAATACATTTGTGTATATAGAAGGAGAGACCGCCATGTGTCGGATAGTTCAATCAAGAGTAAAGTACCCATTCAGCCATCCAAGGCACTTCATCTGATGTTGCCGCAGCAGGAAGGGCACGATAATTCTGGTTTCGCCATGGTCATGCAGGACCTGTACGGAATCTTTTCCAACTATAAAGATAAGCCGCTGTTGTCTCTGGCCTGCACCCAGCGCGGTGCGCAGCTTGTCGAAGAATATATGGATGCCCATAACTTCGTCCAGCTGGCTGAGTGGATCCCGGTGCCGGACAAGCGTCCGGGACTTGATATCAAGGCAATGCCGTACTACATCTTCCGTAATTACGATTATCCGGAGGATGCCGAACACATGACGAAAGAGCAGAAAGAAGATCTGCTGCTCGATACGCGCCTGGCCCTGCGTAAATTGCTGGAAAAGGAAAACGCCGGTTTTGTCTATTCCTTCTGGCCGGATGTGTTGACACTCAAGGAGATCGGTGATCCGCGCGATATTGCGACGTATTTCCATCTTTGGGATGACAATGGCTGCCTCGTGGCAAAGTCCATCGTAGCGCAGTGCCGTCAGAACACGAACTACGACATTGTGCGCTATGCGGCGCATCCGTTCTTCCTGCAGGGTTATACGCTCTGCGCCAATGGTGAGAACACGTTCTACACGAAGAACAAGGAATTCCAGAAATCTCTGCATCGCGGCTATATCGGGTTCGAATCGATTCGCAGTGCTTCCTCAATACCCTTCATTATGTCCATCATGAACTCAAGTGGCCACTGACGTATTACAAGCACGTCATCACGCCGCTGCCGTTTGAGGAGATTGCAGAGCGTCCGGATAAGGATGTGCTGATTGCCATCCGCCAGAGCCTGGCGAACCTCGAGATCAATGGCCCGAATACCATCATCGGTGTCCTGCCGGACATGAAGATGATTACCTGTTGTGATTCCAAGAAGCTGCGTCCCGTCGTTGTCGGACGCACGGAAGACATGGTGGCCATTTCTTCGGAGGTCTGCGGCCTCAATGAAATCATGCCGGATCGTGACCAGACGCAGGATATTTATCCGAATGAACGCGAAATCGTCGTCATTGACAATGACCTGGAGGTACAGAGATGGAAGCAGTAAAGACACAGGATGTGGCGTCAATGATCTGCCCTGGAAAATAGAATACGATCCCTCACGCTGCACGATGTGCGGCAGCTGCGTGGCCAGCTGTTCCTTTAAGTCCATCAAGGTCAGCGTGGAACGCCGTGCCATGACGATTTCTGAGGCACGCAGCCGGAACCGAAACATCTGCATGCACCCGTCCGGTCATCAAGCAGGTGGCCAGCCTCACGGATTACTGCCGTGCTGCGGTATTTGCGAGAAGGTCTGCCCGAACAACGCCATCCGCCCGGTCCGCAACCCGGATACGAGAAAGACGCTGCTCTCGAAGGATCATGGTCCCATCAAGCGCGGCGGCCGCACGAACCTCAATGCCCAGCGTACACTGGATTCGATTGTTGTCGGCCGTATCTCGCAGATGACGGATCCGTCGCTCGATGCTGCGCGTCATACCTTTGATATCCGTTCGCCGTTCGGCCGCGTACTCTCAGCCAAGGAACTGCCGTTCACGATAAAGGATGGCAAGCTTGTCGAGACGAAACATACGCCGCCGGTCCACTGGATTTATCCGCTGATTTTCTCCGATATGTCCATCGGCGCACTCTCGACGCGTGCCTGGGAAGCCGTGGCGCTTGCCGTCGGTTATCTCAATGAGAAATGCGGCCTGCCGGTCCGCATGAGTTCCGGTGAAGGCGGCATGCCGGTAAAGCTCCTCGAATCGGATTATCTCAAATATTTCATCATCCAGATTGCTTCGGGGCATTTCGGCTGGAACCGCATCATCAAGGCCATGCCGCATATGAAGACGGATCCTGCGGCATTCTCATCAAGATCGGCCAGGGTGCAAAGCCGGGCGATGGCGGCCTGCTGCCGGAAGCCAAGGTCGCTGAGCATGTCCAGGCCATCCGTGGTGTACCGAAAGCCACGCTCGCTTCGCCGCCGAACCATCAGGGGCTGTATTCCATCGAGGAATCGGTGCAGAAGATGCATCTTTCCATGAATGCAGCTTTCGGTTTCCGTGTACCGGTTGCCATCAAATGTGCGGCTTCCGCTACGTCGGTTTCCGTTTATAACAATCTGCTGCGCGATCCCTACAAAATCTGCGGCGGGTTCTTCATCGATGGTATCCAGGGTGGTACGGGTGCTGCCAATGAGGTTTCGCTCGACCACACGGGGCATCCGGTGGTCTCGAAGATCCGTGACTGCTACCTCGCAGCGGTCAAACAGGGCCTGCAGGGGCAGATCCCTCTGTACGGCGGTGGCGGTATCGGCATGACGGGCAACGCGGCTGCAGATGCTTTCAAGATGATGTGCCTTGGTGCCAACGGCGTATTCGTCGGTAAAGTCCTCATCCAGCTCCTCGGCTGCATCGGCAATGAGCAGGGCCGCTGCAATTCCTGCAATACGGGTAAATGCCGATGGGTATCTGCTCGCAGGATCCGCGCCTTGTCAAGCGCCTCGATATCGACCGTGGCGCACAGAAAATCGTCGATTACGTGCTGGCTTTTGACGCCGAACTCAAGAAGCTCATGGCGCCAATCGGCAACAGCTCGCTGCCAATCGGCCGCAGCGATGCGCTCGTTTCCACGGACAAAGCCGTGGCAGACAAGCTTGGTATCCAGTACGTTTGCTGATAGCAGGAGGAGAGCTTAATGTTTAAGATAGATACCATGAAAGGACATGAACGCATGTCCACCCAGGACCTGCTCCTGGCCATCGGCGAAGCGTCAAGCAGGGCGAGACGGACTTTGAGATCAAGGCTTCCGGCCAGCACGACATCGGCGGCCCGCTCTGGCATCCGGAAGGCAAGCAGCTTCATTTCCATGTTTGGAATGCTGGTCAGCGTGCCGGTTCCATGTGCCTGCCTGGGACGGAAATCATCATCGAGGAATCGACGTCTGCAGACGTGGGCTGGCTCAACGCCGGGGGTATCATTACGGTACGTGGCGATGCTGGTGATACGGCGGGACATTGTTCTTCCGGTGGCAAGATCTTCATCGGCGGACGCGGTGGTACGCGTACAGGCTCTTTGATGAAGCACGATCCTTTGTATGAAGAACCGGAACTCTGGATCTTGAAGAATGTCGGTTCGTTCTCCTTTGAATTCATGGGCGGCGGCAAGGCTGTTGTCTGCGGTTATGACAGTGAGCAGTTTGAATCGGTTCTCGGTGAACGTGCCTGCGTCGGCATGGTCGGCGGTGTCGTTTACGTGCGCGGCCCGATTGGCACGCATCCGGCAGATATCATCTGCACGGAGCTGGATGCCGATGATATTGCTTTCCTGGCAGGCGGCATGGAAGATTTTCTCGCGCATATCGAGCGTCCGGAACTCTTGAAGGAATTGACGGATTGGAGCCAGTGGCACAAGCTGCGCCCGCTGACGTCTGCAGAACGCAAGCCCAAGGCGGCACCGGATCTCCATGCTTTCCGTATGAAGGAATGGGTCAAAGGCGGTATTTTCTCAGATGTCGCACATGACGATTTTGAAGTGCATAATACGATCAGTACGGGCCTTTACCGTCTGCGCGTACCGAGCTGGGATAATGCCAGATTCGCAGCACCTTGCGAATTCAACTGCCCGACGGCATCCCGACGCAGCGCCGTTACGATCTCATCCGCATGGGCCGTCTGGAAGACGCCATCCAGCTTGAACTCGACTATACGCCGTTTCCAGGTTCCGTCTGCGGCTCGGTCTGCCCGAACCCCTGCATGGATGCCTGCACGCGCGGCTCCATCGATGAACCCATCCAGATCGGTGATCTTGGCTACAGCTCTGCTTTCGCGAAGGTAGAGCCTCCGAAGACGAAGACAGGCAAGAAAATCGGCATCATCGGCGGCGGCGTCGCCGGTCTCTCGACAGCCTGGCAGCTTGCCCGCAAGGGCCATGATGTCACGGTCTATGATGATGCAGACCATATCGGCGGCAAGCTCGAACAGGTCATCCCGCGTGGCCGTCTCGCACACGAGTTGCTCGAATCTGAACTCAAGCGCATTGAGAGCGTCGGCGTCCAGTTCGTTCCAGGCTGCAAGGTGGATCGTGAGAAATTCGACAAGATCCGTGAAGCCAGCGATGCCGTTGTCGTTGCAACTGGTGGTACGAAATCCCGTTTCTTCCCTTGGGAGGGCGTGGAGCATCTGACAATGGGACTCGAGTACCTCAAAGCCATCAATCGCGGCGAGCATCCGAAAACAGGCAAGAAAGTCGTGGTCATCGGTGCCGGCAACTCCGGTATGGATACCTGCCGCGGCGCTTACGAGATGGGTGCAGAGTCCGTCATCGCCGTCGACGTGCAGAAGCCGGCGGCATTTGCCAAGGAAATCGCGTATTTCGAGGGCCTTGGCGGCAAGATCGTCTGGCCGTTCTTCACGAGCAAGATCACACCGGAAGGTGTTTATGGCAATGACGGCCGCTTCATTGAAGCTGACCAGGTCATTGTTTCCATCGGTGAAGAGCCGGTCCTCGATTTCCTGCCGGAGGATGAAGGCATTGAATACTTCCGCAAGAGCTGGCTTGTGCCGAAGAAAGATCTTTCCATCATGGATGGCGTCTTCACGGCTGGCGATACGATCAAGCCGGGTCGCCTGACGGATGCTATCGGCAGCGGCCGCAAGGCTGCCTGGTTTGTCGACCAGTATGTCATGGGCAAGCCTGCACAGCCATTCCCTGAGAAGCCGCAGATCCCGGCAGAGCGTCTTTCCAAGGCATATTTCGATAAGTGCCACCATTGCCAGCTCGGCGATCCCGTCAGCGATCACACGCGTTGCGTGAGCTGCGGCACTTGCCGTGACTGCAAGATGTGCCTCGAATCCTGCCCGGAAAAGGCCATCACGCGCATCGAGAAGGAAGACGGTTCCTGGGAGTATGTATCGGATCCGAACCGCTGCATTGGTTGCGGCATCTGCGCTGGTGTCTGTCCGTGTGGTGTCTGGAGCATTGAAGACAATCCGGAGAAGATCCCCATGTATTCGACGGGTGCCAAAGCCTGATCGTGATATTTCATCCATCAGATATGAAAAAACACAGCACTTCGATTCAGCTCGAAGTGCTGTGTTTTTGTTTCACGTGAAACAATCTGCTGGCATATATAACGGACAAAAGGGAATCAGCCGTTCTTGCTCTCTGCATGCGTAAGCTTCAAGGCTTTTTCCGCTCCGCTTTTCTCGGTGAAATCGCGCAGCCTGCTGGTCAAGAGGAAGGTGCCGAAGATCAAGGCGGAGATGTCTGCTGCTGGTACGGCAAGCCAGACGCCTGTGAGTCCGAGCATGCGCGGCAGTACGAATAAATAGACAACGATGCCGAGCAGGTTGCGGGCAAAAGACATCAGGCTGAGGTGCGCCCATCCGATATGGCAGTGAAAAAGCCTGAGATGAAGAGGTTGAACCCGCATAACAGGAACGCAAAGGAAAAGAGCAGGAACCCATGATGCGTAAGTTCATAAACATGGCCGCCTTGCGGCAGGAAGAGTGCAATCAGAGGTGTAGCGAGCAGGTGAGCAAGGCCGAAGGATAGGAGGGCTGCACCTGCGATGACAAGCAGGCTCAGTTTGACAAGGCGACGCAGCTCCTGGAAAGCCCTGGCACCGAAATGATAGGAGAAGATCGGTGCGACGCCATTGGTAAATCCCATGTAGACGGCTGTCAACAGCATCTCGGCGTAGAGGATGACAGAGATGGCGGCAACGCCATCAGCGCCAGCATAATGGAAGGTCAGGATGTTGAAGAGAAAGGTCGTGATGCCGACTGAGAGCTGCGTGACGAGTTCGGAGCTGCCATTGTACATGGCCTGCACCAGTGCAGG
>ENA-OQBJ01000253-OQBJ01000253.1-human-gut-metagenome-genome-assembly--contig:-NODE-253-length-29017-cov-4.252025_pt1 | contig 29017 bp, 33 predicted proteins | sample MGYA00242743_ERZ504545 | MGnify/ENA primary metagenome ERZ504545 (study PRJEB26092, sample SAMD00036252) | human gut metagenome | host: Homo sapiens | study: EMG produced TPA metagenomics assembly of...
GGCATGGGCAAGTCGTCGCCGTGGCGGTCCGCCAAGTTCACGACCGGCACGTGGCCGAAAGAACGGCGATGAGATCGCCCTTCATTCCTTCGCCGCCGAACAGTCGGGTCTGAAGGTCGGCGATAAGACGAAAATCGTCTATCCGGACGGCGCTCATAAGGTGACCGTCAGCGGCATCTTCACCACCGATGCCAGCCAGGCAGGCGCCATCATCATCGCCATCGATCCCGTAACGGCCAAGGAAAAAGCCAGCAAGCAGTCGGACGATCCCGACAAGACGTCGTTGATCAGCGTCTACGGCAATAAGACCACGCCGCTTGACGACAACGCGCAGCAGCAGCTGGCGGACCGTATCAACAAGGCGCTGCCGAGATCGGCGAAGGCGCATGCCATCACCGGTGACGAATACCGTGACGAATCAACCAAATCCACGCAGGACGCGCTCGGCTTCATCCAACCGCTTATTCTGATTTTCGCGGTGATCGCATTGTTTGTCGGCTCGTTCATCATCGCCAACACGTTCTCCATGATCGTGCGCGAGTCGATGCGCGGCTATGCGCTGCTGCGTTCCATCGGCGCTTCTCCCCTGCAAGTGTTCTCCACGGTGATCGTGCAAGCTCTGTTGCTGGGCCTGGTAGGTTCGCTCGCAGGCATCGGGCTCGGCTGGGGCATGGTCAAACTCATCGCATCCGGTTTGGCGAATATGGGTATGCCATTGACCGGCGCCACCAATCCGACCGTTTCCGACATGCTCGTCGGCCTTGTGGTCGGCATTGTGGTGACGTTGATCGGTGCGGCCCTGCCGGCGCGAAATGCGGCGCTTGCCCCGCCGATTCAGGCGATGAACGAAACCGTCAATCCGGAAAAGCCCGTCCTCGCACGTGGCATCCTCGGCACCGTCATGGTGCTGTTGGGCTTCCTGAGCTGGGGTTTCACCTACGCTTTGGCCGCCGCGGATGGTGACGGCGGTCCGACGCCGTGGAAGGCGCTCAACAGTATCGCTGTCGGCTGGCCGCTCGGTATTGGCGCGGCGCTGGCCGTGATCGGCGTGATTGTGGCGGGACCGGCATACGTGTCCACCGCGGGCGCGGTGCTCGGCTGGCTGCCATCGAAGGCCTTCACCGTGACTGGGCGTCTCGCGCAACGTAACATTTCTCGTTCGAAACGTCGCACGTCCAACACCGCAGCCGCCCTGTTCGTGGGAGTGGCGATTGTCAGCTGTCTGGGCGTGGTGGCCACGTCGGCGAAGGCTTCGGTCAATTCGCTGGTGGATACCGGGCTCAAAGCCGATTTCGCCGTATCTTCGGCTTCGGCCGGGCAGATTCCCGACCAGGCCATCAAAGACATCAAAAAGGTCGATGGCGTGAATCATGTGGTATCGAACCGTGTGGTGCTTGGTGTGAAATATGACGGCAAAGCATCAACGGGTTCACGTTCGCCACACAGCCGGAGCTGTTCACCAAGATCTTCGCCGCCGAAACCACCGAAGGTGATGCCGCTGCCGCGTTGAAGGATGGCAAGCTGCTCGTCGGCAAGACCATTGCCGACGATCGTGGATGGCATGTGGGTCAGAAGGTCAAGGCCACGGCCGAGAACATCGTGGTAGACAAGGAGGCCACAGCCAAGGCGCAGGCCGATTACCAGCCAAGGTGCAGGCGCATGTGCAGGAATTGCAGTCGCAGGCCCAGCAATTGGCCGCATCCGGCGACTCGGCAGGAGCGCAGGCCAAGGCTTCGGAAATCGAACAGTACACGAACGACGCCAAGAACGTCGATCCGAAAACGCTGGTCAAGACGAAGAAGGTCACCACCGGAAAGACGCTGACCATCGGCGCGATTGTGTCGAATTCCGTATACCGCGATTTCGCGATCGTCAACGACGATTTGGCCGAGCAGATCGGCAACAAGCAGACCATGTTCGTCATGCAGGCGTTCGTCACGGACAAGCGGGGCGCCGACACGGCCCAAGTCAAGAAGGCCCTGAAGAAAACAATCAAGAAATACTACACAATCGTCGTGTTCGATCGTGACGAGTACAAGTCCACGATGAGTTCGATGATCGATCAGATGCTCATGGTCCTGTACGCGTTGCTGGCTTTGTCCATCATCATCGCCATTTTCGGCATCGTGAACACGCTGGCGTTGAGCGTGTCGGAACGCACCAAGGAGATTGGTCTGCTCCGTGCCATCGGCACGTCACGTGGCCAGGTGCGTGGCATGCTTGGCATCGAAGCGGCGATCATCTCCGTGTTCGGCACGGTGTTGGGTTTGGTCGTCGGCGTCGCCGCGGGAGTGGTGATTCGTGCGGTCTACGCGTCCGAAGGTTTGGAGACGCTGGCGATTCCGTGGTTGCAGCTGCTCGTGTTCCTGCTGCTGTCGATTGTGGTCGGTCTGGTGTCCAGCATCTCCCCCGCCTCCCGCGCGTTGAAGCAGCCGGTCCTTGACGCCGTGGCGAGCGAGTGAGACAGTTGGAGCGGAACATCGAAAGGAGGCAGCAATGCCTATTCCCAATGAGATTCCAGTAGGAGCGCGCATCGTGGTGCGCACCTTGGAAGGCGTCGATCCCACCGATCATCGTATGAAGTTCCGCGATTACGTAGGCCACGTGCGTTCGTGGGACGGTCAGAAACTGGAGATGACGCGCGATGCGGCGGCGAACGGCTCACGTCCCGAGCAGCGTGTCACGATTCCCGCCGACGAAATCGTGACGATCAAGCCGGTGCCGGAACGTTCCATGACTCGGCCACGTCCGTAGTCGCATGCCTCCCCCTACCGCGCGCAAAGACAAGAGCGCCGCAATCGCACTGATTTTTCTGCGATTGCGGCGCTTTTGCATAGCGATGGCGTCAGTCGTCAGACCACGGAACGCGCCTGCGCGATCGCGGTACGCTCGCCGTCGAATCGCACGATATGCTCGCCTCTGCGGGCGGATTCCAGCAGCGTGCGCTGCCAATCGTTTTCGGGAATCGACAGTTCGACCGTCGCGCAATGTTCGGCGTACTCCGGCTGCTGCTGGCGGCCTTGTAGTCGCGGAACGGTTGGCCTTGGGTGAAGAAACGGTCCATTTGCTTCACGTCGCCTTCCGTGGGGCGCACGCCGGTATCGGCCATGTCGTGCAGCACGTTGGCCACCAACGTCAATCGGTTGGCCATGTTGCGTAGCAGGGTCTCCACGTTGGCCGCGTCCTCCTCCACCATGGCCACGTGTGCGGTTCGGATCGGTCAGCGCCACGCGCGTCATGTCACGCCAGGACCCGGCTGCGAGCGCGGCCGCGATGTTGCGGTTCGGGTTGGCCACCAGCTCGTTGATCATGGCGGTGGCGATGACGTGAGGCATATGTGAGATGAGCGCGGCGCAACGGTCATGGGTGGCGTCGTCAAGTACGATGAGCCGATTGCCGCAACGGTTCACGATCATGTCGGCCACGGCGCGGAACCGGCGGTATTCGGTGTGTTCGTCGACGGTGATGGCCCAGAGCGCGTCGTCATAGAGTGTCGGGTCGGATGACTCCCAGCCGGACAGTTCGTTTCCGGCCATCGGGTGTGCTCCGACGTAGCAGCCGTCAAGACCAATGGCTTTGACTTGGTCGCGGACCATGCCTTTGACGCTGCCCACGTCGGTGAGCGTGGTTGTTTCCGTGTCGATCAATGGTTTCAATGCGCCGAGGATTTCGGGCATGGCCTTGAGCGGGTTGCACAGTACGAGCACGTTCGGTTTGGTTTCGGCGAGTGCCGCCAAGGTGGGTTTGCAGATGATGCCGTCGGCTTCAGCGGTGGCGTAGGGGCGGTCGTTGTGGTTCCATGCGGTCACTTCGCAGCCGGCGTTGACGAGTCGGCGTGCCAGTGATCCTCCGATGAGGCCGAGTCCTACGATTGCGATGCGTGGCTTCACCACATCAGCTCCCTTCTGACGGTTTCGTCGTTCTGCCAATCGTCCGGCAGGTGGCTGTCGTCGAGTCGTACGCCGCCTTGCGGCAGCATCCATGAGGTGACGGGCGGGTTGGGGCGTTCCCTGCGCGGGTAGACGGCGAGTGTTTTGGCCCAGTCGCCATGTTCTGCGATTTCCACGAGCGCGTCGCGGAAACGTTCCTCCCAAGGGGCGGCGTCGAGGGTGACGATGAAGCTGTATGTGCCGGTGCGTCCTTTGATGGGCCGTGAGATGAAGCTGGTCATGTTCAGTCCCGCGTCACGGAACACGTCGAGCAGGTTGGCGAGCACGCCTGGGCCGGTGACGAGCGGGATGAGCGTCAATACCGATTCGTATTCGACGTTAGCTTCGGCGCGTGGTTTGGCGAGCAGCCGTGCGACTTCGGCGCGTGGCGCGAGCACGAGGAAGTCGGTGGCGGCTCCTTGGTAGTCCTGGATGGCGGTGCCGATGCGGGTGATGTCGTACAGTTCGCCGCAGATGGCGGGACCGAAGGCGATTTCACCTGGGATAAGGTCCCGGCAGGCCGCCGCGTTGGATGTGGCCGGCTGTGTGGAGAGCCGATGTTCGGCGATGAATCGTTTGCATTGCGCGAGACCGTGCGGATGGGCTGTGGCGATGCGCGCTTCGGCTGGATCGGCTCCTTGCGCCACGTATGCGTCGAATTCGACGTTCACACCGACGCGTGCGAATCCGACAAGGTCCTTCGCGTCGATCAGCGCGTCGAGGTTGGGCACCACGTACCCTTCGACGTTGTTCTCCCAGGCCACGATTCCCCAGCCGTCGCCGTGCTGTGCGGCGTCGAGAATCTGCGGCACATCGTCCATGGGCATCAGGTCGAAGCCTTGCGGTTCGAGCCGTGCCAACTCTTGGGCGGCATTGACGGCCGCCTGATGGGTGAAGGTGCCTTGTGGCCCCAGATAGAACAGCTTGCGTGCGCTCATTGCCGCCTGTGCCTCCTTGTTGCGGGTCATCCTAAGCACCTTAGCGCATTCGCGAGGCTGTGGAGGGGTCTAGTCCACCGGTTGGGCGGTGTCATGGTCCGGTTCAGACGATTCGTTCTGGTCATATTCCGTGGAGTCATCCTCAGTGCGCGTCGGCATCGTGAACCAGCTCTTGGGCAGCGCCAGCATGATCAATGGAATCAGCACCACGCCGTATAGCCAGAAATAGCCGGCGTTGTTGCTGAAATACGGCAACGTCGCCGTCTCGCCGAATCCGACGGGAATCATGCGTCCCCGCCCGGACCGTAACCGGCCATGACGGTCCAGACCACCAGTGATGAACTGATCAGATGCAATGCGAGGCCCGACACGCCATCACGTGAACGCGCCGACCATGTCGAGATGATGGCCAGAGCATATGCGATCACAAGACCGTAGGAATATTCGCCGACGCGCCCATGCGGTGCGCCATCGTGCCGATCACGCCGACGACGGCACCGGCGAGCAGGTCAACCAAAAACCGCGCCCATACCGGTAGACGATGCGACCACGGCAGCAGCCTGCGGTCGATGCCGTCCTGTGATTGCGATTGCGGTTCCGGCTGTGTTTCCTGCGTGCGTTGCGTCATGTCCTCCACTATGCCCTACGTTCCTTACAAAACAGCAAGAAAGGCAAGAGATACGCGGAAAACCGCCGACATCTCTTGCCTTTCTTAAGCGTTTAGCGCACTAGCGGAACACACTACCGTTCCCGCGAAGCGCCAAAACAATGCGAAGAATCACTTGTTATTCTGAGCGTTGTTCTGGCGACGCTGCTTGGCGCGCCACTTGTACCAATCCTCACGGCTCAGAATGATCTTGCGCACGCGGATGGACTCCGGAGTGACTTCCACGCACTCGTCCTCGTTGGCGAAGTCCAGGGACTCTTCGAGGCTCATCTTGATCGGCGGGGTCAGGGTTTCCAGCACGTCCGCGGTGGCGGAACGCATGTTGGTCATGTGCTTGGCCAGCGTGATGTTCACATCCAGCTCGTCCGGCTTGTTGTTGATGCCGACGACCTGGCCCTCGTACACCGGGGACTGCGGCTCGACGAAGAAGTTGCCGCGTGCCTGCAGACGCTGCATGGCGTATGGGGTGGCGACGCCTGACGGTCGCAGACCATGGAGCCGTTCTGGCGGGTCACGATCTGGCCGGCCCACGGAGCGTAGCCAGCGGAGATGGAGGAGCGATGCCGGTGCCGCGGGTGGCGGACAGCAGCGCGGTGCGGAAGCCGATCAGGCACGGACGGCACGGTGAACTGCAGACGGACCCAGCCGGTGCCGTGGTTGGTCATGTTGTCCATGCGGCCCTTGCGGTCGGCGAGCAGCTGGGTGACGGCGCCCATGTACTCTTCCGGCACGTCGATGGTGGTGTTTTCCATCGGCTCGTTGACCACGCCGTCGATGGTCTTGGTGACCACCTGCGGACGGCCGACGGTCAGTTCGAAGCCTTCACGGCGCATCTGCTCGGCAAGCACGGCCAGTGCGAGTTCGCCACGGCCCTGCACTTCCCAGGCGTCCGGACGGTCGGTCGGCAGCACCTTGATGGACACGTTGCCGATGAGCTCGCGGTCGAGGCGGTCCTTGATCATGCGGGCGGTGAGCTTGTGGTCCTTGCCTTCGGTGCCGGCAAGCGGGGAATCGTTGATGCCGAAGGTCATGGAGATGGCCGGGTCGTCAACGTGGATGAGCGGCAGCGGACGCGGATCGTCCGGGTCGACGATGGTCTCGCCGATCATGATGTCGTTCACGCCGGCGACGGCGACGATGTCGCCAGGACCTGCGGATTCGACCGGGGTGCGCTCCAGGCCCTGCGTACGCAGCAGCTCGGACACGCGGAAGTTCTCGATGGAGCCGTCCACACGGGACAGGCCGTAGGTCTTGCCCTTCTCAAGGGTGCCGTTGTAGATGCGGACCAGACCGAGTCGGCCGAGGAAGTCGGAGGAGTCGATGTTGGCGACGTGGGCCTGCAGCGGAGCGCCCTCCTCGTATTCCGGAGCCGGAATGTTCTTGATGATGGCCTCGAACAGCGGCTCGAGGTTGTCGTTGTCCGGCAGACCGCCGTTTTCCGGCTGGTTTTCGGAAGCGTAACCGGCCTTGGCGGCGCAGTAGATGACCGGAAGGTCGAAGAGGGAATCCTCATCGAGGTCGATGCCTTCCTCGATGACGTCCTGGGCCAGGCCGAGCAGCAGGTCGGAGGATTCACCGACGACTTCGGAGATTCGGGCGTCCGGACGATCGGTCTTGTTCACGCACAGGATGACCGGAAGCTTGGCTTCGAGGGCCTTGCGCAGCACGAAACGGGTCTGCGGCAGCGGGCCTTCGGAAGCGTCGACGAGCAGCACGACGCCATCGACCATGGAGATGCCACGCTCCACCTCGCCACCGAAATCGGCGTGGCCAGGGGTATCGATGATGTTGAGGGTGATGCCTTCCGGATGGCCGTACTTGGCGGCCAGCGGGCCGGTGTACTGCACGCGGTGTTCTTGCGAGGATGGTGATGCCCTTCTCGCGTTCCAGATCGTTGGAATCCATCACACGGTCCGGGACTTCCTCACGCTCGTTGAACACGTGGGACTGGGCCAGCATCGCGTTGACCAGGGTGGTCTTACCGTGATCGACGTGTGCCACAATCGCTACATTTCGGATATCGCCGCGAACCGCCATCGAAACCTCTCTTAGTGTTGCTGTTTTCTTACGTAAACGTTCGGTACGTACATGCTATCGGTACTTAAAAATCCGTACTTACACACAAACCGAGCCAATTCTAGCGAAGCATTACGACACATGGAAAACGGCGGACCTGTCAGATCATGCCGACAGGCCCGCCGTCAATCGCGCGAAGAGACGCGCGGACCTTAATCCTCAAGCTCCTTGCCAGTGCGTTCAGGCAGGCACAGGGCCGCCACGCAGGCGAGAATGAACGCCACGGCGAAAACGATGAACGCCACGGCCTTGTTGCCACCGGACAAGGTCAGGAACCATGGCATCAGCAGCGGCGCGATGATCGCGGCCACACGACCGCAAGCCGCGGCTGCACCGGAGGCGGCGCCGCGCAGACGCGTCGGATAGATTTCCGGAGTCACCGCGTACAACACGCCCCAAGCGCCAAGGTTGGACGCGGACAGCAGCATGCCGAAGCCCAGCACAGCGGCCACGGAACCGGCTTGGGAGAAGGCGAACGCGGCCACGGCGGACACGGCGAGGAACACGCTCAGGGTCTTCCTGCGGCCCCAGATCTCCACCAGCCATGCCGCGAGGAAGTAGCCGGGCAGCTGTGCGATGGCGATGGCGAGCGTGTAGCCGAACGACTTGGTCAGCGAGCCGAACTGGTCGGCCAGCAGAGACGGCATCCACGTGAACGCGCCGTAGTAGGAGAAGTTCACGAAGAACCATGTGGCCCAGATGGCTGCGGTGCGCGCAAGATACTTCTTGCCGAACAGCTCGCGGGTTTTGATCTTCGGCAGCGGCTCGCCCTTCGGGGATGCGACCGGTTCGACGCCTCCGGCCTGTTCGAAGTAGCGCACGGCCTGCTCGGCTCATCCTCACGTCCCTTGGATTCGAGGAATCGCACGGACTCAGGGATATGAATGCGCGTCACGATGGCGTACAGCAGCGGCAATGCTCCGATGAGCAGCGCCCAGCGCCATCCCCAATCGCCGGTGTTAGGAATGACGAAATAGCCGATGCAGGCGGCGATGATCCAGCCGACTGCCCAGAAGGATTCCAGCAGCACCGTCATACGGCCGCGTTGTTTGGTCGGAGAGAATTCCGAGACCAATGTGGAGGCGACCGGCAGCTCGGCGCCCAGGCCGAGGCCGATGACCAGTCGAGCGATCAGCAGAGCCGCCAGCGACCATGACAACGCCATACCGCCATTGGCCAGACCGAAAATCACCAGCGTCGCGGAGAAGACCGTCTTGCGGCCAACGCGATCGGCCACAAAGCCGCCAAGCGCGGCGCCGATCGCCATTCCGACGAAACCGATGGACAGCACCCAGCTTTTCTCGGTCGGCGTCAGATTGAAATGCGGGTCGCCGCGATGGCGGCCACGACGAACGACACCAGACCAACGTCCATCGCGTCGAACGCCCATCCAATACCCGAAGCCACCAACAGCTTCCTGTGCGCCTTGTTGAACGGCAGTCGGTCAAGACGCTCGTTGCGAGTCAGCGAGACCTCTCCCCCGACGGTTTGTTGCGATGCGGACATCAACACCCCTTTATCATTGTTTTCCTATTGTGTCGTGAGCTCGTTCAAGCCCGACGATGGCAGGCGATCACGCCGTCATCAATGCGGATAACGCGTCGTCATCCTGGAAAGCAATTCGAGTGTCGTCCGATTCGGATGCCGTTCCGGCTTCGGTCCACAAATCCGTTCCCGGCTTCCGGCTGTACCGGTAGACCGCCGCCGGCCTGTTACGGCCGATCCGCAGTTTCTCACCGGTGTCTTCCAACAGTCCGGAAGCAAGCATTTTACGGCGGAAATTCGCCAAATCGATACGCTGTCCGGCAATCGCCTCGTACACGTCATGCAGTTGCTCAACGTGAATCGCTTGCCCACCAATCGAGTGGCGATGTCAGGCGATTCGATTTTGCCGCGAAGCCGGTTCATGGCGTATTCGACGATGGTGCGATGGTCGAACGCAAGTTCCGGAAGATGGTTGACGGGGAACCACTTGACGTTGTCCCCTCCGGCGAAGTCGATTCGTCCATCGGCCTCGCCCACCAGGGCCCAGTACACGATGGACACCATCGGCAGACCGCCATGCGAACGTGCCGGATCGCCGAACGTGTAAAGCTGCTCAAGATATTTCGGATGCAGCGACGTCGTCGATTCCAGTGCGGCATACGCCGACTGTTCCAATGAATGGTCGGCCCTCAGACCGCCTCCCGGCAACGCCCATTGCCCCAAAAAGGCTGACGGACGCGTTTGACCAGCGGCATCCACAGGGTGGAGCCCATGCCGGACGAAGCGGCACCAGCGCCCACATCTGACTGCGGAACCGGTCCCAAAGCCAGAATCACCACGGATACGCCGACCTGCGGAGCTGCTTGCGCCGTTCCGAGACATTGCCCATGATCAATTGATGGCCTCTTCCAATACTTCGAATTGCTTACAGGAAAGGAGTCTAACACTTATAGTCAACATGACTATAAGTGTGTCGAGTCACTCATAAACACCAAGAGCCCCCAACGGGCTCTTGCAAGTTCAGGCCACGATGTCGTTGGCGATCAGCTCGCGGGCCACTTCACGGTATTCCTTCGCCGTCTTGTGGTTCGGCGCGTAGATGGTGATCGGCGCAGCCGCCACCGTGGAATCCGGCAGCTTGATGGAACGCGAAATCACGGAATGGAACACCTTGCCTTGGAACGCCTCGTAGATACGCTGCAACACCTCCTCGCAATGCAGGGTACGGGTGTACATGGTGACCAGCACGCCATACACTTCAAGGCTCGGATTGATGCGCGACTGCACCTTCTCGATGGATTGCATGAGCAGCGCCACGCCACGCAGCGCGAAGAATTCGGCAGCGACCGGAATGATCACACCGTCGGCCGCGGTCAACGCGTTCACCGTCAGCAGGCCCAACGATGGCTGGCAGTCGATGATGATCACGTCGTACTCGTCCTTGACCTGGCGCAGCACACCGGCAAGCACCTGCTCACGTCCCACTTCGGTGACCAGTTGCACTTCGGCGGCGGACAGATCGATGTTGGCCGGCATAATGTCGAGATTCTCGAAATCGGTGTGGTGAATCACGCTGTGCACGTCCATGCGCGGATTGAACAACGCCGTGTACACGGTGTCCTCCACCGCGTTGGCGTTGATGCCGAGACCCACCGTGGCGGCGCCTTGCGGATCGAAGTCGACGATCAGCACGCGCCTGCCGTATTGGCTTAGCGCGCCGCCGATATTGATGGAACTGGTGGTCTTGCCGACGCCACCCTTCTGGTTGCACATGGCGATGACCCTTGCCGGACCGTGCGTCTGCAGCGGCTCCGGTGCGGGAAACGTCTCATAATCACGTCCAAGCAAATCCGTAGGCATACCGTTTACCTTACCAACATCCTCGTGTCAAAAATTCCACTGTTTCCATGCTAGCCCATCATCGCCGTCAGAAACGGCAGCAACACATGCATCTCATGCTATCTTGCCCTTGGATGCGAGGTCAGATATGTCTCGATGAGGTTCTCCGGGCTTACATGCGTGTAGATCTGCGTGGTGGTGACACTCGCGTGACCCAGCAGTTCCTGCACGGTGCGCACGTCGGCCCCGCCTTGGATCAGATGCGTGGCGAAGGAATGGCGCAATGTGTGCGGATGCAGGGGCTTGTCGATATGCGCGCGTTCCCCGGCCGCACGGATGATCTCCCACACCGATTGCCTTGACAGTCGTTTGCCGCGCTTGTTGAGGAACAACGCGCGTCGTTCGGTGGGCCCTTTCGCCTTCGACTCGAGCTGCGGCCGTCCGTTTTTGAGGTATCTTGCGATCGCCTCACATGCGTAACTGCCGACCGGCACCAGACGTTGTTTGGAGCCTTTGCCCATCAATCTCGCAACGTTCGATTCCAAGTCGACATCGTCAAGATTCGCGCCGCACGCTTCCGACACGCGGGCTCCGGTGGCGTACATGAATTCCAGCAACGCCTTGTCGCGCAGCATCGCGGGATCATCGGGCATGTCCGCCATGCCTTCGGATTGAGGCCGATTCTGCGAGACGGGGATCGCGTCCAGCAAACTGGCCACCTCGTCCACAGTGAGCACGTCAGGCAGCGTCGTCGCGCCTTTGGGAGCCTTGACCTGTGCCGCAACGTCATTGGATACCACATGTTCGTTCAGTGCGAAGCGATGGAATGCATGGATGCTGGCCAGTCTTCGTGCCTTGCTGCGCGCGGATTCTCCGGAATCGTCAAGAAAGGCGATGTATCGTTCCACGTCCTGCGTGGTCACTGCATTAAGGTCTTGAATGCCTTGCGTCGCAAGCCAGCCGTTGTATTTGCGCAGGTCCGAGTCATATGCGCGCACCGTGGCTTTCGCAAGTCCTCGTTCCACGTCGATGTACGCGAGGAACTGATCAATCAAGCGTTCGATATCCGTCATCGTGGTCCTCCGTTTGCATCGTCATCATTTGTCGTGTCCGTTCCGTCACGTTCCCGTACGGAACGCGTTGCCCGCATGGAGGATTCCAAGACTTTCGTTCCAAGTGGAAGCCGTCATTGGATGGAAATCAACATTCCGGAAAGTCTATTCAAAGTATCCGGTATGGGGAACGCGATACGCAAGAACCCCCGTCCGTTTGCCGGATCGGGGGTTCTGAAGTTCACAGGTGAACCGTCGGGGAAACTCAGGCTTCCTTCGGAGCGTTCACGTCAGCCGGAAGAGCGGCCTTGGCCTGCTCGACGATGGCCTTGAAAGCCTCCGGATCGGAGACGGCCAGCTCGGCGAGAGCGCGACGATCCAGCTCGATGCCGGCAAGGTGCAGGCCCTGGATGAAGCGGTTGTAGGTGATGCCTTCGGCGCGGACGGCAGCGTTGATGCGCTGGATCCACAGCTTGCGGAAGTCGCCCTTGCGAGCCTTGCGGTCGCGGAAGTTGTAGGTAAAGGAGTGCAGCAGCTGCTCCTTGGCCTTACGGTACAGGCGGGAGCGCTGGCCGCGGTAGCCGGAAGCCCTCTCGAGAACGACGCGACGCTTCTTGTGGGCGTTTACTGCGCGCTTGACACGTGCCATATTTGATTCCTCAGCTTTCTATTAAGTCTTTGTTTCTAAGCTCTCGCTATGCTCAGCGACCGAGCAGCTTCTTCATGTTCTTGCTCTGGGAAGTGGCCAGAACACCGTCGGCCTTCAGCTCACGGCGCTTACGAGCGGACTTGTGCTCGAGGTTGTGGCGCATTGCGGAGCCGGCGTGCATCAGCTTGCCGGAACCGGTCACGCGGACGCGCTTGGAAGCGGCGGAATTAGTTTTCATCTTCGGCATTGCTGCCCTCCTTGTTGGTTACTTCGTTTCGGAAGTCTTCGGTTTGTCGGATGCACTGCAGCCTTGGCTTCGGCCGCCGCCTGAGCTTGGGCTTCCTGCTTGGCCGCCAGACGTGCAGCCTGACGGGCCTGACGCTCGGCACGGGACTGATCACCACGACGACGCTGCTCGGACTGGGTGTGAACCTTCTTGCCCTTCGGCGCGAGCGTCATGATGATGTTGCGGCCTTCCTGCTTCGGAGCGAATTCGACGGTGCCGTATTCCTCCACTTCGCTGGCGAGACGCTGCAGCAACTCGACGCCGCCGATCGGTCGCGACTGCTCGCGGCCACGCAGCATGATGGTGACCTTGACCTTGTCTCCGCCGTTCAGGAAGCGCACCACATGGCCCTTCTTGACCTCGAAGTCATGGTCGTCGATCTTCAGACGGAAGCGAATTTCCTTGATTTCCGCGGTGCTCTGGTTGCGGCGCGCCTCACGAGCCTTGATCTTCTCGTTGTACTTGTACTTGCCGTAATCGATGAGCTTGGCGACCGGAGGCTTCGCGTTGGGCGCCACCTCGACGAGATCGAGGTTCGCTTCCTTTGCCAGGTTCAATGCGACGGAAGTCGCGATGACTCCCACCTGCTCGCCGTTCGGGCCGATCAGACGCACCTGGGAGACGCGAATCTCGTCGTTAATGCGTGGTTCGTCGCTGATGATGACTCCAATCCTCATATTCCATGCAACGGAACATCCTTTGATTGGCAGTTTTCCAAAGTCTCGATTGTTCAAGCATGCCAAAACGCATCACAACGCGCCGTAAACCCGTAAGAGCGGCTTACATATCTCACCGAGACGACCGGTGGAAGCATCTGCCTGAACCCGAGGCCCTGAAAGGCTTCCAGGTGGGATATCCCGCTTTCTTGATTTCTCAAGCCTTGTAGATAATACCACACCCCGGGACCAGCGCGTGTCGCACCGGTCCCGGGGTGTTCGTCACCATTCGGACGGCATCCGCCGTCAGGCGATGGCGATGACGTCCGGCTTCTCGCCGTCGTGCACGAAGTAGACGTCGTACCACGTCAGGAATGAGTACACGGTCCAGATCTTGCGGCGATCGTCGGTTTTGCCGGCATAGTTGTCGTCGATCATCTTCAGCAGCGCGTCCTGGTCGAAGAACTGGCTGACGTAATCGCGTTCGAACACGGAACGGACGTACTTGTAGAACTTCTCCTCACGCAGCCACTTCTTGATCGGCACCGGGAAGCCAAGCTTCTCACGGTCGTACCATTCCTTGGGCAGATGACGTCCCGCCGCCTGGCGGAACGCGTATTTCGTGTTCTCGTCGGTGATGAGGTACTTGGTAGGCACCTGCTCGGCCACGCCCATGAGCTCCTTGTCGAGCAGCGGCACACGCAATTCCAGCGAATGCGCCATGGTCATCTTGTCGGCCTTGAGCAGAATGTCACCCGGCATCCACTGATGCATGTCAAGGTACTGCTTCTTCTTCAGTTCGCTCAGACCCTTGCCTTCCACACGCGCATACGTCTTGTCGACGATGCTTTGCACGCTCGGCGCCTTGCGGTATTCAGGCTTGAGCAGCTGTTCGGACTGCGATTCCTCAAACACACGCGCCTGTCCGATGAAGCTTTCCTCGGCCGGCGCAAGATTGGCGTACAGATGCCATGCGCCCGGGAAGGTCTTGCCCTTGCAGAACCGGGCGATCGCCTTGCGCGCGCCGGCTGGCAGATGCGTGAGCCAGCGAGTCACCACCTTGATGGGCCTGAATTTGGTGTGCACGCCGTAGTCGATGTATCCGGCGAACAACTCGTCGCGCCTTCGCCGCTCAGCACCACCTTCACGTCTTTGGCGGCCAATGCGGACAGGAAGTACAGCGGCACGCAGCTCGGATTGGAGTCCGGCTCGTCGAGATGCCATTGGATGCGCGGGAACGCGGCGAACGCCTCCTCGTCGGTCAACGACTCGGCGGTGTTGTTCAGTTTGAGCAGTTCCGCCAGTTCGCCGGCCTGCTGCGATTCGTTGTACGTGCCTTTGCCGAAACCGATCGAATACGTGTGCTGCGGACGCGCCACGGCGGCGACGTAGCTGGAGTCGACACCGCTCGACAGGAAGGAGCCGACCTCCACATCGGCGATCTGGTGCGCCTTGACGGAATCGCACACCGTCTGGTCGATCGAGTTCACCAGCTCGCCCAGCTTCTGCTTGCCTTCGCGGAAATCCTCGTCGTAATACCGGTGGATGTCCATCTTGCCATCCGGTACGTGAAATAGTGCCCTTCCGGCAGCTTGTAGACGCCTTTGAAGAAGGTCTCACCGATCGCCGGATACTGGAAGGTCATATACGGCTTCAACGCCTCGGCGTTGAGCTCCTTGACGAAATCGGGGTGGCGCAACAGGCTCTTGATCTCCGACGCGTACATGAACGTGCCGTTCATCTTCGCATAGTAGAAGGCTTGATGCCGAAATGGTCGCGCGCGCCGAACAGCTCCTGCTTGTTCTTGTCCCAGATCACGAAAGTGAACATGCCACGTACGCGCTGCAGCAAATCCACACCCCACTGCTCATAGCCGTGCAGCAGCACCTCGGTGTCGCTTTTGGTGGTGAAGGTGTGTCCGGCCGCGATCAATTCCTCACGCAGCGTCTGATAGTTGTAGATCTCGCCGTTGAAGGTGATGACCTTCGAGCCATCCTCGTTGTAGATGGGCTGCTGGCCGCCGCCGAGGTCGATGATGCTGAGCCTTCGATGGCCGAGCGCCGCGTGCTCGTCGATGTAATGGCCTTCGCTGTCCGGCCCGCGATGCGCGATCATGTCGGTCATACGTTGGAGGACCGGGCATTTCACGTCAATGGGCATATCGTTGACGAAACCAGCAATTCCGCACATTATCTGCAATCCCTTCAAAACAAACTCGGTGTCAGTGTACCAGCATCCGCATGTCGAAAAACCGCCGCCGCGCCTCCGAACCGATTCATGCGTGACAATCTCCACAGGTTTCAGACATTTTAGGTATGCCGCATAGCCATGAAAATGACGATTCTTTCCTTTCGCCCGTCACGGCTACACTACCGGGTATGGATTCCCACGATGCCCGCACCTGCGTGATCTTCGGCGCAGGCGATTATTACGATGAGACCCCTGCGATTCCGGATGACGCCTTCGTCGTCGCCGCGGACGGCGGCCTCGACCACGTCCGAGCCTTCGGCATCGACGCCGATTTCGTGGTCGGCGACTTCGATTCGATTACCGGCGGACGCCCCACGCAAAACGACCACACCATCGCATTGCCTTCGGAAAAGGACGATCCCGACCTGCTGTCGGCTTTGAAGATCGGCTGGCTGCGCGGCGCGCGCACGTTCCACATATACGGCGCGCTCGGCGGACGAATCGACCATACGATTTCCAATATCCAGCTTATGGCGCTACTGGCCGACCGTGGCGCGACCGGCTACCTGCACGGCGACGGATCGATCGTCACCGCGATCTGCGACGGCGCGCTCGATTTCCCGGCGGACGACGCCGTTGCGGGACGCATGGTCTCCGTGTTCTCCCACAGCGATATCTCGACCGGCGTAAGCGAAACGGGATTGAAATACGAGCTGCACCACGCCGACATGAGCAGCACGCGCGTCAACGGACTGAGCAACGAGTTCCTTGCCGGCAGGCGTCCCGCATCACGGTGAGCATGGCACGCTCATCGTCACGTTCCCCATCGAGGCTCCCCTGCCGCACGTGGCGCGATGGCATGGCTTCTCCGGAGATCTCGGTGCATTGGACACGGACGTATCCTCCGCGCTGGTCGAGCCAAGCGGCCGTTGAACGCATGCGGGACATGCATGTGAGCGTTCACTGAAAATCGCACTGCATTTTGGAACACGCGCCTCGGAACGTTGCCCTAAGTACAGGTGACGCACTACAGTGGACGGTGTTGGTAAACAATGGCTTCAGTGTGCCTGGCACACGCGTGGCCTACCCTAAAGGGAGAATTACATGACAGTTAAGATTGGTATTAACGGCTTTGGTCGTATCGGTCGTCTGGCTTTCCGCCGTATCTTCGAGCTGCAGGCTCGTGGCGGCCAGGCCGGTGACATTGAGGTCGCTGCAATCAACGATCTGACCACCCCGTCCATGCTGGCCTACCTGCTGAAGTACGACAGCACCCACGGCACCTTCCGTCATGACGATGGCACCCCGGTCGAGGTCACCTCCACCGACGATCCATCGTGGTCGACGGCAAGGAATACAAGGTCTACGCCGAGAAGGATGCCAACAACATCCCGTGGGTCAAGAACGACGGCGTTGAGTTCGTGCTCGAGTGCACCGGCTTCTACACCTCCGCTGAGAAGTCCCAGGCCCACATCAACGCTGGCGCCAAGAAGGTCCTGATCTCCGCTCCGGCCAAGGACGAGACCACCCCGACCATCGTGTTCGGCGTGAACCACGAGACCCTCAAGGCTTCCGACGTGATCGTGTCCGCCGGCTCCTGCACCACCAACTCCATGGCCGCCATGGTCAAGCTGCTGGACGAGAACTGGGGCATCAAGGCTGGCTTCATGACCACCATCCACGCCTACACCGGCACCCAGATGATCCTCGACGGCCCGCGCTTCCCGAAGGCTCGCAACAACCGCGCCGCCGCCATCAACACCATTCCTCATTCCACTGGCGCCGCCAAGGCCATCGGCAAGGTCGTTCCGTCCGTGAACGGCAAGCTGCAGGGCCACGCCCAGCGCATCCAGGTTCCGGATGGCTCCGTCACCGAGCTGACCACCGTCCTGAACAAGGAAGTCACCGCCGATGAGATCAACGCCGCCTTCAAGGCCGCCTTCTCCGACACCGACTTCTACGGCTACAACGAGGATGGCATCGTGTCCTCCGACATCATCGGCGACACCCACGGTGGCGTGTTCGATCCGACCCAGACCGATGTCAACACCGTTGACGGCCTGACCATGGCTCGCACCGTCTCCTGGTACGACAACGAGTACGGCTTCACCTGCAACATGGTGCGTACCCTGCTGTACTTCGCCGAGATCTCCGAGTGAATCGGCGCGGAGTAATCCGCACGGTTCGTCTCTGAACCTCAGACAAAGGGGCTTTCGCTTCGGCGGAAGCCCCTTTTCGTATCCGAAACGCCACAACGGACACGTGGAAGGCTTATTATGGGCGGCATGGCAAAGAAAAAGCATGAGAAGGGCGCCGGTTCCACACCGGCCACCGTGCAGTTGGAAAAAGCCGGAGTTCCGTTCAAAACCTACGAATACGCGCATTCGAACGATCACATGGATGACGGTTATGGGGTTGAGGCCGCCACCAAGCTCGGTTTCGACGAGCATCAGGTGTTCAAGACGCTGATGGCGGACACCGGCTCCGAACGCGTGGTCGGCGTGGTGCCGGTCAGCGACATATGGATCTGAAGGCGCTGGCCGCGGCAGTCGGCGCGAAGAAGGCGGCGATGGCCGATCCGAAGGTCGCCATGCGCGAATCCGGCTACGTGGTCGGCGGCATCTCCCCGCTTGGCCAGCGCACACACCACAAGACGGTGCTTGACGAAAGCGCGCTGCAATACGACGAAATCCTGCTGTCGGGCGGCAAACGCGGTTTCTCAGTCGGCGTCAATCCCAACGATCTGCTCAAGGTGCTCGACGCGGTAGCGGCGCCGATCGGCACTTGGTAAAAAACACGCCGATACATCACACCAATACATAAGTGGGTGGTCGGAACAACACGATGTTCCGACCACCACTTGCGTAAGCGAAAGGTTCGCGCTATTTGCGCAGTTCCGCAGGAAGCACGAAATGCATGTTCTCCTTGATGGTTTCGATGGTGCTCACATCCTGGTAGCCAAGTTCTTGCAACGCTGCGACCACGCCGGAAACCAGCTCGTCCGGCACGGAGGCACCCGAGGAAATACCCACGGATTCGACACCTTCAAACCATGCGGGGTCAAGTTCCGAAGCATCATCAACACGATGGGCGCGACCAGCGGCGCCAACAGCCGTTTTTGAGGCGTACCGCGCGTTAAGTCCCTCCTGAGCGACTTCCATCAACCGCACGGAATTCGAGGAATTCGCGGAGCCGACAATCACCACGCAATCGGCTTGCTCGGCAACGAGCTTGACCGCCGCCTGACGATTCGACGTGGCATAGCAGATATCGGAGTTCGGCGGCATTTCAAGCCATGGGAAACGAGCTTTGAGCGCGGTGATCGTGCCAGCGGTCTCATCGACGCTCAACGTGGTCTGCGTAAGCAGCACCAGTTTCGTGTCAGGTTGGAAATCCAACGAGTCGACGTCGGACGCATGCTCGATCAAATGCACATGTTCCGGCGATTCCTCCACCACGCCAACGGCCTCATCGTGGCCTTTATGCCCAATGTAGATGATCTCGTAACCTTCCTTGACAAAACGCAGCACCTCGCGATGCACTTTGCTTACCAGCGGGCAAGTGGCATCGACACATGCATGCCGCGCGCCGCGGCCTCGGCTTTGACCGCCGGAGACACGCCGTGGGCGGAAAATACGATTGGGATGCCGGCTTCGGCGGCGGCATCGGGGATCTCAGCCAATTCCTGCACGAACACCGCGCCCTGCGCGGCCAAATCCTCGACGACATGCTTGTTGTGCACGATCTGGCGGCGCACATACACCGGCGGCAATCCGTCGGCACGTGGCGTATCGGCGGATTTGAGAATCGTCCGCACCGTCAGAATCGCCCTATCCACGCCGGCGCAGAATCCGCGCGGATCCGCCAGCACGATGCGTTTGCCCATGTCAAGCCGCCTTCCAATCGTATCCATCCATCACAACAGCAATCACCAATATTAAGGCACGGGCGCCGTCAATCGACATCGGCCGTCTTCATCCGCAGAATTTCCACACGACAAGCGCATCCACCACCACATCGTGAGCGGTAACATAGTAGCGGAAACACAGTCGACAACACTATGGAGTGATTTATGACCTGCACCAATCTGCCGCCACGCACCGGACAGCAATTTTCCATTTCGCATGGCGATTACCATGCCGTCGTCACCGAGTTGGGCGCGACGCTGCGCAAACTGACCTACCAAGGCGAGGACATCATCGTCTCCCCCGGTCCGGATGACATGGTGACCTGCTGCCACGGCCAGTTGCTCATCCCGTTCCCGAACCGCATCGAGAATGGCGAATACACCTTCGAAGGCAAGACCTACACGCTGCCGATCGACGAGCATGAGCGCCACAACGCCATCCACGGCTACGGCAAGCGCGCGTTCTGGAAGCTTGTCTCCCTTAAAGAGGATGCCGTGACCCTCAGCTGGCGCGCCCCCAACATGGAGGGATATCCGTTCGACATCGTGGTGACCGCGACGTACAGCCTCGCCGACGATGGCCTGCATCTGAACATCAGCGCCTACAACAACGGCGATGCGGACGCACCGTGGGCCTTGGCCATCCACCCGTGGCTCGCCAACGGCTTCAACGGATACGGCGATGAGATCGACGCCCACAACGCCAAGTGCAGCCTGACCGTGCCGGGGCGCACGCATGTCACCGTCAACGAGAACCTCATTCCGACCGGCACCGAGCCGGTGGACGGCACCAAGTACGACCTGCGTAAGGACACGCTGCTCACCGAGCAGCCGTTCGACGACGCTTGGACGGATCTGGAGCATGCCGAAGACGGCACCGTCACCGCGGTGTTCACCCGTCCGGACGGCAAGAAGGTGCGTGTGGGCGGCGACGAGACCGTCACCTCGTTCCAGGTGTGCACCGGCACCGGTTTCCCGGCCATCAAGCATCCGGCCGGCGTGGCGGTGGAACCGCAGACGGCATACGCGAACGCGTTCAACACCGGCAAGGACCTCATCGTCATCAAGCCGGGCGAGACGTCAAGCACGGCGCTGTTCATCGGGATGCTCGACTGATATAATCACCATCGGAATAAGTCCCGGCCACACAGCGGACGCCGAATTTGGCAAACGTCTCGCTCGTGTGCGATAATCCCGAAGGCTTATTAATCGCAAGTAAAGGAGTCCAATCATGGGCATGCGCGGACGTAAGCGCAAGGATCGTCGTAAGAAGGCCGCCAATCACGGCAAGCGCCCGAACGCCTGATCCCTGCCGGCGCGAATAGCGTCACAGAGCATGGAAAACCCCGCGGAATCATTACGGTTCGCGGGGTTTTCCCATATTCAGACGCTGATGCGGCGGGCGCGCCTCGCGTCACATCATCGTGGCACTTGGCGCATGAAACGCCGCACGTCCGCCCAATTACTCGTCACAACAGTGGTCGAGTGTCGCCTCAAGCCTGTCGATCAGGCTTTGCGGCGCGTGTTTCGGCCGCAGGTACGCGCGCATCGCTGCGATCAGCGCACGTTCGCGTTCATCGCAACAGGTCTCCGGGTCGAAGCAGTCCCCGGAGGCCACGACATGCACGCTGGCATGCGTCACCTGCGTCACCACACCGTTCGTGTTGGTGGTGGTCGAAGTAATGGAGATGTGCCGTTCCATTGGTTCGCTCATGGTCGATCCTTCCCGGCAGTGCATAGCCACGTTCCTTGGCGTAATTGGCAAGCTCACGTTTCAGCTGTGTGCGGGCGCGGTTGAGCGGCTCATCACGGTGCCGATTTTCACGCCTTGTTCCTCAGCTACCTGGCTGTATGATTTGCCGTCGATCGCGCGTCGATGAAAACCTGCCTGCGGTCCGGGGAAAGCCGGTTCAAAGCGGCCATGATCTCCTCCGGCGCGTAGGCGTCCAAGTATTCCTGTTCGGCGGATTTGAGCTGTTCGGAGGAATGCTCGGACGCGGAATACAGGTCCCAGTCGTCGTATTCGCCGGTGGAATCGTTGGCGCGTTGCGGCCGTCGCTTGGCTTTGGCGTACTGGTTGAAATAGGCGTTGCGTTCGATGGTGGTCATCCAAGCCGCGAAATTCGTTCCTTCTTTGAAGGAGTCGAACGCCTTGAATCCACGTTCGAAGGTGTCCTGCACCAGATCCTGCGCGTCGTCGGGATTGTTGGTCAGTTTCATCGCCTGCCGGTACAGCGAGTCCACAACGGGCATGGCAAGCTTCTCAAACCGCGCGCGCCGGCCCGCCATGGATTCCGTTTCTTGTTCAGTCACACCCTCATTGTAACTTCCCCGACGTCACACGTCGTGCACATGGTTGCAGCTAAAATGGCTCTTCGGTATCCGCTCGGCGTCTCATACACAGGGAGAACACGAAAACATGGCTTTGACTCTGGAATCGGCGGCCCGACTGCTCGATAGGCACGGACTGCTGCGCGAAATCATCCGCGGCGATGTCTGGACGCTTGATCCGCACGACGTCAAGGGATTCGACGAGCCGTTCTCCGCAATCACCTACGACACCCGCAAGGTGGAGCCGGGCACGTTCCTGTGCTGCAAGGGCCGTTTCAAGGCCGAATATCTGCAGGGCATCGACGAACGCGGCCTTGCCGCCTATGTGTCGGAGAACGACTTCTCCGACGCCACGCAAGCTCCGGGCCTTATTGTGGATGACGTGCGCAAGGCCATGGCTTTGCTATCGGCTGAATTCTATGGTCGTCCGCAGGACCAGTTGAAGGTGGTCGGCATCACCGGCACCAAAGGCAAGACCACCACCGCCTATCTCACGCAGGCGATGCTCAATGGCTGTTCCGGCGGCAAGTGCGCGCTGTTTTCCTCCGTGGACAATTGTCTTGACGGCCACACCTACGTGGAATCCGATCTGACCACGCCGGAATCCATGGATGCGTTCCGCATGATGCGCGAGGCCGTTGATAACGGCATGGAATATCTCGTCATGGAGGTCTCCTCGCAGGCCTACAAGGTGGACCGCGTGTTCGGTCTCACATTCGACGTGGCCGCGTTCCTCAACATCAGCCCGGACCATATCAGCCCGATCGAGCATCCGACATTCGAGGATTATCTCCACTGCAAGCGTCAGATCGTCAAGAACTGCCGTGCCCTCGTATTGGGTGCCGATTGCGCGCGCGCCGACCTCATCCGGCAGGACGCACGTCATGCCAGCGTTCCCGTCACCACGTTCGCGCTTGGCGGCGATTCCACGGCAGACGTCATGGCCGCGCCGGCGAATGACGATCACAGCCGCTTCTCCATCGTCATCGACGGCACCTCGATCGGCGAGTTGAGCCTGACATTGGACGGCGATTTCAACTATGCGAACGCGGCGGCGGCCGTCGCGATCGCCCGTGCGGCCGGTTTCGATTTCGGTTCCGCACAGGCCAAGGACGCGTTGCGTGAGATGGAGCCGGTACGCATCGCCGGACGTATGGAGCATTTCAAGGACACGCGGTCGAACACCATCGCCATTGTTGATTACGCGCATAACTACGCGTCCGTCACCGCGTTGCTTGACTACGTCGATCAGCGTTACGGCAGCGAAAAGCCGGAAATCACGCTCATCACCGGCTCCGCTGGGAACAAGGCATACGATCGCCGCGCCGAAATCGTCCACGCCGCGCAGGACCGCATCGACCATCTCGTGCTCACTTTCGAAGACACCGACGACGAGCCTGTGGAACAGGTCTGCGCGGACATGAACGACAGCGTCACCAACCCGCAGCTTGGCGTGAAGACCATTCTCGACCGTGCCGAAGCCGTGGAGACCACGGTAAGCCGCGATCGCAAGGATCCCGAGCATCTGCACATCATCCTCATCATCGGCAAGGGCAACGAACGTTGGTTCAAAGACCACGGCAAGCACATCCCTTACGAGGGCGACGACCGCATCGTGGAACGCGTGTTCCGTCTCAAATAACAACTAAGGTGAAGGCATTATGACACGATTCCAACCGATTCTGCTGGGCAGCGACATCAACGTCTACGGCATGGCCAGGGCGTTCCATGAGGAGTACGGCCTCGTTTCCGAGGCGTATGCGTATTTCCAGCTGAGCCCCACGAAATTCAGCCGTATCGTCAACGTGCACATCGTCGACGATTTCAACAACTTCGTCACGTTCCGTAATTTCATGCTCAAGCTCGGCAAGCGTATGAAGGCCGAGGATCCGGAACGCGTGCTGCTGCTCATCCCCTGCGGCGACGTGTACGCCAATCTGCTGAGCCAGTGCGGCGACGATCTTCGCGAATATTTCGTATACAACACGCTTGACGTGAACCTTTCGCGCCGGCTCGCCTACAAGTCCACGTTCTACCAGATCTGCGAGCAGTATGATCTGCCCCATCCGAAGACGCGCACCGTCACCGCCGATGAGGTGAAGGCGGGAGCTACCGTGATTTGCCGTTCAGCTATCCGGTGGCCATGAAGCCCGCGAATTCGGTGGAATGGCTCAACATCGATTTCAAGGGCCGTCGCAAGGCCTACATCTTCAACGATCCGGCCGAATTGGAGACCATCATCAAGCGTGCGTACGATGCCGGATACACGTCCGAAATGGTGATTCAGGACTTCATCCCCGGCGACGATTCCCGCATGCGTGTGCTGAACGCCTATGTGGACCAGCATCATCGCGTGCGTATGATGTTCCTCGGCCACCCGCTGCTGGAGGATCCCTCCCCTGTCGCCGCGGGCAATTATGCGGCCATTCTGCCCGACTACAACGAGGGTGTGTTCCGTCGTATCAAGGCTTTCCTCGAGGACATCAAATACGAGGGCGTGGCCAATTTCGACATGAAGTACGACGAACGCGACGGCGAGTACAAGCTGTTCGAAATCAACCTTCGCCAGGGACGTTCCAGCTATTTCGTCACGCTGAACGGATTCAATCTGGCGAAGTATTTCGTCGACGACCTCGTCGAGGACACGCCGTTCGACGGCAACACCCTGTTCGGCCGCGGTTCGAAGCTGTGGCTTGAGATTCCGAAGTCGATTTTCCTTGATTACGTCGCAGAAGGCGCTGACAAGGAAACCGGCAAGCGCATGCTCAAGTCGGGCGATTGGGGTACCACCTTGGAGTATTCCAAGGATATGAATCCGCTGCGTTGGCTGATGATTCGGCACATGTTCTCGATTTACAAGAAGAGCTATGCCAAGTACTTCACCAAGAAGGGCGAGCTTAAGTGAAACGACCGTTTTTCGCCGTACTGGGCGGCATGGGCACGCTGGCCACCGAAAGCTACATCCGCTTGGTCAACCGCGCCACGCATGCCCATTGCGATCAGGATTATCTGGACTACATCGTCTTCAACGATTCCTCCGTGCCGGACCGCACCGCTACATTCTCGGCGAATCCGACGAGAATCCCTTCCCCGTACTCGCCGACGATATCGAGAAGGCAACGGCGATGGGCGCGAGTTTCATTGTGCTCACCTGCAATACCGCGCACTATTTCTATGACGATTTCCAGGCGTTGACGACGGTGCCGATTCTGCATATGCCACGCGGCGCGGTGGCACGCATGGCTCAACGTTATCCGAAGGATCGTTTTCCGCGGGTCGGTTTCCTCGGCACCGTGGGTTCGCGCAAATCCGGCGTGTACAAGCGTGCCGTCGAAGAGGCCGGATACACGTTCGTCGAACCGACCGACGAGTTGCAGGCCCGTATCACTTCGCTGATTTATGACGATGTGAAAGGTAGTGGCGAGCTCAATCTGGAACGCTACGAATCGGTGTTGCGCGATATGCTCGATCCGGCAGGCCCCTGCGCGTGCGACACGCTGATATTGGGCTGCACCGAGCTGAGCGTGCTCAACGAGGCGTTTCCGCTGCCCCAGCTGCCGGTCATCGACGCGCAGGCCGTGCTGGTGGAAGATACCGTGGCGCGGGCCGAAGCGTTGCGCGCGTAGCTATTATTTGTCACGCCTATCTTCGACTGCTTAGCGTCGGACGATAAAACAAGGTTGTGGGTGGCTTCCCATTGCCTGGGGAGCCACCCACAATCTGTTTTACATGGACGATGTACGCCGCACGTATGGCGTCATCGTCCGATGTTGTTTCGCTTCGTCACTTCGTTTCGTTTTCCGAAGCCGTTTCCGCATCCGCCGGTTCGTTGGCATCCGCCGCCTCACCCATTTCATCCGCATCGGCGTCTGCTAAAACGGAATCGTCCGGACCGACGCTGCCGAAATCGTTGATGTTGAAATCAGGGTTGGCGTCGGATTCGAAATCCACGTCAGCCTCGTCCTGCTTTTGCGCGGTTCCGGATCGACGGCTTCCTGGAACACACGTTCGGCCTTTGGCTTCTTCAGGTCGGGGTTGATCTTCTCCTCCAGCATGAGTCGCGCATCACCGGCGGTGGTGAAGCTGCCACAGACGAGCACGCCATGACCGTAGCCGACGCCCAGTTCGTCATCGGCATCAACCATGTTGACGGCTTCCTGGATGGCGTCCGGCAATTCGGGAATGCAGGTGACGCGTTCCGGCCCGAAAACACGGTCCGCGATCTTCTTCAGATCCTCAGCCGGCATCACTCGGTCACGCCACGAGTTCTCGGTGACGATCACATGGCTCAGCAACGGTTCGAGCACGCCAGATACTCCTCGACCTGCTTGTCCCCCATCATGGCGACCACGCCGACGAGCTGCTGGAAATCATAGTTCTCTTCAATGGCGGCACGCAGCGATTCGGCCGCGTTCACGTTGTGTCCGCATCAAGGATGATGGTAGGCGAGGTACGAATTTGTTCGATACGTCCCGGAATGCGTACGCTGCTCAACGCTTCGGCCACCAAATCGCCGTCCAACGCGCCGTTGACGGGAATCACCACTTCCGCCGCGCACAGTGCGGCGAGCGCGTTGTGTGCTGATGCTCGCCGAATTTGGCGATCGGCACTTCCGTGTAGGTGCCGTTCGGGGTGCGCAGGGTGGCCACCTGGCCGCCGACGGCCGGCACTCGGGTAACGACTTCCGATTCGACGCCGTCGCGCACCAAGCTGGCGTGGTTCTCCTTGGCCGCGGCCTCGATAATCGGCATGACCTCGTCCTCGTGTGGCTGGCGGCCGATGATGGCGGTGCAGTTCGGCTTGATGATGCCGACCTTTTCCGTGGCGATTTCCTCCACGGTGTCGCCGAGCCATGCCATGTGGTCCATGTCGACCGGTCCGATGATGGCCGCGTCCGCGTCGAGCACGTTGGTGGCGTCCCATCGGCCGCCCATGCCGACTTCCACGATGGCGACGTCGACCGGCGCGTCGGCGAATTTCCAGATGGCCATGGCGGTGAGCACTTCGAAGAAGCTCATCTTCGGCTTGCCCAGCTCGTCCATTTTCATGTCCACGATGGCGACGAGGTCCTTGACCTGGTCCCATGTGTCGACGAAATCGTCGTCTGACAGCTGCTGGCCGTCGATGGCGATGCGTTCGTTGACGTGTTCCAGATGGGGCGAGGTGTATAGGCCCGTACGCATGCCGTAGGCGCGGCAGATGGCTTCGGCCATACGTGCCGTGGAGCCCTTGCCGTTGGTGCCGGTGATGTGGATGACGCGGAACGACTGCTCCGGATGGCCCATGATGTCGAGGATCATCTTCATGCGTTGCAGGTCGAGATTGGTGGTGTTGCGTTCCGATGGACGGCTCATGATGTCGCGTTCGACGTCGATCATGCTTTCGTTGTTGCGATTGGGATGTTCGAATGACATATTTCCCGTTTTCCTCCCGTACCTTGCGGACAGCACACTAAACTTTTCCCATTCTAGATGTCCGCATGAACGTTGCGCGCCGGGAAAAGTTATAGGATGGGTTGCGGTAATTTCCGTACGTTACGAATGCATGTTCAGGAGATGTGATGGGCGAAGTCATTACTGACAAGGACAAGGAATACGAGAAGATGGAGCGGGAGCCGCTCCGGGACCGGATCAGGCCATGAGCGATCGTGTGAACAATCGTTCGCTGCGTCCGCGTTCCGAGGCGTTCAAGGAGTTCATGACCACCGGTTGGGATGACAACGAGCCGCAGATCGAGCCGTTGGAGTCCTCCAAGTACACGCCGGCGCGTCTGGAGGCATTGGGCAAGGCGTTCCCGGGCGAGCGTATCGTGATTCCGGCCGGACAGCCGAAGGTGCGCAACAACGATTGCGATTACGCGTTCCGTCCGGATACGACGTTTTCCTACTACACCGGTTTGGGTGAGGATTTCGAGGCCGGTGCGGTGCTGGTGCTGAATCCCGTCGATCCGGATTCTCCGGAGGCGAAGGCCGGCAAGACGCATGTTCCGGAACTGTTCGTGGCTCCGCGTGCCAACCATTACACGCAGGACTTTTTCATGAACGCCCATTATGGCGAGTATTGGGTGGGTCCGCGTGCCGGTGTGAAGGAAATGACCGCGATGACCGGCATCGAAACCAACGACATCGCGCAGCTGCCCGACGCGTTGAGCAAGGATGTCGGCACTGAGGCCGGCGCGGTGCGCGTGCGCGTGATCCGCGAAGCCGATCCGGCGATTACCAGCATGGTCGAGGAGATCCGTGAAGCCAACGGTTTCGCCGATCCGGACAACAACACCGCTGCCGATGACAAGCTGCACGAATTCGCCGCCGAGGCACGCATGTGCAAGGATGAGTATGAGGTTCGTGAGATGCGCAAGGCGGTCGCGGCAACCAAGCATGGTTTCGACAACATTCTGCGCAAGATTCCGTCTTCCCTTGGCAAGCCGCGTTCGGAGCGCATGCTGGAGGGCGCGTTCAACGCCATCTCCCGTGAAGAAGGCAACGAGGTCGGCTACGACACCATCATCGCTTCCGGCGCCCACGCTCCGATTCTGCATTGGATGCGCAATACCGGTACCGTGGAGTCGGGCGAGCTGCTGCTCATCGACGCCGGTGTGGAGGTCAACAGCCTGTATACCGCCGACATCACCCGCACGTTCCCGACCAACGGCAAGTTCACCGATTTCCAGAAGAAGCTGTACCAGGCCGTGTTGGATTCCCAGCAGGCCGGTTTCGAGGCGGCCAAGCCGGGCGCCACGTATTCGGACATCCACCATGCGTGCATGCGCGTGATCGCCGAACGTCTGCATGACTGGGGTATTCTGCCGGTCGATGTCGAGGAGTCGCTCTCCCCTGAAGGCCAGCAGCATCGCCGTTGGCTCGCCTGCGGCGTGGCCCACCATCTGGGTCTCGACGTGCATGATTGCGCGCAGGCGCGTTATGAGTCGTATCAGAACGCAAGATTCGTCCGGGCATGATCTTCACCATCGAACCGGGCCTGTACTTCCGTGAGGATGATCTGCTGATTCCGCC
>ENA-OQBJ01000254-OQBJ01000254.1-human-gut-metagenome-genome-assembly--contig:-NODE-254-length-29001-cov-3.629355_pt1 | contig 29001 bp, 31 predicted proteins | sample MGYA00242743_ERZ504545 | MGnify/ENA primary metagenome ERZ504545 (study PRJEB26092, sample SAMD00036252) | human gut metagenome | host: Homo sapiens | study: EMG produced TPA metagenomics assembly of...
ACGGCATATTGTACCACCAGAAAGCATGGACACAGGGAAAAATAAATCATACTCTATGAAAAATGAGAAACCGATGGTTCTATAACGAAAAAGAGGATGCATCATTTTGACACATCCTCTTTTTTGTGCCTTTTTCTTTTACTATTTCTATAATAATTAGATTATCAGCTGGTTATGAACTTTCTTTAAATTGTGGCATACCCTTTGCCCTACGTATGCCGTGAATTTAACTGATTGTTTATCGAAAAAAAGAAAAAACTATGGAACTATTTACAGTGGGATTTTTAATCTGTCTGGTTAAGCGGGTTTGCCTGCTTTTGGTTGTTTTATAAATGTATTGATTGGTTTGAACGAATTTGAAAGGAGAAACTTTTATGTATACCGCATTATTTATTGTGAGTGTCATCATGTTCGGCTATTTGATGTATGTGCTTGTGAAGCCGGAGAAATTCTGATAAAGTAGATATTGATTAATTCTGGGTATTATGAATACAGAAATTTTAGGTGTTGTAGCGCAAATTGTTCTGATGATAGTGCTAAGCTATCCGCTTGGAAAATATATGGCGAGAGTGTATAAGGGCGAAAAAGTCTGGTCGGACTTCATGCAGCCGGTAGAAAACCTGATTTTCCGATTCTCAGGTATCCACCCGCAAGAAGAAATGAACTGGAAGCAGTTCTTGAAAGCTTTGCTGGTGGTGAACCTGTTCTGGTTTATCTGGGGTATGATACTGTTGGTGATTCAGGCAGTCTTCCGCTTAATCCAGATGGAAATGGCGGGCAGACGGTGCATCAGGCTTTCAACACCTGCATCTCTTTCATGGTGAACTGTAACGAGCAGCATTATAGCGGAGAAAGCAACCTGACTTATTTCACGCAGTTGTTTGTCATCATGCTTTTTCAGTTTATTACAGCTGCCACCGGTATGGCGGCCATGGCAGGCATTATGAAAGCACTAGGTGAAAAGACGACCAAAACCATCGGAAATTTCTGGAATTACCTTGTGCTGAGCTGTACACGTATCTTGCTGCCGCTTTCACTGGTGGTGGGCTTTATACTGATAACGCAAGGCACTCCGATGGGATTCGACGGAAAGATGGAGATAACGACGCTCGAAGGGGTTACACAGCATGTGTCGCAGGGGCCTGCTGCCGCTATCATTCCTATTAAGCAGCTGGGTACGAACGGAGGCGGATATTATGGGGTGAACTCTTCGCATCCGCTGGAAAACCCTACATATTTCTCTAATATAGTGGAATGCTGCTCCATCCTGCTTCTGCCGATGGCCATGGTATTTGCCTTTGGCTTCTATGTGAAGCGCAGGAGACTGGGATACAGCATTTATTGTGTCATGCTGGCCGCATTCCTCATCGGGGTATGTATTAACGTGCCTGCAGAGATGAAAGGAAATCCGCGCATGGATGCCATGGGTATTGCGCAGGATAACGGAGCCATGGAAGGCAAGGAAGTACGTCTGGGGGCCGGAGCTACCGGTTTGTGGAGTGTGGCTACCACGGTGACTTCCAACGGTTCGGTAAATGGCATGCATGATTCTACCATGCCGGTTTCTGGTATGATTGAAATGCTGAATATGCAGATTAACACGTGGTTTGGCGGGGTAGGCGTAGGTTGGATGAACTATTTCACCTTTATCATCATCGCAGTGTTCATCAGCGGCCTGATGGTAGGGCGTACGCCTGAATTTCTCTGCCATAAGGTAGAAGCCCGTGAAATGAAAGTGGCTTCCATGGTGGCCCTTCTTCATCCGTTTGTGATTCTGGTGGGTACGGCACTGGCTGCTTACCTGTATGTACATGCACCTGAATGGGTGGAAAGCGAAGGGGGATGGCTGAACAATCCCGGATTCCATGGCCTGAGCGAAATGCTGTATGAATTTACTTCAGTGGCAGCTAATAACGGTTCTGGCTTTGAAGTCTGGGCGACAATACCTGGTTCTGGAACATCTCTTGTGGCATCGTGCTTATCCTGAGCCGCTTCATTCCGATTGTGGGTCAGGTAGCCATCGCCGGTTTGCTGGCGCAGAAGACATACATTCCGGAAAGTGCCGGCACACTGAAAACAGATACCGTGACTTTCGGTGTCATGACATTTGCAGTGATTTTCATAGTAGCCGCCTTGTCATTCTTTCCGGCACATGCCTTGAGTACAATTGCAGAACACTTTAGTTTATAAGAGAAAAATACTGAAACGTATCATTGAAGAAGATACGATAACAACGAAAGAAAAAAGATATGAAAAATAAGAATCATACTTCCCTGTTTCAGAGGGAACAAGTCATGGAAAGCTTGAAGCAGTCGTTCGTCAAGCTGAATCCCAGAATCATGGTGAAGAATCCCATCATGTTTACGGTAGAAGTTGCTACCTTAATCATGCTGGTTGTTACACTCTATTCGGCCACTCATACCTCACAAGGTTCATTTGTATACAATCTCTGGGTGTTTGTCATTCTGTTTCTCACCTTGCTGTTTGCCAATTTTGCCGAAGCCATTGCCGAAGCTCGTGGTAAGGCGCAAGCCGACAGTCTGCGAAAAACCCGTGAGGAAACTCCGGCCAAACTGATTGTCGACGGTAAGGTAAAGACCGTGAGCAGTTCGCAGTTGAAGAAAGGAGATGTTTTTGAATGTGAGGCGGGCGATGTGATTCCGGCAGACGGTGAGATTATCGAGGGACTGGCTTCCATTGATGAGAGTGCCATTACCGGTGAGTCTGCTCCGGTTATCCGCGAAGCCGGAGGCGACAAGAGCTCCGTTACCGGAGGTACCAAAGTGTTGTCAGACCGTATCAAAGTGACCGTGACTACACAGCCGGGCGAAGTTTTCTGGACAAGATGATTGCGCTGGTAGAAGGAGCAAGCCGTCAGAAAACACCGAATGAAATAGCCCTGACCATATTGCTGGCTGTATTTACGCTGGTATTCCTGATTGTGTGCATCACACTGAAGCCGATGGCCGACTATTCTCACACCGTGATTACGATTGCTGCTTTCCTTTCTTTATTTGTGTGTCTGATTCCAACTACCATCGGAGGATTGCTGTCGGCCATCGGTATTGCCGGAATGGACCGGGCTCTGCGTGCCAATGTAATCACCAAGTCGGGTAAAGCGGTAGAAACGGCTGGCGACGTAGATACATTGCTGCTCGATAAAACCGGTACTATTACCATCGGTAACCGTAAGGCAACTGCCTTCTATCCGGTGGCGGGTCTGGATAAGCATGCGTTCGTAGAAGCTTGTCTGCTCTCTTCTGTTTCCGATGATACCCCTGAAGGAAAATCCATTATCGAACTGGGACGTGAACTGGGAGTACGTATGCGCACGTTGCCTACCGAAGGAGCCCGCATGATTCAGTTTACCGCCGAAACCAAATGTTCCGGTATCGACCTGAAAGATGGAACTGAAATCCGCAAAGGGGCCTTCGATGCCATTCGTCGTATAGCACTGGAGGCAGGTAATGAATTCCCGGAAGAGACGGAAGACATCATCTGGAAGATTTCTGGCAATGGCGGAACCCCCTTGGTGGTCAGTATCAACAGACAGATTGCCGGTGTCATAGAATTGCAGGATATCATCAAGCCGGGCATTGAGGAACGCTTTGAACGCCTGCGCAAGATGGGGGTGAAAACAGTAATGGTGACCGGTGATAACCCGCTGACTGCAAAGTACATTGCCGAAAAAGCTGGAGTGGACGATTTCATTGCCGAGGCCAAACCGGAAGACAAGATGAACTACATCAAGAAGGAACAGGCTGCCGGTAAGCTGGTGGCTATGATGGGCGACGGTACGAACGATGCGCCGGCACTGGCACAGGCCAATGTGGGTGTGGCCATGAACAGCGGTACACAGGCTGCCAAAGAAGCCGGCAACATGGTCGATTTGGATAATGACCCTACCAAGCTGATTGAAATTGTGGAAATCGGCAAGCAGTTGCTGATGACTCGTGGCACACTTACCACCTTCTCTATCGCCAACGACGTGGCCAAATATTTTGCCATCATCCCGGCTTTGTTCATGGTGACCGTTCCACAGCTGGCTCCACTGAACATCATGGGGCTGCACAGTCCTGAAAGTGCCATCCTTTCTGCCATTATATTCAACGCCCTCATCATTCCGATTCTGATTCCGCTGGCTCTGAAGGGAGTGGCTTATAAACCGATTGGCGCGAGTGCCTTACTGCGCCGCAACCTGCTGATTTATGGAGTGGGTGGTCTTATCGCGCCTTTCATCGGAATTAAACTAATTGACTTATTTGTAGGATTATTCTTCTAATAAAAACGGACAGTTATGAAAAACTTTATAAAATCAATTCGCATTACCATTGCATTCTGTATTCTTTTCTCTGTATGTTATGTGCTGATACTATGGGCTTTCGGGCAGTTCTTCGGCCCGGGAGAAGGAAACGCAGAAACGATTACCCTGAACGGGAAAGTAGTAGGCGCGGCCAATGTGGGCCAGGCCTTTACCAAGGATATTTATTTCTGGGGGCGCCCTTCGGCTGCCGATTATAAGGCAGATTCGTCGGCTGGCTCCAATAAAGGACCTACCAACGAAGCATATCTGGCAGAAGTGGAGGCACGTAGATTCTTTCTTGGTACATCATCCTTATCTGGAGCGTAAGGATGTACCGGTCGAGATGGTAACTGCCAGCGGTTCCGGCTTGGATCCGCACATTACACCAGCTTGTGCATACGTGCAGGTAAAGCGCGTGGCCGAAGCACGTGGCATGAGTGAGGAGGCCGTGAAGGCGCTTGTCGACAAGATGGTTGAGAAACCATTCCTCGGCTTGTTTGGAACAGAAAAAATCAATGTATTGAAACTGAATGTGGCTTTGGAGGAAGCAAACCCCACGGTGAAATAAACGGATGAGTCCGTTCGTATCCTTGACATTCCGGACATGGAGTGTCGGGGATTTTTATTCGGGGGATTTTGATATGGGCTCTATCGAAATGAGATGGTTTTTTCTCAAAATGAGAAGGTCGCTTGGAGAGCGTTTTCTCTTTATACGAAGTTATTTTCCTGATCCTTATAGGATTATGTTTTTGGCTGATTTCACGGCATGACATTTGTCTGTTCAAGGGAAAAACAAGAAAGGTTATGGATAATATTTTTGAATGCGATGCACCTCGTAGCAAAGGCCGGAAACAGGGACTGATAAATACCCGGCTTATTATTTATATTTTGGGAGTGCTGGTATTGGTCGAAGCTGGACTGTTTGCTTTGTGTGCCGGGGTTTCACTTTTATATGAAGAACCTGATTATATTTATTTTGTACAAACCATGGGTATCAATATTGCTCTTGGAGGAAGTATGGTGCTGGTGGGCAAACGAACCGATAACCTGATTAGTCGTCGTGACGGGTACTGCATTGTCAGTGTGTCGTGGCTGTTGTTTACGGCATTGGGGATGTTGCCTTTTTACTTTAGCGGATACATTCCTTCTCTGGCAGATGCTTTTTTTGAGACCATGTCTGGTTTCACCACTACAGGAGCGACCATCCTGGACGACATCGAGTCATTACCCTATGGGTTGCTGTTCTGGCGCAGCCTGACGCAGTGGATTGGAGGACTGGGTATTGTGTTGTTTACCATCGCGTTGCTTCCACTTTTCAGTGGTAGCAGCCAGCAGCTTTTCCTTTCGGAGGCTACCGGCGTGACGCATGACAAGATTCATCCCAAAGCGAAGATTATGGCCCGTTATCTGTGGCTGATTTATATAGGCCTGACGCTGGTAGAAACGATTCTGCTGATGTGTGGAGGGATGAACCTGTTTGATGCAATATGCCACTCTTTTGCCACCACGGCTACCGGCGGATTCTCTACCAAGCAGGATAGTGTGTCTTACTGGCATTCTCCGTTTATTGAATATGTGATCTCTATTTTCATGATTCTTTCCGGCGTAAATTTCTCGTTGTATTATATGGCGCTAAAGGGAAAGTATCAAAATTTGTTGAGGGATAGAGAGCTGCACTGGTTCCTCAAATCTGTGGGTATACTGACGGGAATCATTACCATAGCCTTGTTCGTGACAGATTATTATGACTTGGAAACTGCATTCCGCAAAGCTCTTTTCCAGGTAGCTACTGTACATACCTCTTGCGGGTTTGCAACGGATGACTACAACCTGTGGCCTCAGTTCACCTGGATGCTGCTCCTGTTTGCCATGCTGTCGGGAGGTTGTACGGGTTCCACAAGCGGAGGAGTCAAAAACCTGCGTTTGCTCATCATTGCCCAGAACATCCGTAACCAGTTCAAGCAGATGCTTCATCCGCGTGCCGTATTGCCGGTGCGTGTCAATAAAGAAGCAATATCCTCGCAGGTATCGGCCACGGTATATACTTTCTTTGCCACGTATCTGGTTTGCATTTTTGTGGGATGGACGCTGCTGATGTGCTTTGGAGTGGGACTGACGGAAGCAATGAGTACGGTTGTGTCGGCTATTGGTAACGTAGGTCCGGGGTTGGGTGCTTTTGGTCCCGTGTTCTCATGGGCTGCCTTACCCGATGCAGCCAAATGGATATTGTCAGTACTGATGTTTATCGGTCGTCTGGAGATTTTTGGTATCCTGCTGTTGTTCTATCGTGGATTCTGGGAAGATAATTGATAGATAGGTTATGAAGTGGGGAGTTTGTTTAAGTATAAAAGTTTGACGAAAAAATGGAAGAAAGAGAGCATAACGTACCGCATTTTCTGGATTTAATCCGTCGTTCCCGCCGTGGTAAATTCAAGGTATACATTGGCATGATAGCTGGTGTGGGAAAAACCTACCGGATGTTGCAGGAAGCACACGAGATGATGGACAATTGCATTGACGTACAGATAGGATATGTGGAAACTCACGGGCGTGCCGGCACAGAGGCGCAGTTGGAAGGATTGCCGGTAATTCCTCGCAAGAAGATTTTCTACAAAGGAAAGGAGCTGGAGGAGATGGATCTGGAGACGATTCTTCAGCTTCATCCGGAACTGGTTGTGGTAGATGAGCTGGCCCATACGAATGTGGAAGGATGCCGCAACAAAAAACGCTGGCAAGATGTGATGGAACTGCTGGATGCGGGCATCAATGTGGTGTCGGCCATTAACATTCAGCATATTGAGAGCCTGAACGATGAAGTAAAGGAAATTGCCGGCATCGAAGTCAAGGAACGGGTGCCCGACAGTGTACTGCAGGAAGCCGATGAGGTGGTCAACATTGACCTCACGGCCGAGGAACTGATTGAGCGGCTCAAATCGGGAAAGATATATCGTCCGGAGAAAATTCAGACGGCCCTGCACCACTTTTTCAAGACCGAGAATATTCTGCAACTTCGTGAACTGGCCTTGAAGGAAGTGGCTTTCCGTGTAGAGAAAAAAGTGGAAAGCGAAGTTCTTCCGGTAGTGTCACAGCCGGCCCGGCGGGAGCGTATTCTGGCATGTATCAGCAGCAATGAACATACTCCGCGTCACATTATCCGCAAGGCTTACCGTCTGGCTTCCCGCTACAGCACGTCTTTTACGGTACTTTATGTGCAGACTCCCCGTGAGAGTACAGAGCGTATCAGTCTGGCTTCACAACGCTACCTGCTGAATCACTTCAAACTGGTGACGGAACTGGGGGGAGATGTGCTGCAGGTATTTTCGGAGAGTATAACTGAAGCCATTATAGAAACCTGCAGGGAAAAACAGATTACAACCATCTGCATGGGGCATCCTGCCTTTAAAATGCCTCAGACCATCTTTCAGATAGGGAAATACAAAAAGTTTTTGCAGGCTTTGGCGAGATGAAAATAGATTTGATTATAATTGCATAAATTCAATGAAAATGAATGGTATGAATATTAAAGCAAAAATCGCGCTTACGATAGGCGTGCTGGTATCTATGATTGTGCTGCTGGTAGCACTCTCTGTGGCTAATCTGCAGATTCTTACGGCTACGGAACCGGATAGCCCGGCTGCCGGTCCGGGATTGAACCGGGCCTTGATATGGATTACGGTAATCGGAGGCATTTGCATCTTGATAGGTATCGGTATGCTTATCAAGTTGCCTGCATCTATTAACTCACCTATCAAACAGCTGGCCGATGGCATTCTGGAAATAGCCAACCATAATTACGATGTGACTCTGAATTTGAAAGGAGGCGAAGAACTGGTGGAAGTTTCGAAGAACTTTAACCGGATGGCCAGACGACTGAACGAGTATCATAACAGTACCTTGTCCGACCTGATGGCTTCCAAACGCTACATGGAAACTATCATCAACTCCATTAATGAACCGATTATCGGACTGGACAATGAAATGAATATCCTTTTTATCAATCATGAGGCACTGAATGTGCTGAACCTGAAGCGGGAAAACGTCATCCGGAAGTCGGCTCAGGAAATAGCCATGAGCAACGACTTGCTGCGCCGTCTGGTAAGAGGTTGATAGAAGAGGGTGGAAAGGTGAAGAAGGAGCCGCTGAAAATCTATGCCGACAATAAGGAAAGTTATTTTCAGGTGAAGTACATGGACATCACGATGCCGGGAACAGACGGGGTGACAATGGAGAAGAGAGGCAATGTAGTGCTGCTGAAAAACATCACTGAGTTTCAAGAACTGGATACGGCAAAAACCACGTTTATCTCTACTATCTCGCATGAACTGAAAACACCGATTTCTGCCATCATGATGAGTCTGCAATTGTTGGAAGACAAACGAGTGGGACATCTGAATCCGGAGCAGGAGGAACTTCGAGCAGTATCAGGGAAAACAGCGAACGTTTGCTGAGTATTACGGGTGAATTACTGAACATGACACAGGTGGAAAGTGGCAAACTGCAACTGAAACCGAAGATAACCAAGCCAATTGAACTGATAGAATATGCTATCAAGGCTAATCGGGTGCAGGCAGAGAAGTTTGGTATTCAGATTGAGGTGGAATATCCGGAAGACAAGATTGGTAAGCTCTTTGTAGACAGTGAAAAGATAGCATGGGTGCTGACTAACTTGCTGAGCAATGCCATTCGTTATTCTTCGGAAAACAGCCGGGTTATTATTGGTGCGCGACAGGTGAATGAAAACAAGGAAATAGAGATGTATGTACGCGATTTCGGAAAGGGTATTGACCCGCGCTATCACAACAGTATTTTTGAACATTATTTCCGGGTGCCGGGTACTAAGGTGCAGGGCAGCGGACTTGGACTTTCCATCTCACGCGATTTTGTAGAAGCACATGGCGGTACGTTGACCGTGGAAAGCGAGATAGGTAAGGGTAGTTGCTTTACGCTTCGGCTGAAAGCCTGAAAAAACTTTTGTGTTAGGCAGATTTGAAAAACACGTGTACGAAGCTTCAGAGCAAGAATCCGCATAACAGCAGAAGGACAAGTATGACCACCCCTATAATCAGTTTGATTCTGAAGGCACGGTTTTGGTCGGTTTGTTCTTTTTCTTGTGTCTGTTTCTTTATCTCCTCCAGCTTTTCCACGGAAAGAGTAGGAGGTATTTCCGTGTGCCGGCATTCGGTCATTCGCCGGCGCGTTTCCTTCATACGCTCCCGGTTGCGCTGACGGAGTTCCCTGTTTTCTTTGTTCCTCCGCATCATGTCGTGGATGCATCCTAATGTTCCCATTATGGTTATGTTGAATAGAAATCTGACTTATACAAAGATAATCTATATCTCTGGAAAAATCAATCAGAAACGAATAAATGATGATGGTAAAACTGATAATCAATGATTTATGAGGAAAACCGATGAAGACCTCTCCAATGCCAAAATGCAGGGAAACGAAAGGTAACGAAGGCGAACGGTTTTCAAATCATTACCCGGTAACCGGATTAATTCATAGGTCATCGGAGATTGTTTCCACTACTTGCCTCATTTTGCATAGCAATGTATAACTCGCTGATAACTAATTTTGTATCGAAAGAAAAAATGGATTATGAGAAGTACATTCAAAGTGCTGTTCTACGTGAACGGCAGCAAGGAGAAAAACGGTATTGTCCCGGTTATGGGACGGGTGACAATCAACGGTTCCGTAGCCCAGTTCAGTTGCAAGCAGACCATCGCCAAAGAGCTTTGGGACGCAAAGGGCAACCGGGCGAAAGGGAAGAGCAGGGAGGCGGGGGACATTAATCTCGCCCTTGACAACATCAAGGCTCAAATCATCAGGCATTATCAGCGCCTTTCGGACAGGGAAGCGTTCGTTACGGCTGAAATGGTACGTAACGCCTTTCAGGGACTCGGTACGGAATACGAAACCCTGCTCGGTGCGTTCGACAAGGATAATGAGAGCTTCAAGAAGCGCATCGGCATAGACCGGGCAAAAGGTTCGTATCAAGTGCGGGTAAGGTCAAGGAACCATCTGGCTGTGTTCATAAGGAAATGCTACAGGCGGAGTGACATTTCCATGCTTGAGCTTACCCCCGACTTCATCAAGGAGTATGAAATCTATCTCTCCACTGATGCGGGGCTTCATAACGCCAGTGTGTGGTCAAACTGCATGTGGCTGAAAACAATCGTAGCCAAGGCCCATTACAACGGGCTGACACCGAGAAACCCATTTGCTGTCCTTCGTGGATATAAAGGAGCTGACCACCGATGACATTGCGGAAGTGAACGGTGGGACATGGATATTATCAAAGCGGCATAAGACGAAAGTGAATTTCCAGGTGAAGCTGCTGGATATTCCCCTGCAGATCATCAAACGTTACGAGAGGTTCCAGAAGAACGGGCTTGTGTTTCCCAACCTGAACTATTGGTCAATCTGCAAGCCGTTGAAACAGATGATAAGGGAATGCGGGATAAGCAAGAACATCTCACTCCATTCGAGCCGTCATGGATTCGCAACGCTGGCCTTGAGCAAGGGTGTCCCCATTGAAAGTGTGAGCCGGGTATTGGGTCACACGAACATAACCACCACCCAAAAGTACTGTAAGATTACCACCGAGAAAATCGACAAGGACCTGACGATGTTCGCTGACCGTCTTAACCGGTCGTTCCATGAAATTTCAATAGCGATGTAATGGAAAGAATGATTATAATCATCAGCAAAAGCGGATGTGTGAACATTCCAGGGGCGGTGAAAGCCCCTGAAACGGTTGTTTTCCTTACTGTCTTTTCCGGATGTCCCCACAGGCTCCTTTTCATGAGGCATGTTTCAGGACAACCGTTCTTCCACCTGCCCGAACGAAGCGTCCTTGAGTATCACCCGCTTTTCCGCATCGAGCAGGTAAAGGGTGGGCATCGCTTGAGGTCGTACACCTGTTCGCGGGTAAGCCGCTGACCGTCGTCATAGCCGTCTATCCAACCGGCGGGAAATTCCGCCTTTTCCCACGCGGGGGTCTTGCCCTCCACGCACACGGAGAGGAGTTTCAGGCGACCGGACTCCAACAGGCCGTTCACAACCGGGGACTGGGAGAGCAATTCCTTCACCCGGCGGCAGTCCTCGCAATCGGGGTCGTTAAAATAGACGAGCACGTAACCGGCCTTTATGTCGGAAAGCCGTCTGCTGCTGCCGTCGCGGCAAACAACGGTGAAATCCGCCGCCACGTCTCCCGGGCGGTTTTTCAACGCCATTTCCAACAGGTGACGGGGACGTATCCTGTCCGTCTCTTCCAGTCCGGGATGATTGACCAAGGCACGCAGAAAGAGGATATACAGATCCTCGTCGTGCATGGGAGAATTGGGTTCGTACAGGTACTTGTCGCCCAGCGAGATGAAATGATAGAGCATTTCCTGTCGACCAGGGCGCGGCGGAAAAGGGTATCGACCGATTCCTGCGCCTTGGGAGTATGGGGCAGTATGCTGATGAAGTCCACAAACGCCTGCTCGGTGATTTCGGGGCGGGATATGAGTGACGTGTCGGCAAAGTCGAAGTGGTCCCAGTAGTGCAGGGAAAGGTAGGCGGCACGGTCTTCGGGTGCGTCAACGTGACGGGCACGTCGGCAGACGGAATTCCTTTGTCTTCTCCTGCTGCTTTTGGGCATACGCGCAGGATACGATTCCTGCACAGAAGAGACACGCGAAAAAGGTAAGGTTCAAAATTTTCATGTTTCGTATCGTGTTATGAAAAACTCCGAACGTGGAAGCGCCCGGAGTTTCCGTTTGTATCATTCAACCTCTCAGTTCTCCAAAGTGAGTACCACATCTCCCTGATTATCGAACAAGTCAGACAAACTTTCGTATGTGCGGTGGTAAACCTTGCCGCCTAGTTTGTAATGGAACTGCACCGGATTGGTGTACCAGTCGAAGGTGTACTCCTTGCGCAGACGCAGTTCGTACCGACCATCGGCAGTCACGGTGACGGCACCGATACGGCTGCTGTTGCTGACGCGCTCGAACGCGACGAACGCACTGGAAGGGATCGGTTGCCGGCTGCCGGATTCATCCTCGTAGTAGATGTTCCCGCCCATCGACTTGTTCGTCACGCGGAAGGTCTTGGAGTAGAACACGACCTTTTCCTCGTTGGAAGAGATGACGATGTCGCCCGCGCTCACGATGCTCTTCGTGGTGAAGTGCAGGGTCTTGCGTTCGCCAGTCTGGTTCACGTTTGCATCAGGAGTATTGTCCTTATTGACGACATTCGAACCCGGGAAAGAATTCCGTTCCTTATCGCGGTCGGCATCCACCTTATAGACAAAGCGTCCCGGACTTGCCTCGTAGAGTTTGCCGTCCAGACCGGGATTGCTGCCCAAAGCCAGCATGGGGCGTCGATATAGATTTCGAACTCCTCGCCGAACGGGTCCACGGACTTGCCGTCCGAACCGGCGAAACTGGTTATGTCAATGGCTATGTTCACCGGTTTACCGGGTTCGTAAGTCCACTCCAACGGCGTGAGAAGTTCGGGGACATCCGCATTCGGATTCGTCGCACGGTCCGGTTCTTTTCCTTGCTCACTTCCATTGTCATATTTCAGCCTTGCCCCGAAGCGGAACGGATTGTAGTTTGCCAACTCGAAGGTGACACTGCGGTAGGAATTGCCGCCATATTCATTATTAACACCATTGTCGTCTTCCGACAGCACAGCATCCTGCCGGGCACATTGGAGGCGATACGTACTACCTCGGCACTCTTGGGACGGTTGGATTTCATATAGATGGAGTATTTTCCTACATTCGGGGCGGGTCGATTGATTATTTTGGGTCTCGGCTTGAACATCAGCATACGTCCACCATTGGGATTATTCTCACGCCACCACAAGTCCGATTCTTCGGGGTAGAAATTACAGTCGAACTCCGTCACACCGGCCTTGCCCTCTTCACCATCCTCATAATAATCCAAATATTGCGAATAGAGCAGAAATTCATCCTTTTCTCCTGCATTGAACGGAGTTCCCAGCAAGTCACCCTCCACTCCGTCGCCCACTTTTGTAATCAACTGTAGGTCAAACTGCACGTTGGCATGTTTTTTCTGTGGCACCAGGCGATAAAGAATCAATTCGTCCTCAGGGTATCCTTCAATACCACCCCCATCGGCATTGTAGGCACTCAGGCCGGTTACTGTAATGGAGTTCCTGTCATCCGAGTAGGTAAACACCCGTTCCATAGTCTCGAAGTGGTCAGCTTCAATATAAAGCCTGCCTTGATAGTCTTCGTTTTGAGACAGGATGTTCTCGAAATAAACACGCTGCACACCGGGCTGTTCCGCGATGTAGAGATATTTATAGTCCGGTTCCGGATTGATGTCACCGCTACTGTACCAGTCTTTCTCGCCATCACGAACCAGAGTAAGAGCCATGCCCGATTCCGGACGAATGTCCAGTCCGCCGACAGAGATATAGACCTTCATCGGAAAGAGTTCCTTCGGGCAAGTCTCCGGAACAGTAAACATTACCGTCACGTGTGAACGGTCTTTGGTTGGATCTGTCGGGTTCATTCCTCCATAAATCTGTGTACCTACCCATGAGGGAACAAATGATTGTTCCTTCACCATGATGACCTTGATCTTACGTTGCAACCGTCCGTGTTTCACGAGCAGGGTACCTTCCAGTTTTTCGTTGGCACCCATTGAAAGCAGATTAATAAAAATCGTGCCTCTGCCTACGCCATCGTCGCCAATCTTGAAATCATTTTTAATTTCCTGCTGGGCCACGAGGTTGTCTATCCATGTCACATCTGCCCTATCAGCTGCTGTTATTTCTTTCTCGTCTTTACCTTTGACGGTATATGAAAGCGTGTATGTATGACCGGCAAGTTCCGAGCCAAGTACATGGTCTGTCTGAGCCACTGCGAGGATATATTCGCTGTCCTCCACCTCGTTCACGCGGTCGGAAATGGAAATCCACACGTTGTTCGTGGCAGCCGCCTCCAACGCTTCGGTAAAAGTAGCCTGCCCGAAAGAGAGTCTGCCCGTAATATTCAACTGGTAATCGTGATTCCGGCGGATGGGTATCTGGTCTCCTTCTTCATTCACCAGCATCACGCGGTAATAGCGGTCTTCCGTATCTCCCTCATTACGTCCGTACAAGATGATGCTGACCGGATCGTCCGCACTGTTCTCACTCTCGAAAATGTACTGTCCCATATTCGTGGTCACGTCCGTCACATCGCTCAACTTGGCATCATTAGCCGGAATCGTGACGAAGTCATCAGCCTGCCAGTCGGCCTCGGTGAAATCAAAGCCTTTTTCCGGATGGAACGGGGCCACCGTACCGAAGGCATTTGTATTATAAACGGCAAAGCCGTTCACGGTAAAATAGCCATTGTCTTTAGGATTATTGACAGATACCTTGGCATGGTTACGGAGCATTTTAATATTGTTTCCCGCAGTGCTCATCTGCTGGGCTATGTCCTGTTTCTTCAACTCATCGGTGGAATTGTCACATGCGAAACGCGCCCAGTAAATCATACGTCCGGAAGAACCTTCGAGCAGTGCCATCACTTCCGATTCCGACTTGTTGCGGAACTGGTCCTGCTCGAAATCCGTCATCACCTGATTGGCAACAAAATGTACGGTCCGGGTATTCTCGGGCACTTCGGCCTGGAACGTTCCCGTGTTGACCGTTTCCTCGTTGACATTTGCATCTACAGTCGTGATGAAAAGACCGTAACTGTCGAAACAGAACAGCGTCATGTCCTGCACGCCGCCACCATCGGGGTCGACCGCACGGGTGGTCACTTTCTCCATGGCAGGAATATCTGCGCTGAACCTGAGCGCCACGTAGCCTTCGCGGGCTGCGGGTGACGGGTCCAACCACTCATCCTGTCGGCAGGAAACCAACAGAACAGCTATCGCAACCAGAACCATGCCCGTATGTATCCATCTTTGTATCATATTCTTATCCATATACATCCTCCTTTCTATTTACCGGTTTTCTTGTCATAGGCATCACGTATGCAGCGGATAGCTTGGTCCTCAGTTTGGCCAATGCCCGGTTTGGGAACACGACCTGACGCGCTCCAATACCTATCGCCAGCAAGCACTTCGTCCATCACATCCGAATCATTCTGGTATTTATAAATAATCTCTATCTCAGCCTTGTTGGTAAGCGCCAGTCATCATATACCGTTCCGTCCCTTGCCACCTCCACGTATCGTTCGCAGTGCTCAGCAGCCATATTTACATTGTCGCAGCCATCACCGCCCCTAATTGGGAGGCAAGCATGAACGACGGTGATACCACCACGCATTGTCTTCACCCGGATCTGTCTTGCCATCTGTAATACGGGGACGCCCCAAGGTGTATTCGTCCGAAGTTGCTGTGATGGTCACATGGTACATACGGTGATTGTTAAGACCATTAACACTACCCGTAGTTGTATTGTAAGTATATCTGTAAGGCCTCCGAGTTCTGGATTCAGACCAACGTGCATAATAAATAGTACACAAACCTGTCTCACTATTAAATTTTTGTGCAATTTTAGAACCGAAGAATCCCGTTCCATTCTTGCTGTAGGACCATCTATTTCTGTTCCAAGAACATCCGCATATCCAAGCTGTGCTTTCGTCATATGGAACCTGTTCGGAAGAATACTGCTGTCCCTTGTTTACTTCCTTTCCTGCCAGAAGTTCCCATGTAGTGACACCTTTGGTTCCATCTGAAGCTGTGCTCACAAAGTCATCGCGATAAGAATAATATCCTTCCACATTCGTGATATAGGTCAACGGATACTGTGCCACCGTGACAGGGCGGGAAATACCTTCCTTATTTCTAACCGTGAACTCGATGAACCTCACAGCATTGTTGCCTGGAATGTCACCATAGATATTGATATTACCCGTGATGTTTTCATCAGGTGTAATCTTAATCGTACAGCGGTTTTTGTAATCCCAGCCGTCTTGCTCGCCCCATTCATCCGGATTGCTTCTGTTATTGGTTTTTTTCAACTCCTGCTCCTGTCCGAACTTGTTGATATAATATACTTTAGTGATTTCTGCTGTCACTTCCGATGAAGAGGCAAACTCCAGTGTTGTATTGTCCTCTTCCATGTTGTGCATCTCCATCTCGTACTCGTTCAGCGTGAGATATGCGGGACGGTTGTCTTCGCCACCGACATTTATCTGTTCTTTCTCCCAATCGTATACTGAGTACGCTATATCTGTCAATTCAACCGGTTTCAACGGGTTGCTGCCTCCCGGGGCATTGACCGTAACCAAGACTTCGTAACAGGTATTGCGGTTCAATTCCTTGTCCGCACTGACCGGAATCTGGTAATAGCTGCTCTCCATGAATTGCGGATCTCCGGTAGGACCGTCTTCATTGTGAGGCGTATAATTCATCGGGATGTTTACGATCAGGCGCACCTCCTTTTCCAGGGTACTTGCATCTTCCAAACATGGGCATAAGCATAAGCCGTCACGGTAATTACATCTGGTGTCCAATCAAAATAGTCGCCGTTGAACAAATCAGGGGTTCTCAGCTTGGCATAGTCTTCATCCATACTCACGGGTGGTACCACAGATGTAGTGTAAGGCATGTTTCGCAAGTAGTATCCTGCGTTACTGGCTGCCGGGCTGTTATCAAACTCCACGTATCGACCTTTGCTTATCTTGACCACAATCTTGGCTGCCGCACGGCGCAGAACCACCTGCAACTCCGTGTTGTCGGCCTCCGTTCCGTTGTTCAGCACGACGGGAGCCACGGTTTCAGGCTCGCCCGTCTCTTTCGGATAGCGACGCCGTCCATCAGGAATGTTTGTGGAGCACCGATGACGTCCAGTCCGGTTACGTGGATACGTTCGTCTTCCTGCACCATTCCTTTGAGATCGCCCAAATCGAAGTCTTTGGTTTCGAACACGCTGACATCCGCTGTGCTGTTGGCTATCAGATATACAATATGCCTCATGTGCAGCAAAATCGCTTCTCTTGGCGGACAAGGTGATTTTACCGCTGCCACCCGCACTGCCTCTTACCCGTTCGTGCCATACTTTCGTTTCGTCTTCCTTGAAAATCAGCACATCAAGATGGCTGACCGCGATTTCCGCACCTGTAGCTTGGACGGTCGCACGGGTCACGGGTAACGATGCGGATGCAAGGTCGAGTATGATACTGTTGCCGTCTCCTCCCGATCCGGAAACGCACAAGGCGTCATCCTTGTCGCAGGCGGTAAAACACAAAACCACCATGCAGCAGAAAACAATATGATGTAATAGCTGTTTCATAGCTCGTCAATTTTGAGGTATTTCTATTTGTTTTATCACAATAGTTTCGGCAAGCGTGCTTTCTTCCCATTTCAGGTCGTTGGTCAGTCCGTTAATCAACAGCAGCGAACTTGCTTCGCTCCAAGTCGGTTTATAACTGATACCCAGACTTACGGTGTCACCTACATTCTCGGCTGACACTGCCCTGACCCGTATTTCATAAGCGTTCGGGGAAGCCACCCACTTGTCGGCATCCGTAATCTCCGTCCCATTCTGGTAAACCGACACCTTGAATTTTCCGGGATTGTTGAGCAACGTGGGAGTCCACTTCTGTCCGGTGGGACCTGTCATCTTGAAACTGAACGAGTAACTTCCGAGTGGGGAATCAGGATCAGAGTTAAACCAGACTGTCGGCTGAGGATATTTCCCTCCTCCGGGAAGTGAAGTGCCGTTTGCCGGTGTGATAGGGTTCTCGTAACTCGGATAGTCAAATTCGAGCGGATATGTTACACCTTCCCAGTCGGCTACCCTATATTCAACTGTTATCTTGCCGTCATTGTGCATCAGGCAGCACACCGTGTAATAGCGGTTTCTCACAATCGGGGGCAGGTAAACCAACCCGGTGCGTGCATTCCCTTCGCCGAATGAGTAATCGATTTGAAGAACGTTGCCTTTCTCATCGCCCTTGGCATTCCAAGCGCTGCTGCCCCACGGGTTCTCAAACGGGTAGAAAGGCACATTCAGCACGGCGGTATAATTTTCCGGATTCTTCCGTTCATCTTCGCTGATGCCGTTAGCCAACTCTTTAGTTACCGCTTCCCCGACCACTTCCAACTCAAAGTCTCCGACGATGCTCGTTATGTCCTTCAGCGTTTCATCGGTCTGCGGCATAAGGTAGTTACGTGTAAGTGTACCGGAAGACAGCATTGTCAGTCCTGTTATCCGCAACTCTCCGGTCTCGCCTTGCGGCTTGGCTGCAAATACGCCGAGTTTCCCCACGGGGCGTTGCAACTTGAACGGGATGTCGTAATCAAGCAGGGTATGTCCGGTATGTTCGGGATCAGTCGGGATTTTATCGCTTACATTCGTGAAGTCGAGTGTTGCCTGCTGTTCACAGAACATCGGAAGGCCGTAGGTCGTTACGTCCCGCAATTCAGTGAACCAATATGCCTTCAACTGGTTTTCCGATGTTGTCTCAGACAGAGACTCGGGGGCACCCGAACCTTGAACCAACATGGCTCCTTCGTTTGCCACGACGTAGAAGTCCACTTGCTGCGTTGTAGTCGAATAAAAAGTAAGATCCATGAAGAACGTGTGCGGAAGGTTTTCCACATCGTCTGTAAAGTAATGGCCCGCAGGCTGGCCGCCTACGAAAGCATAGACACGAAGTGTATGGATGGCAGACTCTGCATCGGTAGGCGTACCGTCGGTTTCGCTGACGGCACGTGTCCCCACATTGAGCCGCACCGCCACATCGTGCCGTTCGCCGAGCGATGCGGCATCCTCCTTGACACACCCGAAAGGCAACAAGCCACAGCATACCGCTGTAACCGCCCAGTATAATATTTTTCTTGTGTTCAGCATATTCTTTTGGGTTCGATCTTAAAACTCAGGTTTCACTTGTTCGATGTACCATTCGGGGACGCCTACCGTGATTTCTCCCGACTTGAACTCGATACGTATCGGGATGAGCACTTCGTGTTTGGAACAGTCTATGACGGGATTGTCGGCAGGAACTCGGCGAGGTTGACTTCGGCCAGCGTCTCTCCGTTCGGAACGGCGCTCAAGCGGATATTCACGTTCTCGTGATCCTTGTGACGCATTATATTGGTACGGGCTGTGAGCAACGCTTTCCCGGCCTCGTATTCTGTTTCAAGCAAATAGTCGGTCGCCTCCCCGCAGGCCCGGTTCTTGAAATCGGTACAGGGTGAGACTCCGCATATCTCAAGCACAGGCAGCGAGCCTGCTCGGTTTCCTGTGGCGGGAACTCCGGCCACTTCCACCAACAAATCGTAGTGAGAGCTGGCGAACTCTATGGTTTTGGTCTGGTTCTCCTCTTCACGACCGCTGTAAGGCAGTACGGTATAAGAGGTGGCTGCATAGTAAAGCGAATCGTTGCCGGCAACCTGTTTCTCGTCGAAATAATCCCCGGCGGCAAAGAGCATCCGGCCGAAATCGCCCGTGGCGATGCCATCGACCTTCGTGTGGTGGGTGTTCCCCAGGCAGACAATCCGGTAATCACCGGCAGCGAGCGGGGGAAGCATAGCCGTGCGGCCCTTAACTTGTTCCTCTGGTAAGATACTCGAATTGACGCATCGATCTCTGCATCGAATATGAACATCTCCACCCGGCAGATCTTGTCGGGGAATATCTCCGTGGTGCCGTCGCCCTTGTAACTGAGCAACAACTTGTTCGTGCTCAGGCAGTCGTCCAGATCCTCACGGATGCAGGATGTGGCGGCTCCGGCGAGCAACGTCAGGCAGAAAACAATATTCGTCAATTTCATATATATATGTGATTGAAGTGTTAAAGGATACAGAGGGCGGAACTTTCGCCTCTGTATCGGGTTATCAATTATTAAAATTCAGGAGTGACGGGAACTACATCCCAGCTCATGACGTCAACAGTTACCTCCACACATTTTTGAGGATTATCCAAGTCTTCATCATCAAATTCAAAGTTCATGACGTAAATCTTGGCGAAATCTGCTGTAACAGCCGGATTGAATGTACTGGTAGCCAGGTAAAGAGGTTCCTTAGTTCCATCAGACTTTGTACCGATCAATTTTACAAGTACCTGAGGATGGTTGGTGGTGCCAATCGCATCATCTTTAGGAAGAAGTGATATGCAGGACGGACATTTCCTTCTGTGTAAGCATGCTCATACTGTGCAGCTGCATCCAATGTAATTACTTGCAATTTGGTTGCAGGATCTGCAGATTTGTCAGCACTGAACACGTCGCTATACCATACGGGGTTTGTTGCGCCTGCTTGGGCAGCTTCTTCGAAAATACCGAACACAGAAGCTGCTGTGATTTCTTCCTTGGATACGGTACTGGCTGTTCCAACTTGAAAATCAGCTGTTGTAAAATAGTTGTTCAACATAACCTGTTGAACCTCAATGCTCGTATACTTACGTGGGGTGCCTTCAGCAATAGCATTATACTTGAATGCGCCGATTTCGATTCTGGATACACGCGGTTCAAGCACCACATTCGCTTTGTAAAGCGGGTGTCCTAAATCGTCTTGCCCCTCCACAGAAGTCAATTCAACTTCTTTGTAAAGGTCAAGTTTTTGCGGATCTTGCTGCTCGGCGATTGCCAGTTTTTTTGTAAATCTGCATAAGTAGTAGCTTCAGTTATTTTACTACCGTTGTTACCTACAACGATTACCTTGTTCACCTCGGCAGGTAAAAAATGGAATACCCGATCGTCACGACTGTCAAAATCGCCTTTAGTGGAAAAGTAGTGGACTGCCTCAGTTCCGCTTACTGTCTTTCCTTTATACAGGGTCGTTCCGTTTGTAAAGAATACCTGTAAATCTGCCAAAGAAACCTTTGAGTCGTCTTTTATCGCTTGACCGGCACCTCTGGTTGAGATCACATTGGACAGGTTGATGCTCACACTCTTGGGAGTGTTGTCCAGCTGTCCCATTTCATTGTCGTTGTTGTCACATGCAACGAACGTCATTGACGCTGCTAAAGCTGTCAATAAAAACTCTTGACTTTCATCTTTTTGTTGTTTAAAAAATTAATAAAATGGTTTTTATAACTTCTCGCTTATGGTTTTCGTCTATAACTGGTCGATGACCTGCCGCACCTCTTCGAGGTTGTGCCGGGCCGTCTCGGAGCCGGCCTCCGCGGCACGCCGGAAAGCGTCTTCGGCCTTGTCATACTGTCCCGCTCCGGCGTATGCCACGCCGAGCGTAGTCAGCAGTTCGGCAGATTTCGCGGTGACTTCCGACTTTTCGAGCAGTTCCACTGCCTTGGCGTACTCCTTACGTGAGATGGCGTTCACGGCATTCTCGTTGAGCGCGGCGGGCGAAGCGGGGAAATAGCGTACCGCGGTGGCCATCACCTTGTCGTACCGGGCGTGCCTTTCCCGTAGGAGCCGGCCACCTTGTACATTTCCGACAGACTCAGGAGGTCGGGACGCTCATCGACCATGCGGTGTGCCTCTTCGAGGTTGAAGTTGCGCACGTTGTACTCGATGCGGTACTCATTGCGGCGCAACGCGGGGTATATCTCGGTGAGCAGCCTGTGGTAAATGGTTGGCGGCACGAGTTTCTGGAGCTGCAACTCGCAGAAGTCCCGTTCGTCGGGATAGCGTTCGATGACCTCATACACCTCGTCGCGCTTGAGCAGGTTCGGGAAGTCGCCGAGCGCACGGATGAAGCCTTCCCAGTCCTCGCCCTTCCAGTCCACGTGGAGCATGTCGGGCGATATGGCATCGTGGCGGCGGATATAGTCGGCCAGTGCCTTGGCGCGGTTCTCGGAGAGGGTCATGTTATGCGCCATGCTGCCCTCGGGAGAGGCGTAACCGGTGATGTAGATACCGATAATCCTGACGTCGGCATTCTTCTTTACCAGTTCGATGGAGTTGGAAACGGTGTCCAGTTCGGCACGGTTGTCCTTGAACCCGGGCAGGATATTGTAGCTGTCCTGCCGGAACTGCAACCGCGCGGTACGGGTCTCGGCACGCACCTTCACCGGTTCGGGTTCCGGGGCTATGGAATCGAGACGGTAATCGGGGATAAAGGTGGGCAGGATGCCGCTCCACAGGCCTTGTTCGGCCTTGCCCTCGCCGCAGTTGGTGCAGCCGTGTACCTCCTCGCGGAGCTCGACCCGCCCGTCGAGCATCCACCGCTCGTAGGGCACGGCAGCCGCGTAGTCGTATTGTTGGTTCTTGCTGCCGTGGCGTATGATTACCTGTGACGAATCGTCGTGAAAAGGCGGGAGTTCCACGCTTTCGAGGCGTTGCGCCCTCAGATAGACCTTGTGGCGGGTCTTGCCGTCGATGACAATCGGGGGAAAGGCTATCTCCCGGTTTCCGTCCGCCGACACGAGCACGGGCGTCAGCGCCACGGTGTGCTGCGTGCGGATTTTGGCCTTGCTCAAATCCACGGACATCGTCAGCTCGACCGTGCGGCCCTGCTTGACGACACCTCCCTGACGGATTCCGATCGAGGGCAGGTAACTGGTTTCGTTCTCGCATGTAGCATCACGGGACTACCTGCCAATATCAGCAATAGTATGATATATAAGCGTCTCATAGTCATTTCCTTGTTATTTGATTATGTATATCAGGGAGATACCCGCCTTGGTCGGGCCGAAGTAGTGTTTGTCCTGACTGCCTTGAACTTGCCGCAGGTGGCGCACTCGTACTTGTCGTAATTCGTGTAGATGTAGCCAGGCCGATCGTGGCTTCGAGGTTCCAACGCTTGCCCAGAATCCAGGAGTATCCGTATGAAAGCCCGACACCCGTGGCCCATCCCTGGTAGCGGTGGTCCTTGGTGGATTTGCTCTGGAAAGGGATTCTCACGCCGCTGATGTTGTAGAAGGCATAGCCGCTGTGCAGACCGAAGAAGTGGCCATTATAGCGTTCACAGAGCCAGTAGCGGAACTCAGGCATGACCAGCCAGTGCTTGATTTTCTTGTCCTTGTCCAGCGTCCACGGGTTGTAGGCACCCGTGAGGTCGAGGGTCGTGCGTTGACCCAACCCGAATTCCAGGCTCAAGTTGGGCGTTGTGGTTGACCAATACAATAGATTGGTCTTTGCTGCTATATCCTGCGCGTTGGCGGTGCCTGTACACCAACAAACGGCAAGGAAAACACCGAGGATCAGTTTTTTCATATTTTTTCTTTTTCTTGTTGTCTCATTAGTATTGACAGGCCGGTCTGTCGTTATTGCAAAGGTTTCGTTAAACATTCCCGCATCAGGCGGGAAGGACATACGCAAAGGCGCATGGAGCTCATGGCTTGTATTTCTCTCCGGAAGAGAAATATACATGTGATATGCTACTGACAATCAGGGTAATAAATGAAATAATGTCGGGCATGGAAGCCGTTTGACGGACGGATGCCCGATGTTTTTATATCGCGGATTGATTTTTTTTATTGTTTTTTGTTGTCTGTCTGCAACTTTTTTCATAATTTTACTACAGTAATTTCTCTTCCGGAGAGAAAGCCGGATTTGTCCGACAATATCCCGGTCTTTCTCTATGTTTCATCCTACAATGCTTTCAGGATAAGGCTGTTGGCCTTGTCTATCGCGGATGTATCCAATGAAGCCAGATAGATCAGTGTGGTCTTTTCCGAATCATGCCCCATCGCCTCGCTGATAATGGAAACCGGGATGTTCCTGCTTTTGGCAATGCTGGCCCATCCGTGGCGGGCGACATACATGGTGAGGGGGATTGCCAGTCCGAGCCGCATCCCCAGTTTTTTCAGGAGACGGTTCACCCTGTGGGCGGCAGACTTGTACTGCTTTCTTCCGTCTGTCCGCATATCCCTGATGACAGGCAGCAGGTAAGGTGTCCCGGAGGTGTCGTACCTGCTGACAATTTCCTGCATGGGTTTCTCCCATTTGATGAACAGCCGCTGTCCGGTCTTCTGTCTGCGGTATGACAGGACTCCGTTCTTCAGGTCGGATTTCTTCAGGTATGCCATGTCGATGAACGACATGCCGCGTGTGTAGAACGAGAACATGAAAAGGTCTCTTGCCCAATCCATGGTCGGCTCCAGCCTCAGGTCCTGGTCCCTGATCTGCCTTACGGCTTTCAGCGGATGGCGCGTTTGACCGTCTTGTCTATTCCGGTATAGACATGCCTGAAGGGATTCCGCTGTACGGTCAGCCCCTTCTCCACCGCCCGGTTGTAAACCGCCCGCAACCCCCGCATGTAAAAGGAGGAACTGTTGGGCAGATGCCTTCCGCTTTCAGATGGCTCTCGTACTCCACCATCAGTGCGGATTCTATCCGGTTAAGAGGGATGTCGCCGCGTTCTGCCAGAAAACGTCTGAAACTGTTCAGAACAGTGGTGTACCGCTCGGCCGTACGTTCCCGGCCTGTACGTTTCAGTTCCGTGGTCAGGCTCCTGGCAAAACACATGAAGCCGCCGGTTTCCGGAGGGATACGGTATTGTCCCACCACCTCGTTCGCCGTGTAATGCCCGCCTGTGCAGTCCAGCAGTGCGATGATTTCCCGAAAGAGGGTCATGTCATCCGCAATCTTCTCTTCCAACGCCTTCAGGTAAGCCTGACGCCTACTGTCCCTGTCTGAGGGAATGACAACCTTCGAATGCGCTCCATCCCACTCCTGCGGATAAAGCCTGTAACCGGTGGTAATCTGTCTTGTCACCCGTCTGTGCGTCACCTTATAAACCAGTGTGCCTTCTCCCGTTCCGACGGAAGATGCACGGAATTTAACTTTTACTGTAGCCATGCTTGTATTTTCTTGATTGATGATTTTTCATTGTCTTAACCTGCAATGCATGGAAATGTCCGGAACGGTACGGGGCATGGGAAGGACTGCCGTATGACCGGACGTTTTCCACGGCAGGGCATAATGTACGGACCGGGTATCGGCCCTGACCTCCTGTTCCCTTGCCGCCCGTTCTTTCAGACGTGCCTGCTCGATGAGGCGGCCTGCCGGCGTACCGCCTCCTCGTAGGTTTCCACATCCTTGCGCATCTGTTTGATTTTCCCGTTGTCCCGGTTGAATTCAAAGAGGTTTTCCAGCCAGGAGATGCTTTCGGGCGATGCTTCGCCTTCATCGGTCTGCTCCAGCAGTTGTCTGATTTCCCCGAAATCAGGCTGTTCCCTCCGGGCAATCCTGTCTATCCGGTTGTTGACCGTATTCAGGCAGTCCACAATACCGTGGGCGAACTTCGCCAGTTCAGCCTCTGTGCGTTCGTGGTTACGGCGGCCGGCTTCCTCAATTAAGGCCTTGATGGAGGTAATATCCATGTTTGTACAGCCGCTTTGTGATGCCTGCCGGCTCTTGCTGACGGTCAGCAGTTCTTCCAGCATGGCGATGATGGTTTCTGTGTTTTCTTTCATCTTGATTTTTTTAAGTTGTTGTTAAATTCTGAATCCCTTGTTGTTCTTCTTTTTCTTCTTCCGCTGCATCAGCCGGCGGAACTCGGCTTCCTCCGGAGTCTCGGTGCAGGATGATGGGATGAGGTCCAGCAGCCCCAATGAACCGCTGATAAGCTCCCCGCCACCGCCTGAAGCCGCTGATGCCTTGCCGGAAGGATTGTGCCTGCCGTTCCTGAGGACTGTTACGGTTCAAGGCTGCGGCTATCTTGGAGTAGCTGAACTGACGGTCAATCTTCGAGCCGTTGAAGGAATAGCCGTTCTCACCGAACACCACGCCCTGGATTCCGTCTGTCCGCCCCTTGTGCTTGAAGCGTACTTCCACCCCTTGTTTCCGCAGATTGGCGGTAAGCGTGTCCCAGTCACCGCACCTTCCCACTTCCGTTTTTAAGAAGAAAATACAGTTCGTATCTCGTCCTGTCCGGCTCTTTCAGCCGGTCCGTGTTCACCTGCTCCTTGTCGTGATGCCTTCCGATGATATACTGCGTATCGCGGATGCCCATTTTCATCATGTATTCCCGGCTTATCCGCACCATCAGCTCATCGGTTAAGCGTGGCAGGTCCTGCCCGGAGAAGCTGAGCGAGACATGCCCGATGAAACTGCGTGCTATCGAGCCGTTGTCGGAGACTAAAACTCCGTCGTGGTCGATAAGCGAAGCCTTTTTTTCCCTGTCAAGGATGTAATCCACAATCCCTTTGGCTCCCGCGCCTTTTACAATCTTTGCAATCATAGACTGATACGGTCTATGAGTGTTTCCAGCGAAAGCAGCAGGTGTCGGCATTGTCCGGAATGCAGCCTTACACCCTCCCTGTGTGCCCTCCGGGTCAGCTGGTTCAGGTTGTTCGCCATGCCGCAGAGCTTGCGGATGAAGTCCGCCTGCTCGGTGGTGAGCCTCTCCCTTACCACGCACCCGTCCACCGCCTGCCTCACCATCTCGCTTGCCGAGACACCGGCCTTCCTGGCTTTCGACTTCAGGGCGTAGTATTCCCCGGTTGCCATCTTTACCGTGATGCCGTACTTGCGTTTCTCGGACAGCCCCTTTGCCGGGCGTCCACCCTTGTTTTTGTCGGTATCATTCTTCTGTATCATCCGGTTACGTTTTTTGTTTACAGTTCATACTTTACTCACTTTATAGACCAACGGGATGTGCCCCTTCGGGACCTCCGGGAGTGGAAGGAGGCGGTTTTGGTCAGACCAAAACATAAACTTGCTACCCCCAAAAATGAAAGTTTCCATTTTTAGGCCCCCGAAAAAGAAATCTCGCCAAAATGCTTTTTTAATTGAATGAAAATAAGGACTTGCAACTTCTTACAAAACTCAAAATCCCCAGTATAGAACCTGATGTGATGCCGGACGGTATTCTCCAATAAACCTAAAAAGCTCATGCGGTTTCCGCCAATCTTGCAGGCGAAACGTTCAAGCGTGTCACGTAATTTCCGGCTGATGAGAACCGGCTTGCGGTCTTCAATCCTGTAGGGCCGCATGAAGGTGTTGCGGTACTCCTCCGGCGGGAGCCTGCGCTGCCCGCCACTTGCTTCTGCTTCTTGTCTCTTTTTCATTATCCTTTGATTTTTGAATGGTTAATAAAGAGGTCAATGTTGCCAACACAACATGACCATTGTCGGCTGCAAAAGAAACGCATATCATGCTCAGGTACAAATTATTGGGCTTAGGCTGGCTATTATGTGAGGCGTTGCTTTATAGACAGGTTCAGGAACGGTGACGGCTTCCCGGTTCTGCCCAGGTTGAACGGGCAGTTATAAGGTCGTTATAATGTTGGTTGGTTAGTTCGTTATAAGGACAGCCTCATATTTTATTATGTTATTATGTTTTTTCAGGTGCACGAGAAAAGGGACATTCGACAACGGGTATTTCTACCTGCTGCCGGATGCCCTTCCGCTTTTTTTGTCGTGGTCCGGTGCCTATCTCGCGCCGATGGCCTTCAATCCCTTCGGTATCGGGTTGTCGAGGATGATTCTGTAGCAGAGCTTGCCGTCCACCCTTACCGGATCCCTCGCCACCATGAATCCCGCGCATTTCTCCACTTTCGCCACGTCGAGTATCATCCCGGCGATGAAGCTGTTGGAGAAACGGGCGCAACGCGGGTCGTTCCAGATTGTGAAGCCGTTCTCGTCGTCGGAGACGAACATGTACCAGTCCTTCGGCTTGTCCTCGTCATGGGCGATGCATAGCCGGTTGCCGGCGTGAAGGCTGAGCTCGTTGCTCAATATCCTGCTGAGGTACCTGCTGCCGTCGCGGCATACCGTGATCACCCGCTTGCCCTTGTAGGTCAGTGCCGGGTGGGAGTTGCTCTTGTTGTAAACTGTCAGTTTCATAGGAACTTTTTTTTAATTGGTCGTTATATATTATTATATAGTCATCATCATGCCGCGTCTCCGGCCTGCACCATTTTCCGGTAACAGCCGAAAAAATAGGATTCCCAGTTCTCAATCCCTTCCCTTGAGAACATCACCTGCTTCCTGACTGCCAGGTAGGCGTCGTGTCCTTCTGAAAAAATCATCCGCCCCCGTTACATCCTCCGGAATGAAGGTTTTGACATGCAGTCATATCATCCGCCATGAAACATTATGTCAGGAGATGACATGTGCGGACAGCTCCATTGTAATACGGTTTTTCCTGCCTTTATTTGCAACGGGGAAACAGTTGGGGACGGTGCGGAACTGCCTGATATGGTGATACCGGCACACAAGCGAACGTTTCTCCGGATGGTATGAATTTGGAGTATCAACATAAAATCGGATTGTTATGAAAATCGTATGTTTTGAAAGTACGGGCTATCTTGAATCGCAGCGGACACGACCGTAACAGTCTGTTTCAATCATGCCTGATTTTTTTCACTTTTCCTAACTGCCTGTACTATCAAAGGTGTTTTGCATGTTCCGTAAAAAATCGTACCTTTGTATAAAGTGAGTTGCACATCAACGCAATTGATGCAAGTATGTAGAAACCAGAACGGTTGCCAACTCGTTACCTCGTTTTTTGATGATCCGCATAAACTTTTTATTCTTAGCGGATTATGTGATTCTTCCAAAAATAAAAATTATTCTTGCAAAGGAGGAGTGATTATCCATCTAATTTTCAGTTTCCTATTCTTCGTCTGTTTGAATGTTCGCTGAAAATTGCTACATTCGCAGTAGAATCAAAATCCAGTGGTTATGAGCAAGCTATATCCGGTAGGAGTGCAGAACTTTGAAGGCCTGATACATGATGGCTATGTGTATGTAGACAAAACTGCACAGATATATGAATTGTTTAATACAAATAAATACTATTTTCTGAGCCGTCCGCGACGCTTTGGCAAAAGCTGCTATTGTCGACCCTTGAAGCTACGCACAAGGAAAGAAAGAAC
>ENA-OQBJ01000255-OQBJ01000255.1-human-gut-metagenome-genome-assembly--contig:-NODE-255-length-28862-cov-2.258848_pt1 | contig 28862 bp, 43 predicted proteins | sample MGYA00242743_ERZ504545 | MGnify/ENA primary metagenome ERZ504545 (study PRJEB26092, sample SAMD00036252) | human gut metagenome | host: Homo sapiens | study: EMG produced TPA metagenomics assembly of...
TTAGGGATTAAAAGCATTTAACACTGAGTTCGCACCAGTTTTCCTGATACGAAGGGTATTCTGTCGATAAATTTTTACAGATATTTATCCGTTTGAGTAAATATCTGGCAACAGTTTAGTTACCCATGTGGTCGAAATGTCCATGGGTGAGCAGAATTTTTTCGATGACGAATCCTCTTTGTCGAATAACGGCTAAAAGAGTATCTGCTTCTGCGCCGGGGTCGAGCAAAAAGCCGTGTCCTGTGGCATCATCAACATAAAAGTAGGCATTGGTGTTAAAAACGCCTGTCACGGGCAACGATAAAATCATGATGCTCCCCCGCCTTACTTCACAAAATGGCAGCCATCCGCCCCGCAGACCATGCCATCTAATGATGTTGCCGCTGACGTTTCCTCAGCCAGTATCTTTTCGATGGCTTTTTTCAGCATGGCCGTCGGTTGTGCACCTGATGCCGTGTACTTGCCGTTGATAAGGAAATAGGGTACGCCATGAATGCCGTGCTCCATTGCTTCCTGCTCATCGGCGCGTACCTCATCGGCGTATCGGTCGCCGGACAACACTGCTGTCACTTCGTCCTTGTCCAAGCCACATTCGCCTGCGATTTGAGTCAGCACATCATGGTCGCTGAGTTTCAGATTCTTGGTGAAGTAAGCATCAAATAACTTCGTGATAATTCCTGTTTTCCCTTTTTCCTGGGCATATTTCGTGAGACGCAGGGAGTCAAAGGTGTTGGTATAACGTGTAGAGACGTAGCGAAAGTCGATTCCCTCACTCCTGCCCATGCGGGAGATGGCTTCAATACGCTCTGCTGCCTCCTCTTTGCTCAGATGATACTTCGCGGCAAAACGATCCACCGTAGAGGAAATGACCTCCCGGCTGGCATAAGGGTCAAGTTCAAAGCTCTTGAATTCGATTTTCACTTTATCTCCGCCGTCAATTTCCGCCAAAGCCTTTTCCAGCCGCTTCTCACCGATATAGCAGAAGGGACAGGCGTAGTCCGACCATAATTCGATTTTCATTTTCCGTGCCTCCTTAGCAATATATAGAACTTGTTCGATATTGCAATTATACACAGGGCAGTATATAATGTCAATAGAAATAGAGCGTGTTCTAAAAATAATTTTAAAGAAGGTAAACGACATGAAAAAATGCGGACGTCCACCCAAAAAAGACAATCCGGAGGAAAACAGAGAAAAAGTCATAGCTGCGGCCATAGCCCTTATCGAGGAACAAGGCGCGGACTGTATCACAGTGCGACGTATCTGCGAGAAAGCGGATATTGCCACGGGAACATTCTATTATCACTTCCGTAATAAGGATGACCTGATGATGCACTTTGTGCGAGGGCTCTCCTTCGAGACAGTCGAGCTTACGGCTCCCCCCTCCGATATTGCCGGACGCATAACAGAATTATATATGCTCCTTATCCGGAAGTACATGAACCTTGGCATAGCTTTTATGCGTAGCTTTTACACGCCGGACAATCAGGCACTCCACACCTATATGGGAGAAAAAGACGGGAAGTTTGCCGCTGGAACGGTCATGGCCAGATGTGAGCGGGAACTTGTCACGGCACAAGCGGCGGGCGGCATACCAAAAAGTAGATATCCACCAATGAGACGCGGATATCTGCACGATTGTTAAGGGCTGTATCTTCGAGTGGTGTCTCAGCGAGGGCAAGATGAAGCTGGAAATGGCTGTTCAACGGATGTTAAAACTTATCTTGCCTAAAACAGCTCATTCCAAACTATACTCCTTCGGCCCTTCAGCATAGCTGACGTCCGTATCTTCTTGATATTGATGTGAAACACCTTGAACAACGGATTAGTCGGCTCCTGATACATCTTTTTCAGCCGTATTGATTAACAACCACAAGCATATACACATAGGGAACACCAATCCCCAAGTCCTTAAAGGCATCCTCTGCCTTTTTGCGCAGGATATTGGACAATCTGTTGGATGTGAAGAACAGACATTTGGTCAAAATAGACTCATCTGTATTCCCCTAGACAGCAAAATAACGGCGTAGCGCAATCGTATCGCGCCTACGCCGTTCTTTTTGTGTCTGGGAAAGCTCGCACCGGCAATTCCCTCAGCCCGCAAGACCAGTTCAGGGAACCGGGTAGAAAGGCCGGATAACGTCCTCATGCTGCGGGAATACCTGGAGCATCTCTGCAAGCGGCACGAGACGCCAGCCCGTATAGCGGAATTTCGGTGCCGTCATGCAGCTCATCAGCGTGTAGCCATCCGGCTTGAGATTCCGTGCTGCAAAGATTGTGCCGGCCGGCACCGTGAAAGATGGACGCTCTCCTGCTGCGACATCGAGTCCCAGGCGCAGCGTCTCAAACTGGCCATCGGGATAAAAGAGGAAACGCCTTGACGCCGCAGCCGCATGATAATACCAGAGTTCATCGCAGTCGATCTCATGATACGCCGAAAGGGCACCGGCATCGAGCAGATAATAGATGCTGCCCGCCAGCGGCCGCGAGGCAAGGCCTGTGAGCTGCTGTTCATGCGATGTGTAGATCTCGGCGAAATATCCGCCTCTGGATGCGGCACAAGCTTCAGCGTCTCGATATAGCGGCGGCACTCCGCCGCTGCGATGCCCTTGCGGACTTTCGCCCGCTCCAGCAGCTCCCCTGCTTCCTGCAGCGCAGAGGGCAAATAGGCTTCTTCCCATTCCCGGCCATCCTTCTCCTGCGCTTGATTTCCTGCCAGTCGGTCAGCTTCTTGCCGTCCGCCGTCACCACGGGCTTGCCGAACACATGCGGATGACGCCGCACCATCTTGTCACAGGCAGCGCGTGCCACCTCATCAAGCGTAAAACGCCCAGCTTCTGCCGCCAGCTGTGCGTGGAACACGACCTGCAGCAAAAGGTCGCCAAGCTCCTCGCGCAGGTTCTCGGCCTTACCGGTCTGCTGCAGGATATCGATGCCTGCCAGCACTTCCGCCGCCTCCTCGATGCAAGCCGGCTTGAGACTCTCATGCGTCTGCTGCCTGTCCCAGGGACAGCCCTCGTCTCCACGCAGCACCGCCACAATGCGTTTGAGTTCCTCTATATGATCCATGATTGTATCCCCCTGCATATTCTTCCAATATATCATTATACGTCATCTTGTCGCATTCCACCAGCAAAAATCTGTCATTGCCGACAAGCGGCGCACACAAAAAAGGCCGCACCGAAAGAAGTTCGATGCGGTCTTCTATGTCTGCCGTTTGAGTGACGCCGTGAAGTTGTGAGATCTAGATACGGTTTATGCTTCTGCCTCGCCTCGCCAAGGGCATCCTCTGCGGCGTCCGCCTCGCCGATGATGCGCTGCGTGAGCAGAGCCGTCACCATGGCATCGCTGACGTTGAGTGCCGTGCGGCCCATGTCGATCAAAGCTCAATGGCAATCAGGAGGCCGACGAGCCCGACAGGCAGCCCCATCGTCGAAAGCACGACGAGTGCCGCGAACGTCGCACCGCCGCCGACACCGGCAATGCCGAAGGAACCGATAGCCGTGATGACCACGAGCTTCAGCAGGAACGGCAGCGTAAACGGATCGATGCCGACCGTCGGCGCGATCATGACAGCCAGCATGGCCGGATAGACACCAGCGCAGCCATTCTGCCCGATGCTGATGCCAAAGGAAGCCGAGAGATTGGCAATGCCCTTGGAAATCCCGAAATCATGCTCCAGCGCGTGCGTCGTCAGCGGCAGCGTACCGGCGCTCGTGCGGGAAGTGAATGCGAAGGAAAGTACCGGAAAGGCTTTCCTGATGTAATCCAGCGGATTGTATTTGCCGATGGCCACGAGCAGCAGATGCACGAGGAACATCGCGAGGATGGCCGTGTACGATGCGGCCACGAAAGAAATGAGCTTCATGATGCTTTCGACATTGCTTGTGGCGATGAATTTCGCGATGAGCGCCAGCACGCTGTACGGCGTGATGCGCAGGATGAATTCCACGACCTCCATGACAATATCCTGGCCATAGACAACGATCTTCTGCAGGAACTCTGCACTTTCCGGACGATACTGACGGATATGCAGGATGCTGAGGCCAATGACCGCCGCGAGGAATACGACAGACAGCGTATCCGCCTGCCCCTGTCCGGTCAGTGCATGGAACACATTCGTCGGGATGATATTGATCAGCTGTTCCTGGATGCTGGCTGCCTGGAAGCCTGCAGCTTCGTCTCGATTTTCTGAGCAGCGCCGAGTTCCGCATCCCCGGCCGGCATGCCGACGGCCGAAAGGCCGTAGCCCAGTGCCGAAGCCGCGCCAATACCGGCAGCGATCAGCGTCGTGAAAAGCAAGATGCCGATAATCGTGAGTCCCGTCGTGCGGAACGTCCGGATATCCTTGAGCTGCAGGATGGACGTGATGATTGACACCAAGATCAGCGGCGTGACGATGAGCTTCAAGAGATGGATGTAGCCATTCGCCACCACATTCAGCCACGACACCGTCTCCTTGATGACGTCTGCGCCCAAGCCATAAACGGCCTGCAGGCCCGCACCGTACAGGATACCGCAAAAAGGCCAAACAGGATGCGCTTGCCGAATGACACTTCCTTGCGCTTCATGATATGCAGCCCTGCAAACAAGAGCAGGACAATGATGAGATTCAAGATCAACATATACGATTCTCCCCTTCCATGTTCTATATTCATTTTCTGACATTCATATCTTGCATGCCTATGAGATGTTTATTATCATACACGTGTTTATCCTATATGTCAAGAAAAACATATATGATAAATATGATATAACTCCATAGAAAAACCGCAACCGGATGACGGAACATCATGAGGTTGCGGTTTGTTGGGTCATGCAGGCTGCCGCACTCTTCGGCAGACGGCGTCTTCAGTCCGCGATGCATGGCTCGAAATATCGAAATCAGCAGCATTGACATCCATCAGGCCAGCCGGATTCACATTGGAATAGATGCCGGGACGGACCTCGAACTGTTTCAGATTATCTGCATTTTCTTCTAAGATATCCTGCGTATAGCTTTTACATGATTCAACCAGAGATCCATCATATCTATCGCTCCTTCGATTTATATCATTTATCATTATGTTAGCTCTTTATTTACGTATATTATGACATGGATTGTGAGTCATGTAAAATAGTTTCTTTTTTACCTATAATAATTTTAATTTATAGATTACTGCTTAATTGATACATTTTGTTCATATAAAGCAATAGGCTGCGTACTGACCATCAATACAGTCAGAAAACAGCCTATTGCCGAAATACATTTCCCGATGCCTTTTGCCTTAAAGGATCACTGCCATGATAAAAGAAACCACCAGTGCCACCCCCATGGGGATAGCAGTACGTTTCACCAGGTCAACAGGGGACACATCCGCAACACCGGCCACAGCGACTACAGCTGCCGCAATCGGCGATGCACTGCGAGCAATGCTGGCAGCCATCTGCATGGGAGTAATCATCGTGGACGGTAGCATAGAGAGCCCCTTGCAACATCAGGAACTAATGCGCCGAAGGAATAGAACGAAGCATTGCCAGAACCCATGATAACGGCAGAAACAGCAACAATCACCGTCATGACCAGTGTGATACCAATAATACCAAAGCCAGAACTCTGAGCCCCTTGTATGATCAAGTCAATCGCACCGATCTTCGTCAAGCCGAATGCAAACGTTTCGCCGGCAACAATCAAAGTGACAACCGTTGCGAAAAGATGCCCCATGCCGTCAAAGAATACCTGGATGCTCTTGCACACCGCTTTCGGCTGGCGTGTCCTTATCAATTCCATCATCATAGCCAAAAATATACTGATGATCATGGCTGTCACGACTGGCATCTTGATGCTGGAAATGCAGAGTTTGCTGAACACCAGGACTAAAATGATTGGCACTAATGGCAAGAGTGCATAGATGGTAGGGGGAAGTTCCTGCTCATCATGATCTGAGGCCGTTTGCAATACTTTGGCCTCCAGACCCTCTTTCCGGTCAAAATACCGTTGTACAAAATAATGAGAAATCGAAATAGCCGCCATGGTCACGACAGCAATAGGGAGCTGCTCCCCAACGAAATAATCCGCCACATCCATTTCTGCTGTTTTTGCCGCAAAGACAGCAGTACCAGAAGCCGGGCCAAGATCCAGGCATGGCGTTGTAGCCACTACGGCAGCTGCTGACAACCGGCTGACCCCCAGATTGACCAGGACAGGATACATCGTGGCCATCAGCAGGACGCAAAGCCCTGCTGCACTAGGAATGACAATATTCAGCAGCTGGCCAATGATGTAACTGACAGCCAGCAAGAGATATGGCGAGCGAATCATGCTCAGTGGCTTGGAAGCAAGATGTACCAGGCTGCGACTGGCACCAATATAATCCATGTATTTGGCAAACCCGCCTACAGTCATGATCATCAAGCCGATGCCTGCCGCACGTGTGCTGAAAGTATCTTCCATGAACTTAAAGATATCAAACCATACAAATCCGGTAGATTTTTTTGCATCCAATAGTGGAACCCCCATCAAGATTGCCACTACCAGAAGAAAAATACCTCCAGCAAAAAGTACGGCCTGCGGTTTCATGCGATTGATGATCAGCCAAGCAACGACAATGGTTGTCAGTAAGGCGATTCCTAAAGACAACATTTCATTCCCTCCCATCTGCATATAGAAACAAGTTCTCAATCGATATCCCGCTGCTTACTCCACAGGCTGTTGCAAAATAGCTTCCATTACAGCAGCCAGCAGACGTGCCCTTGGTATGACAGAATCGATTTCCATATATTCACGTTCTGTATGAGCGCCACCGCCCACAGGGCCCAGGCCATCAATCGTCGGTGTTCCTGCATCGGCTGCAAAACTCCCATCAGAACCCCCACCGCTGGCCGTCCAGCCGAAAGCAACCCCCATGCGCTTCCCCTGCGCCTCGATGAGCTGCATCAGCTGGCGCGTCTTATCGGTAGGCAGCATGGGTGGCCGGGTAATCCCGCCATCAATCTCTACCTGCGTATCCGGTACATGCGGATGCTGCTGAAGTCCCTGCATCAACTGCTCGATGCGAAGGATTTCCTGCCGATCATAATACCGTACATCCACAGCTGCTTTTGCTTCACCAGGCACAGCATTGATGGCCGTACCGCCCTCGACCAGGCCCACATTCACAGTAGTTTCTTTGGCGAAGTCAGTCGCTCCCTGCAAAGCAATGATCCAATATGCCAATTCTTCAATGGCATTGCGTCCGCTCTTGTAGTCAACACCTGCGTGCGCACTGCGTCCGGTAACCTTCAGGTGGTAACGTGCAATCCCCTTTCTCTGATAAACCAGATTTCCATTGGCACGTCCACATTCCAGAACCAAGGCACATGCACTTTTCCTTGCCAGGGCCTGATTGACCGACTTGGAATAGCGGGAACTGATGCCTCATGGTCCGAATTCAGAAAGACGCAGATGTGTTTGCCCTGAAGCACGCCTTTTTCCTGCAGCGCACGTAAAACATAGAGTCCGGATAAAGCGCCGCCCTTACAGTCAACAACGCCAGGCCCCATGGCCCGGTTGCCATGACAGCTAAAGGGACGTTTGGCTGCCGTCCCCAAAGGAAAAACCGTATCCAGATGTGCCAGCAATAAAATGTCATAATGCTCTGCCGGAGTATTTGTGATCTTCAAGCATGGGCCTATAGCAGGAGCAAACTGCAACGCCTCGACTTGCCACCCCATCTGCTCATACTGATCTTGAAAAAAAGCAGCTACTTTCCCAGAACCGACAGGCTCGGAAGAAGAACTGTCGATATTGACCAGATAAGCCAACTCTTTTTGATAACGATCCAGATCGATAATGGATTCATTCCAATCACTCATGATGTCCACCCTTTCCTGCAGTATCCCATGAACAAGGTACTGCTTCTCGAATATCTGCCTATAGTCTAAGATATTTTCATAGTAAAGTACAATTCGCTGTTCTACTGAAATCATTAGTAAAATGAATTGCTGTGATGATGATATAATGATAATATAAATTTATATATACGATTAATTTTATCTATAAAGGAATGGATTATCATGCTCCTGAAACAAATACAATATTTCCTGGCAGTCGCAGAATGCCGTCATTTCACACGTGCTGCCGAACGCCTCTTTGTATCTCAGTCCGCGCTTTCCCAACAAATCACGAAACTGGAAAACGATCTGAATACCAACTCATCAATCGCGACTCGCATCCAATCGAACTGACACCGGCGGGAGAAGATTTCCGTCATTATGCGCAGTATATTCTCCGCGATGTCGATCAGCTTCATGAAGGCATGAAAAAATGGCAAAAGCCCCATAAACATACCATTCACATTGGCATGATCATGGGACTCGGACGACTGCCTTTATCGGATTTCCTTGCTGCTTTCAATACCCGATATCCAGAAACCCGTTTCACGCTAGAACATCATTTAAGCAAAGAACTCTGCCAGCTGTTGGCAGAAAACCAGCTGGATTTTGCAATTTTTGCAGCACCACAGAACATACAATCTTACCCTTTTGAAATCTTGTCCATACAACAAGAACCGTTCCTAGTATTACTGCCACAGCATCATCCTTTTGCTGCCATGGAGTGCATCGACCTGGCATTGGCAAAGAAAGAGAACTTCATTTTCCCCACACCGGAAAATGTTTCTTACGATATCCTGCTCACCGCGTGTGAGGATGCCGGTTTCAAACCGGATATCATCAGCTATTGCAGCGGCGCAGCCAATCGCATCGATCTGGTCAAAGCAGGTCTGGGGATTTCCATCGTTTCGGAAAGTGCCCTGCGATATCATCAGACAGGAGATCTTGTCATCCGCCCGTTAAAAAATCCCGTTTATAAGCATACGGTCATGGCACGTTTGCAAACTGCGCCATCCTCTGCATATAAAGACGCATTCTGGAAGCACGTGCAACAGGAACTGTCCTAACACAGCAATCATAAGCCATACACAGGTCGGTACTGTCCTGAGGGAAGTCGGATCGATTCACCGGAAGAAAGAGGAACGAAACTAGGCCGACTTCTTTCACCGAGAAAAGCTTGACACATATATATGAAAGTACCAGATTGACATATGAAAAACAGATGGGTATAATGAATCCATGATGAACTGCATAATACGGTTCTCAGTGGCGCTGGGGACTGAGAGAGAGTATGGCTGTTGTACGCTGATAGCGCGTGTAGCAGTCTATTTTTTTTGAAGTCGTTCATCTGCTAGCTGTGCCTGCCACACGGGCACAGATGGGTATGTTTTCTTTATGAGAGAGATTGGGAGGTCTAGCAATGGCTACAGAAGTCACGAAAGAATTTATCGTGGGCATGCCGAAAGCAGAGCTGCATCTGCACATCGAAGGTACGCTGGAACCGGAATTGAAACTGAAGCTGGCTCAGAAGAATCATGTGGATATCGGCCAGACTACGATTGAAGAAGTACGCGCTTCGTATCAGTACGATGATCTGGCATCCTTCCTGGCTGTCTATTATCCGGCCATGAACGTACTGCAGACGGAAGACGATTTCTATGATCTGGCCATGGAATATCTCCATCATGCGGCAGAGAACAATGTCCGTCATGCCGAGATCTTCTTCGATCCGCAGGCTCATACGAGCCGCGGCGTTGCCTTTGAGACATTCATCAACGGCTTGTACCGGGCAACCGTCGATGCCCGCGCGCTCCACGTCGATGCCAGGCTCATCATGTGCTTCCTGCGCGACCTCTCGCGCGAATCGGCTCGCAAGACGCTGGAAGAATCCCTGCCCTACCGCGACAAATTCATCGGTGTCGGCCTGGATTCCGATGAACACAACAATCCGCCGATGAAGTTCTTCAACCAGTTCACGCAGGCGGAGCAGTACGGCCTGCATCTCACGGCACATGCAGACATCGACCAGAAGGATTCTATCGAGCATATCCGCGACCTGCTGGAAGTCATCGGCGTCGAGCGCATCGACCACGGCACCAACATCGTTGAAGATCCGGATCTCGTCGAGTATGCCGCCAAACACCACATCGGCTTCACGACCTGCCCGCTTTCCAACACGTTCGTACGTCCGGAAATGAAGGGACCGGAAGTCCTTGAGCTCTTATCCAAGGGCGTCAAGGTCTCGGCGCATTCCGACGACCCGGCCTACTTCGGCGGCTACATCAGCGACAACTACTACGCGCTGGCCGATGCTTTCAATCTGACGAAGGAACAGGTCGTGACGCTGGCACGCAACTCGTTTGAGACGTCCTGGATCAGCGAGGAGCAGAAAGCCATCTACATCGCAGAACTTGAAGAATATGCGCGGACTCACTGAGGAAACGCCCGTAAACCATATCACGTATAACAAAGCAAGAGGTATTTATTTTCATGTCTAACCAATCCACCGGAGTCCTGGACAGACTCTTCCACCTGTCAGAAAACAACACCACGGTCAAACGCGAATGCCTGGCAGGCCTGACGACGTTTGTCTCCATGGCTTATATTCTCTTTGTCAATCCGATCATCCTCGGCGATGCCGGCATGGATGCCGGTGCCGTCTTCACGGCCACGGCTCTTTCGGCCATCATGGGCTGCCTGCTCATGGGCTTCCTGGCCAACTACCCCATCGCCATCGCACCGGGTCTCGGTGACAATGCTTTCTTCACGTATTCCGTCGTACTGGCCATGGGTATCCCCTGGCAGCAGGCTATGGGCGGTGTTTTCGTCGCTTCCATCCTGTTCACGCTGGTTTCCCTGTTCAAGATCCGCGAAATCATCATCGATGCCATCCCCCAGGATCTGAAATACGCAATGGCTGCCGGTATCGGCATCTTCATCTCCTTTGTCGGCCTGCAGGGCGGTGGCATCGTCATCTCTGACCCGTCGTCCCTGGTCGCCATCGGTTCGTTCAAAGTGCCGACGACCTGGCTCACCATCTTCGGCCTGTTCGTGACAGCCATCCTCATGGCCAAGAAAGTGCCGGGCTCCATCTTCTACGGCATTGTCCTGACAGCCATCATGGTCTCGTGACCCAGATCATCCGCCGCCGGAAAGCATCATCTCCATGGCACCGAGTCTTGACCCGACGTTTGGCGTGGGCGTCAGCAACATGACGGCCATCCTCTCGGATCCGCAGATGTGGGCCGTGGTCATCATCTTCTTCCTCGTCGCTTTCTTCGATACGGCTGGTACGCTCATCGGACTGGCACAGCAGGCCGGCATCATGCGCAACGGCAAGATGCCGCGCATCGGCCGCGCACTCATGGCCGACTCCCTCTCCATGCTCGGCGGTGCCGTCATGGGTACGACGCCGACGGCACCTACGTCGAATCCTCGGCCGGCATTGCAGTCGGTGCCCGCACGGGTCTCACGGCCGTCGTCGTCGCCATCCTCTTCGCCTTCAGCATGATTTTCTCCCCGCTCCTGGCCGTCGTCACGGCCCAGGTCACGGCTCCGGCCTGATCATCGTCGGCGTCCTCATGACCTCCTCCCTGCGCGAAATCCATTGGGATCAGTTTGAGGTTGCCTTCCCGGCCTTCATGGTCATCATCGGCATGCCGTTGACGTTCAACATCTCTTATGGTATCGCCTTTGGCTTCCTGTTCTATCCGATCCTGATGACGATTGCCGGACGACGCAGAGAGCTGAACCCCCTCATCTGGGTGATGTTCGTCCTCTTCCTCGTCCTGCTCTACACCTTGACCATGCTTAAATTCTAAGGAGAATCGACATGCTTACCAAAGAATTATTATCTGAGTACATCGATGCCGGTGCAGCCAAGAAAAAAGCAGATCTGGCCATCCTCGGCGGCACTCTGATCAACGTCAATACGAGTGAGTACTACAAAGCTGACGTGGCCGTCTACAAAGGAAAGATTGTCGCCGTGGAAAGCGATATTTCCGACTACATCGACGACCACACGCAGAAAATCGATGCCACGGGGAAATACTTGGCACCGGGCTCATCGATTGCCATATCCATGTGGAATGCAGCAAGATGAGCATGACCCGTTTTGCCCAGGCAGTCGTCCCTCACGGCACGACCAGCATCATCAGCGGTCTCGATGAATACATCTCCGTGATCGGTGTCGATGGGCTCAAGGCCATCTTCGACGAAGTCGATGCTTCGCCCCTCAAAGTGTTCTGGGCGCTGCCGTACAAGACACCGTACACGATCCCGGTCTCGACGATCGCCTACAATGTAACGGCCAAAGATCACGCCAAGTACCATCAGGATCCGCGCTGCTACGGCATCTGGGAACTCGTTCGCGAAGCCGTCCAGACGAAGGATCCCGACACCATGGAAGCCCTGGTACTCGCGCAGGAATACCACCGTCCCATCTTCGGCTGCAGCCACTGGCCACAGGCAAAGACCTCAACGAATATCTCATGAGCGGCGTCCGCGTCGACCATGAAAGCTATGACCATGAGGAATTCCTCGAGAAAGCCCGCAAGGGAATCCACACAATCATCCGCGAATCCGCCGTTACGAAGTTTCTCAAGGAGAATGTCCGCGCCATCACTGAGGGCGCACCGGGCATGGCCCGCCACACGAGCTTCTGCTCCGATGACGTGAACGCCCGCGGCATCCTCAAGGACGGCCATATCGACCATATGGTGCATCTGGCCATCGCTGCCGGTGTCGAGCCTATGACGGCCATCCAGATGGCGACGATCAATGCGGCTGAAGCTTACCAGATTGACAATCAGGTCGGCTCGATTGCCCCGGGCAAAGATGCCGATATCCTGCTCGTCGACCAGCCGGGCACCTTCCAGATTGAAACGGTCATCAGCAAGGGCATGCTGGTCACCGAGAACGGCGAAAACAGATTCAACTACGTCATCCCGGCGCGCGATGCATCGCTGCTGCACACCGTACAGCATGCGCCGCTGACGGCCGATGATTTTGCCTACCATGTAGACCTCGATGAAGGAACCGCCGTCGTCGAGACGATCAACAGCATCGGACCATTCATGCGCAAGCGCCGCGACGTCGAACTCAAGGTCCAAGGCGGCATCGTCCGTCCCAGCGCTGAAAAAGACGTAGCACTCGTATCGGTCATCGAACGTTACGCCTGAACGGCAACATGTCCAAAGGCTTCATTTCCGGCTGGTCCTTCCAGAAAGCGCCATTGCCACGACGGCTGCCCCGGACGACAACAACCTCGTCGTTGCCGGTGCGAATTACGAAGACATGGCTCTGGCTGCCAACACCCTCATCGAGCAGGGCGGCGGACAGGTTGTCGTCATCGATGGCAAGATCGTATCGTTCCTGCCTCTGCCCATCGCCGGCATTGCCTCAGATCTTTCGCCAGAGGAACTGGCAGCAAAAGAGAACGAACTCGACGAAGCGGCCAAAGCATCGGCAGCCGCCTCCCCGACCCGATTTTCTATCTCTCGTTCCTCCCCATCACGGCCATCCCGGATCTGGCCATCACCGACGGCGGCAACGTGGACTATACGAAACTGTCCTACTTTGACCCCATCCTGGAACTGAAAAAATAAAAACGGATCATCACGCAAAAAGGAGCTGTCCCTTGAGGACGGCTCCTTTTTTCAAGCTGCAACACAATATTCCTGATCCATCATCCCTGCAGCCATGCTTTATTCCGTTGCCTTGGGATTATCCGGTGATTTTTTTCCTGTCTCCCGTTCATATTCATCAAAGTCAATCTTGCTTTCCGAACCGAGTTCCAGGGCTTTCTTATAGTACCATTCCTTGAAATCCAGCTCCTCCATATAGTACTGCAGCTGTTCAATCTGATCCAGGACAAACTGGCGCTGCTGGCGGATCAGCGCCTGACGTTCCTTGAGGCTTTCATCGCCGCGCTGAACCAGCTCGGCATATTCCCGGATGCGCTTGATGGGCATGCCCGTGTTCTTCAGGCAGGCCAGCAGGTGGAGCCAGCGGATATCCATGTCACTGAAGAGACGGATACCATTCTTTCGTTCGACCTGGGGCAGCAGCCCTTCCTTGTCGTAATAGCGGATGGCAGATGGACTGATGCCAGTCATCTGTGCCGCTTGTGAAATCGTATATGACATCGTTATCTTCCTTTCGCTATCTCGCCATCAGCCAAGAGAGCTCGACAGCTTTTCATTTTACATGACCTGACAGGCATCCGCTCCTGTATCAGATCAGGATCCCTGCACAGTGATCCAGTTCATGCTGGACGATCTCGGCGGGAAAATCGCGGAAAACCTGACGTTTCTTCCGGAATTTCAAATCGCGATATTCCACCTCGAGCCATGCATAGCGCTGCGCCGACCGTTCTCCAGCAAGGGACAGGCAGCCTTCGCGCACCTCGTACGATTCTTTCGCATGGCGGACGACCACCGGGTTCAGCATCGCCAGATACGCATGCCCGACGCGGATGGCATGATGCACTTGCGCTCACCGATCATATTCGCCGCCAGCCCAACGCAGCGGTCGGCATTGGCCTTGAGCGTATCCACCAGGTCTTCTGCAATCGCCACATCGTTGCGCTCCGCCGGCACCGATGGCTGCGACAGGAAAAAGGTATCACGGACAATATCACGGATCATGCTTTCATCCCCCATGCAAATGCTTTCGCTGTTCGTTGGGCAACATCCTGGAAATGATTCCCCTTGTTCCATTCCAGTACACAATGGACTCCCTGTCCCCGCAGCACGGCCTCCGCGTCCCGGATACACGCTCCGACTGTGGCCATCACAGGATTCCTGGCTCGTTCTTCCTTATCGCCCAGGCTCAGATAAACGTTCCTGCTCCGGATTTGCTGTTCTTTCATGAAATCCGTGAAGCCCGGGAACCAGAGCGAAGGTGAAGCAGCAGCACCCCGGAGAAAAGTTCCGTCCGATACGCCGCCCACAAGGCGAAAAGCCCCGCCAGCGAATAGCCGCCGATATAATACCGCTTGGTGCGGTCGGTGACAGAGGCCAGGACTTCACGCAGCGTATCCTCCGCCCCGCCGCCGAACGCCTGCCTGCCAAAGACTGCCGGAGCTTTCCACGGAGAAAGCTCTTGATTCCAGTCCTCCGTCTTGAAGGCCAGCAGCAGGAAATCCAGACCCGTATATTCCCGGATCAAGGCCACTTCTTGCTCGATGGTTGTAAGATCATGATCATCCACTAGCTGGAGAAGGACGATATCCGCCTCTTGATGCCCATATGCCAATCTATCCATAATCGTATTCAACTCCCGGTAAAAAATAATTCATCGACGGAGTAAAGCGCTGCTTTACCGGCCATAAAGATTTTGTTTCCTTCGCGACGGCAATAAAGTGTCCCACCGCGTTTGGACGCCTGATATGCCACCAGCTTGTCTTTGCCAAGCACATTTGCCCAATAAGATGATATGACAGTGACCCGATCCACAAACCGGGTCTTCGGCAACCCCCAGTTTCGGAGCAAAACTGCGGGAAACACAATCTGTATCCATTCCCGCAGCAGTAACATGAAGAAGTAATCCATCCAACTGTTTTACTTTTTCCAGATCAGGTGCAAGTTCCCGCACCGTCTTTTCACTCTCCATCACGCAAAGCAGATCCCGTCCCATAAAAGCCTCAAGCGGTCTGGAGCCAATCACCTGTTCCATTTCATCTGTTACTTTCACCGGCACCAGATCATAAGCGGGAAACTCCATTTCCAGCAGATCCCCTTCTTTTGTTACTATTAAGTCACCGGACAGAGTGGTAAAGACAAGTCTGTCCGCATCCTTTTCATAAAAACGGAACAGAACATAGGCGGTTCCAAGCGTGGCATGACCGCACAAATCGATTTCTCCACCCGGTGTAAACCAGCGCAAGTGCCATTTATCACCTTCCCGGACAGTAAAAGCTGTCTCCGAAAAGTTGTTCTCTCTGGTTATATTCATCATCAGTTCATCATCCGGCCACTGGTCCAGTACGCAAACAGCCGCCTGATTGCCATGAAACACAGAATCCGTAAATGCATCAACTACATATTGTCTCATTACAGTAACCCCTTCTATAGTATATCAATCTGACCGCCTAATACAAAAAAGCTGGAAACACGGCACCTTTCGGCAGTCAATCCTTAACCCGTGACAGCAATACTACTGTTTCCACATGCGAGGTCATCGGGAACATGTCGACGGGCTGGACTTTCTCGGCCTTGTAGCCGAGGGGCTCGAGGATGGCGATATCGCGGGCGAGGCTGGCGGGGTTGCAGGAGACGTAGACGATGCGGTCGGGATGCATGTTGGCGAAGTCTTGAGGACGGTCTCCGTGCAGCCGGCGCGCGGCGGGTCGACGACGACGACATCGGCGCGCACGCCCTGCTTGTAGAGGCGCGGCATGACCTCCGTGGCGTCACCGACGATGAATTCAGCATTGCGGACGTTGTTGTCGCGGGCGTTCTTCTGGGCGTCGAGGATGGCAGGCTTTACGATCTCGATGCCGTAGACCTCGCGTGCTTTCTGAGCAAGGAAGAGCGTGATCGTGCCGGTGCCACAGTAGGCATCGATGACGGTCTCTTCTCCCTTGAGGTTGGCGAACTCCAGGGCCTTGTTGTAGAGGACTTCCGCCTGCTTTGTGTTGACCTGGAAGAAGGAGCGCGGCGAGATATGGAAAGTCAAGCGGCCGATGCGGTCGAGGATGGTCGGCTTGCCCCAGAGCAGGTTCGTCTCACGGCCCATGATGACGTTGTTGCGGTACGTCTGGATGTTCTGGTGGATGCTGACGACATGCGGCAGGCGTTTGCGCAAGGCCTTGACAAATTCTTTTTCGCGCGGCAGCTGTTTCGTGGCCGTGACGATGACAACCATGAGTTCTCCGTTCTCGCCGACGCGGCCGACAACATGGCGCAGGACGCCGGTGTGGCGGTCTTCATTGTAAACGGGGATGCGCAATTCCGTGATGATGTCGCGCACAGCGTTGACAATCTCATTGTTGCCCTCCTTCTGGATGCGGCAGTCGTGCGTGTCGATGATCGCATGCGAGCCCTGCGCAAAGCAGCCGATGACGATCTTCCCCTTGACGCGCCCGATCGGGAACTGCATCTTATTGCGGTAGTTCCAGGGACTCTCTGCGCCGATGGTCGGTTCGACAAAGAGGTCTTTCTGGCCGCCGATGCGCGTGACGGCGTCGATGACCTGCTGGCGCTTGGCTTTGAGCTGTGCCATGTAGTCGAGGTGCTGGAGCTGGCAGCCACCGCACTGCTCGTAGATTGGGCAAGCTGGCACGACACGGTCACGGCTTGCGCGCAGGAACCTTGATGAGTGGGCCTTGGCATACGTCTTCTTGACCTCATCAATAGCGGCCTGCACAGATTCTCCTGGAAGGCTCCCGGCACAAAGACCGTAAAGTCTTCGTAGCGCCCTACCCCTTCGCCGCTCGTGCCGAGCGTGCGGATCGCAATCTCATATGATTTTCCTTTTTCGACGGGAACTTGATGTTTCATATTGTTCTTTCACTCCACTTTGTTTCAACTATCCTGCAGTTGTGCGGCACGCGTCTGCAGGAAATCCTCGACGGCCGCAGCGAAATCCACCCCATTGCGCTCGGCAAGGACGGCCAGCCACCAGACACATTCCCCGATCTTAGAGGGAGCATGGCTTCATCGCCGCTCGGCCAGCGCCCTTCTTTGGCCATGGTCAACGGCCGACTAGTCCTGCATCTGTCAAAAAGGCCAGGGCATCTTCCTCTGTTGTCCAGGGCTTGCCGTGCAATTGCTCTTCCAACATGCGATACTGTCTGCGAATGGACAGAGACGCATCTTTCACTTCATTCAGATCCATCCGTTACTCCTTCGCAATATCAGCAAACTCTACTTTATCGAAGAGCTCCTCCGGCTTGGAGAGGATGACTTTAGCACCGTGCGCGAGGAGCTCTTCCTTCGGGCGGAAGCCCCAGAGGACACCGACCGGAAGGAAGCCGGCGTTGACCGCCGTGTCCATGTCGACACTCGTGTCGCCGAAATAAGCGACTTCTTCGGGCCTTACGCCGTACTCTTTGGCCATCATGAGGACCTTCTTCGGGTCCGGCTTGATGGGCAGGCCCGGGCGATCGCCCATGACGGTCGTGAACGTGCCTGCAGGGAACATGCCAGCGATAATCTCGTCGGCCGCCTGCTGGTGCTTGTTGGTACAGACACCCAGCGGGATGCCTGAGCCTTGAGCCTATCGAGCATCGCCTGAATGCCCGGGAACGGTCCGTATGGTCACGGTGATGTTCGTAAATAGCCTGGTAGCGTTTCATGGCTTCGAGGACGAAAGCTTCATCGGCGGCTTTCTCTTTCGGCAGGGTGCGTTCGATGAGCTTTTTGGAGCCATTGCCGAGGTAGTAGCGATAGGCGTCGAGGGGATGCGTCGGGAAGCCGTAGGACTCGAGCATCTCGTTGACGCTGATGGCCAGGTCTTCGAGTGTGTCGACGAGCGTGCCGTCGAGGTCGAAGATGGCTGCTTTGTATTGCATGATACGTCTCCTTTCTTTTATCAAAAGCCTTCCCAGTTTGAGAGAAGGCGCTCTGCCGGCGAAGAGATTGCGGACTGATGCTTCAACCTCATCCGCCCCTGCAGGCACCTTCCCCAGAGGGGAAGGCTTTTGATTGCACATATCTTATTTTAGTCAGCAAGCTTTTCGGCGAGCATCTTGTTGACCATCTGCGGGTTGGCTTTGCCGCGCGTGGCTTTCATGACCTGGCCGACGAGTGCGCCGATGGCTTTCTTCTTGCCGCCCTTGTACTCTGCGACAGCCTTCGGGTTTGCGGCGATGGCAGCATCAACAGCTGCTTCGATGGCACCCGTATCCGTGATCTGGACGAGTCCCTTGTCCTTGACGATCTTCTCCGGATCATCCTCGTTCGTCCACATCTCTTTGAAGACTTTCTTGGCAATCTTGCCGGAAATCGTGTCTTTCATGATGAGGCCAATCATCTTGCCGAGGCGTTCGGCGCTGACCGGCGACTGCTTGATGTCAATGCCATCCTCATTGAGGTTCTTCGCCAGGTCGCCCATGATCCAGTTGGCGGCGAGTTTCGGGTCAGCACCCGTCGCGACAACGGCGTCGAAGTATTCGGCCATGGCACGCGAACTCGTGATGATGCCGGCATCGTAGTCCGAGAGGCCGTATTCCTGCTCCAGGCGGGCGCGGCGCGCATCCGGCAGTTCCGGCAGCTCGCTGCGGTACTTCTCGATGGTCTCTTCGCTCGTGACGATGGGCGGCAGATCCGGCTCCGGCATGTAGCGGTAATCGTGCGCGTTCTCCTTGCTGCGCATGGAAAGCGTGATACCGCGGGCCGGGTCGAACGTGCGCGTCTCCTGGATGATGTGGCCGCCGTCCTCGAGGACTTCTTCCTGACGCTCGATCTCGTAGTTGATGGCATCTTCGAGATTCTTGAAGGAGTTGATGTTCTTCATCTCCGTGCGCGTGCCGAGTTCCTGCGTGCCGACCGGGCGCAGGGAAACATTGATGTCGGCGCGCAGGTTGCCCTCTTCCATGCGGCAGTTCGAGACATCAATGTACTCCATGATGGCCTTGATTTTCTCCATGTAGGCACGAGCTTCCTCTGCGGAGCGCAGATCCGGCTCGGAGACGATCTCTAAAAGCGGCACACCCGTGCGGTTGTAGTCGACGTTACTCGTTGCGGAGTCCTTGATGGTCGTGCCGGAATGAACGAGCTTGCCGGCATCCTCCTCCATGTGGATACGCGTCAGGCGGATGCGTTTCTTCTCACCGTCAACATCGATATCGACCCAGCCATGCTCAGCAATCGGCAGGTCGTACTGCGACGTCTGCCAGTTCTTCGGCAGATCCGGATAGTAGTAGTTCTTGCGGTCGAACTTGCTGTACTTGTTGATCGTGCAGTTCGTGGCGAGGCCGGCCTTGATGCCGAACTCGACGACGCGCTTGTTGACGGATGGCAGCACGCCCGGCAAGCCCAGACAGACAGGGCAGACATGCGTGTTCTGCTCGGCGCCGAAGCCCGTGGCACAGCCGCAGAAAATCTTTGTTTTTGTCTTGAGTTCGCAGTGGATCTCAAGGCCAATAACTGCTTCGTATTTCATCAGTTGTTCCCTCCCAGATCGGCCATTTCCTTATGGTAGTCCTGGCTCTGCTCGTACGTGTAAGCCGTGCGGATGAGCGTCTCCTCTGCGAGCGGTTGGCCGATGATCTGCAGGCCGATGGGCAAGCCCTTGCTGCTCTTGCCGCAGGGGATGGAAATGCCCGGCAGGCCAGCAAGGTTCAAGGGAACCGTGCAGACATCCTGCAGGTACATCTGCAAGGGATCCGCGATCATTTCGCCGATCTTGAAGGCCGGCGTCGGTGCAGTCGGAGCCATGATGACATCAACCTGCTTGAAAGCTTCCATGTAGTCCTGCTGGACGAGCGTGCGAACCTTGAGGGCCTTGAGATAATACGCATCGTAGTAGCCGGCGGAAAGTGCGTAGTTGCCGATCATGATGCGGCGCTTGACTTCTTCGCCGAATTTCTCATCGCGCGTGTTCGTCATCATCTGGACGAGGTCTTCGCCGTCGACGCGTTCACCGTAGCTGACACCGTCATAGCGTTCGAGGTTCGTCGCAGCTTCGGCCGGCGCGATGAGATAGTACGTGGAAATGGCATATTCCGTATGCGGCAGGGAAATCTCGACGACTTCGGCACCGAGTTCCTTATATTTCTCGATGGCGGCGCGGACAGCCTGCTCGACCTCCGGATCCATGCCCTTGACAAAATACTCTTTCGGCAGGCCAATCTTGAGTCCCTTGACATCTTCAACGAGAGCTTTCGTGTAATCGGGGACGGCTGCCGTACTTGACGTGGAATCCATGTCGTCATGGCCGGCAATGATGTTGAGGATGTTGGCACAATCCGTGACATCGCGCGTCAGCGGACCAATCTGGTCGAGCGAGGAGGCGTAGGCGACAAGGCCGTAACGCGAAACGCGGCCATACGTCGGTTTCATGCCGACGACGCCGCAGAAAGAAGCCGGCTGACGGATGGATCCGCCCGTATCAGAACCGAGTGCCAGATAGCCGTGCCGGCGGCGACGGCCGCAGCACTGCCGCCCGAGGAGCCGCCCGGCACGCAGTCGAGATCCCAGGGGTTGTGCGTCACATGGTAAGCAGAATTCTCCGTCGAGCCGCCCATGGCAAACTCATCATGTTGACCTTGCCGAGCAGGACCGGATTCTCAGCCTTGACCTTTGTCATGACTGTGGCATCATAGGGCGGTACGAAATGCTCGAGGATCTTCGAAGCACACGTCGTCTTGACGCCCTTCGTGCAGATGTTGTCCTTGATGGCTCCGGGGATGCCTTCGAGGAAGGAGATCTCCTCCCCGGCTGCAATCTTCTTATCCACGGCTTCAGCCTGCTGGAGCGCTTCTTCGCGCGTGATCGTCAAGTAGGCTTCGACCTTGCCTTCGACTTCGTCGATGCGTTTCAGGACGTCCTGGGTCAGTTCCACCGAGGTGATTTCTTTGTTGACGAGCATGTCATGGAGGACATGCGCCGGTTTCTCATATAATCTCACAATCGTTCCTCCCGTCAATCCTCAAGTACCTTCGGTACCTTGAAATAGCCATCTTCCTGCAGCGGCGCATTCGCAAGCGCCTCTTCGCGTGGCAGCGACGGTTTGACGACATCCTCGCGGAACACGTTCTGCATCGGCAGCGCGTAGGTCGTCGGCTTGACATTCTCCGTGTTTACCTGGGAAAGATTGTCCATATACGTCAGGATCGAGTCCATCTGCTGGAGTGTACGTCTCAGCCTTGCCCTCCGGTACGGAAAGGCGGGAAAGGACTGCCACGTTCTCCAGGTCTTCTTTCGTAACTTTCATGTTTTCACCATCCAAATCAACTTGTTAGGAAATACATCCTTCATTATAACACAAAACCCCCGGGAATGAGAACCGAGGGCGGTCCGCTTTTGCTGCGGGAGAGAAATTTGTGCAGCCTGCTGCCTGCCAAACGCCAGGAAATGCGTCAGAGCATCGTCAACGGGTCGATGTCGATGGCAACATCGGTGCGCAGATGCAATCCTTCGGCACGCAGGAACTCCTGCGTGGCGGGAAGATCCCCTGTCTTGATGAGTACGACGAAGCGGTAGATGCCGCGGAAGCAAGCAATCATGGCCGGCGAAGGTCCAAGGATCTTCTGGTTGTCCTGCCCGGCAAACGCCTGTGCAAAGTGTTCGATGAGTACCTCCGCCTCCGCCCTGGCCTTAGCCTCATCCTCCGACTGGTAGAGCAGCTTGATGAGCCGGCTGAAAGCGGATAAAAGAGTTCTCGGCGCAGGGTCAGTTCTTTGGCGAAGAACCCTTCGTAATCCTGCCGGATGCCGCAGGTGACGGCATAGTGGTCGGGATTGTAGGTCTGGATGACGACTTCGCCGCGCAGTCCGCGGCGTCCGGCCCGTCCTGCAGTCTGCGTGATGAGCATGAAGCAGCGTTCGGCCGCACGGAAATCCGGCATATTGAGGCTCGAATCCGCACTGATGACACCGACGGCCGTGACGTTTGGGATATCATGCCCTTTGGCGACCATCTGCGTGCCGAGCAGGATATCGTATTCCTGGCGGCGGAAGCTCGCGAGGATATCCTGATGGGCGAATTTCGAGGTCGTCGTATCGCGATCCATGCGGATGACGCGAGCCGTCGGCACGAGTTCACGCAGTTCCTGCTCGAGTTTTTCCGTGCCGGAGCCGAAATACTTGATGTAACGGCTGCCGCACTTGGGACAGACGTCAGGGACAGGCTCCTGCACATCGCAGTGATGGCAGAGGAGCCTGCCGCTGCGATGGTAGACGAGCGGCAGTCCGCAATAGCGGCAGCGTATGACTTCTCCGCAGGAACGGCACATGACAAAAGTCGAGAAGCCGCGGCGGTTCAGCATGATGATGACCTGCTGATGCCGGGAGATGGTCCGTTCGATGAGCTGGCGCAGGCTCCCGATATGATATGGCGATTGCCCATGCGCAGTTCCTGCCGCATGTCGACGCAATGGACGACAGGCAGCGGCATGTCGCCGATGCGCTTGGGCATCGTGATCAGGTCAGGTCTCCAGTTTTCGCGCGGTAATACGACTCCATCGAGGGCGTCGCACTGCCGAGCAGCAGGATGGCCTCATGGAGCCTGGCTATCTGTTCCGCCACGACGCGGGCGTGATAGCGCGGCGATTCATCCTGCTTATAGCTCATATCCTGTTCCTCATCGAGAATGATGAGCCGATATCATTGGCCGGCGTAAAGAGTGCCGAACGCGCGCGATGATGATGCCCGCCTGCCGACGGCGCACGCGGATGATGCGTCGTTGCGTTCCGCGAGGCTCAGGCGGCTGTGCATGACGACAAGGTCATCGGGGAAATACGCCTTGAACGCCAGTACGACCTGTCCCGTCAAGGCGATTTCCGGCACGAGTACAATGACGCTGCGACCCGCGGCACGCACGCGCCGAGCCATCTCGATGTAGACCTGGGTCTTGCCGCTGCCCGTGACGCCCTTGAGCAGGAAACCGTGATACTGCTGCTGCACCAGGAATGGCATCATCGCACGGAGTCCCCTTCCTGATCATCCGTGAGTTCGATATGGCGCCGCTTGCCACGGGCCTCGCGATAGCTGTCGCGAAGTACGCGGCGCTTGCGGATGGCGACGAGGCCCGCCTCCTCCAGATGACGGATGGTCTGCGCTGAGACCTTTGCTTCCTTCAGAGCCGTCGTGGTCTGCTCGCCCTGTTCGGCGAGAAGCTTGAGCAGATGACGTTGCGCCTTGCGGCGTTCGTAGTCCTGGAGGAGTTCCGGTGTCACCTCTGTCTTGAGGCAGACGAGTTTCTCATATTGTGCCACATCGCGTTTTACAGCTTCGTATCCCTTGCGGAGCAGATGGTAACGCAGCATCTTGCTGAGCCAGTCCTCCAGATCGTCCCTCCACTCCGGCAGAGCCTTGGCGATGGCTCCCTTTTTCTTGGGGCCTTCGCGCAGCAGGTAATCGTAGATGGCGCGGCAGGCCGGCATCGAGAGCATCACATGGCCTTCGGCCTCCTCCACGCTTCGTAAACGGCCGTGATGCGCAGGCCGCTCTTGCCCGGCATGAAGAGGCGCATGATCTCGGCCAGCGAGCAAAGGTAGAATTCAGAAAGCCAGCGGGCAATCTCGATCATCTGCGGCGTGAACCAGCATTCTTCATCGACGGCCGCCAGGATATCCTTGAGCGGCCGTTCCGGCTCCTGGTCAAGCTCCGCGGTGCGCAGCACGAAGCCTTCGACCTTGCGTCCGCCGAACGGCACAAAAACGCGCCAGCCGACTCCGAGATAAGCGAGTTCAGCTGGCACACGGTACGTATAGGCTTTGGCGATACTCTTGACGGGTATATTCACGAAAACATCAGCCGTTTTCATAAGCGTTGATCCCTTCCCTGTCTTTTTCTTCTTGGGCTGCCACAGTGCCTGCATGATGCTGCCAAGCTCCTCTATCGCTCTCATCGTTCAAGTGCCCAGCTCCAGCTGTGCATCACTGCGCAGCTGGATGGCTTCCGCCAGATGCTCCGGGGCGATGTCTTCCGTACCTGCAAGGTCTGCAATCGTACGAGCCACCTTGATGATGCGGTCATACGAGCGTGCCGACAGGTCAAATTTGCGGAAAGCCCGCTCCAGCAAGCCCTGTACGGTCGGCGTAAGCGGGCAGGTTGCGCGGATGACGGCATGATTCATCTGGGCATTGTGGAAGAGATGATAGGGCGCAAGGCGTTCGCGCTGACGTGCGCGCGCGGCTTCCACACGGGTGCGGATGGCAGCAGAAGATTCCGCACGTTTGGTGGCAGCCAGTTCTTCATAGCGGACGCGCGGCACGCGGATATGGATGTCGATGCGATCAAGCAGCGGCCCTGAGATCTTGCGGGTATAGCGCTTGATCTCCGTCGGCGTGCAGTCGCAGACATGACCGCCCGCCTCATCCCCGTAATAGCCGCAAGGACACGGATTCATCGCACAGACGAGGATCATGCTCGAGGGGAATGTCAGCGTCGCATGGATCCGCGCGATGGTCACCGCCCTGTCCTCGAGCGGCTGCCGCAGCACCTCGAGGGTGTGCTTCGAGAACTCCGGCAATTCATCAAGGAACAGCACGCCGTGATGCGAAAGCGTGACTTCACCGGGACGCGGTACACTGCCGCCGCCAATCATCGCCACCGTCGACGTAGTGTGATGCGGACTGCGGAACGGCCGCTCGGTGATGAGGCCACCGCCTGGCGGCAGCAGGCCGGCAATGCTGTAGATCTTCGTGACTTCCAGGGCTTCTTCCCGCGTGAGCTGCGGCAGGATGGAACTCATGCGGCGCGCCAGCATCGTCTTGCCCGAGCCCGGCACGCCGACCATCAGGACATTGTGTCCGCCGGCTGCAGCAATCTCAAGAGCCCGCTTGGCCTGGAACTGCCCCTGTACATCGGCAAAATCTTCCAAGCCTTGCGCTGGAACCGTTCGTGTATCCGGCACAGCCGGCACCAGCTCCTTCTCCCCCAGGAAAAAATCCACGGCTTCACGCAAATTGTGTAGCGCGTAGACCTCTATACCTTCACGAGCAATGCCTCATTGCATTCTCAGCTGCCACAAAGACAGCACGCAGACCGCAGTCCCTTGCCGCAATCGTCATCGGCAGCACGCCGTGTACACCGCGGCATTCCCCTTCGAGCGAGAGTTCCGCCATGAAGAGGTTCGCAGCCAGGCGCTCGGCAGGATGAGCCCATACGCGGCCAGCAGCCCATGGCGATGGGCAGGTCGAGTCCCGGACTATCTTTGCGGATGGCCGCAGGAGCCAGATTGATCGTCACATTCTCCTGCCGCAGCTGCAGGCCAGAATTGCGGATGGCACGGCGCACCCGCTCCTTCGCTTCGCGCACAGCCGTATCCGGCAGACCGACGATATCGAAAGCGGGCAGCCCGGCAGCCGCATCAACCTCCACATCAATGATGAGTCCATCGACCCCGAGCGTCGCCCCGCCAAAAGATTTTGCAAACAATCCGCGCGCCTCCTTCCACCATCACGTTTCAAACGCGCCGGCAGATGGCGAAGCTGCCAGCCTGACGCAGCGTAGACTTCAATGACATCAAAGCGGCAGAAGCAATCTTCCCGATTGTTCTGCCGCAAGAAGCAGCGTGCTGCAAAGATGATCTTCCGCTGCTTCCGGATCCCGACGGCCTGCGCCGGTGAACCGTAGCGGCCTGTGCGGCGCGTCTTGACCTCCACAAAGACAATGGTACCGCTCTGCTCCGCCACAATATCGATCTCTGCCCCCTGCACGCGGAAATTGCGTGCCAGGATGCGATAGCCCCGCTCTGTCAGGAAAGCGGCTGCCAGCGTTTCGCCCTGACGGCCCAGTTCGTCTTTGTCCATGTCAAGCCCTCCACCGGATGCTGCTTCAGCAGACGATCCTCACACGAATGCACACGATTATTTTCTTATTATTCTTATTTTTATTATAGGATATCCCGGTGACAGCGTCAACCTCGTGCCCGCTGCACCAGGAACGCACAGGTTCAAAGGAAACGCGGTGGATGGGACAGGTCCGTACTTCCGGAGCGCCTCGATATGCTGCGCCGTACCGTACCCCTTGTGCTGCGCAAAACCGTATTCCGGATAAAGCTTGTCGTATTCATCCATCAGGCGGTCACGCGTGACCTTGGCGATGATGGATGCGGCCGCAATCGAAGCCGATTTCGCATCACCCTTGACGATGGACTCCGATGGCATCGGCAGATTCTCCAGCGGCACCGCATCAATGAGGACTTCCTGCGGCTGGGGCTTTAGGGCAAAGATAGCCTCATACATGCCGTTGATCGTCGCCTGGTAGATATTGACACGGTCAATCGTCGCCGCATCCACCAGCGTCGAACTCACGGCTATGGCCTTGGCCTGGATCTCATCAAAGAGTTCTTCCCGGACCTTGGCTGAAAGTTTCTTCGAATCGTTGAGCTTCGGCAGGCAGAGGTCATGCGGCAATATGACGGCAGCCACCGAGACGGGGCCTGCGAGCGGGCCACGCCCCGCCTCATCGACGCCGGCTACGATCTCGCGGCCTTCCGCCCAGGCCAGATGCTCATACCGGTACATGGCAAGCAGGCGTTCGTGTTCCTTCTGCGCCCGCTCATAGCGGCGCACAAGCGTCCCCACAGCCTTGCGCGTATCAGCACGGCAGGCCGCGAGAAAATCATCCGTGATCTCGCCTGCCGCAAAGACAGCTGTGAGTTCTTTGATCGTGGAATCCTTGACGTCTTTCATTCCTTTGTCCCTTCTCCATCTGCCTCTTTGCCGCTGCCCACAGGCACCTCATCGAGCGTCACGAGCCCGAGTTTTCCTGCGCGGAACTCATTGAGGACAATCTGCTGGGCCTTCTCGAGATCCACCAGTCCCCCCTTGACGAGACAGCCACGCTTGCGGCCGATGGCCTCGAGAATCTCCAGTCCCGTCTGCGGCAGCTCACCCTTGAACTTGAAGCGTTCTACGAGCCGCTCCGGATAGTCGCGGCGCATGACGGAGAGCAGCAGTGCCGTCACCTGTTCCCGATCGTAAATCTCATCGTTGATTGCTCCCGTGAAAGCAACTTGAGCCCCACCATCTGATCTTCGAATTTCGGCCAGAGGATGCCCGGGGTATCGAGCAGGTCGAGTGCCGCACCGATCTTGATCCACTGCTTTGCCCGCGTCACGCCCGGCTTATCTGCAGCCTTGGCTTTGACAGCCCCGGCCAAACGATTGATGAGCGACGACTTGCGACATTTGGGATGCCGAGGATCATGCAACGTGCTGCCCGCGGCCGTCCTCCCTTCGCCACGAGACGATCCGTCTTCGGCCGCGCAAGCTCCTCCGCCTTCGCCACCAGCTGCTTCATGCCGCGGCCTTTCATCGAATCGATGGCCACCGCAGGAATGCCCTGCGCACGGAAATAAGCCAGCCAGCGCTTCGTACTCAGAGGGTCTGCCAGATCCGACTTGTTGAGTGCGATGAGCCGCGGCTTGTGCCGGATGATATCTGCCAGCATGGGATTGGCACTGCTTGCCGGGATGCGGGCATCCAAAAGTTCAATGACCACGTCAACAAGCTTCAGATTCTCCTCGATAAGCCGCTGCGCTTTCTTCATATGCCCTGGGAACCATTGGATCCCTGGCAGGTCGTTTCTTGTTTCTTTATCCATCTGTATCTTTATCCCTCCAAAACCTCGCCGCAACTGGATTTTGCTCTTCATACCCTGGATACAGGCAGCAAAACAACCAAGAGCGCTTCCATAAAATACACACTGTTGTCCTATGCAATCACATTGCATCAAAATCCTGTCTTTTTCTCGAAACGATATACTTGCTTCACATCTGGATACTTCACATGATCCACTTCACTCATGAACATATCAAGCGGTCTGGCAAAAATACCATACTCACCGTACAAAGCTTGATATATCACCAGACGTTCCCGGGTTTCAGTATGCTCTGCAACGGTGATGATCCTATAATCATGTTGTTTGAAATGCGTCCATATTTCGCCATTCTGCGGCAACGGTCTATCCATCGTCTTCCTGCCTTATCCTTATTTATTCACATATCATTTCCTGAGTCCTTCTATTATAAATATCTACGGAACAGATGTCAAAAAAAACTGCCGCACCGAAGCAGAAGATATCTTTCTAAGCTGCCTATGCGGCAGATAACCCGACCGATGCACCTGCTTTTGTCGTGACGACTTTCTAAGCTGCCTATGCAGCAGATAACAAGAATGGATGAAGGACAACAAGCTCGAAGATTTTCTAAGCTGCCTATGCGGCAGATAACAGCGTATGCAGATTGGAAGCACGGCAATATTGTTTCTAAGCTGCCTATGCAGCAGATAACTCATGGCAAGAGCAAAACGTTGCCCATTCTGTTTTCTAAGCTGCCTATGCGGCAGATAACGGCTACATCCCGCACTTCTTCCATAACTACATTTTCTAAGCTG
>ENA-OQBJ01000256-OQBJ01000256.1-human-gut-metagenome-genome-assembly--contig:-NODE-256-length-28823-cov-3.234179_pt1 | contig 28823 bp, 34 predicted proteins | sample MGYA00242743_ERZ504545 | MGnify/ENA primary metagenome ERZ504545 (study PRJEB26092, sample SAMD00036252) | human gut metagenome | host: Homo sapiens | study: EMG produced TPA metagenomics assembly of...
TTTTGTGAGCTCGTTTTTAGGTCAACTTTTTTGCTTTAGAATTTCCCCATGTTGGAGTCAGCACAGGCTGGGACCTTGTAGTTTTATTCCGGTCGGTGACAGCCGCCATGATGCATTAAATAGAAAAAAGTGGGCATACTTATAAGAAAACGAAAGGAATGCACCCACTATGTCATCAAAAAAGAAAACCCCAATCCACCTGGAGGACCTTACTCCAGATGAAAAAGTAAAATATGAGATTGCGGAGGAATTAGGCCTTCTGGACCGGGTGATGCAGGATGGATGGAAATCACTTACATCCAAGGAAACCGGTCGAATCGGAGGGTTGATCACGAAAAAGAAACGGGAAAATGAAAAAAATGACAAAAGTATTACGAATGTTAATTAGTGTGAAGATTGTGTAATAAAGGTTGAAAAGGGAATATCCATTTGCTATAATCGAAAAACTGGGAAAAGAGTTAGCAGGTGAGGATATGAACGAAAAGATTAATGTTTTAGATGTGAATATAGACAGCTGTACAGCAAAAGAAGCCATGAAAGAAACGATAGCTTTTCTGGAGTCAGAACCTGTAAGCGTGATAGATGTGGTATCGGTAGACGGTCTTATGCAGATGAATGATCTTTCGGAGCTTAAGGCCAGGATGAATGAATTTGATCTTGTGCTGCCGGGGGAAAAGCTGATTCTTGAAGCAGCAGAAGAAGCGAGGCTGCCAAAGGAAATCGATATAAAATTATATCTGAAGATGTTTATGCGTTATTTGCATAAGAATCATAAGAGAATGTATCTTTTGGTCGAATCGGAGGAAGATGGACAGGAAGCATTTCGCTATATGCAGAGAACCTACAGTGGGATTCAGCTGGTAGGTCTTGCAAAAGTATCAGCGGAGGGAAGGGCAGACGACATGTTGGTCAATGCGATTAACGGAAGTGAAGTGGATTGTATTCTTTCGGCATTGTCAGTACCGTTACAGGAAGATTTTATAGCAAAAAACAGGAATCTATTGGATGCAAGAGTATGGGTCGCGTCGGGAATAGAATGTTCTCGGATCACAGGCAGGGACTTGGTCATGGGAAGCTGGCAAAATTTCTGTTGAATCATATATTTAAGCGTGAAATGGAAAAAAATAAGCTAAAAACAAAATCCTAAGAAAAACATAAGAAATATATTTCGTCACTATGTCTATGGGATAAATGTGAATAAATTGTAAAAAAACTGAGGAAATCACCAAAAAAGTGTGATTCCCTCTTTATTTTTTTGGTCATATTATATTAAGATAAGATTTAACAGTATACATTTTGGAAATTTGTTAGATAATGATTTGTTGTGGAAAATGTATATTGAAAGAGTGGAGGAGATGGAATATGATATCTAATCAAATACTTCAAAACACAATTGAAGGATTGAAAGGGATTACACGAATTGACTTTTGCGTGATGGACACAGACGGTAAATCTCTTGCAAGCACATTTTCAGAACAGGAGAACTATGTAGAGGAGGTTATCTCCTTTGTAGAATCCCCGGCAGACAGTCAGGTCGTACAGGGATATCAGTTTTTTAAGATTTTTGATGAACATCAGTTAGAGTATATTCTTCTTGCCAATGGAGGAAGTGATGATGTTTACATGGTAGGTAAGATGCGGCCTTCCAGATTCAGAATCTTCTTGTAGCATATAAAGAAAGATTTGACAAAGATAATTTTATCAAAAACCTGCTGTTAGATAATCTGTTGCTGGTAGATATTTACAACCGTGCTAAGAAATTACATATTGACACAGAAGTAAGACGTGTTATCTTTATTATTGAAACAAAGCACGAAAAAGATACGAATGCGCTGGATAATGTAAGAAACCTTCTTGGTAATCGTACCAGAGATTTTGTGACGGCCGTTGATGAGAAAAATATCATCGTGGTAAAAGAACTGGAGCCAAATGATGGACATACAGAACTGGAGAAGATTGCGGAGAATATGTATACACTCCTGAAAGAAGACGGAGAAGAAGATGTTCTGATCGCATACGGAACGGTTGTAAATGATATCAAAGAAGTATCAAAATCATATAAAGAAGCCAAGCTGGCACTTGATGTCGGCAAGATTTTCTTTAGTGAGCGAAGTGTCATCGCATATAGTGCTTTGGGAATTGGACGTCTGATCTATCAGCTTCCGATTCCGCTGTGTAAGATGTTCATACGTGAGATTTTTGAGTGGAAATCACCGGATGATTTCGATGAGGAGACATTGACAACAATCAATAAATTCTTTGAGAATAATCTGAACGTATCAGAGACATCCAGACAATTATATATACACCGTAATACACTGGTATACAGACTGGACAAATTACAAAAGAGTACCGGTCTGGATCTCCGTGTGTTCGAAGACGCCATTACATTCAAAATCGCACTTATGGTTGTGAAATATATGAAGTATATGGAGTCACTGGAGTATTAATAATCAGGAGGAACATATGATTGAACTAAGAGAAGTAACGAAAGAGTACTCAAAAGGGGTTGCAGCCCTGAATGGAATCAATCTGAAGATTGAACAGGGTGAATTTGTGTTTATTGTAGGAGACAGCGGCTCTGGTAAGTCTACTTTGATCAAGCTTATCATGAAAGAACTGGAACCTACTTCTGGAACGATTATTGTAAATGGCAATAATTTAAGCCGTATGAAACATCGCAAAGTTGCGATGTACAGAAGAAATATCGGCGTTGTATTTCAGGATTTCCGTTTGTTGAAAGACAGAAATATTTATGAAAATATTGCGTTTGCGCAGAGAGTTACAGAGACACCTACAAGAATTATCAAGAAAAAAGTACCGGCGGCACTGTCACTGGTAGGGCTTGCCCAGAAATATAAAGCATTTCCGAAGGAATTATCCGGTGGTGAACAGCAGAGGGTTGCGATTGCAAGAGCGATCGTGAATGAACCTGCTATTCTTCTGGCAGATGAGCTACGGGTAACCTGGATCCGACAAACTCATGGGAAATCATGAAGTTATTGGAAGAAGCGAATGACAGAGGAACTACAGTTCTTGTCGTTACGCATAACCAGGAGATCGTAAATGAAATGCAGAAGCGAGTTGTTACGATGAAAAAGGGTGTCATCGTAAGCGACGAGAAAAAAGGTGGGTATAAGCATGAGAATTAGTACAATAGGATATTCGATGAAACAAGGGGTTAAGAACATCCGCAGAAATAAGATGTTTTCCGTTGCTTCGATCGCAACGATGGCGGCATGCATTTTCCTGTTCGGATTGTTCTATTCCATTGTAGTTAACTTTAGTTATATTGTAGAAAAAGCAGAAGAAGGTGTTGCTATTACAGTATTTTTTAATGAAGATGCTACGAAAGAACAAAAAGATACAATTGGTGCCCAGCTGAAGAAAGAAGATGGAGTACTGAAAGTAAATTATGTAAGTGCGGATGAAGCATGGAATAAGTTTAAAGATCAGTATTTTGGAGAATCAAGTGATCTGGCAGAAGGATTTAAGAGTGATAACCCGCTTGCCAATTCAGATAACTACGAAGTATATCTTTCAGACGTATCAAAGCAGAAAGATGTAGTGTCTTATGCAAAGTCGCTGGATGGGGTGCGTAAAGTTAATAAATCAGACGTAGTAGCCAAGACTCTTACCAGTGTGAACAAGTTGGTGGGATATGTATCGGTAGCAATTATTGCAATTCTTCTGGCAGTGTCAATTTTCCTGATCAGTAATACGGTCACTATGGGTATTACGGTAAGACGTGAAGAAATTGCAATTATGAAATATATCGGAGCAAAAGACGGATTTGTCCGTGCGCCGTTTGTAATAGAGGGTCTGATCATCGGAGCTGTCGGAGCTGTAATCCCGCTCGTATTGCTTTATTTTATGTATGATAAGGCAATTACATACATTATGACAAAATTCAGCCTTCTGAATAATATTGTAGATTTCCTTCCGGTAGCAACTGTTTACAGAACATTACTTCCAATCGGAATTGCTTTGGGTGTTGGAATCGGTTTTGTGGGAAGTTTCTTTACAATCCGCAAACATCTGAAGGTATAAAAGTTCTGGCTCGGAAAGGAGCGTCATATGATAAAAAGAAAGAAGATGATAAGCCTTCTGCTGGTGCTTACGCTTGTAAGCGGAATGTTTGTGCAGACATATGCAACAGAAATTGATGATACAAAGAAAAAAGCAGAAGAACTGGAAAGCAAGAAGAAAGCTGCTGAAAATGAGAAAACATCTCTGGCAGATCAGCTGAAAAAGCTGACGGGCGAGATGGAAAAAACTAAGAAAAAGATTTCTGCAAAAGAAGATGAAATCACAAATAAAGAAGAAGAATTGATTCTTGCAAAAGCGGATGAGAATGAACAGTATGAAAGTATGAAGAAGAGAATCCGTTATATGTATGAAAATGGAAATACAGGATTTGTAGAAATCCTTTGCTCTTCAAAGTCAATTGGAGAATTGCTGAATAATGCTGAATATATCAGCAGAATATCAGGATACGACAGAAACATGCTGGTAGAATTCCAGAAGGTTGTAACCAATGTCGAGAATCAGGAAGCAGAACTCAAGAAAGAATATAAAGAACTGCAGACGATGCAGGATGATCTGATCACAAAGCAGGACAGCGTAAATGAACTGATAAAGAATAAGCAAAGTGAGATTCAGAGTTTGACCAGCGAACTGGGAGATACAAAGAATAAGCTTGCACAGCTGGAAGCGGCAGCTGCCGAAGCCGAACGTAAACAGAAAGAAGCAGCAGCGGCAGCGGCAGCTGCGAAGAAGGCTCAGGCAGCAGCCAAAAAGAATACAAGCTCATCGGGGTCTTCGGCCGGTTCCGCCGGGGCATCGGTGGTGTCGGGAAATGGAACATTTACACATCCTTGTCCGAGTGGATATATTTCGAGTGGATTTGGTTACAGAACACAGCCGATTGCAGGTGCAAGTACGAATCATAAAGGGATTGACTTTGCAGCAGCAACAGGAACGCCAATCTATGCGGCTGCGGCAGGAACAGTTATTTCAGCCGGATATGCCGGAAATGCGGGAAACCTGTTAGTAATCAGTCATGGAAACGGATTGCTTACATATTATATGCATTGCAATGCGATTTATGTGAGTGCGGGACAGAAAGTCAGCAAAGGTCAGAATGTTGCAGCGGTTGGAACTACAGGAAATTCAACCGGACCACATCTGCATTTTCAGGTAATGTTGAATGGAACACCGGTAAATCCGGCAAACTATCTGTAAGAAACGAACAGATCATAGTATGAGGCAAGATAAATGAAAAACAGAAAAAGTTTTTTGAAAGGGGCGCTTTGTGGCGCCCTTGCTATGTTATTAGTGGCAGGACTCGTGTCCTGTGGATTAAAAGTGAATAATGGAAACAGTGATATCACATCAAAAACAGAAGATAAAATATCAGAACTGCAGAACCTGATCGAGAAGCATTATATGGGGGATGTAAAAGAAAAGAATCTGGAAGATGGGGTCTATAAAGGTTATATCAATGGCCTGAATGATCCGTATTCGGTATATTATAACAAAAAAGAAACAAAAGAATTATACGAATCAACTGGTGGTGAATATTCCGGAATCGGTGCTGTGATGTCTCAGAATACAGAGACAGGAGTGATCACTCTGGTCCAGATATATAAGGATTCTCCGGCTGAGAAAGCAGGACTTAAGGCGAATGATATCCTTTATAAGGTTGAAGGAAAAGAAGTCACAGGAAAAGATCTCTCTAAAGTTGTAAGTAAGGTAAAGGGTGAAAAAGGAACAACGGTAGAACTCACCGTATTAAGAGGTGAAGATGCCAAAGAAGTAACTGTGACTGCAACAAGAGATACCGTACAGGCACAGACAATTGAGTATAAGATGATGGATGATAAGATTGGTTACATCAGAGTGTCTGAATTTGATACTGTGACGTATGATCAGTACAAAGAAGCATTGGATGATCTTGAAAAACAGGGAATGACAGGTCTAGTTGTGGATCTGCGTAATAATCCTGGAGGTTCGCTCAGTACAGTATGTGATATGCTGGATCTGATGCTGCCAAAGGGCCTGATCGTGTATACGGAAGATAAAAATGGCAAAAAGACAGAGATGAAATCTGACGAAGAACATCAGTTTACAAAACCGCTGGCAGTTCTGGTAAATGGCAACAGTGCCAGTGCATCAGAGATTTACTCCGGGGCAATCCAGGATTACGGAATCGGTAAGATTGTCGGAACCCAGACATATGGAAAGGGTGTCGTACAGCAGATTTTTGATCTGGATGACGGAACAGCCGTAAAACTTACGATTGCAGAATATTTCACTCCAAAGGGAAGAAGCATCAACGGAAAAGGAATTACACCGGATGTAAAGGTCGAATACGAAAATAATGAAGAAAATCCGGATGCAGACAATCAGCTTGATAAATCTGTGGAGGAAGTAAAAGCACAGATGAAGTAATCGTTTGTGGATGGTGACACAGCAAAATAAGAGTTTTGAAGGGAATGCAGTTTGGCATTCCCTTTTATTATGCCTTATGGTAAAATATAAACAATATGAAATTTAGATTATGCATATAAGGTAGGAGGAAAAAACATTGATTAATCAGTTAGTAGCCAACATAAAGAAGACAGGAGCACCGATTGTAGTAGGATTAGATCCGATGTTGAACTATATTCCGGAGCAGGTACAGAAAAAAGCGTTCGCAGAATATGGTGAGACACTGGAAGGAGCAGCAGAAGCAATCTGGCAGTTCAATAAAGAAATCGTGGACAAGACTTATGATCTGATTCCGGCTGTAAAACCACAGATCGCTATGTATGAACAGTTTGGTCTTCCGGGACTTGCAGCATTCAAGAAAACGGTAGATTACTGTAAGGAAAAAGGACTGGTTGTCATCGGCGATATTAAAAGAGGAGACATTGGTTCTACATCAGCAGCTTATGCTGTGGGTCATATTGGTAAGGTGAAAGTAGGCAGCAAGACATACGCACCATTTGATGAAGACTTTGTAACAGTGAATCCATACCTTGGTTCAGACGGAGTGAATCCATTTCTGGACGTATGTAAAGAAGAAAAGAAGGGAATCTTCGTACTTGTTAAGACATCAAATCCGTCAAGCGGTGAATTCCAGGATCAGAAGATCGACGGCCGTCCGTTATATGAACTGGTTGGAGAAAAAGTTGCCGCATGGGGATCTGAAGTCATGGGCGATGAGTACAGCTATGTCGGAGCAGTAGTCGGAGCAACTTATCCGGAGATGGGAAAAGTATTAAGAAAAGTGATGCCAAAAGCTTACATTCTGGTTCCTGGTTATGGTGCACAGGGAGGAAAAGGAAAAGACCTGGTACATTTCTTCAATGAAGATGGCCTTGGAGCAATCGTAAACTCTTCCAGAGGAATCATTGCGGCATATAAGCAGGAGCAGTATGCAAAATTTGGAGCTGAGAATTTTGGTGATGCATCCAGAGCAGCAGTTGAGACGATGATCGCAGACATCAAGGGAGCACTTGAGAACAGATAATGTCTGAACAGACGAAAAAAAAGACTTATAACGAAAAAAAGTAAGACAGAGTAATCTTGACAGGAGATAAAGGAAGATGGAGAGAAAAAAAGAACAGGCGAAAGTTCTGTCACAGGAGATGCTGGCAGATGGAATCTACAGTCTGTGGATTGAGACAGAAGCAGCGCTGACTGCCAGACCGGGACAGTTTATGTCTGTATACACGACAGATGCAAGCAAATTACTTCCACGCCCGATCAGTATCTGTGAAATTGATAAAGAAGCAAAAAGATTAAGACTGGTATATCGTGTGACAGGAGAAAAGACCGGAACAAAACAGTTTTCAGAATTAAAGGCCGGAGATTTTGTACCAGTGATCGGACCTTTGGGAAATGGATTTCCATATGAAAAGGCAGAAGGAAAGAAAGTATTCCTGATGGGAGGCGGGATTGGTGTTCCGCCGATTCTGGAACTTGCAAAGCAGATGCAGTGTGAAGAAAAGCAGATTGTTGTCGGCTATAGAGATGCGCATACGTTCCTGAAAGAGGAGTTTGAACAGAACGGAACCTTATATATTTCCACAGAGGATGGAAGCGTGGGAACAAAAGGAAATGTCATGGATACTATCCGTGAGCAGAGTCTGGATGCCGATATTATATTTGCATGCGGACCTACACCAATGCTGCGTGCGATCAAGGCCTATGCAGAAGAGAAGAAAATAGAATGCTATATTTCCCTGGAAGAGAGAATGGCATGCGGTATCGGAGCCTGTCTGGCATGTGTCTGCAAGACAAAAGAAAAAGATGCACACAGTAATGTGAACAATAAGAGAATCTGTAAAGACGGACCAGTATTCTTATCTACGGAGGTGGATTTATAATGGACATGAAAGTAAATATTGCCGGCGTAGAATGGAAGAATCCGGTTACAGTGGCTTCCGGTACATTTGGTTCGGGAGAAGAATTCAGTGAGTTTGTGGATTTGAACCGTCTTGGAGCGGTAACGACCAAGGGCGTGGCAAATGTCCCGTGGCCGGGTAATCCGACACCACGTGTAGCTGAAGTTTACGGAGGAATGATGAATGCGATCGGACTCCAGAATCCGGGAATCGATCTGTTCTGCAAAAGAGATATTCCATTTCTGAAGAAATATGATACGAAGATCATCGTCAATGTCTGTGGTCATGCACCGGAAGAATATCTGGCAGTGGTGGAAAGACTGGCTGATGAGCCGATTGATATGATGGAGATCAATATTTCGTGCCCGAATGTTAATGCAGGCTTTCTGGCGTTTGGGCAGGATGCAAAGCATGTAGAGGAGCTGACGGCTCAGATCAAAAAGATTGCAAAGCAGCCGATCATCATGAAACTGACGCCAAATGTTACGGATATTACGGAGATTGCGAAGGCAGCAGAAGCCGGCGGAGCAGATGCCCTGTCATTGATCAATACACTGACGGGTATGAAGATTGATATCAACCGCAGAACATTTGCGGTAGCAAATAAGACCGGCGGTGTGTCGGGACCAGTTGTACATCCGATTGCAGTCCGTATGGTATATCAGACGGCACAGGCAGTGAACATTCCGATTATTGGAATGGGCGGTATTGCGACACCGGAAGATGCCATTGAGATGATCCTTGCGGGAGCGTCTGCAGTATCTGTAGGAACTGCGAATTTCTATAATCCGAATGCAACGATCGAGATTATTGACGGAATCGAAGCATATATGAAGAAAAATGGATTTGAATCTGTGAAAGATATGGTTGGCATTGTAAAATAAATAAATGATAAAAATGCATCAATATAGGGAATTGACCTGTACTGATGCATTTTTTGCGCTTCATCTCAGAAGTGCAAATAGCACAATAAAAATATGACCGTTCGTCAGTTTTTGGGTAGATTTTCAGAAGTGTTTTTGTTATACTAATGTCTATATGACAATAACAAAGGAGGATTAGTGGATGAAGAAATCATTTCAGATTTTCAAAAGAGATCTTGGCCGGTTGTTCCGTAACCGTGCAGCAGTACTGATCCTGGTTGGAATCAGTGTGCTGCCGTCTCTTTATGCATGGTTCAACATCGCTGCCAATATGGATCCGTATGGAAATACCAAGGGAATCCAGGTTGCGATTGCCAATGAGGATAAAGGTGCCGACAGTGAGCAGATGTCACTGGACGCAGGACAAAATATTGTAGACAATCTGAAGAAAAATGACCAGCTTGGCTGGAAGTTTGTAGATGCAAAAGAAGCGAAAAAGGGAGTGAGATCCGGAAAATATTACGCAGCGATCGTAATACCGGATAATTTCAGTGAATCACTTCTGAGTATTTTATCAGGAGATATCAAACAGCCGAAGCTGGATTATTATATTAATGAAAAGAAAAATGCAATAGCACCAAAGATCACGGATACAGGTGCGAGCACGATTCAGCAGGAAATCAATGATACATTCACATCCGTAGCTGCAGAGAGTATTTCTGAATTATTGAGTAAAGAGGCCGGAGAATTATCCGGAAAAGTAAGTGAAGAAAATTCAAGTCTGATCAAAGCTATCGCAGATACCAGAAAGAATCTGGACGAATATAATAAGGTATTGGAAAACTTCCAGAAGACAGTGGATAAGTCAGATGAGATCATGGCGAGTGCGGTAAGTATGCTGGATCAGGTTACGGTTACTGCAGAGTCAGGAGCCAAAGCAATCGAAGACAGTGGAAATGTGCTTGCAGATACCAGAACAGCGGTTGGACAGTTTTCAACAGAATTCTCTAATGGGTTATCGAACGGAGAGACACTTTTAAATGGCACGTATGTCTCGGCATCGACAAAACTGGGCGTGTTTGAGACGAAAGCCGGACAGGCACTGACAGCAGTAGACAGCAGCCTTTCAACGGCTTCGTCTCTGCTGGATAAAAATCAGGAACTTCTGGAACAGCTGAAAGAATTGAATGATAAGATTCAGGGGCATACAGAACTGGGACAACAGATATCTGCTGTGATCGGACAGAAAATTACAGAATTGGAGAACCAGAATGCATCGTTACAGGAGCTGGTATCTTCACTGAAAACAGGGAATCAAGGGATTCAAAACGCAGTGACAACAGCAAAGAATACACGTACTTCACTGGAAAAACTTGCGAAAGAAAGTAAAGACAGTCTGCAAAATCACCGTACCAATCTGGATCAGAAGATTCTGCCACAGCTGAATCAGTCACTGGACAGTCTGGCTTCACTGAGCGGAAATCTTTCTGCGGCTTTAACCGGAGTTGAGCCGACAGTAGAACAATTAAAGACGATTTTAAATCAGTTAAATGACAGCCTGAAAAGTAGTGCGTCTGCATTGGGACAGACAGGAGATGTGTTAACACAGGTTGATGAGGCACTGGCATCTGTTCAGACGGATTTAAATGCATTACAGAGTTCAGAGATGTATCAGAAACTGACTTCACTGGAAGGACTTGATGCGGATTCAATTGCAGATTTTATGTCCTCTCCGGTGAGCATCAAATCAAATGTGTTATATGATGTAGAAAATTATGGCTCGGGAATGACACCATTTTACACAAATCTTGCACTTTGGGTAGGAGGACTGATTCTGGTATCAATTCTGAAACAGGAAGTTGATAAAGATGAAAAGGTACGGAAGTTTACAGCCGGACAGGCCTACTTTGGAAGATGGCTGTTATTTGTTGCAGTAGGTCTTGTACAGGGACTGATCGTATGTGTCGGTGATATTTTATTATTGAAAGTACAGTGTGTACATCCGGTAGCGTTTGTATGTGTGGGTGTATTCTGTTCGTTTGTTTATGTTAATCTGATCTACGCACTGGCATTGACCTTTAAACACATTGGAAAGGCACTGGGAGTTGTACTTGTTATCCTGCAGATTCCTGGATCGGCAGGAACGTATCCGATCGAGATGACACCGGCATTTTTCCAGAGACTGCATCCGCTTCTTCCATTCACATATGGAATCAGTGCCATGCGTGAATGTATTGCAGGAATGTTTGGAGCAAATATCTGGAAGTATCTGGGGATTCTTGCGATATTTTTCCCAATCTCTCTTTTCATCGGTCTGGTATTACGTCCGTTGCTTATGAACCTGAATCACTTGTTCGATAAACGTCTGTCTGAGACAGAGTTAATGCTTGGGGAGACGGAGTCGGCCGAACGGAAACGTCCGGAACTGACAATGATGATGAAGGCACTTATGGAAGATGATGAATGGAAACAGGAATTTCTTGTGAAATCCGAAAAATTTGAAAAACGTTATCCAAAGATGATCCGATGGGGATTCCTTGGAATGATCATCATACCACTGGTTTTCCTGATACTGATGTTCAGTCTGGAGTCAAAACTGGTCTTCCTGATATTGTGGATCGTATCGCTGATCGGACTTGCAGTATATCTGATCGTTGTAGAATATCTGCATGACAAGATGCAAAGACAGCTTGCTATGACAGGTATGACAACAGAAGATCTGATCCATGAGATAAAGGAGGAAAGAGGCGAATGAAAAATATATGGGAAATCTTCCGAAGAGATATAAAGCGTATTAAAAATAATGTAATCGCAATGATTGTTATCATGGGAATTACAGTTGTACCTGCCTTTATGCGTGGTTCAATATAGCAGCAAGCTGGGATCCGTATGGCAATACCGGTAATCTGAAGGTTGCAGTCGCAAGTGTTGATGAAGGATATGAGGGAAGCCTGATTCCGTTACAGATCAATATGGGAGATCAGGTACTGACATCGCTTCGAAGCAATTCGCAGCTTGACTGGGTTTTTACCGGAAGAAAAAAAGCCATAGACGGTGTAAAGTCCGGAAAATATTATGCAGCAATTGTGATACCGAAGGACTTTAGCTCAAATATGATGAGTATTTTTTCTGAAAATATCCAGAAACCAAGTATCACATACTATTCGAATGCCAAGGAAAATGCAATCGCACCAAAAGTAACGGATAAAGGAGCAAGTGCGATCCAGAGACAGGTTAATGAGGTATTTGTAGAGACGATCAGCGATACTGTGATCACTGCGTTTAAGGCAGTTACGAATGTAGCGGATCAGGACGGAGTGGCAGCAATCGCACAAAATCTTGCGGATAATTTAAATCAGATCGGCTCGGATTTGAGTGCGGCATCGTCTACATTAAGCTCTTTTTCGGGAATGACAACTTCTGCACAGCAGCTTCTGGATACAACAGGAAGTTTCCTGAAGGAAACACAGGAGCATTCCAAGAACACGACAGATTCACTGAAAAAGGTGAAAAAATCGTTCAGTGGAATTGATGAGACAGTCAGCGGTGCGACAGACGGAGTAAATGCGGCAATTAATTCCGGAAAAGAATTCTATGATCAGATGTCGGAAATTATTGATTCAGCATTTTCATCAAACTCTCAGAGCGCGGACGATGTGGCGGGAACATTGAATACCCTGGCATCCAGAGTTCAGAAAGTGATTGATTCCTATACTTCGCTGAAATCGGCAATAGATGAAATAAACGTTGGAAATAATGCGCAGTTGAATGCATTAAAGGGAAGTATTTCCGGAAAACTGGGAGAGACGATTGCGACACAGACAGAGCTTCGGGATAAGCTTAAGTCCACAGCATCTTCGCTTCAGGGAGCGGCAGATACAGCAGTAACGGATAAAGCAGAATTAGATAAACTGGTGAAATCAAGTGCAGACAGCCTTGCCGGAATCAAGACAGACTTTGAGAAGAATGTAAAGAGCAGTCTGGATGAACTGGGAGATTCGATGGGAGACACAAGCAGTAATCTGAACCTTTTGATGGATCGCCTGGATGAAGGTGTAGACGGGGTATATGATTTGTCAACTTCAGCGTCGGCTGATCTGACACAGATTAACACAGCGCTGAATCATTCTTGCAATCTGCTCAATACAGCAGCAGAAAAAATCAGCAATACGACAGGAAAAATCGGAGAAATGCAGCAAAGCGGTGATTTCTCACAATTAGAAGAACTGATCTCCGGGGATTCTAATGTGATCGGAGAGTTCCTGGCAGCACCGGTAAGCCTGAAGACAAATCAGGTCTATAAGATTGAAAATTATGGTTCTTCGATGGCACCGTTCTATTCCACACTGTCGATCTGGATCGGTGGAATTGTGCTGGTTGCCATGTTAAAGACAGGCGTTTCGTCAAAATGCACCGAAGGTCTTAAGAAAGTAAAACCGCATCAGGAATACCTGGGACGATATCTCCTCTTCCTGATTGTAGGTCTCCTGCAGAGTACCTGATCTGTCTGGGGGATCTGTTATACCTGGGAATTCAGTGTAAGCATCCGTTCCTCTTCATGCTGGCAGGATGGTTCTCGAGCATTGTATATGTGAATATCATCTATACACTGACAGTATCATTCGGAGATATCGGAAAAGCGGTCAGCGTTGTACTTCTGGTTATGCAAGTGGCAGGTTCCGGAGGAACCTTCCCAATTGAAGTCGCACCGGCCTTCTTCAAAGCCGTATATCCGCTACTGCCATTCGTTCACAGCATGGCGGCGCTTAGGGAGACAATTGGCGGTATGTATGGTATGATCTACTGGACAGAACTTGGAAAGCTTGGAATCTTTTTGATCCTGTCCCTGATCCTTGGATTGCTCCTTCGTAAACCGGTGATCCGGATGAATGAGGCATTTGCAGAAAAACTGGAAGAGACGAAGATCATGTAAAGCGAAAGTACAGAGAAGTTGCCACTGGCAACTTCTCTTGCATACTTTGGTATATAAGAAATACCGGCAGTGACAGTTTTTCTGTATGCGTGAATTGAAAAAGTGATTTTCTTATGATAAAATTAAATGGAATTATGATGCAATAATAAGACACACAGCGTCTGAAATATATGGAGGTAATCAAAATGGAAAGTTATAAGCAGGAGTTTATTGAATTTATGGTAGAGAGCGACGTGCTCAAATTTGGAGAATTTACATTAAAGAGTGGAAGAAAATCCCCGTTTTTTATGAATGCCGGAGCCTACGTAACAGGATCACAGCTTAAGAAGTTAGGTCAGTATTATGCAAAAGCAATCCATGATACATACGGAGATGACTTTGATGTATTATTCGGACCGGCCTATAAGGAATTCCGCTTGGAGTTGTAACAGCGATCGCTTACAGTGATCTGTATGGAAAAGAAGTACGTTACTGTTCTGATCGTAAAGAAGAGAAAGACCACGGTGCAGATAAGGGAAGCTTTCTTGGAAGCAAATTAAAAGATGGAGATCGTGTGATCATGATCGAAGATGTGACAACATCAGGTAAATCCATGGAAGAGACTGTTCCGAAAGTAAAGGCGCAGCAGATGTAACAATCGTAGGTCTGATGGTATCTCTGAACCGTATGGAAGTCGGAAAAGGCGGCGAGAAGTGTGCGTTAGATGAGATCAAAGATCTGTACGGATTCGATACAGCAGCAATCGTAACGATGGAAGAAGTTGTAGAATGCCTGTATAACAAAGAATGCAATGGAAAAGTTGTGATCGATGATACATTAAAAGCAGCAATCGACGCATATTATGAACAGTACGGAGCAAAATAGGAACGGGGGAGAACACGAGTATGAATGAAAAAGCATATAAAGCAATGGGATTAGCCGGTGCTGCAGGAATTGCAGTGGGTATTGTTGTTACAGTAGTAGGAATCGCAGCAGGTGTGATCTCTATTATCAGCGGTGCCGTTACTGAAGAGAAAAAGGAATACTTTTAATTACCGAAGAGATACGGGAGGTTGTAGGACATTGGATTCAAAGAAGCGAAAAAAGAATCCGGATACTGGGAAAGATATTATTTATATTATATGTAATATTTATTATATATTTCCTTCTGTTCTCTGACTGGTATGGACGTACGGGGAGATGCGGGAATACCACTACAATCTGGTATTGTTTAAAGAAATCAAAAGATTCTGGCAGTACCGTGAGCAGGTGGGATTCTTTGCAATGTTCACTAATTTATTTGGAAATGTACTCATATTTGTTCCATTTGGATTTTTCCTTCCGATGGGAAGCAGGAAAAGAAGCTTTTTCGGTACAGCATTTTACAGTTTTGGACTGAGCCTTTGTGTGGAAGTGTTCCAGTTTATCACAAAAGTCGGAAGCTTTGATGTAGATGACCTGTTACTGAATACGATCGGAGGAATCTGTGGATATATACTATTTGTAATATGTGCGGCAATAAGGAGAAGACATGCTGGGAAAAAAACTAAGAACAGAAGATGACAGAATCAAAGCGGCAGCGAAAGCACGCAAGAAAAAGCGTAAAAAAATGATAAAAACGAAATATGGACAGAAAGCAGTCAGACACTCCAAAAGGGGTGTCTATTCCTGTACTTATGCAGTAGTGATTGCCTTCCTGGTGATCGTCATGATCCTCTTTTCGTTTATGAATAAAGGAAATGTAAATATATTAATGGGATTTTTCGGACTCGGAACCTGTGCGATGGCAGTGATCGGAATCTGGCTTGGCATCAAGGGATTCAGAGAACGCGAAAAGATCTATACGACCTGCAAGGTGGGAATCACAGTAAATGCGGTATTCCTTGTTGCTATGGTTGCATTATTTGTCAGGGGGCTTATGTAGATGACAGAAGAAAGATATGAGCTGGCACTTGACCGTATCCGTCTGATGCAGACAGAAGATACGGTTGGGGAGCCTTACAGAGACTATTTTAAGAAGATGGCAGAGTTCGTGCTTATGCTGGACGAACTGAGAACAGAACTTCTGGATGGCAGATACCAGAAGCTTGAATTAGATGAATTAAGAAAATGGAACAGACGGCTGTATCAGGATGTTTTGCCGGGGCAGTATGAGAAAAGTTATGCGAATCCGGATTATGCGTGTAAGATGCTAGGAAAAGAATCGGGACAGATTCTGGGAATGTTATATGCGGAACTTCGTGGGGCAGTCGTTTATGTTTTTGAAGGAAAGACAGAATATCTGGCAATCCTGTATGAATTGTTGATCGAGGTATACAACCAGTTCGAAGAAGAACCGGATCCGAAGGCTGCCGGGATACGTTCTACTGGTATGCCAGTGATTACTGTGATGTATTCCTTGCGGACCGCATCCGGGAGCAGGTTTTGCCGGAGGAGTCATTTGCAACAGATCTGATCATGAACAGTGATCTTACAGATCTCAGATATCTGTATCAGTTTGGAGAGTACATCAGTGAAAATGAATGGAAGACGGCAGAGCATCTGAACAGTCTTCCGGAAGAGACGATCCGGAAGATGGCAGATGTCTATACAGAAGGATACCGCATCGGATTCGTGAATACGGGAAAAGACCTTTCGAAGAAATCAGTGGTAAACATCCGTTACATTCTTGGATTCGAGCGCGTGGTGAAAAAAGCAATCGAGAATTTCGAAAAAATGGGCTTAAAACCGGTCATCTACCGTGCGGCAGTCAGTGTGCTGACAAAGAGACAGCATATTAAGATCGGATATTATGGAGCAGTGGCGAACAAGCAGTATGAATATGATCACAAAGATGACCAGGCACTCTTCATGGATAAGAAATATCTGGAGCGTAAACTGGAAGTGATGCAGACGACTTACGAGCATCATAAGAAAGAAGCCGCCGGATTCGCAGGACCGGCATGCATCGATATGTTCGGAGAAGAGCCGTTTGAACCGGAAGCAAAAGAGACAGTCGCAAAGCTTTCAAAGAGTCAGGAAGAGATGATCCTTCAGTATGACAGCCGCCAGAGCCAGATGGTGAACCAGTATATCAAGGGAGAAGAAAGAAGCTTTACGATCATTGCCTATCCTGTACCGGAGATCGGAGAGAAGTACGAAGAAATCTTCGACGAGATCATACGTATCAATACGCTGGATGCCAAATTATATGAGAAAGTACAGCAGACGTTGATCGATGCCCTGGATCAGGGAGAATACGTACACATTCTCGGGACAAATGGCAACCGTACGGACCTGAATGTACAGCTTCATCCACTGAATGATCCGAAAAAAGAGACAATTTTTGAGAACTGCGTGGCAGACGTAAATATTCCGGTTGGGGAAGTATTTACCTCACCGGTACTGGAAGGAACGAACGGAGTCCTGCATGTTAGCAAAGTCTATCTGAATGAACTGCAGTACCGTGATCTGGAAATCACATTCTCGAACGGTATGGTATCAGAATACAACTGTGCGAATTTTGAACGTGAACTGGAGAATAAAGCATATATTCATGATAACGTGCTGTACAAGCATCCGACACTGCCGCTCGGTGAGTTTGCAATCGGAACGAATACAACCGCATACGTAACTGCGAAGAAGTACGGAATCGAAGATAAGATGCCGATCCTGATCGCGGAGAAAATGGGACCACATTTTGCAGTGGGAGATACCTGTTACAGCTGGTGTGAGGATATCAAAGTCTATAACCCGAACGGAAAAGAGATCATTGCCAGAGACAATTCGGTATCGATCCGCAGAAAAGAAGATGTGTCAAAAGCATATTTCCATTGCCATACAGATATTACGATCCCGTATGAAGAACTGGGCAGTATTACAGTTATTACAAAGGATAAAAAAGAGATCACATTACTGAAAAATGGAAAATTTGTACTTCCTGGCACAGAGATTTTAAATGAACCATTGAAAAATTCTAATAAATAGGGTATGATTTATTTGTCAAACTTATAAGAAAGGATGAAAATTATGCCAAAAGTAGGAATTATTATGGGCAGTGACTCAGATCTTAAGGTTATGAGTAAGGCTGCAGTAATGCTGGAAGAGTTAGGAATCGAGTATGAGATGACGATCATCTCAGCACATCGTGAACCAGATGAACTGATTGAATGGACCAGAGGAGCAGAAGACCGTGGAATCAAGGTTATGATCGCCGGTGCAGGAATGGCAGCAGCCCTTCCGGGAATGTGTGCAGCATTATTTGCCCTTCCGGTTATTGGTGTACCTCTTTCAGGAAAGAATCTGGATGGAATGGATGCAGTGTTCTCAATCATGCAGATGCCGCCGGGGGTTCCGGTTGCAACCGTTGCGATCGACGGAGCAAAGAATGCAGCAATTCTTGCAGCAAAGATTCTTGCAGCTTCAGATGAAGAACTTCTGAATAAATTAAAAGCTTATACAGCAGAGCAGAAAGAGGCAGTCAAAGCCAAAGCAGCAAAGCTTGATTCTATCGGATATGAGGCATATCTGGCATCAAAATAATAGATATAAGAGTACAAAATAAACAACGAGTACAAAGGAGATCGGGTTATGGATTACAAAAAAGCTGGTGTGGATATTGAAGCAGGTTACAAGTCAGTAGAACTTATGAAAGAGCATGTAAAGAAGACCATGCGTCCGGAAGTTCTGGGCGGACTCGGAGGATTCTCAGGAGCATTCTCTCTTGCGAAGATCAAAGAAATGGAAGAGCCGGTACTGTTATCCGGAACAGACGGATGTGGAACAAAGGTAAAACTTGCCATGATCATGGATAAGCATGATACCATCGGAATTGATGCAGTAGCTATGTGTGTAAATGATATCGCATGTGCAGGTGGAGAGCCATTATTCTTCTTAGACTACATTGCATGTGGCAAGAACTATCCGGAGAAGATCGCATCGATCGTAAAAGGTGTGGCAGAAGGTTGTCTCCAGTCAGAAGCAGCACTGATCGGTGGTGAGACGGCAGAACACCCTGGACTTATGCCGGAAGACGAATACGACCTTGCAGGATTCGCAGTTGGTGTGTGCGACAAGAAAGACATGATCACAGGAGAAGACTTAAAAGCTGGAGATGTACTGATCGGTATGGCATCTACAGGTGTCCACAGCAACGGATTTTCTCTGGTACGTAAAGTATTCGAGATGACAAAAGAATCCCTAGATACATATTATGATGACCTTGGAACGACACTTGGAGAGGCACTGCTTGCACCGACAAGAATCTATGTCAAAGCATTAAAGAGCGTAAAGAACGCAGGCGTGAAAGTGAAAGCCTGCAGCCATATCACAGGCGGCGGATTCTATGAGACATTCCGAGAATGTTAAAAGACGGAGTAAGAGCCGTTGTAGAAAAAGACAGCTACCCGATTCCTCCAATTTTCACAAAGCTTGCAAAAGAGGGTAACGTTGACGAGCATGCAATGTACAATACTTATAACATGGGTATCGGTATGATCGTTGCCGTTGATCCTGCTGATGTGGATAAGACAATGGAAGCAATCAAAGCGACAGGTGATACTCCGTATGTGATCGGTCATATCGAAGACGGAGAAAAAGGAGTGACATTATGCTAAATGTCGTAGTTCTGGTATCCGGCGGCGGAACGAATCTGCAGGCAATCATAGATGCGGTAGATTCCGGCGTGATCACGAACACGAAGATCGCCGGTGTGATCAGTAATAATAAAAATGCATATGCACTGGAGCGTGCCGAGAAACACGGCATTCCGAATCAGTGCATTTCTCCAAAAGATTATGAAAGCCGTGAGATTTTCAATCAGGAATTTATGAAGGCTGTAGATGCTCTGCAGCCGGATCTGATCGTACTGGCCGGATTCCTTGTAGTGATTCCTGCAGAAATGATCGCAAAATACAGAAACCGTATGATCAATATCCATCCATCCTGATCCCGGCATTCTGCGGAACCGGGTTCTATGGGCTGAAGGTGCATGAAAAAGCACTGGAACGCGGCGTGAAAGTGGTAGGAGCCACAGTGCATTTTGTGGATGAAGGGACCGATACAGGCCCGATCATTTTACAGAAAGCAGTTGAAGTAGAACAGGGAGACACTCCGGAAGTTCTGCAGAGACGTGTGATGGAGCAGGCAGAGTGGAAGATCCTGCCAAGAGCCATTGATCTGATTGCAAACGGCAAAGTAAAAGTAGAAGGACATCATGTGACGATCGAGTCATAGAGGATAAAGGAGCAGTGTAAGATGAAAGTATTAATCGTTGGAAGTGGCGGAAGAGAACATGCAATCGCATACAGCGTTGCAAAAAGCGATAAGGTAGACAAGATTTACTGCACTCCGGGCAATGCGGGAATTGCGGAATTTGCAGAATGCGCACCGATCGGAGCCATGGAATTTGACAAGATCGTAGCATTTGCAAAAGAAAAAGAGATTGATCTCGTAATCGTAGGAATGGATGATCCACTGGTTGGCGGTCTGGTAGACGAACTGGAAGCAGCAGGCATCCGCACCTTCGGACCTAGAAAGAATGCAGCCATCCTTGAGGGATCAAAAGCATTTTCCAAGGATCTTATGAAGAAATACAACATTCCGACTGCAGCGTATGAGAATTTCACAGATCCTGCCAAGGCAATCGAATATCTGAAGACAGAAGCCAAATTCCCGATCGTATTAAAAGCAGACGGTCTGGCACTTGGAAAAGGTGTGCTGATCTGTAAGGATCTGGAAGAGGCAGAAGAAGGCGTGAAGACGATCATGTTGGATAAGAAATTCGGTACAGCCGGTAATGAGATGGTTATTGAAGAATTCATGACAGGAAGGGAAGTATCTGTATTATCATTTGTAGATGGTAATACGATTAAGACCATGACTTCCGCACAGGATCACAAGCGCGCAGGCGACGGAGATACCGGTCTGAATACAGGCGGAATGGGAACATTTTCCCCAAGCCCGTTCTATACAGAGGAAGTAGACGAGTTCTGTAAGAAATATGTATATCAACCTACAGTTGATGCTATGAAAGCAGAAGGAAGACCTTTCAAAGGTGTTATTTTCTTCGGACTGATGTTGACAGCAGACGGACCAAAGGTTCTGGAATACAATGCCAGATTCGGAGATCCGGAGGCACAGGTTGTTCTTCCTAGAATGAAGAATGATATCATTGATGTAGTAGAAGCTTGTATAGACGGTACTCTGGATCAGATCGATCTGCAGTTTGAAGACAATGCGGCAGTATGTGTCGTTCTGGCAAGTGACGGATATCCGGTGAAATATGACAAAGGACTTCCAATCAGCGGACTGGATGAATTTGGGAAACATGAAGGTTATTACTGCTTCCATGCAGGAACGAAGTTCGACGGAGACCAGATCGTGACCAATGGCGGACGTGTACTTGGCGTGACAGCAAAGGGAAAAGACTTGAAAGAAGCAAGAGCCAATGCATATACGGCTACGGAATGGGTGAAATTCGATAATAAATATATGCGTCATGATATTGGAAAAGCAATTGACGAGGCGTAAACAGCAAAAAATATGGAAACTGTGAATTGCAGTGGAATTTAATGCAAAAAGAATGAAAAGAAAGAGCTTACGATTTAGGTTGTAAGCTCTTTTTAGTTGTGTTATAGTATCTCTATAACAAAAGAAAATGACAGGTAACAGGTGATAAGATGTTGATAGAAATTGATTTTAACAGCAATGAAGCAATCTATGTACAGTTGCAGAATCAGATCATCATGGGGATCGCAACAGACGCAATCCGTGAGGGAGATACCCTGCCGTCCGTCAGACAGCTGGCAGATACAGTAGGAATCAATATGCACACAGTGAACAAAGCATATTCGATCTTGAGGCAGGAAGGATTTATTCAGCTGGACAGAAGAAGGGGAGCAGTGGTCGCCATTGATGCGGATAAGGCACAGGCCATGCTAAAACTCCGGGAAAAGCTTGCGATATTACTTGCAAAGGGATGCTGCAAGAATATCAGCAGAGAAGATGTGCATGCATTGGTAGATGAGATATTTGACGAATATAGAAGATAGACAGAAAGGAACAGACAGGCATGGATTATACAAGACAAGCGAAGGAAGTGCTGAAGATCGCAGAAAAAAGTGCGAAAGAGATGGCACATCCTTATGTGGGAACAGAGCATCTGCTTCTGGGACTCAGAAAAGTATACACCGGTGTTGCGGCGCAGGTTCTGGGTGCGAACGGAGTAGATGAGGAGAATATACAGAAAGTAATGTCTGAACTGATATCTCCGTCAGGAGAGATGACGGGCAGAAAGAGACCGGAATTCAGTCCGAGACTGGAATACATTCTGGAAGACAGTAAAGTAGAAGCGGAACAATTCCATTCAGAAGAGATTGGAACAGAGCATATGCTGATAGCACTTATCCGTGATATAGACTGTGTAGCGACAAAGATTTTAACGACACTTGGAGTCAATCTTCAGAAGATATATCAGGAAATATTTGAGACTGTTGGCATTGACCCGAAGGCTTATCAGGAAGAATACGGACCGGAAGGAGGAAGAAAGAACGGGGTACTGGATCAGTATGGTACGGATCTGACAGCAGAGGCGGAAGAAGGAAAGCTTGATCCTGTTATTGGAAGAGAAGAGGAGATCGGACGTCTGATGCAGGTCTTAAGCAGACGGACCAAGAACAATCCGTGTCTGGTCGGAGAGCCGGGTGTCGGTAAGACGGCAGTGATCGAGGGACTTGCAACGCAGATTGCAGAAGGTATCGTGCCGGAAGGAATTCGTGGAAAACGTATTTATACGATGGATCTGGCGAGCATGATCGCGGGATCAAAATACCGTGGAGAGTTTGAAGAGCGTATGAAGCGTCTGATCCAGGAGGTAAAGGCAGCAGGTAATATCATTTTGTTCCTGGATGAAGTCCATACGATCATCGGTGCAGGCGGCGCAGAAGGAGCAATGGATGCGTCTAATATTCTGAAACCGTCCCTTGCAAGAGGAGAACTGCAGCTGATCGGTGCAACGACGATCGTAGAGTATCGCAAATACATCGAAAAAGATGCAGCACTGGAAAGAAGATTCCAGCCGATCACGGTGGAAGAGCCGGATAAAGAGCAGTGTCTTGAAATCTTAAAAGGCTTATGCTCCAGATATGAAAAACATCACAAAGTAAAGATACAGGAAGAAGCACTGGAGGCAGCAGTGAATTACTCCAGCCGTTATATCAATGACCGTTTCCTTCCGGATAAAGCAATTGATGTGGTGGATGAAGCGTGCTCAAAAGTGAGCCTGCGTGGATTTAAAGTACCGGAAAATGTATACAAACTGGAAAAGACACAGACAGAACTGGCGAAAGAACTGGAAGATGCGATCAAGAGTGGCAATATGACAGAGGCCTCCATGCTTCACAAAGAACTGAATGAAGCAGAAGAAAAATTAGAACAGATTAAGAAACGTTTCCATAAGAGAAATGATGTAAAACATCTGGAAGTGACAGAAGAAGACATTGCAGAGGTCGTATCACAGTGGACCAAAATTCCGGTGAGCCGTCTGGCAGAGTCGGAAAGTGCGAAGTTAAATAAACTGGAACAGACACTGCATAAGCGTGTGATTGGTCAGGATGAAGCAGTAACAGCGGTTGCCAAATCTATCAAGCGTGGAAGAGTCGGATTGAAAGATCCGAAGCGTCCGATCGGTTCGTTCCTGTTCTTAGGACCAACCGGAGTCGGTAAGACAGAACTTTCCAAAGCACTTGCGGAAGCACTCTTTGGAGATGAGAATTCCATGATCCGTGTTGATATGTCGGAATATATGGAGAAACACAGTGTGGCCAAGATGATCGGTTCGCCTCCGGGATATGTCGGACACGATGACGGCGGCCAGCTCAGTGAGCAGGTGAGAAGACATCCATATTCGGTTGTGTTATTTGACGAGATTGAAAAAGCACATCCGGATGTATTCAATATTCTTCTTCAGGTGTTAGATGACGGGCATATCACAGATTCACAGGGAAGGAAAGTAGATTTCTCCAATACAGTGATCATCATGACTTCGAATGCAGGAGCGCAGTCTATCATTGATCCGAAGAAACTCGGATTCAATACAAAAGAAGATGCGGCGGGAGATTACAAACGGATGAAGAATAACGTAATGAATGAGATCAAATTCATCTTCCGTCCGGAATTTTTGAACCGTATTGATGAGATCCTTGTGTTCCATCCGCTAACGACAGAACAGATGCAGAAGATTGTTGGTCTGATGTGCAAAGAACTGGTTAAACGTGCAAAAGAACAGCTGGGAATCCATCTTACAATCCGTGATTCTGTGAAGAAGCATATCGTAGAGACCGGCATGGATAAGAAGTACGGGGCAAGACCACTCCGACGTGCCGTACAGAACCAGTTAGAGGATAAACTCGCTGAAGCAATCTTAAGCGGAGAGATCGGAAGAGACATGGATGTCGTTGCCGGAATGTCTAAAAAAGAAATTAAATTTACGGCAAAGACTACAAATTAAAAATATTTTATTATATAATAGAATGAACGAAAGAAGAACCTTAGGAGGACGAAAAAATGGCAGCAGTGAAAGAGCTTTTAAGAGCTGAAACAGACGGTACACTTAGTTTTGGAGATTATACATTAGACAGCAAGACTAAGTTAGACGGATTTGATTTTCAGGGGGACATCTACAAAGTTAAGACGTTCAAAGAGATTACAAAATTAGAAAAGAACGGCATGTTTGTATACGAATCCGTACCGGGAACTGCAGTAGAGAATTTCAAAGCAACAGAGAACGTAGTTTCGTTTAAAGTATGTGGAGAGACAGATTTTCAGTTTACACTTGGAATGGAAGCAGATGCAGAATACGTTGTATACATGGATGATGTGAATATCGGAGATATGACAACGAACTTAAGTGGAAAACTCAGCGTAAGTGCAGAAGCAGAGGCTGGAAAAGAGATTGAGATCAAAGTCGTAAGAAAATAATGGCAAAAGCAAAGAAGAGTATATATTTCTGTCAGAATTGTGGACATGAGGAGAGCAAGTGGCTCGGACAGTGCCCGATGTGTAAAGAATGGAATACATTTGTAGAGGAAAAGGTGAGTACTCCGGTAAGTGGTGTATCCAGAGGAAGCAGCGTGGCGAAGCAAAGAGCCAGGTTGTGACATTGTCCAGTGTATCGACGACAGATGAAGAACGAACAAAAACTGGAATAAAAGAATTAGACAGAGTATTAGGCGGGGGAATCGTACAAGGTTCCCTCGTATTAGTAGGCGGGGATCCCGGAATCGGAAAGTCCACATTATTGCTTCAGGTGTGCCAGAAACTGGCAGACAAGCAGAAGAAGGTGCTCTACATTTCCGGTGAGGAATCACTGAAGCAGATCAAGCTGCGTGCAAATCGTATGGGAGAATTTGCAGACAGCCTCTTTTTATTATGTGAGACGAATCTTGCAGCAATTCAAAGTGTGATTGAGAAAGAGACACCGGATGTGGTTGTGATTGATTCGATTCAGACGATGTATAACGAAGAGGTATCGTCTGCACCGGGAAGTGTATCTCAGGTGCGCGAATCCACGAATGTATTGATGCAGCTCGCAAAAGGACTGAATATATCCACTTTTATCGTAGGACATGTGACGAAGGAAGGAACGGTTGCGGGACCGAGAGTGTTGGAGCATATGGTGGATACTGTGCTTTATTTTGAGGGTGACAGACACGCATCATACCGGATCTTACGTGGAGTAAAGAACCGTTTTGGTTCTACGAATGAGATCGGTGTGTTTGAGATGCGGAGAGAAGGACTGTGCGAAGTGGAGAATCCTTCGGAATTCATGCTGAGCGGCAAGCCGGAGAATGCGTCCGGATCTGTGGTGGCATGTGCGATGGAAGGTACAAGACCAATGCTGATGGAGATTCAGGCATTGATCTGTCGGAGTAATTTTGGAATGCCGAGAAGAACTGCGGCGGGACTGGATTATAACCGTGTCAATCTGTTGATGGCAGTTCTGGAAAAGAGGATGGGTCTGCCGTTATCCAATTATGATGCTTATGTCAATATTGCCGGTGGAATCCGTATGAATGAACCGGCGGCCGATCTTGGGATTGTAATGGCCATTGCTTCCAGCTATAAGAATAAACCGATCGCAGAAGATACGATCGTATTCGGGGAAGTTGGATTGAGCGGGGAAGTAAGGGCTGTGACCATGCCGGAGCAGAGAGTTGCAGAAGCAAAAAAGCTTGGATTTAAGACTTGTATTGTACCAGCGGTTGCATTGAAGTCCATTGGAAAAGTGGATGGAATAGAAGTGATCGGGGTCAATAGTGTGAATCAGGCGATGAATTATATTTAAGTATAGTTAGAACCGGAGGGAATGAAGCTGTGTGGCTTTTTAGTGTCCCTGCCGGTTCTTTTTTTATTGCCATGCGTACGGAAGAAGCTGGCAATAGCAGCTTTTCTGTGTTGAGAGGAAATTATACGGTATGTGTTTTTCGGATAACTGTTTCATACATGAAGAACATAATGCATAAAAAAGAGTCCAAGATAAGCCGGAAAGAGTGTAATGCTTATGGATCTTGCAATGATACCAAAAAGTGGGGGCATCAGGCAGGTGCGATATAAGCGAAAGCCATCTGAACTCCGATGATCGCCTGAGACTTATCTGCTCCGAAATGTGCGGGAGTTGAGTGGATAATGGATGGATAAATCGGTGCACATCCCAATCCGATGAGGATAAGTCCGGCTAAAGCGACTGTTTTTCCGAGTGGCAGAAGCATGGCAAGGACACCGAGCAGTATAATACCTTCACCAAGATGGATCATCTGCGAATCATTTAACTTAAACGTAATGAAGCCGCTGATGCCTCTGCCCACAGTAATTCCAATAAAGAAGAGACTGGCAAATCCGGCCGCTTTCTCGGAAGAATATCCAAGGTGCAGTACGAGGTAACTGCTGGCCCAGAGAGAGGATGTCTGCTCAACTGCAGAGTAACAGAAGAAAGCAAAGAGAATTTCCCTGGCTCCTGGAATCTGAAAAATCTGCTTTAATGTCAGGACAGGTAAAGTATTGCCAGAGCCGGAAGCAGATTGTCCGACATGTTCTTTCTTATGAAATTGTTTCCAAAGAGGAAGGCTGATGATCAAAATAGCAGTAAGTCCTATCTGGAAAATCGAAATATAACGGTATCCCATAGACCATTCCTGTTTATTAGACAAGGCGTATCCCATAATATAAGGTCCGATAGAAGCACCGACACCCCACATACAGTGCAGCCAGCTCATATGTCGGCTTTCGTAATGAAGAGCAACATAATTGTTAAGTGCTGCATCGACACTTCCACCGCCCAACCCGTAAGGAACTGCCCACAGACACAATGCGATAAAAGAATGACTGACAGAGAATCCGAATAAAGCAACAGCAGTGGTAGCTACACTGATGGCAGTAATCTTACCGGTGCCAAGTTTTTTGGTAAGTCTGTCACTTTGCAGACTGGATATAACTGTACCGGCTGCTATGATCATGGAAATGATTCCGGCATAAGAAACAGGTACATGAAAGGCCGGATACATAGAAGGCCATGCAGATCCCAAAAGTGCGTCCGGAAGACCAAGGCTGATGAATGCCAGGTAGATTACGGAAAGTAATAAGTGAAACATGTAATAATAACTCCTTTTATTTTATATAAGAACAATCATAAAAGGAAAGAGGATCGGTGTCAAGAAATGGAGATGGGCAATTTATATAGAAGAAAATATGAAAAAAGAAGTAAATTATCTGAATTATCTAAATTGCAGAAAATATAAAAACAATCTTGACAATTCAAACGCCCTTGTGGTATATTAATCTAGCTGTCGCGTTAGACAAGGCCGTGAGGTAACAGAGTCGAAGCAGAGGACGGCGCTAACTGATTGGAAAACAGCAGGTAATGCTGAATGGTAATCAGAAATCTTCAGGAATTGCTCCTGAAAAAAAGAATAAAATAACAGTTGACAAACACAACTGATTATGATATTCTTAATAAGCTGTCGCTTGAGACAAACGAATGTTTGACGAAAGGATAGTGGTCGAACAGCTGAAAAGCTGGTCGAAAAAAGATTAAAAATGTTCTTGACAAACGTCAATGAATATGATAATCTAAATAAGCTGTTTCGAACAGCAAAGACAAAGAACCTTGATAATTAAACAATAGACAACAACCCTGAAAATTCTAAAGAGAATTATTCAGAACAGACATTTAATGTCGAACCTTAAAACAGTAAAGGGGATAAGAAAGCTAGTAGTTTTCTTGAACTGGAACGAACTTGATTTTAAGTCCGAGTCAAATCGGAATTAAAGATTTTTAACGAGAGTTTGATCCTGGCTCAGGATGAACGCTGGCGGCGTGCTTAACACATGCAAGTCGAGCGAAGCACTTTGGAAAGATTCTTCGGATGATTTCCTTTGTGACTGAGCGGCGGACGGGTGAGTAACGCGTGGGTAACCTGCCTCATACAGGGGGATAACAGTTAGAAATGACTGCTAATACCGCATAAGACCACGGTACCGCATGGTACAGTGGTAAAAACTCCGGTGGTATGAGATGGACCCGCGTCTGATTAGGTAGTTGGTGGGGTAACGGCCTACCAAGCCGACGATCAGTAGCCGACCTGAGAGGGTGACCGGCCACATTGGGACTGAGACACGGCC
>ENA-OQBJ01000257-OQBJ01000257.1-human-gut-metagenome-genome-assembly--contig:-NODE-257-length-28786-cov-3.082627_pt1 | contig 28786 bp, 33 predicted proteins | sample MGYA00242743_ERZ504545 | MGnify/ENA primary metagenome ERZ504545 (study PRJEB26092, sample SAMD00036252) | human gut metagenome | host: Homo sapiens | study: EMG produced TPA metagenomics assembly of...
GTGCATTCTTGAATGACGAATTAATGTACAAATCACAAAGTATCAAGTATTTGATTGCCCCTAAAAATATAACGGGGATAGCCGATTTAGAAAAAATAGGCTGTTTGTTTTATAAAGAAAAAAAAGACTGGCATGTTTCAGATTGAATTTGTGAAATATGAAGAAAGCACCTTCAAAAAATATGTATTCCATTGAGGGGCTTCGTGTTGGTGGAGAGAAAACAGCTCTATATTTAGTCAAAGATGATTCAAAAATTGAAATAAAAGTCAAGGAAATAATCCCTAAGGCATATATAAATTTGGGTAAAAAAGAATTTCCTCTGGTATTGAAATTTGATTATGGAAATTCTATCGTTGATTTTTTTAGCGAAGAGCGTCAATTAGAATCAAAAGGGACTTATCGTGATTTTGGATTTGAAAATAGAATTCGAAAAGGAATTGAGGCGAGTGGATGGAAATTAAAGCGAAATGAAGGTTTTATATTTATTGGTAAGAATATCAATAAATGTATCTATGGACTGATAGAAAAAGGTGTTAGCGTTTATACAAATTCAGAGAAGAAAGTATCTATGGCAGATTTTTCAAATAATAAAAATATCATATGACTTGGATTGGTTTAGTATAAAAGGTCGTGTTTTGATAGATGATGACTCTGTTGATATCTCCGAACTGATTGATTTTAAGAAAAAAAGAGAAAATTGGGTTGAATATAATGGGCAAGTAATCATTCTTCCCACTGCATTATCGTCTAAAAAAATTGAAAAAGATTCTGGTACGGGCGAATTACATATTGATAAAAAATATATACCAAGTGCAATTGGAGTAGCATATGATTTGAATAAAGGTAGTGTTCATAATCTTGATAGACTGATTGGCTACAATGAGATAAGTATAAATATAGATCCCCATATTCAAAAAATATTACGAGCGTATCAAATTATTGGTGTAAAATGGCTTTTATCATTGCGGAAAAATGGTTTTGGTGCATGTTTAGCTGATGACATGGGGCTGGGAAAGACTTTGCAAATTATAGCATTCTTAAGTGATGAAAGCTTAAATAAAACGAGAAATCTTATTATTGTTCCTAAAACATTGTTACTGAATTGGAAAGAGAGATTAGGAAGTTTTCACCTAATACATCTATGTATTTATACCATGGTAGAAATAGAAATATCGATGATCTGGCAAATGCTAAGATTGTGATATCGACGTATCAAACAATTTTAAACGATAAGGCATTGTTTGAAAACATAAGTTTTGATAATTTAATTATTGATGAAGCACAATATATAAAAAATTCGGGAGGTAAGACATATAATGCAATTAAATCAATTAAAGCGTCTATGAAAATTATATTGACCGGTACGCCGATTGAAAATAATTTAGCAGAGTTTTGGGGACTCATGAGATTGATTAATCCAAGCATTATTGAACCTTATAGAAGTGTTTCAAAAGACTCAACTAGATTGGTTGACAAAATAAAAAAGGCTAACAGCTCCCTTTTTGTTGAGAAGAATGAAAAAGGATGTGCTGAAAGACTTGCCAGCGAAACAAGAGCAAACAATTTTAATTAATATGGATGAGGAACAACAGCGAATATATGATAAAATACTCAAAAGTATTCAGTATGAACTTTTGAGAAAAAATGATAGATTTGAAATGAGGTCAAATAGTATACTGTTAAGCGGATTGCTATACTTGCAGGAAATATGTTGCCATCCTCAATTATTGCCGATGGAATATAGTGATGGCGTTACAAAATCTGCAAAACTAGACACTTTAATGGAGTTGTTGAAGCCATTATATTTGAATGGGCATAAGGTGGTCGTATTTAGCCGGTTTACTAAAATGCTAGCACTAATAGAAAAAAGTATAATTTTAGAACATATGAATTATTATTACTTAGATGGTTCGACGCAGAACAGAATGGGGGTTGTTGATGCATTTGAAAAAAGCGATAATGGGATATTTTAATTAGTTTGAAAGCGGTGGACCGGTTAAATCTTATTTCTGCTGACACCGCTGTTATTTATGATCCATGGTGGAATCCTTCAAGTGAAAAACAAGCAGAAGATAGAATATATCGAAATAGGACAAAAAAAGAAAATGTCCTGATCTAATAAGCTTATTATGGAAGGGACTATTGAGGAAAAAATAACAAAAATTGCAGGCTGAAAAAAATGAGCCTGTGTTCTGAAATCTTAGATGGTCATGATGTACCGTTGTCTATGACTGCTGAAATTATGGAAAATTAATTTTAGAATAGTTTATGTCTATAATGATAGGAGGATCCTTTCGTGTCAGACTAAGTAAATTGAGATCCTGAATCTGTAATAAAAGGCTGATTTATCGAATACGTTAAGAGTGGTAATAATATATCCGATATAAGGCTATGATATGACTTGTTGGATGTAAGAAGAGAGAAGGAGGATATGAGGAATTATATTGACATTTTTTACGTTGTCGAATGAGTGGATGATTCAGAAATAATTTTTTTAAAAAGGAAGAGAAACCCTATGGTAAAATCTATATTCAGGGCTCTGGTTCTTTCGACAGCCCTATTGATCGGGGGAATGGCCTCAGCTTATCATGCCGACATGACGTCTGCCGTCAATCTCGGTATGGTCAAGTCCTACAGCCGTTCGGCCATCAATGTCATCGATGACGACGGTGCCGTTTATACCTTCGTCTATGACAATCGGCCCGACTCGGATTGGGGCTTTTGGAAGCAGGAAGACGACGATCATTGGCATCAATGGGCCTTTGGCGTCCAGCAGCCGTCTCATCTGGAAGAGTTGGCCAGCTGCGGCTTTTATGCCTTGAAAGAATTAGGAAAATTATAGGCTCTTTGTAAGGGCTTGAAAAGTAAGGAAGGAATGATTTCCGATGAATCAGATGGAATGGGATCGCATGATGGATCAAAAACTATATAACCCTTTTGGCGTCGATGATGGAAGTTTTGAACGCGTCCATGCGGCGCAGCGGCGGTTTAATGCCTCCGATGATTTGAATGATAAGGAAGCCTTTGAAGCCTTGAAAGCGTGTTTTGCCGAGGCGCCTGACGACATGATCTTGTTTGGCGCCGGTCTACTTTGACCATGGCGACCGCATCCGCTTTGGCCGCCACTTCTTTGCCAATACGGGTCTTACCATCTTGGATGAACATTACGTTACCTTTGGCGACAACGTCTTTTTGGCGCCTCATGTCAGTATTTATACGGCAGGGCACCCCATCGATGCTGAAGTGCGTAATACCAACCTCGAATATGCCAGACCCGTGACCATCGGCTCTGACGTCTGGATCGGCGGTAACGTCGTCATCAATCCCGGCGTCACCATCGGCGACGACGTCGTCATCGGTTCGGGCTCCGTCGTAACGCGGGACATTCCCAGTCACGTTATCGCGGCCGGAAATCCCTGCCGCGTCATCCGTCCCATTACCGAGAAAGATCATGACAACTGGCATCAACAGTGGGATGAATACAAAAAAGCAGCGGCAGCCTATCTTTCGCGATAAGCCTGCTTTTTGGAAGTTACAGGCCCAAAAGGGCAGTGTTTAACAGAAATCATATGACCATACAAACTTCTCTTGCGCAGGGAATTTGGGACGGCTATACTAAACCAGGTATGCGCTGCGATAACGCTTAGCGAAATCAGTTTCAGGATACAGACTGAATTTTGAAGCCTATCCATGTCGAGATACTGCACAAGAAAAGATACATCAAGAGAAATTATATCTATAAAAAAGGTTGTGAAACCATGAAAATGAAACGATTCATTCCTATTTGCTTGACTGTCGGTTTGATGCTGACCTCCGGTGTTTCCTTGGCCAGCCATACGGCAGGACTACAGCCAACTCAGGGGACACGGGTATTTTCCGAGAAACCTCAGAAAGACAGTGTGCCGGCCCTCTCCAATAAGGCGATTGAAAAGGCCATTGCTGGAGAATTGCAAATGACGGCAAGTGAACAAAAAGAGACCTCCTATTACTATCACTATGTTGATCTCAACGACGATGGCATCACCGATGCCTGGTTCTTGCCGTAGGACCCTATACCTCCGGCAGCGGCGGCAATACCCTGTTTTGGCTGTCCCCCGATAAAAAAGGACATTGGCAGGTTCAGCAAAAATGGACCCTCGTCCATACACCTGTCATGCTGACCGGAAACAACGTAAATGGCTATAAAGCATCGTCGTTCGTCGTGCCGGCGGAGGAGCCACTCCGGCCTGGATCCTACTGACCTATCAAAATGGCCAGTATACCACCGTCAACGACGGCATCATCCTGCCCTTTGTAACGAAATAATGAGATAAGAAACTCGGTGGAAATTCTCTGATATCAGACACATTTTTCCATGCTAATCAGGGATTCCAGAATACTTTTGGCAGATAATGAGGATAATTTAAGTGCTTTCCATATTAAACAGGGATGATTGAATAAATCATCCTGTTTATTTTATGCAGTAAAAAGTAAGTATGACTTGAAATGCTGTATAAGTATATAGTGTATAAAAATATAAAACAGTGGTATAATAAATATAGTTGATTGAAGACGGCATTAAAGCATATTCCACCCCGCAATAGCAATGATGCCGATTTTCATAGTTTATAGTATCAATTATCAATATAAAACGCTGAAAAACGGCAAAAATAAAATCCGCCCCGCAAACGCCATTTTTGATGGCTTAGTTATGCCATCTGTAAGGGGTGCCGTTAAGAACCTCAATCCCCGTAAGGGGACGGAAACGTAACTACATAATGCAATGGCCGTTAATCGGTTTATGGCAGTTAAGAACCTCAATCCCCTCAAGGGGACGGAAACGGTAGAATGACAGGCTATCCATGGCCTTATTGGTAAGTTAAGAACCTCAATCCCCGTAAGGGGACGGAAACTTCTTGCATTTTTTTCGTTCTGCTTAATCTGTTTTAGGCGTTAGAAACCATAATCCGTAAGGGGCTGTTTTTGGACGAAAAAAGCTATGGATTTATGTTTGTATACATGGGTCCATAGCTTTTATGTTCTATGGATGGTATTGAATCTTTAGAAACATGGTGTGGGGTAATTTTTGATTACGGTGGCTCATTTACTTTCATTAGAGATTTCGCTAATTGGCTGTGATATGATAGAATGAAGGTATAATCATGGATGGCGGGGTGAGGGTATGGCCTATAACGTACCGGATGTGGTTTTGCAGGATATTTCTCGATTTGCGGAGAAACATGGGATTCGTCGGGTCCTTTTATTCGGTTCCCGAGCCAGAGGGACGCAGACGGAACGCAGCGATATTGATCTGGCTGTCTGCGGCGGGGATTTTGACGGCTTTTACTGGGATATCAAGGAACATGCGCACTCTTTGTTGATGATCGATGTTGTTAATTTAGATGCTGGTGTTTCTGACAATCTGCAACGGGAATTGGAAAGGGATGGGGTCACGCTGTATGAAAAAGTTGGATAATTTTTCAAATTGTCTTCGCATCCTGAAGCGTGCCGATTTCATGCGTGGACGTGATGATGAAATCTATCGGACGGGCATTATCGGTCAATTTAATTTGACATTTGAATTGGCTTGGAAGGCCTTGCAGCAGGTGCTGAGAGTACACGGTGTCGTTGAAGCTGAAACAGGTTCACCTAGGGAGATCTTGCAGCTTGCCTATAAAATAGGTTTTTTAGAAGATGACGAGACATGGCTGCTTATGCTGAAACAACGGAATCTCTCGGTCCATATTTACAACGAGAACGAAATCAATGTTTTATTAGACCTCATTTGGGATAAATTCATTCCGGCTTTCCTTACCTTGGAACAGACCTTACAAGAAAAGATGACTGGCATTCAAGACGATGACGATCGGTCGTGAGCCGCGCTGAGATTTTGCCTCGGACTGGATTGCTTTTCAGGAAAAATTGTACTGGCCATTACAATTCTTGTTATGGAGAAATTCAATTTTTAGATGCGAAAGAGCCATGGATTTATGGTTGTACATGAATCCATGGCTCTTTTATCTTCTTCTATTTAGTTTTCTTTACTGCTGTTGGCCTTTATTTATAAGCCGGTTCCCATTTGTACGCTTTGATGCAGGCTTCGGGATCGGAGACGTCGTTTCTGTTTAATCCTTCTTTTCCGGCTTCTTCGGCTACGGCGATGGCGACGGTTTCGGAGAATTGGTCGAGTTTTGTTACTGGCGGAAGGACGGCGGCGCCCGGTTTACTTGCATCTACGATACCGCCGATGGCGTGGGCGGCGACGGAGATCATTTTATCGGTCAGGAGTTTTGCCCCTGAGGCGATGACGCCGAGTCCGAGACCGGGTAGATGAGGGCGTTGTTGGCCTGGCCGATGTCGTAGGTGACGCGTTATAGGTGACGGGATCGGTCGGGATGCCTGTTGCGACTAAGGCTTTGCCGTCGGTCCAGCGGATGAGGTCTTCGGCTTTGGCTTCGGCAAGTTCTGTCGGATTGCTCAAGGGGAAAATCATGGGACGAGCGGCCTGGGAGGCCATTTCTTTTACGACGGCTTCGGTAAAGGCTCCGCTTCGCGTCGACGTGCCGACGAGGATGGTCGGATGAACGGCTTTGACGGCCGCTTCTAACGTCGTAAGGGATGCGGCGTTTTCAAATTCCGAGCGCTTTCTGGCGAAGGGTTTTTGTTCCGGCGTGAGATCGGTCATGTCGTCGAATAAGAGGCCCTGTTTGTCGACGAGGTAAAAGCGGCTCTTGGCGTCGTCTTCTGACAGGCCTGATCGAGCATTTCCTGATAAATTCGTTTGGCAATGCCGCAGCCTGCCGTGCCGGCACCAAAGCACATGTAGCGCTGGTCGGCCAGTTTTTCGCCGGTAATGGCCAGGGCGCCGAGGACGCCGGCCAAGGTGATGATGCCCGTTCCTTCGATGTCGTCGTTGAAGAGGGATAGGTATCGACGTATTTTTTCAGCAGCACGGCAGCATGGCCGCGGCCGAAGTCTTCAAAGTGGAGGTAGAGGCGGGGGAACATCGATTCAACCTGTTTTACGAATTTATCGACGAAGGCATAGTATGTGTCGTCGTCAACTCGTTTATGGCGCAGGCCGAAATACAAGGGATCGTCGAGGAGGCTCTGGCGATTGGTACCGGCATCGATGACGACCGGCAGGACCTTGGCCGGGTCGATGCCGGCAGCTCCTGTATAGACCATCAACTTGCCCGTCGAGATGCCGACGCCGTTCGTGCCCCAGTCGCCGATACCCAGGATGGCTTCGGCATCGGTGACGACGATGAGCTCGATATCGCGGCCCATGGCCGTATTTTTCAGGGACTCTTCGATTTGTTCCGGATGTTCGACCGAAAGGTAGGCCGCATTTTGGGGCGTAATGAAAAACTGGCTGTATTCCCGAATGCTTTCGGCAATGCCCGGATCGTAGATGATCGGCATGAATTCAGCGATATGCTGTTTGAAGACGTAGTAAAACAGCGTCCGGTTGCGGCTGAAAATATTCATGAGATAATGGCGTTTTTCACTGACATTGGCTTCGCCTGGAAATTGCCGTACACCTGCTGGGCCTGTACTTCGATGGTTTGTTCCGTCGGCGGCAGAAGCCGATAAGGCCGAGTTCAGCTCTTTCTTCCATGGAAAAGCCGTGCCCTTATTCAAAAAGGGATCATTTAATAATTCATAACCTTTTTTCATATGCCTGCTCCTTTCAGAAACGATAAATTTTTTGATTTTTTCCATTGTATCATAGACGACAAAAATTGGACAGTATCATATCTATTTGTTATGGAACTTTTTTCAAGGAATGCAGAAAGACCTCACCTTTGCTATAATTTAGCTATATGGAAAGGAGTGAATGCCATGGATTTGACCAAGACCAGCCGCTTTATCAGCCTCATTTTGCGGCATAAACCCTGGGTGGCCGGCATCGATCTTGACGAGCACGGCTGGGCCGATGTGGAAGAACTCATACAGGCGTCCGGAAAAAATATCCCCTCGACAGACAAATCTTGGAGGAAATCGTCAGGACGGACAACAAACAGCGCTATTCTTTCAACGACGATAAGACCAAGATACGGGCCAATCAGGGCCATTCCATTGCTGTCGACGTCGAACTTCCCGTCGTGACGCCGCCGGAAATCCTTTACCATGGGACGGGGGAAAAGTACGCCGCCGCTATCGAACGAGAAGGATTGGTGCCGAAGTCGCGGCTCTACGTCCACCTCTCGGGCGATGTGACGACGGCGGAAAACGTCGGCCGCCGTCATGGAAGGCCGGTCATTTTTTGCGTCCACAGCGGCGACATGCATCGGAAGGGCCATGTCTTTTACCGATCCGTCAATGGCGTCTGGCTGACCAAGCGGGTAGAGCCTCAGTTTCTCAGACCCTATTCTTCTGAAGAAGGCTAAGTGATCCATCGGGGCTATTCATAAAAAACTTCGTCTCATTCGGTCAGTCGGAAGCTGGTTTCGATGAAGGCCATGACTTCATCATCCGTAAGGCCTTCGTCGAGGACGATGGAAATCCAGGTCTTATGGTTCATATGGTAGGCCGGGTATATGTTGGGGTGCTTGCGAATTTCTTCGCTTTGCTTCGAATCGATTTTGACGTTGACGATGTCGACGGTTTTTTCGTTGTCGTCCTTATCCAATACTTTTTTCTTGACGTTCATGACCAGGGCAAACCACTTCCCGCTGTCGGCGTGGCGAAAGGTTCCGTACGATTGGTAGGCCTCGGTCTTTTCCCAGGGGAAGTCGGGACGGACCATAAAGGTCTTTAAGATACGCTCCATCAGACGGTTAGCTTGGTCGGAGGCAAAGAGGACGTCCTTACAGCAGGCGGCAGCGATGCCGTTGAGGAGCGTTTCATAGGCATCCCGGACAGCCGATACATAGGCGCCGGCAGCCTCTTTTTGGCGAAGGGATAGTATTCTTCGTCGTTGATCTTGTCAATGACCGTTCCCGTGACTTGGCCCTTGGCCGATACGGACAGGCGGGCCGTAAATCATCGTCGAAAAGTCGCATTCATAGCAGTATTCCTGCCCTTCTTTTTCAAAGCCGAAGGCCAGCATCTTGTCTTCAAGCCATCTTTTTCGGGCAAATATCGTGTCTTCTATGGTATTCATGATGACCAACTCCTTTACATCGCAGCGCCGTCAGGCGGTTATCTTAGGACTATTGTAGCAGATGCCATAAGGTGAGGCGAATTTTTTTAGGGCCGACTGCAAATATTTGTCGTATTATCATCTATTCAACTGAAAATGCAAAAGAATCAACGGACTTAATGGTCAAATTATTTGACGAATAGGTCCGTTTTGTTTTATGATTAAAAAAGTAAAATATTTTGACCAATTATCTGGTGATATTGGACTGATACACTCCGGCTTTTACGGCAGCGTGCGTATGATAAAATCCCTCGTTAGCTGTAAGAAAGAGTTGGACCTAACGTCGAAATGCTCCGAAAGGGGGACAGCCGATGACGGACATCGATCAAAAGACAAAAGACTATTCGCGAATCCGAGACAACCAGATGTCGATTTTTGAAAATTATGCCCGGAAAAAAGGGCTTCAGAGCAAATCCATGCTCATCTTGATGTGGATTTATGACAATCCGGAAGGCATCCCTCAACATGCGATTGCTCAAAAGACGTATTCGACGAAGCAGGTCGTCAATGCGACGATCAAATCCTTTAAGGAAAAGGGGTACCTTCTCTTTGAAGAAAATCCGCAGGACAAGCGGATGAAGCTGATCAAAATGAGCGAGAAAGGACGGGCCTACGCGGCATCGGTGCTGGACTTACTGGAAAAGGCAGAAACGCTGGCCATGAGTGAATTGACGCCGACGGAGCAGGACCTGTTGTTACGCATTAGCCGTAAGTTTACAGACGCATTGGCAAGGACTATAGGTGACTACCATGATTGAATTTAACGATGTGAGCAAAATCTATGACAAGAAACCGGCCTTACAGCACATGAGCCTAACCATCGAGACCGGCGAATTTTTCGTCATCGTCGGGACCAGCGGCAGCGGTAAGACGACGACCTTAAAGATGATTAACCGATTATTGACGCCGACAGAGGCACGGTCCTCATCGACGGCACCGACATCAGTCAGCTCGAGCCGAGACAATTGCGGCTGAATATTGGCTACGTCCTCCAGACCGGGGCCCTCTTTCCCAATTTGACGGTCTATGAAAATATCGAAATCATTCCGGAAATGAAGGGCTGGCCCAAGGAAGAACGGCAGAAGACGATTCGCGCCTATTTGTCCTTAGTCGGCCTTGACGCCGACCAGTATATGAACCGCTATCCCCGTGACCTTTCCGGCGGCGAACAGCAGCGCGTCGGCATCCTGAGGGCCATCGTGGCTAAACCAGATATCCTCTTGATGGACGAGCCTTTAGCGCTCTCGATCCCATCAGCCGCAACCAACTGCAGGAGCTCATCAAAAATCTTCACCGGACCTTTAAAATGACTATCGTCTTTGTCACCCACGACATGGCCGAAGCGGTGAAGCTCGGCGACCGTATCTGCGTCATGAGCAGCGGTGACGTCGTACAGCTCGATACGCCGCAAGAGGTCAAAGCTCATCCGGCTCATGAAGTTGTCAAACGTTTTTTCGATGAGGGGTAAATTATGGAAAATTTAGTGAGTACATTCAGTGAACGGCAGGGCGAACTGGTCCAATTATTGTTGGAACACATACAGATTTCGATGATCGCCCTCTTTATCGCCATCTTGTTGGCCGTTCCCTTTGCCATCTTTATCGTAAGGTATAAGAAGGCTCGGAACTGACGCTGCAGCTGGCCGGGATTTTGCAGACCATCCCGTCTTTGGCCCTGTTGGGGCTCTTCATTCCCTTCTTAGGCATCGGCAAGGTGCCGGCATCGTGGCCCTGGTCATCTACGGTCTGTTTCCCATTTTGCAGAACACCATTACGGGCCTCCAGGGGATAGACCCACTCCTTCAGGAAGCGGCTGAAGCCTTCGGCATGAGCCGCATGGAGAAGCTGAAAAAATTTGAACTCGTCCTGGCCATGCCGTCCATTATCGGCGGCATCCGTACGTCGTCGGTCATGCTCATCGGGACGGCGACCCTCGGGGCCTTGATCGGTGCCGGCGGTCTGGGGACCTTCATCCTCCTCGGCATCGACCGCAATAATTCAGCCTCATCCTCATCGGGGCCATTGCAGCGGCACTCTTGGCCGTCGTCGTGAGCGGCATTATCAAGTTCTTAGAAAAGCGCTCCTTGAAAGTCATCGGCCTGTCCTTTATCGTCGCCTTAGGCGTCCTCATCCTGTCGACGATGAATCTCGGCGGCCTGTCGGGAAATACCCTCATCGCAGCCGGGAAATTAGGATCGGAACCGGAAATCTTAATCAATATGTATAAAGATTTGATTGAAGATGAAACGGATATTAAAGTGACAGTGAAGCCGAGTTTCGGCAAGACCAGTTTCTTATATGAAGCCTTGAAAAACGGATCTATCGACATGTATCCTGAATTTACGGGGACGGTCACATCGTCCTTGATTAAGCCGCCCATGACGGGACTGTCCAATGACCCGGCGGCAGTCTATGAAGCGGCCAAAGCAGCCATCTTGAAACAGGATGACCTGGTTCTGCTGGAACCCATGGAATACCAAAACACCTATGCCGTCGCCGTTAAGCGCTCTTATGCTGAACAATACGGCCTCAAGACGATTTCCGATTTGAGGAAAGTAGAAAACACGGCCAGAGCTGGTTTCTCCTTGGAATTTAACGACCGCGAAGACGGCAATAAGGGACTGAAATCGCTGTATGGCTTAAATCTTTCCGTCGTCACCATGGAACCGAGCCTTCGTTATGAAGCCATCGACAAGGGCAACGTCGACGTCATCGACGTCTTCTCGACGGACCCGGAAATCATCACCCATGATCTGGTCATGCTCCAAGACGATAAGGGCCTGTTCCCGCCGTATCAGGGAGCGCCTCTCCTTCGGGCCGACACCATTAAGAAATATCCGCAACTGGTACCGGTGCTGAATAAACTGGCCAACATGATTACGACCGACGAAATGCTCAAGATGAATTACGAAGTCGACGTCGAAGGAAAACCGGCGGCTGACGTGGCCCGAGCCTATTTAGTATCAAAGGGCCTCTTGAAACAGTAAGGCTGGCATGATCTTCAGACGCTGGGATAAGTCATCTGTCTGAATAACATAGGAAACAATAGGAGGTTTTACCATGCAGGATATCTATGTTGTACTTTATAAGGATTATACGGCCCTCGATGCTTTTGGGCCAGTCGAAGTTCTCGGCAGCATCGACGATTTTAAGCTTCATTTCGTGTCCCTGGACGGAGGCATCGTCATCAATCAACAGTCCATCCGCCTGGAAACGGAGCCTATGACGACGATCAAAGAAGGGGGCATCCTGCTGATTCCCGGCGGTTGGGGCAGTCGGACCGAAGTCGATCATGAAGCATTCATCAAAGCCTTAGGGCAGGCTATCGATAAATCGGAACTGGTCCTTAGTGTCTGCACCGGGGCGGCCCTCGTCGCTAAGACCGGAGCCTTGGACGGCAAACGGGCGACGTCGAATAAACGGGCCTTCGACTGGGTCGTCAGCTGTCGCCCCGAAGTGAAGTGGGAGAAACCGTCGCGCTGGGTTCACGACGGGAAGTTTTACACCGCCGCCGGCGTATCGGCCGGTATCGACATGGCCTTGGGCTTTATCGGCGATCGATTTGGAGAAGAGCAGGCCGTCGAAATCTGTACACGCATGGAATACAATTGGAATCGCAATGCCGATGAAGGCCTGTCCATAAAATAAAGGGCATGAATGTTTGGAAAAAGAAGTTCTTTCTGCAAATCCATAGGCATAACTCTTCGTATAGAAATAGACAAAAGGCCGACGGACCTAGTACATACTAGCTCCATCGGCCTTACTTTATTGAGGTCTTATCTTTTATAAATCAATTAGAGAGCGGTAAAGGCTTAATCTTCCCGTTCATTATCCAGCGGTTCACCTGTTTTCACTACTTCTACGGCTTTCGCATAACTTTCTAACAGCAGGCGATAGTTTGTGAAAATACGGCCCCAAATCTGAGCCCAGGCGTCGGCTTGTGGCGTATGCCATGTGCGCTGCAATTCTGCCAATACAGCACCGGCGTCAGTTATAACGACGCCAGCCTGGGTAAGACGCATCATGGTAGCGATAGCGGCTTCGGGTGCATACGTACCGGACGCGTCGGGGACGGCAAATACACGATATCCTTCATTGACAGCAGAAAGGGCCGGCAATGCCATGCAAACGCTTGTTACCGTACCGGCGATGATTAAGGTCTTTTTACCGGTTGCTTTTACGGCGTCTACGAATTCTTTGCAATCCCAAGAATTCACTTCGCCGCGGCGAGCGACATATACCGCATGGGGAGCTGCTTCATGGATTTCCGGAATCAAGGGACCGTTTGGTCCTTGGGGGACAGAAGCGGTGGTAATAACTGGCATATTCACTAACGTTGCCGCTTCAGCTAAGGCAATGGCTCGGTCACGAATGCGTAGGAAATCAACGTCGTTAATACATTGGAATAAACCGCTTTGGTGGTCAATGAGCAACATGGCAGCATCATTAACGTCAATCATTGGGCTTTTCCGTCGAAGTTTTTGTAAAGTTCCATTTTTAATCTCCTTTCGTCTAAAACCACCATTAACAAATATACCTTACGCATTTATTATAATGACCGATATATTCGAAAACAATATACAGAAATTGAAATATGTCTATAGTTAGATTAAAGGCTGCTAAAAGAATATACAGAAATTGAAATGTGTCTAGAGTTAAATAGGATTTCCACAGAAACCATAGCCACCGTGATAAAATAAAAGATAATAATCTATCTATGATTTCAACAGTAAGGAAATTCACATTGACTCAAAGCGGAAATAAAAAGACAGAAACTAAACGACAACTATCGGACTATACTCGAAACCATATAAAAAACACGTTATTGCTTATGCTGAAAACGAAAGCCTTTCGGGACATTCGCATTACCGTTCTTTGCCGAGAAGCGCATATTGCCAGAGGTACCTTTTATCTTAACCCTCCAGAAGACTCCTTCCTCTTAGGTGGGGGATGAATGGTGGGTGGTTGAGTAGCTCGATGCCCACGAGAACCACAAATCCACGTGGATAGTCTTGTCTACGTGGATTTTCTAGTATATAGTTAGTATATACTAGAAAAGGAGGTGACAAAATGTATCTAACCCAATCAAATGTCATAAGAGGCCTTTCCAAAGAAGAATACTCCATCCTACGGGAAATGTGCCAGTACAGCAATAATCTCTACAACGTGGCCCTCTATCATATCAGGCAATACTATTTCCAAGAGAAAAAGTTTCTGAAATACGAGGAGAACTACCATGTATGCAAAGAAAATGAAAACTATGGACTGCTCCAGGCTGGCGTGTCTCAGCAGACATTAAAAGTTGCTGACCGTAGTTTTAAATCATTTTTCAATCTCATAAAGAAAGCAAAATCAGGTGAATATCGCTTCAAGGATATCAAGATGCCCCGCTATCGAGAAAAAGGCGGTATGTTCAATCTGATTCTGTCCGCCAATGCCATAAATATCAAGAAAGGATTCCTGACGGTGCCTATGAGCAGAGAGTTTTCCAAGCTGCACGGCGGTAAACAGGTCAAAATTCCATTTCCTAAAAGGCTTGAAGGCAAGACCATCAAGGAAATCCGTATCTGCCCCATATACAATGGTGTGTACTTTAAAATACAGTATTGCTATCTTCAAGAGGAAGAACCTCAAGACGTTTCTGTTGACAAGGTGCTGGCTATCGACATTGGCCTTGAAAATCTGGCAACCTGTGTAACCAATACCGGGACGGCGTTCATCATGGACGGACGTAAACTGAAATCAATTAACCAGTATTGGAACAAGCAGAAAGCCTACTATCAAGGTATCGCCAACAAGCAAGGGCAGAAGAAAACGCATAGACTCTATGTTTTGACTCGGAAACGTAATCATCGGACACAAGACTATATCCGCAAGGTTGCCCGCTACATCATCAACTATTGCATGGAACACCGTATCGGCACCATCGTTTGCGGCTACAATGGCGATTTCAAGCGCAGCATGAATCTTGGGAAGATTACCAATCAGCAGTTCACGCAAATTCCCTTTGGCAATCTGCGTGAGACATTGAAAGGGCTTTGCGAGCGATACGGCATGAAGTACATCGAGCAGGAAGAATCGTACACTTCCACGGCAAGCTGCTTGGATTTAGACGAGATTCCTGTCTACAAGCCTGAACAACCGTATACAGGAGCTTTCAGCGGGAAACGGGTCCATCGCGGCCTGTACCAATTTGCCGATGGCAGGATGCTAACGCCGACGTAAACGGTGCGGCCAACATACTCAGAAAAAGTAAGCAGAACTTCGATTACGAAGAACTGTGTAGAGGGCTTTTGGACAGCCCCTTGAGAATAAGGATATCCTGACAGTAAACTCCTTCGGGATATGTTGTTAGGCGTTAGTCCATGTATCAAACTTCTCAAGAATCTCCCGATTCTATAAGCGGGAGAGGTTCAAACTACAATACGATTGATGACTTATTAGAGGAAATTATCAACGATAGTCTGCAGCTCATTGATCATATGACGCCCAAGGAAAAGAAATTCTCTCTCAAAAAATTGCAAACCATGTTAAGCCAAACGGATGATGAAGAATTACCGAAAGACCGGTCTCTTTTCCCTCCATGCCATAAATATTTGGAACTTGAAGACTATCGCTTTCTTGTAAAGGATATGGATGTAGCTCCGATTATCGTTGAAAAAATCTATCAGCATGAAAGCCCTAAAATCGTTCCCGTGCTTATGAAAGAGCTGGATATGAGACAAGACGAGGCAGAACTTCTTTTTAAATTTATCGTTAATGGAAGCAGTGCTGTTAACCGAAATTTATTGGCCTTAAAAGAAAACGAGTGGTATCGACTGCAAAAAATAATCTTGCAATTTATTCTAAATGGGCTGAAATGTGAAAAATGGAGTTAAAACAGTTCGTGGATTTAGAACGTGCTTCTTTTTATATGGTTATGTAAGGTAAAAATAGAATATATAAGAGATAACGACAGAATCGTCACGGACAATCGTGATTTTTCTGTCGTTCTTTTTTGCGAAATATGGGGAAAGTAAAAGTAATTAGATAATGGCCTTTGATGACGAGTAAAATGACTTAAAAATAATATATAAATGACAGAATAATAACAAACTTTACTATTTTTTATAATTTATATATACTTATGATATAAAGTGAAAATAATAACGGAATGGGAAGGAGCTTTTTTATGAACAAGATTTATCGTGTCATTTGGAGTCGGGCCAAACATTGCTACGTCGTCGTATCGGAAATGGCCAAAAGTCGTACCAAGAGCCAGAGCGGCAGTGTCGTGAAAAAAACGGCTTTAGCTGCATGGTGTTGGCAGGACTGGGCGTGTCTGGCATGTGGATGTCTTCCTATGCAGCAGATAATATTGTCGTCGACAGCGGTACGGCGACGGGCACGACGAATACCGTGACCGATGATAAAACGGCTCGCGTCGTAGGAACGGAAAACACTGTGACCGGCAGTGAAGATGCGAATGTCCTTGGCAATACCAATAAAGTTGAAAACAGTAATAATGCTAATATTGTCGGCAATAACAATACCGTATCTGATACCTTTTATGCTGATAATGGGACTAAGGATGCTCCGGCACCGAGCGTTGATGTTCGTATTATGGGGAATAATAATGAGATTCGAGGCAGCCGGAAACAACACGTTATCGGCGACAATAATACGATAATCGGACGTGATAATGGGACTGTTACTGATTATGGTCATCCTGAAGGTCGTGAATATAATATCTCTGATTTAACTATTGGACGTGGCAATCTGATAAAAAACACATCTACCTATCGCAATGAATGGGATGCATTAACGGTTATCGGTAATAATAATAAGGCGGATTATGATACGGCATCAGCCGGTGGCCCTACTGCCGGCATTGTTATCGGAGATAATCAGAACATTGATACCATTGCTGAGTCTATCGTTATCGGTTCTTTATCACCGGCTGAACGGGATACACAAGTTACTGACCCGTATGGCAATGAAATGGAAAGGTATCAGGTAGGGAGAAGTAGTATTGTTATCGGTTATCATACTTCTAATCTAGCCGGCGAAGGTGTCGTTATCGGGAATTATTCTGAAGCTAATGGATTATTTCAAACCGTAATGGGCCCTCGATCCATCATCAACTATAGTGAAAGTGGTCCTTCCTCGTGGGATATAAGTGGTCAATTTGCATCTGTATATGGAGCTTTTAATACGATTGAAAATAAAGGTACTGATAGCTTAATAGATGCATTGGGTAATAGTATTACCGGTACTTCTAATAAGACGTCTGGTGCCTTTGGTACTATGATTGTAGGAGGGGCTAATACAGTAAGTAATTCTACAGGGCCTATAGATAAAGCAATGACTCAGCAGTGGGCATTTGAGGCTTACGGAGCAGCTACTTATTATGGACTTAACGCTTCTACGGGAAATATTGGTTATGATAATATTCGCTCTGCCCTGAAAGAGCTCTTGGCAAATAATAGTGGGGCTGTATCTGTAGTAGGTAACAGCAATACCTCAGATTATGCGATTCGTTCGCAGATTTTAGGGACATATAATAATTTGCAAGGGGAAGAAAATAATGTAAGCGCTTATAATACCGTAAATGGTTATGCTAATACAGGATCGAAGATTAATCGAACATCTATCGTAGGTACAGGAAATACGATAACAAATGGTGAAGATAATGTAATTATCGGTGACTATCACGTGCTTGATGGTGGTAAACGAAATGTTATCTTAGGTTCTATGGCATCCGAAGAAAAAGATGTGGAAAAAGAATATACCTTTAAGGTTAAGGGAATGGATGATAGAACTGTTACCTATACAATTAAAGAACAAGTACCGCTTAAATCAAATACGAAAAATATCGAGAATGCCGTTATGCTCGGCTATAACACTGATGTAACGCAAAGTGGCGGTGTGGCCTTAGGTGCTGAAGCGGTAGCAAACACGGCGTCCGGTGTAGCTGGCTATGATCCGTCTACGAAAGCAGCTTCCACAGATACAACGAGTACTTGGAAATCGACTTTAGCTGCTGTTTCTGTTGGTGACAGCACCGATAGCGCTAATGTTAAAACCCGTCAGATTACTAACGTGGCGGCTGGTACCGTTGATACGGATGCGGTCAACGTGGCACAGTTAAAGAACCTTGCAACGAGAGTTGATGCCAATTCGATTCATTACTTCTCCACCAAGAGTTCGAAAACAGCGGCCGACACAAACTACGCTAATGATGGCGCTGCCGGTACAGACAGCATCGTTATCGGGATTTCTTCTAAGTCAGACGGAGTCAACAGTACCGTTTTAGGGAATAACACGACCGTTACGGGCGTTAAGAATGGCAGAAACAACAGCATCGTCGTCGGTCATAGCATCGAAGCCGACGGCACGCATAACGCCATTTTTGCAACGGACTACAATAATGGTGACAATAAGCTTACTAAGGTATTCGGTGAGCAGAATACCGTTCTCGGCGTCAGCAACTTAGTCGGCTATACGGCCGTGCAAAATGGTAATAATTGGGATTATACGAAGAATAATTCTGGTAGTGACCAAAATGTGGCTGTCGGGTTGACGAATACGGTAAGTGGCGGCAGTGTTGTCATCGGTACCAATTCGGTAGTACAAGCGCGAGGGACATCCTTCGGGCACGCAAATAATATTTTAGGTGATTTGTATACTGGCGGAGAATGGCGTATTGCCTTAGGTAACTATATAACGGCTAAAGGTGACAAAGCCGTAGCTATCGGTAATGGTGTCAATGTCAATGCATGGGGGGGCATTGGTATTGGTGCCAATGATCCAATGAGTTTGCCCAGAACGATTGTGACCGGGAAAAATGCTATGGCTATTGGTTCTAGGGCTCAAGCTCAAGAAGAAAATGCCATGGCCCTGGGATTTAAGAGCATAGTAACTGGGAAGAATGCAACGGCTATCGGCGTCAATACCAATGCCTCAGAATCCAATGGCGTAGCCTTGGGTTCGGATTCTGTAGCCAATACGGCAGCTGGTGTAGTAGGTTATGATCCGTCTACGAATGCCGCTTCCACGGACACTACGAGTACATGGAAAGCAACGCGGGCAGCCATATCGGTCGGTGGTGGCACCAGTGGTTATACCCGCCAGATTACTAACGTTGCTGCCGGGTTTGCTGATACCGATGCCGTGAACGTAGCGCAGTTAAAACGTGTTCAGTCACAACTTGATTCCAGCTCGGTTCACTATTTCTCCACTAACAGTTCTCAAACGGGGAGCGGTACGAACTACTTAAACGACGGCGCTACCGGCACGGATAGTATCGTCATCGGAATTTCCTCTAAGTCGAATGGAAATAATAGTACCATTTTAGGGAATAACACGACCGTTACGGGCGTTAAGAATGGCAGAAATAACAGCATCGTCGTTGGACATAGTATCGACGTTGACGGTACTCATAACGCCGTTTTTGCAACGGATTACAATAATGGTGATAATAAGTTAACGAAAGTATTCGGTGAGCAGAATACCGTTCTCGGTGTCGGTAACCTAGTTGGCTATACTGCCGTGCAGAATGGCAATAGCTGGACCTATACAAAGAATGATTCCGGCTCTGACCAGAACGTTGCCGTAGGCTTGTTGAATACCGTAAGTGGCGGCAGTATTGCCGTTGGTACAAGTTCTCATGTCGATACGTTGGGCGCATCCTTTGGACATGCGAATTCCATTGAAGGCGGCATGATGGAAGGCGGCCAATGGCGAGTGGCCTTGGGCAACAATTTGAACGTCAAAGGTGAAATGGGTTTAGCTGTGGGTAACTCTGCTGAGGTTAATGGTGATTGGGCCATTGCGATTGGCAATAATAATCGTAATGAAACAACAACAACTGCCCAAGGTGCATATGCAATTGCTCTTGGTACTAACGCAAAAGCTACGAATACTTCAGCACTCGCATTGGGAACCAGCAGTGCGGTAAGCGGATTTTATGCTACTGCCTTAGGTACTGCAGCCAAAGCCACAGTTACCCAAGGCGTTGCCTTAGGTTCTTTTAGTACAGCCGATAGAGCCGGTGGAGTTTTCGGTTATGATCCATCTACTAAAAAAGAGTCTACAAGTAGCGAAGCCGCTTGGAAATCTGTTCTCGGTGCTGTATCTGTTGGGGGACAAGTTAATTATAGTGATGGTACTACGGGGCAAGCAACTCGTCAGATTACGAACGTAGCCGCCGGCTCCGCCGATACGGATGCCGTCAACGTGGCTCAGTTGAAACAAGTTCAAGAGTCTATTTCCGACGCTGTGAAGGAAGGCAAAACAACGATTGAAGCCGGTGACAATATTACTGTTGAAAAGGGCTCTACGGAAAACAGCTATAAGATTTCCGCTAAGGATACGACCCTTAAGGCTCCGACAGCGCTCTTACACTTGACGGCAACAAACTCAAATTGGAAATTGAAGATACGGCGGGCAACAAGGTATCGGGCAGCGTTGAAATCGATAAAATCGGTTCTGCTATTGATACCAAGAACACCATTGCTAAAGCCGAAGGCGGCCATATTGATTTCACGACCAAAGATAATGACTTTGGCGGCACAGAATACTCCCTCAGCGTCGTGACCGACGGCAAGGTGGAAGCGGGCAATACGGGCATCGTCACCGGAGATACGGTGTACAATGAAACTCGCGTATCGAAAGACGGTGAATATATCAAACAATCGAATTCCGCGGCTGAAAACTTAACGGTCTTGGACAGCCAGGTGAAAACCAACACCGATGCCATCACCAATATTTCCGGCAACGTGACCAATCTGAACAGCCGTGTCAGCAAACTCGATACGCGCATCAACCGCGTCGGTGCCGGAGCAGCTGCCTTAGCGGCCCTTCATCCTCAGGATTATGATCCGACGGCCAAGTGGGACTTTGCGGCAGGCTATGGCAATTACAAATCGGCTAATGCCGTTGCTATCGGTGCCTTCTATCGGCCGACGAACGATGTTCTGTTCTCTATTGGAACCAGCATGGGCGGCGGGGAAAACATGTTCAACGCCGGCGTCAGCTTCAAGTTTGGCAGCAGCAATGAGTATTCAAATTACTCCAAGGCTTCTTTGGCAGAAGTCGTATCGGAACAGGCTTCGACCATCGGCTCTTTGAATGCTCGTGTGGAAAAGCAGGAACAGGAAAATGAAGCATTGCGGGCACAAGTTGAAAAACAGGCTCAGGAAAATGCCGAACTGCGCACACAGGTTCAGGACATCCTGCGCCAGTTGGCAAATAAATAAGCCGAACGCGAACTAGTAATCAAGGCCTTTTAGAACAAGACAAAACGGGACTGTCCCGGGTAGATGTACCTGGGAACAGTCCCGTTTTTCTGTGGTCGAGATGGTGACCTTCTATACCGCCATGCCTTTGGCGTAATTTTCATACAGTTCTTTATAATAACCGCCGCGGGCCAAGAGTTCGCCGTGAGTCCCTTGTTCGACGATCTGGCCTTGATTGACGACGAGGAGAAAATCGGCGTCACGAATGGTCGACAGGCGATGGGCGATGACGATGCCCGTCCGGCCTTTCAACAGTTGGTTCATGGCTTTTTGGACTTCGACTTCGGTGCGGGTATCGACGTTGGCCGTCGCTTCATCGAGGACCAAGATGCTGGGATTGATTAAGAAAGCCCGGGCAATGGTCAATAATTGCCGCTGTCCCTGGGACAAGTCGTCGGCACCGTTTTTCAGCATCGTGTCGTAGCCGAGCGGTAGGGTACGAATAAAGTGGTCGGCCATAGCCAGTTTGGCGACCCTGACGATTTCTTCGCGGGAGGCATCCGGTTTACCGTAGGCGATGTTTTCGGCAATGGTGCCCGTGAAAATCCACGTATCCTGCAGTACCATGCCGATTTGCCGGTGCAGGGTTTCGCGGCTCAACTGGCGAATATCCCTGCCGTGAATGGTAATGGTGCCGCCGGAGATTTCGTAAAAGCGCATGAGGAGATTGATAATTGTCGTTTTGCCGGCGCCCGTAGGTCCTACGATGGCGACGACGTGACCTTTGGGAATCTCAAAATTGACATCCTCCATGAGAGGCTTATCGGCGCTGTAGCCAAAGGTTACGTGTTTAAATTCGATGGCATTGCCGACTGACGGGGCAGAGGCCGTTTGCCGGACTTCGGTTTCACCGGGAAGTGCTTCTATCGTACCGGAATCGTCTTCCAGGGGATAGTCTAAAATTTCATAGATGCGGCCCAAGGCGGCGTGCGTTTCTTGAAAGCGAGTCAAGATATAGGAGATGCGGGAAATGGGGTCCGACACTTGGCTGACGTAGAGGAAGAAGGCCTGAATGTCACCGAGGGTAATCTGGCCGCCGAGGACGAAGAGACCGCCTTGGATGGCGACCAGAACGTAGCCGATTTGGTTGATGAAATTGACCAGGGGCATGATCAGCTGGCCCATAAAGCCGGACTGCCGCTCGCGGGTGAAGAGGCGGGTATTCAACTCGCTCAGATTGTCCGTCGTGATTTTTTCAAGACCGAAGGCTTGGACAATCTGCTTGCCGGAAATCAATTCCTCGATGCCGCCGTTGACGGCTCCTAAGGCTTCCTGTTTGCGCAGGTAGATGGTGCGAGCCTTTTTGGCCGTAAAGGTCAGGCCCAGGACCCCGACGACGATGACGCTGAGGATGATGGCTGCCAGTTTCGGGCTAATCCAAATCATCATGGACACAGCCCCGACGATGCCGATAAAGGCTGAAATCATGCCGGGAATGCCTTCGCGCAGAGTTTCTCCGACAGCGTCCAAATCACTGGTCAGGCGGCTCAGCATATCGCCGCGGTTGTGCTGATTGAAATAGGCCATGGCAGATGGTGGAGGTGGTGGCTCACGCGGCTGCGCAGGGCCAGGACCATGTGCTGTGACGATCCGGCGATGATATATTCGCTGGCGTAGGTAAATACGGCGTGGCAGGTGTAAAAGGCGATGAGGAGCAGCACCGTATTCGTTGTTCCGTCTAAAATGGCCGTAATTTCCTGCTGCTGCTCGATGCGTGAACGATGGCATCGACGATGTTGCCCAAGAGCCGCGGGGCAATGATTTCAAAACTGGCCGCCAAAATGAGGGCTAAGGTAAGGATGGCAAGGCGCCACCACTGGTCGCGTGAGTCACAGAGAAAGCGTTTGACGAGATTCATAGGGCCACCTCCTGTGAGGTCACGATTTGCTGGTAAATGGGGCAATGGGCCAACAATTCGTCGTGAGTTCCGACGCCGACGGCTTGTCCCTGATTGATAATCAGGATTTTATCGGCTTTTTGGGCGGCGCTGACCTTCTGCTCGATGGAGATGAAGGCGCGGCTTGTAAGTTTTTTATTTTCGGACGACATCGTAGTTTCGGCCGTTCCCCTGATTTCCTTAGCCACGGCCTTTCGTACTTGCTGCTCCGTAATGCCGTCCAAGGCAGAAAAACTGTCGTCGAAGATAAGCAGCCGAGGCTTTCTCACTAAGGCCCGAGCCATGGCCAGACGCTGACGCTGACCGCCGGACAGGTTGGTGCCGCCTTGGGCGAGCAGGTGGTCATAGCCGTCTTCAAAACGCTCGATAAACTCATGGGCGCCGGCAAGTTTGGCCGCCTCTTCCAGCTCATTGGCCGACAGGGCTTGGCCAGAATTTTGGGCCTTGCCGTAGGAAAGATTCATGGCGATGGATCCGGTGAAGAGGTAGGTTTTTGCGGCACATAACCGATTTGGTTGCGGATGGATTCTATGGGCTGTGTGAAAATAGACTTACCGTCAAAGAGGATGTCTCCCGATTCAATGGGGTACAGCCTAAAATAAGCTTGGCCAGCGTACTTTTCCCAGAGCCGATATCCCCCATGACGGCCATGGTTTCACCGGCTTTGAGGGTAAAGGAAATGTCTTTTAAGGCCGCTTCTTCGGCGTCGTCATAGCGGAAGGTGACGTGGCGGAACTCCAATAAGGGTGAGTTTTTGCCAGAGACTGTAGGCACATTTTTTTCGGGATCGACCGTATTTATGAGCTCTTTGGCGGAATGGATGCGCAAAGGATTTTGCGAGGTGACTTTATTTTCAATGTGCAGCAGTAATTCTTGAATTCGACCATAGCAGATGACGGCTTCCGGTACGTCGAGGAGGACGAAGACGGCATGATGAGGTTCATCAAAATGAGGGTGGCGTATTCGATAATGGCCATGATGTCGCCGATCTGCAGTTCTCCCGAATCGATTTGGTAGCCGCCGAGCCAAAGGATGACGACGGTACTCATATTGAAGATGATGAGGATACTGGGGAGCCGATGGCATAGGTCCGGGCCAACTGCGTTTCTTTGGACGACAAATCGGAAAACATCCGGATTTCAGCGGCTTTTTCATCGCGGCTGCGATTAAAGGCCCGAATGACCGACATGCCGATGATGTGGTCGCGGACCAAGTCGGTCAGTTTGTCCAGTTGCTGCTGGACGGCCCTGACGATGGGCAGGGCCCGTTTTGGATGACAACCATGAGGGCGACCATCATGATCATCAGGCTCAAGATGATGAGGCCCATTTCAAAACTTTTATAGAAGGTAAGGCTCAGGCCGACGAGAATCATGAGGGGCATGGGAAGAATCATATTGATGCCTTCAGAGAGGACGGATTGAATTTTTTTCGACGTCCCGCGTAGCCCGCATGAGCAGGGTGCCCGTGCCGTATTTAGAAAAATCGGATAGAGAAAAGTCCTGTAGGGCCTGTACCAATTGCTGGCGCATGCGGAGGCTGACATGAGAGGCGATGTGAGAACTCAAATAGACGGCGCCCAGGGAGCCGATGAGGGTCACCAGAGAGGCGCCGAGCATGGCGACGCTGAGGCGGCTGATGGCGTCGAGATCGCCCTGAAGAACGCCTTCGTTGATGATGCTGGCCGTTAAAGTCGGTACGGCCAGCGCACTGACGACGTGAATCAACGAGAGCAGACAGGCGCTTAAAAATGCCCATTTGACAGGCGTTATATAAGTGGAGCTGAACTTCATAAGCATCTTTTCCTTTCTATATATCTAGCGCCATTGTACCATATTTATCTACTTTTTATCGACGATAGGGATGAAACAGGGGAGAGAATATTTTGAACGACGAAGGAAAATTTTTCTGTTGACTATAAAAGTATAAAATTCTGACATAAAGTGACTAACTTTACGATTATATTAAATAATTGTATACTTATAGTGTAAGTTTTAATCGCAGTGTTACTGGATTTAGAAAGGAGCGCCTTTATGAACAGGATTTATCGGGTTATTTGGAGTCGAGCAAAGAACTGCTGCGTCGTCGTGTCGGAAATGGCCAACAGTCGGACCAAGAGCCATGGCCGTCGTATCGTGAAAAAGACGGCTTTAGCAGCCATGGTTTTAGCAGGACTGAGCCTGTCCGGCATGTGGATGTCTTCCTATGCGGCGGATAACATTGTCGTCGACAGCGGTACGGCGACGGGGGCGACCAATACCGTGACCGATGATAAAACGGCTCGCGTCGTAGGAACGGAAAACTCCGTGACCGGCAGTGAAGATGCGAATATCCTTGGCGATACCAATACCGTTGAAGACAGCAATGGCGTCAATATCGTCGGCAATGATAATAAGGTGACAAAGAGCTACCCTTACGATGGTGGAACGAGATATGAAGCGAGCTGGATACTCGGATTTTTGGTAATAATAATGAAGTTCGGGGTAGCCGTAAACAACACGTCATCGGCGATAATAATAAGATAATTGCCCGAGATGTCGGCACGGTTACCGATTATGGTCATCCGGAAGGCCGTGAACCTAACATTTCTGACTTAACTATTGGTCGTGGTAATGTTATTACAGGTAATGATACCTATCGCAATGAATGGGATGCTTTAACTGTTATCGGTAATAATAATAATATTAGGGGGACGGCTGCAGGTATTGTTATTGGTGATAATCGGAATAATACTGAGCTTACAGATTCTATTATTATTGGATCTTTGTCGACTGATGAAAAGAACTCTGCTGATAATGATATCCGAGGAAGGAACATGGTTGTCATCGGCTATCATGCCTTTGGTGGGGATGGCAGTACGGCAATCGGGAGTCGAGTAAAAACTTTAGGACCTGCAAGCACGGCCGTAGGTATTCGATCGACTGTTGAGGCGATGACTTATTATGCTTCTCTCTATGGTATTGATAATAAAATTAGTACCGAAAGTGACACTGGATTTGGTGTATCAATAGCAACCGGCGCTTTCGGTATGCTGAATAAGGTTGATTCATCATTTAACTCCATGGTTTTTGGTACCGGTAACCGGGTGACCAATGCATTTGGTAATATAAACGAAGGCATTGAAGGTGGATTCCTCTCCGGTCGTATGGGCGAGCTGCTCTATCACGGCGGTGATAATATCGGATATAAAGAACATTTTTCTGAAATCATGGGTGATTATGCTACTCTTAACGGCGGCTCTGTATTTGCTCTGGGGAACGGCAACGTATCGGATTATGCCAGACGCTCGTCCATCGTTGGCACGGGGAACATTTTGAATGGTACAGAAACTGCGGCCAGTGATTATAACATGGTTACAGGCTATCAAAATAAAGCAAATAATGTCAATAATGTCTCTGTCATGGGGACCGGCAATAAGCTTAGCGATGCGACGACAGACGTCGTCATCGGTGATTACCATCCTTATCAGGTGGTAAAAATAACGTCATTCTGGGAACGATGGGGACCAAAGATGGATATGAAGAGCAAACGTATACTCCGCAGAGTTACGCTCATACGACGGGTGATCTGCAGTGGACAGGAGATACCCTTACTTATGTAGTAAAGGTACAGAAACCGGTAAGAGAACATACGGCAAATATCAGCAATGCCGTCATGCTCGGCTATAATACGGATGTACAGCATGATGGCGGTGTGGCTATTGGTAGTAATGCTATTGCTTCAGTTGATAAAGGCGCTTATGGATATAATCCGGTTACCGGCAAGGCTTTTGACAGTGAAGCGGCCATTGTGGCCTTCACCGGAAAAGCAGCTAAATTGGAAGAATTGAATACGAAGATACCCGGTTTGGAAACGGCTCTTTCCGATGCCAAAACGGAGTATGACAGCAAGGTTTCCGATTACTTGGCAAAGAATGCCGACTATGTTCAAGCTGTACATGCTTATAACGGGATTGACCATGATTCGGATCAGGGTAAAAAAATTAAAGAGCAGATGGATGCCGCCAAGGCTGCCAATGATGCCGCCAGAGATGCCATGGATGCGGCCGAATCCAGCATGAATGAGGCTAATACCGCTTACACGGCAGCCGTATCGGAAAAGACTAAGATTACTTCTACATGGCAGTCCAATGCCGCTGCTGTTTCCGTTGGTGACAGTGAAACGGGTATCACTCGTCAAATCACCAACGTCGCTGCCGGTACTGAGGATACCGATGCCGTCAACGTGGCTCAGCTCAAAGCTGCCGTAGATGCAGCAGGCACGGGCTTGCAAGAAAGTACGGACGCGTTGACCTTCCAAGATAATAAATTGGGCCTGTCCATTAAAAATTCGGATGGGACGGAAATTATTTCAGGCAGCGTCAACTTATCGACCATTGCTTCGGCTATCGATACGAGAAACACCATTGCCAATGCCGACGGAGACAGCACGATTTCTATCGACAGTACGGGAAAGAATACCATTGGCGGGACGGAATACAAGATTAAGGTCAATACCGACGGCAAGGTGGAATCGGGTAACACGGGCATCGTGACTGGCGGTACGGTATATAACGAAACGCGAGTCGCTCAAGACGGTACGTATGTGAAGAAATCGAAGTCGGCCGGGGATAACTTGACGGCTTTAGACAGCCAGGTAGCTGCTAACACGACCCAGATCACGACCAATACCAATAAGATTACCAGCCTCACCAATGAAGTGACGGATATTTCCAGTAACGTGACCAATCTGAACGGCCGGGTCAGCAAACTCGATACGCGTATCAACCGCGTCGGCGCCGGGGCAGCGGCTTTGGCAGCCTCCATCCTCAGGATTACGATCCCAGCGCCAAGTGGGACTTTGCGGCAGGCTACGGCAATTACAAATCGGCTAACGCCGTCGCTATCGGCGCCTTCTATCGGCCGACGAACGACATCCTCTTCTCCATCGGAACCAGCATGGGCGGCGGAGAAAACATGTTCAACGCCGGCGTCAGTTTCAAGTTCGGTCAGGGCAGTCCTTATGCCGGCTATTCGAGAGATGCTTTGGTCGGCGTCATTTCCGAACAGCAGCAGGAAATCGACACCATGAAGGCGGAAAACGAAGCCAAGGATAAACGCATCGACGCCCTTGAAAAGCAGATGCAGGATATTATGAACCGCTTGAATCAGTAATCAGTGCTTCATAAAGACATAAGAAACAGCCTCCTTTATCGGAATCGATAGAGGAGGCTGTTTTGGTATGGGGTTTACCCTGTTGAGCTGGCAACGCCTGCGAAACAATAACCCACCCGCTATGCGGTGGGTGCCAATAGTTATACTAAAAAATCACCTTTCCATTATAATAGAGGAGTCCAAGCCACTATTACATTAAAAGGAAAAGTGATTTATATGGCGAAGAAAGCCAATGATTTAGCACATACGAAATGGTTGTGCAAATATCATATCGTCTTCACACCTAAGTATAGACGAAAAATTATTTTCAATCAATATAGACGTGATCTGGGAG
>ENA-OQBJ01000258-OQBJ01000258.1-human-gut-metagenome-genome-assembly--contig:-NODE-258-length-28767-cov-3.960230_pt1 | contig 28767 bp, 38 predicted proteins | sample MGYA00242743_ERZ504545 | MGnify/ENA primary metagenome ERZ504545 (study PRJEB26092, sample SAMD00036252) | human gut metagenome | host: Homo sapiens | study: EMG produced TPA metagenomics assembly of...
AAAAGACAAAAATAATCTAAAAAAATCAGACACGAAACGAATCGATTCAAAATCACAGAAAAAAGAAAAAGCTATAGTTATGAGAAAAAAGTCAGTTTGCAAAAAGTGACCTGTATTTTGTGCACCCGAAAATAATATAGAAAGGTAAGGGAAAAGATATGTTAGAATTTGCAAAAACACCACCGAAAGGATGGAATAGTTGGGACGTGTATGGAGCGTCTGTCACAGAAGAGGAAGTAAAAAGAAATGCAGATATTATGGCAGAAAAGCTTAAAGTATATGGATGGGACTATGTTGTCGTAGATATTCAATGGTATGAGCCGGGGGCTGAGTCTGCAGCATATCGTAAATTCGCAGATTTGAAAATGGATGAATACAGTCGTGTACTTCCGGCCGAAAATCGCTTTCCAAGTTCGGCAGATGGGGCAGGATTTGCGCCACTTGCGGAGTATGTACATAAACTTGGCTTGAAATTCGGTATTCATATTTTGAGAGGAATACCAAGACAGGCTGTTCACGGAAGAATGCATATCAAAGGTACGGACAAAACAGCAGATCAGATTGCTGTTAACAGCATTTGTCCATGGAATTCAGATATGTATGGAGTGGATATGTCAATTCCGGAAGGACAGTTATATTATGATTCTCTTATGGAACTGTATGCTTCATGGGGAGTTGATTTCATTAAGGTAGATGACATTGCATATTCAACGATTTACAGAGATTCTCATAGAAAAGAGATTGAAGGTATTCGAAAGGCCATTGATAAAACGGGACGGGAGATTGTACTTTCCCTTTCACCGGGACCGGCAAGACTTCAGGATGGAAGCTTTCTCCAAAAGAATGCCAATATGTGGAGACTTACAGACGATTTCTGGGATGAGTGGGAATTGCTCTATGATATGTTCGATCGTTGTAATTATTGGTCGCCATTTATCCGTAAAGGAAACTGGCCTGATTGCGATATGCTTCCGCTTGGACATATTGGAATCCGTTCCGGTGAGCGTGGAAAGGCAGACCGTATGACTTGCTTTACGAAACCGGAACAAAAGACAATGATTACATTATGGTCTATCTTCCAGTCGCCACTAATGTATGGCGGGGAACTGGCTGATCTGGATGCCTGGACTCTTTCACTGCTGACGAATACAGAGGTAAATGAAATGCATCGCACATTGGAAGGACAGAGACAGGAGTACAGAGATGATGAATGGATCGTCTGGTCCGGTGAAAATAAGGAAAGTACATATATTGCAATCTTTAACGTATCAGATGAAAAGAAAGAAATTCCAGGTAAATTGACAGAGCGATATCTTCGAAAAGATGCAAAAGAAATCTGGTCAGGAAAAAAGGTAACAGAAGGAACAGAAGAAGTAGAAAACCATGGCTGTGTACTGTATCAGATGAAAAGAATATGATGAACGTTAGATAGGAGGAATGAAGTGATGGACACAATAGGGAAGAAACTTGGTCTGAAAGAGAAGATGGCTTATGGCTGTGGTGATGCGGCAAGTAATATTATCTGGGCATCTACGGGAACGTTCTTAATGTTCTATTACACTGATGTGGTAAATATCAATGCGGCAACAATTGGAGTCATTTTTCTGATTGCCAGGGTGATCAACGCAGTTGTTGCACTTCTTACCGGATGGCTGATCGATAATACGCATTCCAAATACGGAAAGGCAAGGCCATGGCTTTTGTGGTTTGCTGTTCCGTTTGGAATCGTAACATTTGCAATATTTGCAGTTCCGGATGTAGCAAAGCTGTACCAGATTATTTATGTATTCATTGCATATAATGCAATGATGAGCGTCTATTCTCTGATTAATATTCCATATGGATCTATGGCTACAATGATGACCAAAGACCAGTATCAGAGAACACTGTTGAATATCTTCCGTCAGTTGTTTGCACAGATTGCGAGTCTTCTTGTTACAGCAGGAACTCTTCCACTGGTAGACTTTATAACGGAATATGTGGGGGCGAGAAAAGCATGGAGTATCGTATACGGAATATTTGGTGTCATTGCGGCAATTCTGTTCTTCTTATGCTTTGCAGGATGTAAAGAGAGAATTCATGAAAATGAAGAGACGAAGACAGAAAAGATTCGTGTTGTTGACGGAGTAAAAGCAGTGTTGAAAAACAAATACTGGCACATGCTGATGGTGATATCCATTTGTATCAATATCTTCTTTCAGGCCATCAGTACGGTAAACACATATTATAGTAAAGCGGTTCTTCATAATAGCAGTATGATCAGCATATTGAATACGGCTTATATCGTTCCTGCAATTGCAACCTTTTTCTTTGTACATCTGGTTGTGAAGAAGTATGGAAAAGGAAAGACTACGATGTTTGGATGGATGATTATCTGTGTCAGCTATGTGATACTTTTACCATTTACAGAAAATACAACAGTACTGATAATCACAGCTGCTATGCGTGGCGTGGGATATTGCTTCCTGCTTGCAGTGTCTTCTGCAATGGTAAGTGATGCAGTTGAATATGGAGAATGGAAAACGAAAATTCGTGTCGAAGGGCTGACATTCAGTATGCAGGGATTTGTAGGAACAATTGCGGCAGGTATTGTTACGGCAGTCATCGGATGGGTACTCAATTTCAGTAAATATGATGGAACACTTTCATTTGCTGATACACAGGCAGGATCTGCAGTACTTGCAATTAAACTGTTGTTTATCGCAGTTCCGTTTGTTGTCGGAGTATTGAATATTATATTGTTAAAATTTTACAAACTTGATAAAATGTATCCGCAAATCATTGAGGATTTAAATAAGCGGAACGGAAAATAAGTGGGGAATGTATATGAAGACAAGCATATCAGAAAAAATAGCTTATGGTATGGGAGATGTTGCGTGTAATGTAGTATATGCACTCACATCTGGTCTTATCGTATATTTTTATACAAATGTAATCGGAGTATCAGCGGGAGTAGTAGGTACAATCCTGCTGATATCCAGAGTTTTTGATGGAGTTTCGGATCTTCTGATTGCCCAGTTGATGGATAAGATCAATTCCCGGCATGGAAAAGCGAGAGCGTGGATTTTGTGGATGGCAGCGCCATATGCAATTTCGGCTACGGCATTATTTGCAGTTCCATCGCATGCGGGCAAAATGGTACAGGCAATCTATATTTTTGTTACCTATAATTTATGTACAACAGTTGTTTACACGGCATTGAATCTACCATATTCGGCAATGGCTCCGCTGATGACAAATGATGGGGATGATCTGGCAAAATTAAATATTTTCAGAATGTCTATGTCACCGGTCAGCAACATGATCGTAACAGCTTTATCACTTCCACTGATCAACCTTCTTGGCGGTGACCAGAAGGCATGGATCACAGTGACGGCGGTATATGGGGTCATTGCATTTGGAATGTTGATGTGGACTTTTTTGGGAACGAAAGAGCGTTTTCACACGAAAGCGGCAGCAGAAGCGGAAAATCTTCCGTTCCTGGTTCGCCTGAAAGCAGCTTTACAGAATAAATATTTTATTATTATGTTCTTGATGGTAATGGCACTTGCTTTATATCAGAATGTCAATGGAACAGTATCTACTTATTATGCGCAGTATGTGCTTGGAAATGCGGAAATCATGGGAGTCATGCAGACGTGTGAGAAAATTCCGTGGATTCTTGGGATTATCTGTATGGCACCATTGATTAAGAAATTTGGAAAGCGTAATCTAGTCCTGGGAGGAGCTATCATATGTATTGCTGCTCAAGTTATTTTGATGATTAATCCGGAAAATATAAAATTAGTTTTAGTGGCTTCCATTCTGCGGGGCCTCGGAGAAGCTCCGATTAACGGACTTACGTTCACCATGTTGGCGGATGTGATTAATTATGGCCATTGGAAAACAGGAATCCGTGTGCATGCGTTGATATTTTCAACCTTTACAGTCGGGCAAAAATTTGGTGGCGGTGTGGCCGGATGGGCAATCGGTCAACTGATGCAGCTATCCGGATTTACCGGAAGCACTACAGAGACAATGGCTGCTGTTGCAATGATCAAAAATCTATATATTTACGGCGTTATATTGGCATGGGGATTAATTGCAATCTGTATGCTGGCATATCATTTGGATAAGGAATATAATCAGGTGTAAGCCGTCATTCCATTCAGACTTATTGTATGGGTGAGCATGGGGATTCGTCGAGAAAGCTGATCAGATGTAAAAAATCGTTAATATTTTAATTACTTTTGGATGTGTTGCATTTTATATTGTCCTATGTTACATTGACAACAGAGTACAAAAAGAATCAGAAAGAGCCAAAAAACAGTGCCCCTCTAACAACAGAGACCGGAACAGGATAACCGGCAGACAAGTATGTCTTATAGGAGGTAATTGTAACATGGCAATTTCAATCGGCATTAACGGATTTGGACGCATTGGACGCGTAGCACTCCGTATCGCCATTAATCAACCAGACACTTTTAAGGTATGCGGAATCAATGTACGAAATGCAGACCTGGGTTATATGAAGTATATGATCCGGTATGATTCTACATTTGGACGTTTTCAGGGAGAACTGGATACATATGAGAATGGACTGATCATTGAAGGACAGAAGATTCCTGTATTTTCAGAATCAGATGCGGCATTGATTCCATGGGGAGCATGTGGTGCAGAGTATATTATTGATGCAACAGGTGCATACTGTACAACGGAAAAGGCAAAAGCCCATTTAGAAGGCGGTGCGAAGAAAGTTATTATCTCAGCACCGGCAAAAGACGGGGATACACCGACATTTATCATGGGAATTAATCATGACAAATATACATCGGATATGCCGGTTGTATCGAATGCATCATGTACTACGAATTGTCTCGCACCAATCTGTAAAGTTCTGGAAGATAATTATGGAATCGAATATGGGCTGATGTCAACGATTCATGCTGCAACTGCAAAACAAAAGGTTGTGGACAGCCGTTCCCAGAAAGACTGGAGAACCGGACGTTCGGCATTTGGTAACCTGATTCCATCTACAACGGGAGCCGCAAAAGCAATCTCGCTTGTCATTCCGGCTTTAAAGGATAAGATGAGTGGTATTTCTTACAGGGTTCCAACTTCAGATGTATCAATTGTTGATCTGAATGTAGCGTTAAAGCAGCCGGCATCATACGATGAGATCTGCAAAAAGGTCCGGGAGGCCTCTGAGACATATTTGTCCGGCATTCTGGATTATGTAGAGGATGAAGTGGTATCTTCAGATTTTATCGGAGATTCACATGCATCGATCTTTGATGCAAGGCAGGGAATTCAAGTGAATTCCCACTTTTTCAAGGTCATCTGTTTCTATGACAATGAGTGGGGATATACAAGTCAGATATTCCGGCTGATTGAGCATATGGATCGGATAGATCACAATCGCTAATAATTAAGATGACGACAGGGGCATGTAAGATCTGATTCTGATGTAACACGTTTGATTTTATATCATACACTTCTGTAAGGGACATATGGATTCGTTATTACGATTATGAACCAGACAAGATGCGGACAGAAAAGCAGGTAAAGCTTTTGCTGTCCGCAGAAAATAAGAAAAATCTGAAAAATAAAAATTTTTTCGGAAAATTCAAAAAAACACTTGCCAAACAACCGAGTCTATGATATATTAAATATCGGTCGTGTGAAAAACACAGTGACAAATAAATATACGGCTCCATGGTCAAGCGGTTAAGACATCGCCCTTTCACGGCGGTAACACGGGTTCGATTCCCGTTGGAGTCATATGGCGCCATAGCCAAGTGGTAAGGCAAAGGTCTGCAACACCTCTATCACCAGTTCAAATCTGGTTGGCGCCTCTTATAAAAACACCCGGAATATTTATTTCCGGGTGTTTTTTAGTAAAGAATACAAGAAAAAGCTGCCGGTGGCAGCTTCTCGTATATTATTTCATTATAATTGAATCTTCTTTAACATATGATCGACGAATACTTTTGTATGCTCCACATCCAGATCATCCGGATGAGTAAGTGCAAGATCGAAATTCTGGATAAAACGGTCAATCTGGTCGTTATTTTCATCATTTCTCATGGATTCATACTTCATACGTACCTTCTGCGGCATCTTTCCCTGACAGATAAAATATCCCAGATAATCATTGTCTGCTTCGATCCAGCACTGACGCGTCCGGCAATATCCTTATAATATTCCGGGGAATCCCCCATTCCGCAAGTTCCGAATAAAGCGATCTGTTTGCCGCTTAAGTCACTTAAGAAGTCACTGACCTCCATACTGCAGCTTCCGCGGTGCACGCAGAATCCGATGAAGTAGACATTGGCTTCCGGAATTGTCTTATCTGTATCGATATCGATCAGATCTTTGGAATTGCCGGGAAGGCGCGAGAAGATAGATGCAGCAATTTTCTTTGTATTTCCGGATTCACTCTGATATAAAACAAGATAATCTAACATAAGAATTCCTCCTTTTTGCGTTTGCTGATGGTCACAATTATTGTACATCTGGATTACATTGAAATTTCATGAGTTACATATAATGGCCGCCGCTGTAACCGCCCGGGGCACCGCAGCACATTCCGCCGCTGCAGCATAAGTTGCAGACGATGTTGGCAATACATAATTTTACACACCAGTCGCTTCCGCCGCCGAAGGTGGTGGTATACGGATTCTGGCGTTGGCGGTACCAGCTTCCGCCGCTTTCAAACTGGTTAACTAACATCTGGTATTGATAGTTGGCTGGTTCCATGCGGAGCGCTTCTTTGGCATGCTGAAGGGCCGTCGCATTGTTGCCGAGACCGGAATTGGCAATCGCACTGTAGTAATACCACTGGGCAGTATGCTCGTTGATTCCGTTTAATACGTTCATTGCTTCCTGATACCGGCCGTTGTTGATGAAGTTGGCAGCAGCTCTTAAGTGAAGATCCTGCTCACTTTCCTGACCTGCATTACCTGCATTACCGGCCTGTCGGTATTCTCCGTAGAAGCCGCGGAACGGACCATATCCGTTCTGGCTATATGGACCGTAATTCCCGGAAGAGCCGTATTCCCGTTCTTTCATGATCTGCTGATAGGCCTGCTGGACTTCTTTGAATTTCGCCTCTGCCTGATCCTTGTTCGGATTATTGATATTGGCATCCGGATGATATTTTCGGCTGAGGTTACGATATGCTTTTTTTATTTCGTCATCAGAAGCATCACGGGATACTTCTAAGACACTATATGGATCTGTCATTGTTCTTGATCTCCTGTTGTTGAATTATCTGTGTCAGGATGTGGATTATCATTCGTGGTTCTACCGGCAGTGGAATTGCCGTCAGCAGTATCTGCAGCGTTGTGTGTATTCTTGCCGGCGAGTCTTTCGGATGTTACGGCAGTGTATCTGCTCCATACTCCGGAATAGAGAACGTTCCGCAAGATCTCTGCATGCAGCAGTATCGGAAGCTGTTCGAATTCCCTGGAGCATTCCGACATCATAAGCGTCAGAAGGCTGCGGCAGTCATCTGCAAATGCAGGATCGTCCAGGTATGCCTTCCTGAATGGATTATAGCTGCCGGATTTGATGTCTTTTTCGACATCATCGTAGGCATCCATCAGATAGATGAATTTTCCGAGAAAGAATCCGATCTTACGAAGAGAGGATTCCCATTCATCGTGGCGGTATGCAAAAATCTCAGCCATGATATTGCCAAAAAGTCCGGACATAAGATCCAGGTTCTGTTCATTTTCTGCCTCATATTTTGAAATTTGGGCGAGATTTTCTGAGATGACCTTACATTTTACGGGATATAATTTTTCAATCTTCTTTATCTTTGAATGCAAAAGTTTTGCGGCAACAAAAGCTTTCTTCCTGTGTTCGTCTGCCCAGTCATCTTCACACTTATAATAAGATAACAGCATGTTGATGGCTGCGGCATATTCAGTAAATTCATTGGTCTTTGCCGCATGCTTTTGCATGGGATGTGCAATACAACGGACCATCTCTGTCTTTGTGTCCGGTTCATAAAGACCGGTGAGCAGGATCACAAGAAATGTCATATCAAAGGATAAAGTCACCTGACCTCTTCTACCATAACATTCTTTTAAGACTTTGCATAGTCCACAGTAATAAGAATGATAGACATCATAATCTTTGAATTTCATCTCGGCTTTGTTGATAGAAATATAACCAAACATGGGAACTCCTTAGCTTCGTTTGATAAATCTGGTGTTACACTTCGGGCAGCGGATCTCAATCTTGCCTTTTCCTTTTGGAACACGGATCTTCTGTTTGCATGATGGACATTTGTAAATGTGGTGTGTCTTGCGCTGTGTTATCATGTTACGCTGCCTGTAGAAAAATGTCCGGATGCCGCGTGTCATCTGCAGATATTTCTGATTCTCGGCGGCTCGTTTGTAAGTATTTTTGGAAAACATCCGGAAATAAGAATAGATGATACCGGCCCATGCCAGCCAGGAAAGGATTCCCCGATGCGTCCATCCTGCGATCAGCATAAGGATCAGGGATCCCCAGATGGTAAATTTGCCAAAGGAGTCAACACCATATCTTCCGTACATAAAACGTATAAATCTGTCTTTTAGTTTCAATTCATTCACCTCTTAAAATAGTACTTGCAATATACATTTAATCATACGCCGGGAATAGGAAAAATCAATAAACAGAGTATTAAAATTTCTAAAGATTTTAGATGAGAAAAGTGTAGAAACTGTGGTGGATGTGTTAAGATAAGAATGTTAATTTCGTAGAACAGGGTTGATAACGGGGAGGAGGCAGAATATGCAGAAGCTGACGGAGCTGATCAGAGAAGATATGAAACCGGCACTTGGCGTGACCGAGCCGGGAGCTATCGCATTTGCCGTGGCAAGTGCGAAGAAATATACGGAAGGTAAGATTGTAAATGTACATGTGGCATTGAATTCCGGTATGTACAAGAATGCATTTACCTGTGGAATTCCTAATTCGGAGAGATTCGGCAACTATTATGCGGCGGCACTTGGGGCGGTAGCGGCAGATGCGGAAAAAGGACTGGAATCGCTGGCAGATATCACACCGGAAGATGATGAGAAAGCGGCGCAGATGGTGAGCGACGGTCTGGTGGAAGTGGTTATGGATCATGTCGGATCCGAGATCACGATCGATGCGTGGTGACAACGGAGAATAACCGGTGTAAGGTGATGATCCGGGATGCACATACGAATATCGTAAAGATAGAAAAAGACGGCATTGTAATATTTGAGACAGAAGATAAGATGTACAGGAGGAATCCCGGAAAAAGCAGGCACGTCCGGTAATTCATGGATATTCCCTGGCAGAGATCCTGCGGTATGTAAATACAGTTCCGGTTGAAGAGATTGCGTTTATAGAAAAAGCGTATACGATGAATCTGGAATTATTAAAAGAAGGACTGGCTTCGGACAGGGCAGTGTTCGCAAAGAAACTTTATCGTGAGAATGGCAACCGGATCATATCCAGGGATGCACTTAAGACGGCACAATTACTGTGTAACGGTGCGATAGAGGCCAGGGTTCTGGGCCTTTCCAGACCGGCTATGAGCATTACCGGGAGCGGTGCACACGGAATCATTGCGACGATGCCGTTGTATGCGTACCGGCATGCCAATGAAGATAAGACGGATGATGAGACCCTGTGGAGAGCAACTGCACTCAGCTATCTGATTACAATGTATATCAAAGAGTACTCAGGAAGATTATCGGCATTTTGCGGCTGCGGGATTGCAGCCGGAACCGGGATGGCCTGTGGACTGGCATATCTGCAGGGAGCGGATGGAGAAAAACATACAAAAGTGATTCAGAATATGGCAAGCGGTCTGACCGGAATGATCTGTGACGGAGGCAATCACGGATGTACGATGAAAGGGATCGTGGCAGTAGATGCAGCATTCCGTGCAACAGATATGGCAATGGATGATATCTGCATAGAAAATATTCATGGAATCAACGGCAGGACCCCGGAAGCAACTATGAAGTACATGGGAATGATCGCATCCCCAGGAATGACAGGGACGGAAAAGACGATCGTAGAGATTATGGAATCGAAAAAGTAAAGAAAATAGAACAGCACAGGGAGGGATCGAATCCGGAATGAGAAATGAAAATGCAGACAATGAAAGAAAAAAACATCACGCGGAAGAAGGCGGAAGAAAAAGGGAATATAATCGCCAATGTGATTCTTGTGATCGCACTGATCGTATTCTGTGTGTCGGGCTTTCAACTGTTTAAGATCGGAAAAGGTTATCTGGATGGAAGAAGTGAGTATGATAAAGTGCGGAAACTTGCGGTGACGGATGATAAGAATAAAAATGATAAAGATAAAAATCATAGTGAAGACGGAGATGATACATTTTCTGTTGATTTTCAAAAACTGCTGGAGATCAATCCGGATACGATCGCATGGATCAGATTCCCGGATGAGCCGAGTCAGATCAATTATCCGGTTGTTCAGGGAACGGATAACAGTAAATATCTGAAGAAAACATTTTCGTCTAACGAAAATACGCTGGGAGCAATCTTCCTGAATGTTGACAATCAAAAGGATTTTTCGGATAAAAACTCTGTAATATATGGACATAGAATGCGGGACGGTTCGATGTTCCGTCACCTGCAGGATTATGATACCCGTGAATTCTGGAAGAATAATCCATATTTTTACATATATACCGTTGATGGAAGAATTCTGAAATATCATATTTATTCGGCAGGACAGGTAGTCGACACTTCGGAATCGTATCAGACAACATTTGAAACAGATGAAGAATATCAGGAATTTTTGAATATGACGCAGAGTACTTCTCTGTATAATACCGGCGTGGAAGTGACAACGGCAGATACGATCGTTACATTGTCGACCTGTACCAGCGCCAGTGATAATCACCGGTTTGTTGTAAGAGGGGTAAAAGAGGAGGAGACGAAACAGTGATGAAGAAAGAATATACCTATGAAGTAGGAGATGTGGTAACAATGAAAAAGCCGCATCCATGTGGAAGTAAAGAATGGGAGATACTAAGGGTTGGAGCAGATTTCCGACTGAAATGTATGGGATGCGGACATCAGATCATGATCGCCCGTAAATTGGTAGAAAAAAATACAAAAGATTTGAAGAAAAAAGCTTGAAAAAATCGAGACTTTATGGTAACATAAGAACTCGTGATACAATAATTCTGTCCTAAAATAGAGACAGAAATCCTTGCTCCCACATAAGATGAGCGGGGGCCAAAAGACCAGAAGGAGGTGCAAGACGACATGAACAAATATGAATTAGCTGTTGTTGTCAGTGCAAAAATCGAAGACGACGAAAGAGCTCAGGTAATCGAAAAGGTGAAAGCATTAGTTGAACGTTTCGGTGGACAGATCTCTGACGTTGATGAATGGGGTAAGAAGAGATTAGCTTACGAGATTCAGAAGATGAAAGAAGCATACTACTATTTCATCCACTTCGAGTCTGATGCTGAGACTCCAAGCGAAATCGAGCAGAGAATTCGCATTATGGACAACGTTATCAGATTTTTATGCGTTAGACAGGATGCATAAGCAGGAAGTAGAGGTATAATATGAATAAAGTAATTTTGATGGGACGCTTGACAAGAGATCCTGAAGTAAGATATTCACAGGGTGAGAATTCTACAGCAATCGCAAGATATACATTAGCTGTAGACCGCAGATTCAGACGTAACAACGACGGAGAGCAGACAGCTGACTTTATCGGATGCGTTGCTTTCGGAAGAAGTGCAGAATTTGCTGAGAAATATTTCCGTCAGGGACTGAAGGTTATCGTAACCGGACGTATTCAGACAGGAAGCTATACCAATAAAGAAGGTCAGAAAGTTTACACAACAGATGTTGTTGTAGAGGATCAGGAATTTGCTGAAAGCAAGGCAGTAAGCGACGCCAATGCAGGAAGTTTCCGTGCGGCAGCTCCATCACCGGCTCCGGCACCAGCCACACCAGTATCTGATGCAGGTGACGGCTTCATGAACATTCCGGATGGAATTGATGAGGAATTACCTTTTAATTAGGCAATAGTACCGTGCTGTGGTACTTGCCGCATTTCATTTTGTTGAAAGGAGAAACCAAAATGGCTTACGATAAAGGAAATCGTCCAGAAGGCGGCTTCAAGAGAAGAGGCGGCGGACGCAGAAGAAAAAAAGTTTGCGTATTCTGTGGAAAAGAGAATAACGAGATCGATTACAAGGATACAGCAAAATTAAGAAAGTACATCTCTGAAAGAGGAAAAATTCTTCCTAGAAGAATTACTGGAAACTGCGCTAAGCACCAGAGAGCTCTTACAGTAGCAATCAAGAGAGCACGTCACATCGCTCTTATGCCATACGTACAGGACTAATATTGAATATTGAAAACCGTCAGTGCATTGCACTGGCGGTTTTTTGCGTAAAGAATGCTGTCACGATTGGTTTATTTTTTGGTACGTTTGTCTCTTTGATTTTATACAATCTTGTTTTTCTCGGTTATATTTGTTAGATTGAGATAGAAGCCATTAACCATGCAACAGGAGTCAGCATATGGAAGTCCGGTTGATAGAAAACAAAGAGTTATTAGAATCAGCAGAGTTGTTTAAAATCGAAAATCTGTTATGGGGAACAGAAAAGATTGCAAAAACGTATGGATATATTGGATTTGTTCCGGGAGAAGGATTACATATCAAACTTGTGTGTGTGGAGAAGAATCCTTTCCGAATTTATAAAAAAGATCAGGATCCGGTTTACAAGGACAGCACTATGGAGGCTTTTTTTCAATTTAAAGGAAATGATACGGCAGATGAAATGTAGCGCAGAAATACAGGAAGAGCAATGGAATGTGAATCTTACACTTCCGATAGAAATACTGGAACAGGTATACGGGAAATTGAATTTACAGGAAGGATCCGATTTCCGCTGCAATTTCTATAAAATTTGTGAAACAAAGGAATACGAACATTATGCAGCGTACAGATGCGTAGAAAGCGAACAGCCGAATTTTCATCTGCCGGAGTATTTTGAAAATGCAGTAATTTTGAAAAGAAAATAACAAATACAATTGGGAGGTTGTACCTATGAAAATTTACAAAGCAAAAGATTACAAGGACATGAGCAGAAAAGCAGCAAATATCATCTCTGCACAGATGATCATGAAACCAAACTGTGTATTGGGACTGGCAACAGGATCTACGCCAATCGGAACTTATGATCAGCTGGTTGAATGGTATAACAAGGGAGATTTGGATTTCTCGGAGGTTACGACAGTAAATCTGGATGAATACAAGGGATTGCCACGTACGAATGATCAGAGCTATTATTACTTTATGCATCAACATCTGTTTGACCGTGTGAATATTGATCCGGAACGGACCAATGTTCCGAACGGAATGGAGCCGGATGCGGAGAAAGAATGCGGAAGATATGAAGACTGATCCGTTCACTGGGCGGTGTGGATCTTCAGCTGCTCGGACTCGGACATAACGGACATATCGGTTTCAATGAGCCGGGAGAAGCATTTGAAAAGGAAACACATTGTGTAGATCTGACAGAGAGTACGATTGAGGCAAATAAGAGATTCTTCGCATCTGCCGACGATGTGCCAAAACAGGCATATACGATGGGAATCAAGACAATCATGCAGGCAAAGAAGATCCTGATAGTAGTGAATGGAGAAAACAAGGCAGATATCGTAGAGCGTGCTTTCTTCGGCCCGGTCACACCGGAAGTGCCGGCTTCTATTCTCCAGCTGCATAATGATGTGACGTTGGTTGGGGATGAGGCAGCGCTTGCTAAAATTGGGATTTAATTCAGGAAGGCTATGGATACCCGAACCGGAATAAAGCTTGGAAAGGTGTTCCTGTTCAGGTTCCATCGGCGGGTCAATTCTAAAGGGGCAAAATTCTGCTAAAAGCAGGCTTTCAAAATTTGAAACTCGGCATACGCCTCAGACAGTCAAATTTTGAAAACCTAACGCAGAATTTTGCCCCTTAAGAATTACCAACGCCTCTTTCACATTCACTAGAACGCCTTTCCAAGTTTTATTCCGTGTGTATCAAATGCCTTAAGAATTAAACAGCAATTGCGTAACCGTAGTGGCTTCCACCGGGTTACACTTCCGGGCATTTTATTTATTAACATTCGCTGCCAGTCACGACTTGAAGGAAACAATAGATAATCCTTATCTATTGTTTCCTTCAAGACTGAGAGGCCGCTTCCCCAGTTAATAAATTAAATCCCAAGAAAAATTATTTGAATTCCCCCTCCGCCATAGCTTTAATCGAAGATGCATACTCAGATGGCGTCATCCCGGCTACTTTTTTGAATTGTCTGGAAAAATAATGGATGGAGGTATACCCAAGGTGTTCTGCAACCTGAGTAAAATTTAATTGCTTGGTACGTATTAATTCTTTTGCAGCATTGATCTTCAGCATTGAAAAATATTCAATGATTCCGAGATCACAGTGTTCTTTGAAAATCTTTTGGAGCTGTGAACGTCCAATCAGATTGTCTTTGCAGATCTGATCAATGGTAACGTGTGTATTCAGATGGCTTTCCAGGTAGTCGGTAACACGATTGAAAACTTCGGCATCGCTTTTACTTTTTGTAGCTTTGGGGGCATCTACTTTTGAAAGTTTTTTCTGAAGGACGACCGGATTGGAATAGCGGCGGATCAGGTGGATCAGAAAATGTTCCAGATAGAGTCTGATCATCTGCTGAGATCCAAATGTATTAGAATCTTTCAAAGGCATATTCTGTAGATAAGGATCATCCAGTCTGCAGTTAAAACAGCGTCTGGCCTCTATTATAACGTCGGCAAGCAGATTACGCTCTGTCTCATCGATCCGTAAGATTCTGTCATTGAAAAAATACATGGCATCATCATGGCATTCAAAAGAAATAACAACCAGATTAGGTGCAATATTGCCGGTCGCTTTTACATTATGAAATTCGTTGGGCTTGTGAAAAACAAGATCTCCTTTTTTTAATATCGTATGCGTTTTTTCTCTGGTTACATCAACTTCGCCTTTGTCGACACAGACAAACTCCCAGAAGTTGTGAGACTCTCCTTCAAAGCTGAAATCACTCATATATTCAAAATAATGAATACTGAAGATTCGTCCTAAAGTAATAGAATTATGTAAGTCTACTCCATAGTATGCCATGCTTATTCTCCTTTGCGTGTATGTTTTACAATATGTTTTGCAAATAAAAGCAAGTTTGTGAAAATAATACTTTGTAAAATCTATACAATATGATACAATAAATTTGTTCAAAAATCAAATAACTAATGCAGATAGTGCAAATTTAGAGTTCTATAAGACAAAGATTTTTGTGCAAATTTGTATTAGAATAGATTTAACAACAAACGATACGAAATAGGAGGAAACGTGTTATGAAAAAGAAAATTGTGAGCGCACTTCTGTGCGTGGCAATGGCAGCTTCACTGGTTGTAGGATGCGGAAGCAAATCAGGTTCAGACAGTGGAAGCAGCAAAGGTGGGGACAAACTTGTATACTGGGCTATGTGGAGTGAGGATGAACCACAGGCAAAGGTTATCAAGGAAGCTATCAGTAAGTATGAAAAAGATACTGGTGTTAAGGTTGATGTACAGTTCAAGGGACGTACCGGACAGAGAGAGGGACTGGAGCCGGCTTTGAGCGCAAAACAGCAGATTGATTTGTTTGATGAAGATGTTAACCGTGTAAACGGAAGTTGGGGAAAATACTTATTAGATCTGGAAGATATGGCTAAGGATTATGAATCTGAGCACGGTAACGAGACATTGTTCAAGATTGCACGTAATGCATATGGTCAGACACATGATGGAGATGATACATTACACAGCATTCCATATCAGCCATCTATCTTTGGTTTCTTCTACAATAAGACATTATTTACAAAAGCAGGAATCGAATCCGTACCAACTACATGGGAAGAATTAGATGCAGCTTGTGCAAAATTAAAAGAAGCAGGAATTACACCAATTACAGCAGATGATGCTTATCTGACATCATTCATCGGATATCATCTTGCAAGATATATCGGACAGGATGGAGTAAAAGCTCTGGTAACAGGAGAAGAATGTAATGGCGAATCTGTAACATGGGATGATGAAAAAGTTAAAGCAGCAGCAGAAAGTTTTGCTGATTTCGCTAAGAAAGGTTATTTCTCAAAAAATATCGCAACAAACAAATATCCGGCAGGACAGAATCAGGAATTCGCTCCTGGTGATGCAGCAATTGTTATCTGCGGATCATGGCTTCCGAATGAAGCAAAAGATTCTGTAGCAGAGGATCTTGAATGGGGCTACTTCAATTATCCATCAGTCCAGACGGAAAAGATGATAATACAGCTAACAACATTGCAAACCAGGTACTTGCAATTAACAAGGATTCTAAGATGGCAGACGAAGCATTCCAGCTTATCGAGTACATTACAACAGGTGAGTACGATAAGAAGATGACAGAAGATGCTCTTTGTATCCCAACTGACAAAGCCAATTCAGATGCATGGCCGACAGAACTCGCAGGAGTAAAAGAAGCATTCGATGCAACAACAACTTTCTATGACTGGGCAGCAGGCGTAGAAAGCAACAATGATATCACACCTGTGCTTCAGGAAAACACACAGAAACTCGCTTCAGGCAAACTGGACGCAGCAGGATTCATCAAAGTAATGAAAGAAGCAGCAGGACAGTAAAATCAGACAGTAAAGAAAAGAGACTAGATAGTGATCAATATGGTGGCAGGGCGGTTACTACGCGGCCACCATATTTTAGTAAAAGGAGGCATATACGTGAAGAAGAATAAAAAAATGATCGTTGGGTTTCTTGCCCCGGCAGTAATCATCTTCCTCATAGTATTCCTGTATCCGATTATCAGAACCATTATGATGAGTATGTATAAGATCGAGTCAGTAACGGATACAATGGATGGTGGACATTTGTTGGATTGGGCAACTACCAGAAGTTGTTTACGACAGCGATCTTTAAAACAGCAATGATGAACATTTTGAAAATCTGGGCGCTGGGTGGAATCATCGTATTATCGGTGTCCCTGTTATTCGGAGTAATCCTGACAAGTGGAATACGCGGGAAGAAATTTTTCCGTGCAATCATCTATCTTCCGAATATTGTAAGTGCGGTAGCGCTTGCAACCATGTGGCTGCAGTATGTATACAGTTCTAAATTCGGACTTTTAAAGGGTGTTTTGGATTCTCTTGGATTACACAAACTTGCGAAAACTCCATGGCTGGATTCCGATCACAAGTTCTGGGCATTGCTTTTTGCATACTGCTTCGGAATGATAGGATATCATATGTTGATCTGGATGAGTGGAATCGAAAGAATCAGCCCGGATCTTTTTGAGGCGGCAACAATTGACGGTGCGAATAAACCGCAGCAGTTCCGCTATATGACAATGCCTCTTTTAAAAGGTGTATTTAAAACAAATATTACAATGTGGACAGTAAGTACAGCGGCATTTTTTGTATGGTCGCAATTGTTCTCAACGGTTACGGCAGATAAGGCAACAATCGTACCGGTACAGTATATGTATATGCATACATTTGGCGCAGGTAATGCGGTGACAGAGAGAAATGCAGGATATGGAGCTGCAATCGGTATCATTCTGTGCGTATGTGTAGTGATTGTATTCTCAATCTGTAACAAATTGATCAAAGATGATGATCTTGAATTTTAGAAAGGAGGAGCAGTTATGGAAAAAGAAAAAAAAGTAAGACAGAAAATCAACTGGAAAAAAGAAATGAAACTGGCTCCTGGATATATCGTGATCATCTTGTGGGTTATCTTTACATTTATGCTGCTTGGATGGATTCTTGCAGCGAGTCTTTCGACAACAACTGATATTTTCGCAGGAAAAGCATTAAAGTTCCCTACAGGACTACATTTTGAAAATTATATGCAGGCATGGGGATCTGGTGGTGTGGCAACATTCTTTATGAACTCAATGTTATATTCCCTGATATCATGTTTCCTGCTGATCCTGATCTGTGCGCCGGCAGCATATGTACTGGCGAGATTCACATTTCTGGGAAATAAAATCATTCAGACAAGTTTTGTATCGGCAATGGGAATTCCGATTACCATGATCGTGCTTCCGCTGTTTAGTATTGTTGCCAATCTTGGAATCTTGAACAGTGTATTTGCCAGCAAAGTAACATTGATCTTTCTGTATATTGGAATCAACATTCCATATACAACAATTTTTCTGCTGACATTCTTCTCGAACCTGTCTCGAACATATGAAGAGGCTGCTGCAATTGATGGCTGTCCTCCAACGAAGACATTCTGGAAGATTATGTTCCCGATGGCTCAGTCGGGAATCGTCACAGTTACGATTTTCAATTTTATCAATATCTGGAATGAATATTTCCTGTCATTGATCTTTGCAAACAACGATACATTACGGCCGGTAGCGGTTGGATTGTACGGAATGCTCCAGTCTATGCAGTATACAGGCAACTGGGCAGGAATGTTTGCAGCAGTTGTTATTGTATTCCTGCCGACCTTTATTCTGTATCTCTTCTTATCAGAGAAGATTATAGGTGGAGTAACGGGAGGAATCAAGGGATAGAGAGAACCTTGTAGTAGAAAGGTGGTGAAGCTGTTATACCATGTAAGGAGGTAGTCATGGTTGACAGCTTCATTTTTATATTAAAGCATACGGGAGAAACTGCCACTGGCAAGTCCTGTGGATTTTATTTGAAGCGAAGAAAGGAAAAATTATGTCAGAATTAAGATTTGAATGGAAAAATATGCTTGCAGCAGATTTGGGAGAAGAGTCATGTGTACCAGATCTTCTTGGAGAACGGATTCTGCAGAATTCGTTAAAGTTCTATTTGGATGAAACAGATGAAATTTATGAAGGATATGGGAAAGTAGCGGATTCTTATCCATACCGTCAGAGAAATAATTACAAAAGGCAATTGAAAGAAAAGCAAATTCGTACGGCAGTATTGGAAAATAATCAGCTCAAGGCAGTATTCCTTCCAGATTATGGTGGAAGATTATGGGAACTTTGGGATAAAAATGAAAACAGGAATCTGCTTTATACGAATGACGTATTACAGTTCAGTACCTGGCGGTACGAAATGCCTGGTTTTCGGGAGGCGTGGAATGGAATCTTGGCATTATAGGACATCAGCCGTATACGACAGAACCATTATATGTTGCAGAGACACATACCGATGAAGGAGAACCGGTACTGAGAATGTATGAGTATGAAAGAATCAGAGGGGTAACATGGCAGATGGATTTTTGGCTGGATGATGATTCTTCATATTTGAAATGTAGAATGAGAATAGTGAATGAAAGTACGGAAGTGATTCCGATGTATTGGTGGAGCAATATGGCGGTTCCGGAGTATGAACAGGGACATATAACAGTTCCTGCATCAGAAGCATATGCAGGAACAGGTGTTGAATGTCGTAAAGTATCTTTGCCAGAAGTGGATGGTGTGGATGTTTCGGATTATCAGAAAATTCCACGGAGTATTGATTATTTCTTTAATATCCCGGAAAACGAGCCGAAATATATTGTAAATGTAGATAAAAACGGAAAAGGGCTTTTACAGTTTTCGACAGGAAGACTGAAAGGAAGAAAACTGTTTTCATGGGGAAGTAATGCAGCATCTGATCACTGGCAGGAGTTTTTGACAAAAGATGCAGGGCGTTATGTAGAAATTCAGGCGGGACTTGGAAAGACACAGTATGGATGTATTCCGATGGCACCACACACTGCGTGGGAATGGATGGAATGTTATGGACCGGCATATTCAGAAGAACTGACTGCAGAGATATATGATAAATCATTTGAAGAAAGAAAAAGATACATAACAGACTATCTGCAAAAAACTCAGCTGATCGGGAAACTGGAAGAAGAATTGAAGAAAACAAAAAAGATGGCATTAACAGAGGCAGAACTGATTACTCCGGGAAGTGGTTATGGTGCATTTCGCAAAGAGTACGCAAGAACGGGTCATTTGAAATTTGTAAAGAAAACGGAAGTATGGAAAAGTGGGAACATTTTTTGAGACAGGAGAGCTTCATTGTCCGGACCCAGAGACAGAACCGGATGCATTCTGGAATGGAGAAGAATTTCTGGCTTATCTGAAAAAGACGACGCTGAAACCACTAGCACCGAATTATGAAAACTGGTATGCATATTATCATCTTGGAATTCTTGAATTCCGAAAAGGAAATGATAAAATTGCAAAAGAAATGTATGAGACATCGTTGAAACTTCAGGAGAACGCATGGGCACTGCATGGACTGGCATGTTTAAGTATTCATGAAGGAAATAAAAATCTTGCGGCATTGTATGCACAAAGAGGAATGGAACTTAAGAGACACTGTCTGTCATATCAGAAAGAAGGACTTAAAATTCTGAGTCAATGCGAAGCATATAGGGCAATTTTACAGCAGTATGCTGCTATGGATGAAGATATGAAATCCATTGGGCGGGTGCAATATTATTATGCACTGGGGCTTGTGAAGACAGGAAGGCTTGAAGAAGCGGATAAATTGCTGAACAGTGAAGAAGGAATTGTGGTTGATGATGTAAGAGAAGGAGAAGACAGTATCCAGGATCTCTGGGAGATCCTGAATCATGAATTGTATCAGGACAAAGCTTCATTGCCGTATCGTTATACTTTTCATGCAAATTAAAGCGGACGCTAATATTTGGGTAGAGGGGATTGCCAGAAGATGAAAAACAGTACATAATAAAATGGCAATTAAACCACATAAATAATGCAAATTAAGAAAATAATAGGATAAAGATTTCTGGAAATAGTTATACTACAATGAATCTAGAAACGAAAGATCCTAAAGACATGGAGGTAATTATAATGAATAAACCAGTATTAGTGATCATGGCAGCAGGAATGGGAAGTAGATACGGAGGTCTGAAGCAGTTAGATCCTGTAGACAATGACGGACATATTATCATGGATTTTTCCATGTATGATGCAAAGAGAGCCGGCTTTGAGAAGGTCGTATTCATAATCAAACACGAGATCGAAGAAGAGTTCAAAGAGCATGTGGGAAAACGTATGGAAAAATACATGGACGTAGCATATGCTTATCAGAATATCGACAACATTCCGGAAGGCTATGAAGTACCGGAAGGACGTGTAAAACCTTGGGGAACAGCACATGCTGTATATAGCTGTATGGATGAGATTGACGGACCGTTCGCAGTGATCAATGCAGATGACTATTATGGAGTAGAAGCATTCAAGCTCATCTATGATTATCTGTCTACACATGCAGATGATGATAAGTACAGATATACAATGGTCGGATATCATCTTGCCAATACGGTAACGGACAACGGATATGTATCCAGAGGTGTATGCGAGACGAATGAGAATGGAGAATTGATATCCGTAACAGAACGTACCAGAATCGAAAAGTACAACGGCGGCGTTGCATACACAGAAGACGACGGTAACACATGGGTACAGGTACCGGATGATACAACGGTATCTATGAATATGTGGGGATTTACAAAGAGCATCTTAGAAGAGATCAAAGCTGGATTCCCGGCATTTCTTGACAAAGGACTGCAGGAGAATCCTATGAAATGCGAGTATTTCCTGCCAACTGTAGTAAGTAATCTTCTCGCAGAAGACAAAGCAACAGTATCGGTACTGAAATCCGCAGATAAATGGTATGGAGTAACTTATAAAGAAGATAAACCGGTTGTGGTTGCAGCCATTCAGAGAATGAAAGACGAAGGACTGTACGCAGCATCTTTGGGAGGAAAAATAAATGAATCCTGTAACACGGGAACAAAGAGATGAAGTGATTGCACATTTCAAATATGAAGGAACATTAGTAAAGGACTGTCCATACGGAAGCGGACATATCAATGATACATTTCTTCTGATATTCGAGATTGCGAGATGGAAGAATCAAAGTCATTCTTCAGAGAATGAATTCGACGGCATTTCCAAAACCGGTAGAAGTCATGGAGAATATCACAGGAGTAACGTCATTTCTGAAAAAGAAGATTATAGAAAATGGCGGAGATCCGGAACGTGAGACATTGAATGTGATCCCGGCGGTTGATGGGAAACCATATTACATAGATTCTACGGGAGATTACTGGAGATCTTATAAATTTATTACCGATGCAAGTACCTATGATCTGGTAGAGAAGCCGGAGCAGTTTTATGAAAGTGCGGTGGCATTCGGGAATTTCCAGAGTCTGCTGTCTGACTATCCGGCGGAGACACTGCATGAGACGATAGAAAAGTTCCATGATACGAGAAACCGGTTTGCGCTGTTTAAGAAAGCAGTGGAAGAAGATGTTATGGGAAGAGCAGCTTCTGTAGAGAAAGAGATCCGGTTCGTTCTCGAAAGAGAAGAGATTGCTAATTGTTTTGCAGAAATGCTGGACAGGCATGAGCTTCCACTTCGTGTTACACACAATGATACAAAATTGAATAATGTTATGCTGGACGATAAGACCGGGAAAGGAATCTGTGTGATCGATCTGGACACAGTTATGCCGGGGCTTGCGATGAATGATTTCGGGGATTCCATCCGTTTCGGTGCAAGTACGGCACTGGAGGATGAGACAGACCTTACGAAAGTATCCTGCAGTATGGAATTATTTGAATTGTATACAAAAGGATTTTTAAAAGGATGTGACGGAAAGCTGACATCTAAGGAGATCGAGCTGATGCCGATGGGCGCAAAGACGATGACATTTGAATGTGGCATGCGTTTCCTTACGGATTATCTGCAGGGAGATAAATATTTCAGGATACACAGAGAAGGTCATAATCTTGACAGATGCCGTACCCAGTTCAAGCTTGTTGAAGATATGGAACAAAAGTGGTATACTATGAACGAAATCGTGAAAAAGTATAGTAACAACTAGGAGGTACTATTGTGGCCAAGAAAATATTAATTACCGGAGGAGCCGGTTATATCGGAAGTCATACGGCACTGGAACTTCTGAATGAAGGATATGAAGTGGTTGTATATGACAATCTTTGTAATTCATCTAAAGAATCTTTAAAAAGGGTAGAAGAGCTTACCGGAAAGACGATTACATTTTATGAAGGGGATGTAATGGATGAAGCTGCATTGAAGGAAATGCTGGAAAAAGAAGGCGTAGATGCGGTTATCCATTGTGCAGCACTGAAAGCAGTCGGAGAATCCGTACAGAAGCCATTAGAGTACTACCGTAATAATATAACAGGAACTCTGACACTGATGGATGTTATGAAACAGACCGGTGTTAAGAATATTGTATTCAGTTCTTCTGCAACTGTATACGGAAGTCCGGAAGAGATGCCGATCACAGAGGAGTGTCCGAAGGGACAGTGCACGAATCCTTATGGATGGACAAAGTCTATGATGGAACAGATCATGACAGATGTACAGAAGGCAAATCCGGATATGAATGTCATCCTGCTTCGTTATTTCAACCCGGTCGGAGCGCATGAAAGCGGACGTATCGGAGAAGATCCAAAGGGAATTCCGAATAATCTGATGCCATATATTTCGCAGGTGGCAGTAGGAAAGCTTGAAAAACTCGGCGTATTCGGAGATGACTATGACACACCGGACGGAACCGGAGTCCGTGACTACATTCATGTAGTAGATCTTGCAAAAGGACACGTAAAAGCAATTAACTATATCTTCAGCAATCCGGGACTTGATGTGATCAATCTTGGAACGGGTGTTGGATATTCCGTGCTTGATATGGTAAAAGCATTCGGCAAAGCATGTGGAAAAGAGATTCCATATGAGATCAAACCAAGAAGAGCCGGAGATATCGCGATGTGTTATGCAGATCCTGCCAAGGCAGCAAGAGTGCTTGGCTGGAAGGCTGAAAAAGGGCTGGATGAGATGTGTGCCGATACATGGAGATGGCAGTCACAGAATCCAAACGGATATGAATCATAAATCATAAAAATGAACACCGGATGATGGGAAATACTTAACAGAACGTTAAGGATTTCCCGTCTTTCTTTTTCAGGGGATAAATGGTATAATATCCACATATGTAAAGAGCAGTGGATGATCAGATCACTGACAGGCACTGCAAAAGGAGTGAGAAATACTCACACACAGAGGCGAGAATCATGGAAAAGAAGAATGAAAAAGGAAAAGTGCAGCTCAAAGGACAACTCAAACTTTACATCCAGTGGCCGGCTATTATGTCCCTGCTTCTCATAGCAATGGATTTGTGGGTTTATAAGCTGGATCACAGAGCGGGAATCCTGATGGCCGTATTTGTAGTCGTATATATCATTATGGTGGGTGGACTGTATTTTTACAGTAAGAACATCATTATGAAAGACTGGTAGAGTTTGCTGCACAGTATGGCATTGTTCAGAATACATTGCTGAGAGAACTGTCGATTCCTTATGCGATCCTGTTGGATGATGGAAAAGCGATCTGGATGAACGATGAATTTGAAGCAATCCTGGGAGGTAAACCCAAGGGAGAAGCTTATATCAGCAAATACATTCCTGAATTGAACCGGAGTATATTTCCAAAAGAGGACCAACAGACGGTCACAATGGAAGTGTATTATGATGACAAAGAGTATCAGGCAGAGATCCGGAGAGTATCAGTAGAAGGATTTAGTGATACAGAACAGCTTATGGAGCTGCCAAAGGAAAAAGAATATTTTATAGCTGTATATCTTCAGGATGTTACGGAACTTAACCGTATTATCCGAGAGAACGAAGAGCAGAGGATGGTTGCCGGGCTGGTTTACATTGATAACTATGATGAAGTGATCGACAGTGTGGAAGAAGTCAGACAGTCACTTCTGATGGCACTGGTAGACCGTAAGATCAACCAGTATATTGCGAAGGTTGACGGAATCGTTAAGAAACTGGAGAATGATAAATATTTTTATCATCATCCGGAAATCTTACTTCAAACAGCTGGAAGAAGATAAGTTCTCCCTGCTGGACGATGTAAAATCCGTAAATATCGGAAATGGAATCCCGGCGACATTAAGTATCGGACTTGGACTGAGTTCTGATTCTTATGCGCAGAGTTACAACTATGCACGTGTTGCGATTGATCTTGCGCTTGCAAGAGGCGGCGATCAGGCAGTTATCAAGGACTGTAACGGTGTGACTTATTATGGTGGCAAACGTGAACAGACAGCAAAGAATACCCGTGTAAAGGCGCGTGTAAAAGCAGAGGCACTGCGTGAATTTATCACGGTCAAAGATAAGATCTTTGTTATGGGACATAAGCTGACAGATGTGGATGCGTTCGGTGCGGCAATGGGAATCTACCGTGCGGCACTGGCTTTGGAAAAACGTGCTTATATTGTAATTAATGAAGTATCTGCATCGCTCAGACCATTATATGAATTATTCGAACAGGATTCGAATTACCCGGACGATCTGTTCCTGACATCGTCACAGGCGATGAATATGGCGGATGAGAATTCGATGGTTGTAGTAGTAGATACGAACCGTCCGATGATGACAGAATGTGAAGAACTTCTGAAGACGACCAAGACGATCGTGGTTCTGGATCATCACAGACAGAGCAGTGATAATATCGACAATGCGCTGCTGTCTTATATTGAACCGTATGCATCATCGGCATGTGAGATGGTATCAGAAGTATTGCAGTATATCGTAGACGGAATCAAGATTCCAAAGATTGAGGCGAGCAGCCTGTATGCCGGTATCATGATCGATACCAACAACTTTGTGAATAGTACCGGAGTCCGTACTTTTGAAGCAGCGGCATTCTTAAGAAGATGCGGTGCAGATATCACATTGGTAAGAAAATTATTCCGTGATGACATGGAATCTTACAGAGCGAAGCAGAGATCATCAGCAGCGCGGAGGTTTATCATAATAAATTTGCCATCGCAAGAGGTGTGGATCTTCACATCGAAAGCCCGACGATCATCGGGGCACAGGCAGCAAATGAACTGCTGGATATCAGTGAGATCAAGGCATCATTTGTATTAACCGAATATAATGGAAGAATATACGTCAGCGCACGTTCGATCGATGAGGTCAATGTACAGATCATCATGGAACGTCTGGGCGGAGGCGGTCACATGAACGCTTCGGGAGCGCAGTTCAATCATACGGATATGGATGAAGCGGTAGCCTGCTTAAAACAGGTGATTGACGAGATGATAGAAGGAGGAGACTTGTAATGAAAGTAATTTTGACAGAAGACGTAAAGTCACTTGGTAAAAAAGGAGAGATCGTAAACGTCAGCGACGGATACGCAAGAAACTTTATCTTAAAGAAAAATAAAGGTGTAGAAGCCAACGGAAAGAACTTAAATGACCTGAAGTTAAAGAAAGCCAACGACGATAAGATTGCACAGCAGCAGTATGAAGATGCGCAGGAACTTGGCAAGAAGATCGAAGCAGGTAAGATCGAAGTTGCGATCAAGATGGGAGAAGGCGGCAAAGCATTCGGTTCCGTATCTTCAAAAGAGATCGCAGAAGAGGTTAAAAAGCAGATGGATCTTACGATCGACAAGAAGAAAGTACAGTTAAAAGAAGCAATCAGAACACTGGGAACATAATGTGCCGGTTAAGCTGCATCCAAAGGTAACAGCAGAGCTGAAAGTTGTTGTAAAAGAAGAAGCATAGGAGGAATTCAGGCGTGGAAGAAGCACTCATCAAACGAGTCATGCCACACAGCATCGAAGCAGAACAGTCTGTGGTCGGCGCCATGCTTATGGATAAAGATGCCATCACCACTGCAGGAGAAATCATCAGTGGTGATGATTTTTATCAGGCGTCATACGGAGTGATCTTTGATTCGATGATCGAACTGTTCAATGAAGGAAAACCGGTCGATCTGATCACCTTGCAGGAAAGACTGAAGGAAAAGGACGTACCGGCGGAGATTGCCAGTCTGGAATTTGTCAGAGACCTGGTGACAGCAGTGCCGACTTCTGCGAACGTGAAATATTACGCACAGATCGTGGCAGATAAGTCGTTAATGCGTAAGATGATTAAACTGAACGAATCAATTGAAAATATGTGCTATGCGGGAAAAGAGCCGGTAGAGTCGATTATGGAACAGACAGAGAAATCCATGTTTCAGTTATTACAGAGACGTACGACCGGTGATTACGTACCGATCAAACAGGTTGTTTTAAATGCATTAGATAAGATTGAGAAGGCGTCTAAGAGTAAAGGAACCGTTACGGGAATACCGACGGGATTCATTGATCTGGATTATAAACTTTCCGGATTTCAGCCGTCAGATTTTATTCTGATCGCAGCCCGTCCATCTATGGGAAAAACGGCGTTTGTATTAAACATTGCGCAGTATATGGCATTTAAGAAGAATAAAGCAGTAGCAATCTTCAGTCTGGAGATGTCAAAAGAACAGCTGGTGAACCGACTGTTTTCTCTGGAGTCCCAGGTAGATGCCCAGTCCCTAAGAACCGGTAATATGAAAGATTCCGACTGGGAGAAACTGATAGAAGGAGCTGGGATTATCGGTCAGTCGAAGCTGATCATTGATGATACTCCGGGTATCTCTATCTCAGAACTCAGATCGAAATGCAGAAAGTACAAACTGGAACACGGACTTGATATTATCATCATTGACTACCTGCAGTTGATGACCGGAAGTGTGGGAAGAAGTTCGGAGTCCAGACAGCAGGAAGTCTCAGACATTTCCCGACAGTTAAAGGGACTTGCCAGAGAGCTGAATGTGCCGGTAGTATCCCTGTCACAGTTAAGCCGTGCGGTAGAAAGCCGTCCGGATAAAAGACCGATGCTTTCCGACCTTCGTGAGTCCGGAGCCATCGAGCAGGATGCGGACGTGGTAATGTTCATTTACCGAGACGAATACTACAATAAAGATTCAGAGTTCAAAAAACAGGCAGAAATAATTATCGCAAAACAAAGAAACGGCCCGGTAGGGACCGTTAATCTGGCTTGGCTTGGCGAATATACAAAGTTTGCCAACTTAAGCAGACAGGAAGATTCTTTTTAATTTCTTAACTGGACCGGTTTCGGCCGATGCTTTCCGGAAGGATTGTTGCTGGCGGATCAACTGATCCAGTTTTTTGAATTCTAATTCTTCATGCGTTCTTTTGCATCCAGAAGAAAGGACATCTCCTGACTGAACATTGCCATGAGAACTTCGTTGTTATTCTGCAGCATGCGTTTTAACTGTAACTGTTCTCTGGTCCGTCTGATATCGGGAATCAGTGCTTTTAAATCAGAGAGAGAAACTCCCTGATCATAAAGATCCCGGATACAGGCATACAGTCTGGCATCATCTCTGGTCTCACGTTTTATCTGTTCTAAAGTATTCATATGATTTCCCATGTTAGATACCCCCTTATCTTATAATACTTGTCCCTTATGGGTAAATGTATCATAGCACAGGAAAGATCACCGAATTCGTCAGAATCCGTCGAGAGAAATAAATTTATTAAAAAAGAAATAATATGCAAAATATCAAAACAAAAAAATGCACGATACAAAATGTACCGTGCATTCTTATCTTACTTATTCTGCGTTATTAACCTTCAGAAATTGCTCCTACTGGACACTGAGCAGCACAAGCGCCACAATCTACACAAGCGTCAGCATCGATCTCATAATGATCTGCTCCCTGAGCGATAGCTCCTACTGGACATTCAGCTTCGCAAGATCCGCAGCTTACACATTCATCACCAATTACGTGTGCCATAGTATGTACCCTCCTTTGAGATTAAATATTCTAGACATAATCCAATTCGTTGTCTCTGTTCTATAATAATACAAAAAATAAAAA
>ENA-OQBJ01000259-OQBJ01000259.1-human-gut-metagenome-genome-assembly--contig:-NODE-259-length-28676-cov-13.303899_pt1 | contig 28676 bp, 35 predicted proteins | sample MGYA00242743_ERZ504545 | MGnify/ENA primary metagenome ERZ504545 (study PRJEB26092, sample SAMD00036252) | human gut metagenome | host: Homo sapiens | study: EMG produced TPA metagenomics assembly of...
TCTAGTATCAAATTTTCAATTAGAAAATTTTACTGCTAAATGCGCATTTTTGTATTTTTGCCCTGTTTTTCACTAATATTAGGCAAAATGGAGATAAAAACTAGTGCTATCGTATTGCAAACCATCAAGTATGGGGATTCTCAACTTATCGTGGATTTCTTCACCGAAAAGTTGGGAAGACTCTCCTTTATGGTACGTGTGCCTAAGTCATCTAAGGGGAAGATGAAACGGCAGCTTTTCCAACCGCTCATGGTCTTGAATTTAGAATTTGATTATCGTCCCAAGTCAAATCTGCAGCGCCTTAGGGATGTTTCGATTCAGATTCCATTCTCTGATATCCCTTTTTCTCCATACAAACTTGGCATTTCCATGTTCTTGTCAGAACTGCTTTCATATGCTACCCGTCATGAGCAAGCTAATGGTGCGCTCTATCTTTTCATACAGGACAGTATCGAATGGTTAGACCATGCTAAAGGTGCTATTGCCAATTTCCATATAGTCTTTATGATTCAGCTCTCTTTTCATTTGGGTTTTATGCCCAATATAGAGAGCGGTATGTCTGGCGATTATTTTGATTTGGTAGATGGATGTTTTGCAGCTCATGTTCCTTCGCATGTACATTATTTAAATAAGGAAGATTCTATGCGGCTTGTGTCTTTGTTCCGTTTAGACTATAAAACAATGCACCTCTACACAATGTCCCGTATCGAACGGAACAGGTGTGTAGAGGTGATATTGGAGTATTATAAACTTCATTTGCCGGATTTTCCTGAAATGAAGAGCTTTTCAGTCCTTCAGGAACTTTTTGCTTAGTCATTTCTGGTTTCCTCGCTTACTTGGCGTAAACCTGAAATAGACCTAGTCTGTATTCTCTGTTTAGGCAAAACTGATGACGCCCTGTACAGAAGAAGCATCATCGTTATTGTCTTCTTTCGGTTCTGTATTACCGGAAGCTATATTACGGATTTCTTCCAGAGTCTGTCGGGTACGCTTATAGGTAGGCGTGTTTTCTACCTGAAGGATGACATCCTCGTTATCCAAATCTTCCTGGCGGAACAGGAATATGTGTGGATGACGCTTATACTGTGTCGTATTGCCGTCGCTGCCATAATAGCGCTTGCGGCGGTCTTCTCTTTCAGCACGTTTCTCCTCTTCTTCAGCGAGACGGCGAGATTCTTCCTCAGTATGTTTCTTGAGGTGGCGGTTCATTCCCTCTACATCTTCGAGTCCGAAACCTGTTGCGAGAACGGTTACCTTTACGCGGCTTCCCAATTCAGGGTCAATGGCAAGACCCCATTTCAGTTCGAAGTCGTCACCGAATTTCTCCATAAAGTCGTTGACATCATTCATCTCGTCCATGGTCAGGCCAGGATTATCTTTCTTCTCGCTTGCAAATGCGATGCTGAGCAGAATCTTCTTAGAGTTGAATACGTCATTATCGTTAAGGAGTGGTGAGTTCAAGGCATCTTCTATCGCTTTCTTTACTCTTCCTTCTCCCTCACCGTAACCTGTACTCATGATAGCCACACCGCCATCTTTCAGTACGGTCTTCACATCATTGAAGTCAAGGTTGATGAGACCATGTACGGTAATGATTTCAGCGATGCTTTTGGCAGCTACACTCAAGGTGTCGTCAGCTTTGCCGAAGGCATCGAGAACGGCAAGGTCTGGATAAATCTGGCGGAGACGTTCATTGTTGATTACCAGTAAGGCATCTACATGCTTCGACATTTCCTCTACACCATCCAATGCCTGGTCAATCTTCTTAGGACCTTCAAAACGGAATGGGATGGTTACGATACCAACGGTAAGAATACCTAACTCCTTACTTACTCTGGCGATGACAGGTGCTGCACCTGTACCGGTACCGCCACCCATACCCGCTGTGATGAATGCCATTTTTGTTCCATCGTTGAGCATGTTCTTGATATCTTCAAGAGTCTCTTCGGCAGCCTGGCGTGCTTGGCAGGTTTGTTTCCTGCACCCAGACCTTCCTTACCTAGCTGCAGGTGTACAGGCACAGGTGAGTCGTTAAGTGCCTGGTTGTCTGTGTTGCAGAGTACGAATGTTACATCGTGTATACCTTCGCGATACATGTGGTTGACGGCATTTCCACCGCCACCACCAACACCAATCACCTTGATGATGCTATTTTCTTTTTCAGGTTCCCCAAAGTCAAGAATATGAGGAGCGTTTCCATTATCTAGCATAGTCGTATAATCTTTATAGGTTTATCTATCTGATTTTTTATTTAACCTGTTGTGAAATCTGTTTTCTGATAGCTTGGTCTTTGGCATCTTATTCTTCTTCAGAAATGGTATCTTTCACAAACTTCTTGAAACCTCTCATCATTTTATGGATGAGACTGTTTTCTTTGCGTCTCTTTTCTTCTTCTTCGGCTTTTTTTTCTGCCAGAAGTCTTGCCTCAGCTTCTTCCAGTTCTTTTTGCTTGCGGGCAGCCTCGTCAGCAGCCGCTTTTTCTGCCGCAGTAAGAACAACGCCCTTGCCGGCAGTCTCGTTAGGTTTCTAGGAGCCTTGTGCTGCTCGGCTGCTACTGGCTTTTCTGCAGAATTGCTGAAGAGATCAGTGCCGATTTCGTCACCTGCACAGTTCATGTCTCCCTTTGCCAGGAGTCCCAATACGGTGTTCATTGTACCATCGTGATTGGTAATCTTAGGATCCTTGGAGTTGACTGTTTGAGAAACAAACTTGGCAATGCGTACTTTGTCGATGTGGGTATGTGTCTTGAAAACCTTATCGATTTCAGGCATGTTGCTGCCGCCACCTGTAAGGATGATACCCCCCAACAGCTTATCTGAGAATTCCACAGGAATCTGGAACCATGCGTTTTCTACGATTTCCTCTACGCGTGCTTCTACGATTTCGATGAACTTCTTGCTTTCAACCACTCTATCCTTGTCGATAGGGTAGTTCAGGGTCGGGTCGATATTGTTGATATCGGTATAAGCCTTGGCATACTTGAGTTTCATCTTTTCAGCATCAGGCTCTTCAATCTGAAGACAAGTTAAGTCTTTGGTCACGTTGCCGCCGCCCAATGGGATGACAGAGAGATGACGAAGTATACCTTTATAATATACAGAAACGGTTGTCGTATCGGCACCCAAGTCAACAAGCATACAGCCTGCACGCTTTTCTGAGTCAGTCAAAACGCTGTCAGCCATAGCTAAAGGAGCCAGGTACATTTCTGCAATAGGAATGTTGGCATTTTCAAAACAGGTATTGATATTGTTATAGAAGTTCTTGCGCCAAAGTATATTCAGGAAGATACCTTCCAGATGGTTACACTGTATTCCTACAGGGTCTATCTGGTATTGGTTGTCTATCTTGTATTCCTGAGTTGCAGCATCCAGGATTTCCTGGTCCGGATAGGTCATGTTGCGGTTGATATCCATCAGTTCATTGATCATCTCTTGTGAGATGATGGTGTTACCTGGGAGATCCTTGACAATGACGTTCTTGATACTGCGTATAGAGCGACCGCCCACGCCTACATAGACCTGGGTAATATCCTGTTTCAGTATATTCTTCAACTTCTTGATGATGTTGGTCAAGCATTGGCAGGTTTTGTCAATGTTATAGATCACACCCTTTCTGATGCAAGAAGATGAATCTTCCTCTACGGTGCAAGTACGGTGATGCTGCCGTCCAAATTCTTCTGACCTGCTATACCTGTCATCTTAGATGAGCCAAGTTCGATAGCTACAATAAATTCCTTTGGCATAGTTCTTATATGTTATCTTAATCTGTTTCTATTTTCTAATTAGCTATTTTGATGCTTTTTACATATGATCTGGTTGTCGAATTCGATATTGATATACGAATACTTGTTCCAGCCAGCTTGTGAGAGTCCATACTTATAGAATTTCTCTAATCGATTCATCTTCTTGTTGACGAAATCGTTGATGGCTTGCTCTCGTTTGTCGATGAGGTTGGTCTCTGGCAGGTTACCTATATATATAATGTGGTTGCCTACTCGCGGTACCAGTTCTATTCCTCTATCAGGCAGGACATGGATCTGTTCTATCTGGTTTCGCCAGAGTTCATTCGTCATCAGCGCTTTGCTTAGTAATGAGATGTATTTTTTAGCATACCACTTGTTGATGTAGCCCGTTGCGATGATAATGTCGCATGTATAGTTCGTGTTGGGCATGATCTGATTGTGGTCATCAATATAATAGTCCTCGTTGCTGATGCTTTTGATTCTGACGATTGGCATGCGTTGGGTGAGGTAGATGTCAACAAGACCATCCTGAGTCTTTGAACATTCTGCCGTCTTGACGAAAGGACTGGTCTTCAAGGTTTCTTCTATCATGCGGCGTTCACCTCTTTGAGCGGTTCCCCCAGCGGATAGAGTTTCCTGGCTTCCAGTCGTTTCTTGATTTCCTTCGCATTCAGAAAGCCATTCGTCATCTCATCTTGAATGTTGATGTTCACCTTGGTGCATACCAACTTCGTTTCATCAGGTTTGTTAAACCTGGTGAAAGCGAATACCAGATAAGTACCGAGTACTAAATCCAGTGCGATGATGATGGTTTTCTTCCAATTGATATGCATTTATTTCTCTTCAAGTATTTTGGTAATTTGTGGAACATAGTTGTCCAAATCGCCAGCTCCTAAGATAACTAGAACATCGAAGTCTCGATTCTTTACCAGGTCAAGAACGTCTTCTTTATGAATCATGCTCTTTTCTACACCTGGTTTCAGATTGTCATAGATAAGCTTGGAGGTTACTCCTGGAATAGGCTGCTCGCGAGCTGGATAGATGTCGCAGAGGATAACCTCGTCCAAGAGACTCAAACTGTTGGCGAAATCTTTATAGAAATCGCGGGTTCTAGTATACAAGTGAGGCTGGAAGATGGCTGTTATCTTACGGTCCTTGTATAACTCTCTGATACTCTTCGCACTCTGATATATCTCCTTTGGATGATGAGCATAATCAGACAGGAATACCAGTTTGTTATTCTTGATCTTAAAGTCGAAACGGCGGTCAACTCCTCCGTAGGTCTTCATGCCGTTACGGAGTTCATCGGCTGTACAACCATTCAATTGTGCCATTGCCATTGCTGCCACACCATTTGTGATGTTGATAGGCACAGGCTGTCCGAGTTCTACGCCCGTTACGTTCTCGATAGGAGAGATGAAATCAAAGGTGATACCTCCATTCTCTATCTTGATGTTCTCAGCGTGGAAGTCGCCCTCGTTCTGGCTGTATTCGTATATCTTGACACCGTCTTGTACGTGTTGCTTCATCTCCAGACCTTTGTGGATGATGAGTGCACCGCCCGGTTGGATCAGTTCTGTATAGTGACGGAAACTTTCCAGATAAGCCTCCTTGGTGCCGTAGATGTCGAGATGGTCTGGGTCTGTAGCCGTGATGACGCTCATCCATGGGCGCAACCAGTGGAAACTGCGGTCAAACTCATCTGCTTCAATGACAACATAGTCGCTCTTGTCGGAGAGGATATAGTTGGTGCCATAGTTCTTTGAGATACCTCCCAGGAAGGCATTACAGTCAATATGGCTTTGGTGCATGATGTGAGCACACATGGTAGATGTTGATGTCTTTCCGTGTGTACCCGCTACGCACAGTCCCTTATGTGTGCGGGTTAATGTACCCAGAACCTGAGCTCGCTTCTCGATGGTGAATCCATTCTCATGGAAGAAAACCAGTTCCTTGTGTTCAGCAGGAATTGCCGGTGTGTAGACTACCAATGTTGTCTTGGCGTCCTTGCAGGCTTCTGGTATGAGGTCAACATTCTCCTCATAGTGGATAAGCATTCCCTCTTTCTCCAACTCATGAGTTAGATTGGATGGAGTCTTGTCATATCCGGCTACAACCAACTTCTTGCTGAGGAAGTATCTGGCGATGGCGCTCATTCCGATGCCGCCCGCTCCTACAAAATAAACTGCTTTAATATCTTTTATTTCCATTACTTTGTTGCTAATTTGATTACTTCGTCGGCGATGACGTCGGCAGAGTTCTTTAATCCTAATTTCTTGATATTCTCACAGAGCGAAGCAAGCTTAGCCTCGTCTTTTACCGTGTCAACTGCTTTCTTGAGCAATACCTCTGGTGCATCGGCATCCTTTACGTAGATGGCAGCATCTTTGTTGACTAATGCCATGGCGTTCTTGGTCTGGTGGTCTTCTGCCACATTAGGCTTGGAACCAGGATAACCGGTTTGCCGATGAGGCAGAACTCGCTGATACTGCTGGCACCTGCGCGGCTGATAACCAGGTCGGCTGCCTTGTAAGCAGCACCCATGTCGCTGATGAAATCAGTAACCTTGAGCATTGGCAGCTCCTGACCTTTCAGTTGCTCCATGATGGCAGCATTATAGTATTTACCTGTTTGCCAGATAAACTGTACGCCGCTTTCTTTCACCAGGTCGAGGTGCTGGAGCACACTCTCGTTGATGGTTTTTGCGCCAAGGCTGCCACCTACGAGCAAGATGGTCTTCTTTTCAGGGTCGAGACCGAACAGCTTACGTGCTTCTTCCTGGGTGATGGTAGTATCCAATACATTCTGGCGAACAGGATTACCGGTCATGATAATCTTGTCTGCAGGAAAGAAACGCTCCATTCCTTCGTAAGCCACACAGATTTTTTCAGCCTTCTTGGCCAAGAGTTTATTGGTTACACCAGCGTATGAATTCTGCTCCTGGATGAGGCAAGGTATTCCTTTGCTGGCACAAACATTGAGAGTCGGACCGCTAGCATAGCCACCTACGCCCACAGCCGCCATAGGCTTGAAGTTTTTGATGATACTCTTTGCCATGTGCTGGCTCTTCCATATCTTGAAGAGTACGGCGATGTTCTTGAGTAGATGCTTTCTGTCGAAGCCGCAGATAGGCAAGCCCTTGATCTCATAACCCGCAGCAGGTACCCGCTGCATTTCCATTCTGCCGAGTGCACCTACAAACAAAATCTTAGCATCAGGGCGCTTCGCCTTGATGGCGTTTGCAATGGATACGGCAGGGAAGATGTGACCACCTGTGCCGCCTCCGCTTATGATAATTCTTAATTCATTATTCATATCCGTTCATGTTTATAACGCAAAGGTATAAAAAAATATCGATTTAACGGCATTTTCTGCCATTTTTTCACCTTAATTTATAAAACTCTTGTCAGGCAGCCACCATTTTGCTGTCGTCGAGCTCATTTTGAAGTATCTCTTTCTTCTTGGCTGTTCTACTGATACTCAGGATGATGCCCAGGTACAGACAGTTGATGATGGTAGATGTACCACCTCTACTGATGAGTGGTAGTGGCTGTCCTGTAACAGGAGCCAAACCTACTGCTACTGCCATGTTGAAGAGTGCCTGGGTAACCAGCATGATGGCGAGTCCCATGCAGAGAAAGGCTGGGAAATTGTTCTCACACCTGTTGGCTATTCTGCCAGCTCTGAACAGGAGGATGATGTAGAGGAATGCAACCAGTGCGGCTCCCCATATACCCATCTCTTCGATGATGATGGCATAGATGAAGTCTGAGAACGCCTGTGAGAGGAAGTCTCTTTCTACTGAGTTTCCAGGCCCTTTGCCTACGATGTTGGAAGAGGCGATGGCGATGTTGGCATGTGCCACTTGGCATCTTTGTCGAGATCGACATCCTGTGGGGCTACAGGCTTTGAGTTCATAAACTTGTCAATACGGGCTTTCCAGGTGTCGGCTCTATGGAACATCTTTTCTGTCATGTTAGGCTTGTTCTGTTCCTGCTCAACCTTCTCGGTCAGCATATTTTCCGGTTTATTGCCCTCTTCGCCCTTGTCCTGTCCTACTATCATGATACCTGCAAAGGCTGTGACGATGACAATCATGCCCAGTCCCACCAGCTTGCCAATCTGGTTCATCGGCACTCGTCCGATGAGCATCATGGCTAAGATTGTGATATTGAGGAGCATGGCTGTGGATAAGTTTTCCAGTCCGATGAGAATTACAAATGGAGCAGTTGCTACAAGTATGAACTTGAATGCCTTCCTGTTGGCTCCCTGAGTTGTTTGCATGGCACTAAGAATCTGAGCTACAGCCAGTACTACCGCTCCCTTTGCTATTTCTGAAGGCTGGAACTGTATGCCCATCAGAGAGAACCATCGGGAGGCTCCGTTGGTAGATTGACCGGTAGCCAAGACCAGAACGAGCAACAGTAATGAGATGCCCATCACGACGGGGGTAACAATCTTGAAGTACTTGCATTTCACCTTGAGCATGCAAATCATGGTGAACAGACCGCCTCCCAAGAGCAAGATGTGGCGGATGACAGGTGCCATGTAGTTTCCTGTCTTGTACGACAAGGAGCTGGAGGCAGAATATACCTCCACGATGCTTATCATACAGAGAAAGAAGAAGACCATCCAGATCACCTTGTCTCCCTTGAAAATATTACCAATGCTCTTGTTATTCATTTCTTTATAGTTCTATCTGTTCTATTTTTTGAAAACTGTTATTCTCCGATAGCTCTTGCCAGCGTCTTAAACTGCTCGCCTCTATCTTCCATGTTCTTGAAGAGATCGAAACTTGCGCAGCATGGGCTGAGGAGTACGGTATCGCCCGGCTTTGCCAATTCCTGGCAGGCTGCCACGCAATCCTTCATGCTGTGAGTGTCGCGTACAGGGATGCCGAGTGCGTCAAAGTTGTCGTGCAACTTCTGGTTGTCGGCTCCGAGATATACGATACCAGCACATTTCTCCTTTACCAGGTCCTTGATCTGGTTATAGTCATTTCCCTTATCCTTACCGCCGATGATAAGATGGTAGGGGTGGTCATACTCTCCAGCGCATACCAGCAGGCATCTACGTTGGTAGCCTTTGAATCGTTCACATAGTAAACGCCCTGGAACTTGCCCACTTTCTCCAGACGGTGCTCTACACCAGGGAAGTCGCTCAAGCCTTTGTGCAGGGTCTCGTGGTCGATGCCTACGATGTTGCATGCCAGACCTGCAGCCAGACTGTTATAGATGTTGTGCTTGCCGCGTAGACTCATGTCTTCCTGTGGCATTTCGAAGTCTGAAGGGAAGTTGAGTTTGTATTTGCCGTCTTCGATAAAGCCAACGCAACCTTCCTCCTTGAACTCAGAGAATGGGCAGAGATGTGACTTGAGGTTGTACTTAGCCAGCTCCTTTGTAACGATAGGATCATCGTTCCAGAAGATGAAGCAGTCTTCTTCTGTCTGGTTCTGGGTGATGCGCATCTTGGCATCGGTATAGTTCTGCATCTTAAACTCATAGCGGTCCAGATGGTCTGGAGTGATGTTGAGCAGGATGGCCACATTGGCACGGAACTCATACATATTGTCGAGCTGGAAACTGCTCAGCTCGATGACGTAGTACTTATGAGGAGTTTCAGCCACCTGAAGGGCCAGACTCTTTCCGATGTTGCCTGCCAGACCTACATCATAGCCAGCCGACTTGATGATGTGGTAAATCAGCGAGGTAGTGGTTGTCTTACCGTTACTTCCCGTGATACAGATCATCTTGGCATCAGTATATCTGCCCGCAAATTCTATTTCGCTGATGATAGGTGTACCCTTAGCCATCAGTTTCTGTATCATAGGTGCTTCCTTAGGAATACCCGGACTCTTGATGACTTCATCTGCATCTAAAATATTTTCTTCTGTATGGTGACCTTCTTCCCATTCGATGTTGTGGTCATCCATCAACTTCTTGTAGTTATCCTTGATCTTTGACATGTCTGAAACAAAGACCTCGAATCCCTCTTTCTTTGCCAGCACGGCTGCACCTGCGCCACTTTCGCCAGCTCCTAAAATTACAATTTTGCTCATTGTCTTATTCTCTATACTTGTCGGGCTGATAAGAGCCTGTATTTTATCTGATCTTCAATGTGATGATGGTCAATGCTGCCAGAATGATGGTTACAATCCAGAAACGGATGGTAATCTTTGATTCATGGAAGCAGTTGCGAGGCTTCTTCCACAGATACTTGCAGTCAGGATCCAGCTGACTGTCCTGTGTGCGGAAGTTGTCGTGGATAGGTGTGCGCTTGAAGATACGCTGCTTCACACCTCTCCGCTTTCCTATCTTGTAATAGTAAACCTGCATCATCACGCTGAGGCTTTCTACGAAGAAAATACCGCAGAGGATAGGCAGCATCAGCTCCTTGTGGATGATGATGGCACCTACTGCGATGATACCGCCGATGGTCAGCGAACCCGTATCGCCCATGAATACCTGGGCAGGGTAGGCGTTGTACCAGAGGAAACCGATGAGGCTCCAATGAAGGCACAGAAGAATACTACCAGTTCCTCAGAACCAGGAATATACATGATATTGAGGTAGGCGGCAAACTCGATGTGCGACGACACATATGCAAGTATGCCTAGCGCCACACCTATGATGGCGGAGTTTCCGGCACACATTCCGTCCATACCATCGTTGAGGTTGGCACCGTTTGATACGGCAGTTACAACGAAGATGGTCATGATGACGAAGAGAATCCAGCCTGCTGCTACCTTGTACTTACCGCAGAAACTGGTGATGCTGGAATAGTCGAGGTTGTGTCCCTTGACGAATGGGATGGTGGTCTTCAGCGATTTTCTTGCTTCCGTACGATGCTTTACCACCGTTTCCTGTCCCTGTTGCTCAATGGCGAGGTTCTCGTTCATCTTTACATCAGGTGAAGACCAGAGTACCAGTCCCACGATCAGGCCGATGCCAATCTGTCCTATAATCTTATATTTGCCCTTCAATCCCTCCTTGTCGCGCTTGAATATCTTGATGAAGTCGTCCATTCCACCGAGAAAGCCGAGCCATACGGTGGTGATGATCATCAGAATCAGATAGATGTTGCGCAAACGTCCGAGTAACAGTACCGGTACGAGGATAGCCAGGATGATGATGACACCACCCATAGAAGGAACGCCAATCTTCTTGACACCAAACGGGTCGATGCTGGCATCGCGCTGTGTCTCTGTAATTTGCTTGCTCTTGAGATACTTGATGAATTTCTCGCCGAACCAGGCAGAGATTACCAATGATAAAATCAGCGCAAGCAGGGCACGGAATGAGATGTAGCCCCACATGTGAGAACCTGAGATGCCCCACTGCTCCAGAATCTAAAGAGATAGTATAACATTTTTCTTCTTTTCTTGATTGCTTTTTACTTCTGTGAAATTCCGAAGATGTCGCGAATCACCTCCTTATCGTCAAAGTGGTGCTTTACGCCCTTGATCTCCTGGTAATCTTCGTGTCCCTTACCGGCTACGAGAATCACGTCGCCCTTCTTTGCCAGCATGCAGGCTGTGCGGATGGCTTCCTTGCGGTCTACGATGCTGATTACCTTCTTCATTTGCTGGGCATTGAGTCCGGCAAGCATGTCGTTGATGATGTCCTGTGGCTCTTCGAAACGTGGGTTGTCGCTGGTGATGATTACCTTATCGCTCTGCTTTACAGCCTCCTGTGCCATCAATGGGCGCTTGCCCTTGTCACGGTTGCCACCGGCACCGCAAACGGTGATGACTTCTCCGCCCTTTCCTTCGAGCACTTCGTGGATGGCGTTCAATACGTTCTCCAGTGCATCTGGTGTATGGGCATAGTCAACAATGGCGGTATAACCTTCTGGCGACAGGATTGGTTCCAGTCTTCCGCTTACGCTGTGAAGGGTACTCATCACTACGAGTACATCCTCTGGCTTCTTGCCGAGCATAATTGCTGCACCATATACGGCGAGCAGGTTGCTCACGTTGAACTTACCGATGAACTGTACGCCCACTTCTCTGCCGTCAATCTCCAGATACATGCCGCCGAAGTGACACTCCAGGATCCTGGCTCTGAAGTCTGCCATGCTGCGGTAGAGTAGGTTTTCACGGTAGCCTTGGTGTTCTGTACCATGATCATGCCGTTCTTGTCGTCGGCATTGGTAATGGCAAAGGCTGTCTTAGGCAGTCCGTCGAAGAAAGCCTTCTTGGCGTTACGGTAGTTCTCGAATGTCTTGTGGTAATCGAGGTGGTCGCGGGTCAGGTTGGTGAACAAGCCTCCGGCAAACTGCAGACCTCCGATACGCTTCTGTGCGATGGCGTGAGAAGAGCACTCCATGAAGGCATACTCGCAGCCAGCCTCTACCATCTTGCCCAGGAGCATGTTCAGTTCGATAGGGTCTGGGGTGGTATGGTCGGCAGGGATAGCCTCGTCCTCAATGTAGTTGCAGACGGTAGAGAGCAAGCCACACTTATGGCCGAACTTGCGGAACATATTATATAATAAGGTGGCAATGGTGGTCTTACCATTGGTACCTGTTACGCCTACCAGTTTGAGCTTTCTTGAAGGGTCGCCGTAGAAGAGGGTTGCTACCTTGCCGACAGCATCCTCGGTCGAAGCGACCTGAATGTAAGTTACGCCCTCAACTTTCTCTTCAGGCATGTCTTCGCACAAAACCGACTTTGCGCCCAGTTCCAATGCCTTTGGAATAAACTTGTGACCGTCAACCTGCGTTCCCTTCATGGCAACGAAGAGATGACCTTCCTTAATCTTGCGAGAGTCGATGTTTACTCCCGTAACCTCTACATCAGCATCGCCGATTATCTGAACCGGCTCGATGTTTTTGAGTAATTCTTGTAACTTCATATCCTGTTTCTGTTTTATATTCTATATATTTCTTTATCTGCACCTTATTATATATAGGGTTTCAGATAACTGTTTCTGAGTTTTATTCGAGCACAATGCTGCATACGGCACCTTTCTTGATGACCGTTCCCGGCACCAGACTCTGCTTTACTACCTTTCCTCTACCTATAATCTGGGTCTTGATGCCCCGGCTCTCCATATTGTAGATAGCGTCTCGGGCTCCCATTCCGGTAATGTCGGGTACGATCGTCTTGCCGTATTGCTTCTCCCTGATGAGCTTGATGCTGTGGTTACCCACGCGCTCTGCCTTGCCCCAGATAGGGTTGCCGTCGGCATAGCTGCCACTCCAGTTGGCATTGGTCTTGATGCGAGGTGGCTGAGCACATAGTTGGCAGCAAGGATATTGCCTGCCTTTACGTCAGGAACGAAGACGGATGCTGAGTCGCGGGCGTCCTTTACGTCAACTTTCAGACTCTGCGCCATGATGCCTTCTGAAATCTGATGGAAGACCTTACCGCACATCGTACCGCCCGAAGCAGGCAAACCGGATTTCTGTATGCAGACGATACAGCTGTAGCGTGGCGCATCGGCAGGGAAGTAGCCTGCGAAACTGATGAGATAGCTGGTTCCGCCACTCTTATATCCACCGGCACCTTTTGAAATCTGGGCTGTACCGGTCTTTCCTGCCACTTTGAAGTTAGGCGAACCGGCTTTCTTTCCCAGTCCCACGCTTACCACCTGTTCCAGGATGGTTTGCAGCTCCTTGATGCTCTTCTCCTTGGCTATCTGCTGGCGCATCACTTCAGGAGGAAATTCCATGATGGTTTCTCCGTTCTTCATTACCTTGCTCACGAATCTTGGTCGCATCATCTTGCCGTTGTTGGCGATGGTGTTGTAGAAGGTGAGGGTAGAGATAGGCGGTACCTGGGTCTCATATCCGATACTCATCCATGGCAAACTGGTCTTTGCCCAGTTGTCATATTGTCCGTTCTTGTTTCTGTGCGGCATGCGGATTCTGGCTGGTGTTGCTCCCACCAGTGGAATCTTCAGGTCGTCGTGCAGACCGGTACGGTAGATACCCTTTACGAATTTCTCTGGGTTGTTGCGGTAATGGTCGTCTATGATGCGGCTCACACCGATGTTCGAACTGTACCACAGGGTCTGTGCGAGGGTCAGCATTCCGTATCCGCCTTTTCGCCAGTTGTGGTCTTTCATTTCTCTGCCGTACATCGGCCATATACCGCCACCGGTTTCTACGTGATAGGTCGTGTCTACCACTCCGTCGTCCAGCGCTACGAGGATAGAGGCTGGCTTGAACACCGAACCTGGCTCCAGAAGGTCGCTCACGGCATGGTTGTGGATTTCTCTGTATTCGCCGTCGAAACATTTCTCCATGTTTACGATGGCCTTGATGTCGCCCGTAGGTACATCCATCACGATGGCTACACCCACATTGGCGTTGATTTCCTTCAGCTCGTCGATGAGTGAGCGTTCGGCAAGGTCTTGTATGCTCACATCGATGGTGGTCACGATATCGGCTCCGTCAATAGGAGGGGTATCGGTAATGTCGAGGAACTTGTTGCGAACCTTGCGGCGATGCACGATACCGTTGGTGCCTCGCAGGATGGAGTCGTAACTCAGCTCCAGACCGAAGCGGGCGGTATCCTTGGCGCCATACATGGCTCCGATGGTACGGCCTGCCAGCGAACCGTAAGTTCTGGTTCGGGCATTATATTCTTCCCAGTGGAAACCGCTCTGGTAGGGTTTCAGGCGGAATACAGGGATGTTCTTTATCTCGGTGAAGGTGTTATAGTCTACACGCTTCGGATAAACCGGCCAGTGGCGGCTCATCTTGGCGCGACCTTCGGTGAGGTGCTTCTTGAAATCAGACTCGCTCAGGTTCGGGAATATCTGGTGCAGGCAAAGACAGATGGAGTCTTGCTTGGCATCCCACAGCGAGTCGTTTTCTGCATCTTTCAGCGCCTTGAAGTCCATGAAAACCTTAAACTCCGGCAGCGAACTTGCCATCAGCTGTCCTGTGCAGCTCAAGATGTTGCCTCGGTTTGGCTTTACGGTCACGGAATCCTTCTTCTGCCGTTCTGCCACCTTCATCCAGTAATCATGCTTGGCGGTCATGATGTAGAGCGCTTTACCCACTACGGCTATGGCGAAAATCGTCATGATGATGGCGATGGCGCTGTAGCGGGGCATTACTTTCTTGTGATCAAATTTGCTGCTCATTCTTCGGGTACGTTTATGATGTATGGAGGTTGGGTGGCGATGTGCAGCACGCTGTCTTTGTTGTTCTTCAGCATGTCGAGCACATTACTTTCACGACTCTTCTCTGTTATCTGGCTGCTTGTAGACAGTGCTTTGTATTTGGTGTCTTGCAGTTCTTTCTGCAGTTTGTCCAACTCGATGATATCGTTCTGGATATTGTATCGGTTGGATATGTAGATAATGACAAAAAACACGATGAGGATAACGAGCCATATCTGCCGGCGTATGATTTGTGCGGTAAGAATGTCTCCACCCAGAATCTTTCGCAGCGTAAAGCTCGATGATCCTGACGCCTCTTCCTCAATGGCTTGCTTGGCAATCACTTCCTTGAGCGAAGCCTGTGGAGCCTCCTGCTGCTGTGGCTCCTGCTGAGGAGTTTCCTGCTTCGGCGGTTCCTGTGATGCCTGTGCCTTTTCTTCGGCTATAGGCTTCTCACTGATGTTTATGTCTTTATCGTTTATCATTTCTTTTCTGCTATTCTTAGTTTGGCGCTTCTGCTCCTAGGGTTCCTTTCCTGCTCGTCGGCATCGGGAACGATTACCTTGTTGTTCACGAGTTTGAAAGGGGTTTCTATTCTTCCGAAGAAGTCCTGCTCTATCTTGCCTTCTGCATTGCCCGCTTTCATCATGTTCTTTACGATTCTGTCTTCCAGCGAGTGATAGGTGATGACGCTGAGTCGGCCTCCCGGTTTCAGAAGTTCCGTGGCTGAGCGGAGCATCTCTTTCAGGCGTCCATCTCGTGGTTCACTTCTATGCGCAGCGCCTGGAAGAGTTTTGCCATGTCTTTCTTCTCGCGTTCCCGCTTGAAGAGGGGCTCTACGGCTGCCATGAAGTCTTTGGTGGTAAGGATGGGCTTCTCGGTTCTTGCCTTGACGAGTGCCGAGGCGATGCGGCGCGAGTTCTTCAGCTCACCGTATAGGTAGAAGATGTCGGCAAGGGCACCTTCGTCATATTCGTTTACGATGTCGGCAGCAGTCTTGCCTGCACGCTTGTTCATGCGCATGTCGAGTGGGGAGTCGAAACGGAAGGAGAAACCGCGGGTCTCGTCATCGAAGTGGTGGCTCGATACGCCCAGGTCGGCTAACAGTCCGTCGAGTCCGTCTACCCCGTAGTAGCGCATCCAGTTTTTCAGGAATCTGAAGTTGGAGCATACGAAGGTGAAGCTCTCGTTTGCCACCACGTTGCGCTCTGCATCGGCATCCTGGTCGAAACTGTACAGGTGCGCTCCCTCAGTCAGGCGCGACAGAATCTCTCTGGAATGTCCGCCACCACCGAAGGTTACGTCTACATAGATGCCTCCTGGCTGTATGTTCAACCGTCAACGCTCTCCTTGAGGAGCACCGGTACGTGATATGTTTCTGCTGTCTTTATCATATATCTTTTTGCTGTCTTATCGCGTTATAATATTGCGTGCGTACTTATTAATGTATAAATTTGGGTTCAAAGGTACATAAAAATCTCCATATAGCCTTACATTTTCCCACAAAATTTATAAAACTTAATGAAAAAGTTGTTTTTGGTCAACTTCACCTTTCAGTTTCGGGCATCGCCTTTTTGGTCTCATCAAGTGTGATGTTTTTGCAAAAATACGTGCAAAATGGGCTCGATTTGTCGTGATAGTTTAAAAAAACTAATAAATTTTCGCTTTTTTTGCTATTTTTTTTGGAAAAAATGGCACGTATTTGAAAAAGTTGAGTTACTTTTGCACTAACTTATATAAGTTTTAGCAAACATGAGTGAATCAATAGAGAAAACGATAGACATAGATAAGATTCTTAAGAGCAAGATGGGAAGCAAGGTGAAATTCGTACCGCGCTTCCTGGTTTCCTGGCTCAAGAAGATTATTCACGAGGACGAGGTGAACAGGTTCTTGTGGGAGAGCCGTGGCCTTTCAGGTACTGAATGGCTCACCGAATGTGTGCGCTATCTGAAGATGGATGTTGAAATCGTAGGCTTGGAAAACCTGCCTGACAAGAACGACGGCAAACTCTATACCTTTGTTTCCAATCATCCTCTGGGCGGACAGGACGGTGTATGTCTCGGTTCCATCATCGGCAAGCACTATGATGCAAGTTCCGCTATCTGGTGAATGATCTTCTGCTCAACTTGCCGGGTTTGAAACCTGTAAGTATCGGCATCAACAAGACGGGTCGCCAGAGTCGCGATTTTCCACGGATGGTGGAGGCGGGCTTCAAGAGTGACAACCACATGCTGATGTTTCCGGCAGGCTTGAACAGCCGCAAGCGCAAGGATGGAACCATCACGACCTGCCTTGGAAGAAGACGTTTATCTCTAAGAGTATAGAATATCAGCGCGATGTGGTGCCTATCCATTTCGGAGGGCGCAACTCTGAACGTTTCTACCGCATCGCCCGATTTAGCGACAAGTATCTGCCGTTCAATCTCGCCATGCTGTTTCTGGTTGACGAGATGTACAGGAATGTGGGCAAGCATTTCCGCATCTCCATCGGCAAACCGATTCCTTGGCAGACTTTTGATAAGAGCAAGTCGGCTACCGAGTGGGCGCAGTATGTTGAAGACAGGGTTTATGAACTTTAATGGTTTGCAAAACCCGGGAACATTGTTTTATTTTATATTAACGAAATCGTAGAATCATAGCATAGAAGAAGAGTAATATGGAAGAAGAAATCATCCAACCGATTGACCGTGAGCTCCTGAAGAGCGAGCTTACACCCGACAAGCAACTGAGAATGACCAATAAGAGCCATAACGAGATTTACATCGTTACGGCAAATGATTCGCCTAATGTGCTGAAAGAGATTGGTCGACTTCGTGAAATCGCTTTCCGCGAAGCGGGAGGCGGAACGGGCAAATCTATGGATCTTGATGAGTTCGACTTTGGTGACAACTGTTACAAGCAGCTGATAGTCTGGAATCCTGAAGCCGATGAGATTATCGGCGGTTACCGTTATCTCCTGGGTAGGGACTGGCAGCTCGATGAGAAGGGACAGCCTAAGCTGGCAACCAGCCACATGTTCCATTTCTCCGACAAGTTCCTCAAGGAGTATATGCCTTATACCGTAGAGTTGGGCCGTTCCTTCGTTTCGCTCGAATATCAGAATGTGCGTACCAACACCAAGAGCATCTTTGCTCTCGACAATCTCTGGGATGGTTTGGGCGCTTTGACGGTTCTCTATCCGGAAGTAAAATATTTCTTCGGCAAGATGACGATGTATCCGTCTTACATCCGTCGTGGCCGCGACATGATTCTCTATTTCCTCAAGAAGCATTTCGATGACAAGGAGAACCTCGTACTCCCGATGAAACCGCTGAAATTGGATACTCCAGAGAGTGATTTGGCTGCCATCTTTACAGAAGATGACTTCAAGGCAGACTATCGCATCCTGAACCGTGAAGTTCGCAAGTTGGGTTATAATATTCCTCCTCTTGTTAATGCCTACATGAGTCTGAGTCCTACGATGAAGCTTTTCGGTACCGCCATCAACTATGGTTTTGGTGATGTGGAGGAGACCGGTATCCTCATCGCCGTCGATGAGATTCTCGAAGAGAAGCGAGTTCGCCACATCAACAGTTTTATTAAGGAACATCCTGAGGCTCTGAAGATTACGAGCGGAGCCAATAATGTGATTTATAAGGAAAAAGGTATTTAATTCAAGTTTTGCATGTAAGCTTAACACGCCCCAGACATCAGAACACCATCATGTCCCCACACGCCCTTTCAGCGTATGGGGCAAAACAACTTGGGTTAAATAGTCTTAATGAATCTCGGAAAAGGCAGCGGAATTTTGGTTTTATGTGTCGAAAAGTGTATCTTTGCGCAGGCTTTATGTGTCAGAAAGTGTAATGATAGCATGGTTTCATGTGTCGAAAAGTGTATCGTTCTGGCATTTTTATGTGTCTAAAAGTGTAAAGATATGAAGAGAAAGGTATATGAACAGCTTCTGGAATGGAAGAATCAGGAACACCACAAGCCATTGATTCTTAATGGTGTACGACAATGTGGAAAGACTTATGTCCTTAAGGAATTCGGTAGGCAGGAATTTGATAGTCTGGCTTACGTAAGTTGCGATAGGAATGTAAACCTGCAAGCTATCTATTCGGGCGATTTTGACGTTGCCAGAATCATTCAGGGTTTAAGTGCTTTGACTGGGGTAGATATTATTCCAGGCAAAACTCTTATTTTTCTGGATGAAGTGCAGGCATTCCCGCAGGCTTTAGAGGCTTTGAAATATTTCTGTGAAGATGCCCCGGAATATCATATTGTAGTAGCTGGTTCTCTGCTGGGAGTCGCTTTACATGCAGGAGTTTCGTTTCCTGTAGGCAAGGTGCAGACTTTGCGTCTCTTTCCGATGGATTTCGAGGAATTCCTCATGGCGATGGGCGAGGAGCAGTTGCTGAAGCTGATGCACAGCCATGATTATGAACTGATGAATGCTTTTCACGAAAAACTGAAGGATTTGCTGCGACAATATTATTATGTAGGTGGCATGCCCGAAGTGGTAAAGGCTTTTGCTGAAAATAAGTTGCTCAATCAGGTGCGCAGCCTGCAGAACGAGATTCTTTCCAACTATGCCAGTGATTTCTCCAAGCATGCTCCATCACAGGAAGTGCCCCGAATTGATATGGTTTGGCAATCCATTCTGGGGCAGTTGTCGAAGGAGAACAAAAAGTTTGTCTATGGTGTATTGAAGAAGGGCGGTAGGGCCAAGGAATTTGAACTTGCCATCCAGTGGCTGGTGGATGCTGGACTGGTGTATAAGATAACAAAGGTATCGAAGCCGGAGTTGCCTCTGAAGTTTTATGAAGATTTATCGGCGTTTAAGCTCTATTTATGCGATTGCGGGTTGATGGGCGCCATGCTGATACGTCTGCCAAGGAGGTTCTTTTGGGTGATGCGGTATTTACTGAATATAAAGGAGCTTTTACGGAACAGTATGTGTTGCAGCAGTTGCTTGCATCCGGATTGCAGCATATTTATTATTACAGTTCCGATACTTCTCGTATGGAAATGGATTTTCTGTTTCAGCGTGATGGTGTCTTATTGCCTATTGAGGTAAAAGGGGGTACAAGCGTCAAGGCAACCTCCCTTCATCATTATCTGCTGGAGCATCCGGATATTTCAGCCATCCGTTATTCTATGTTGCCTTATCGTCAGCAGGCTAATATCACCAACATGCCGTTATACGGGGTGTTTTTAAAATGAATTGCAATATGGACAGTTTGAACTCCGCTTCCCTTATACAATAGGCAGACTGATTCCGTTGATCTTCTGATAGATGTCGAGCGCATAGATGTCGGTCATGCCGCTGATATAATCAATTACCGCCATGATGCGCTCCTCCAGATTCTCGTTCTCTATATCATACTGGCTGCTTACCCGGCGCAAGAGCTGCTTGGAGTAGAAACGCGATGGGTTGACGGCTGCTCTATGAAAACCTCCATCAGAGTTGCCATGATTTTATAACCCGACAGTTCTATGTCGAGCACCGGCTTGCTTTGGTAAATCTTAGAGTAGGAGATCTTCTCACATTCCTTGTATGCCTTTTTCTGGCGCTCGGAAATGTGGTCGATGAGACTGCCCTCGAAAGTTCCGGCAAGGATTTCTTCCTCGTGCGCCAGGAAGGCTGCCACACATTCGTTCTCCAGTTTGCCGATGACGCTGGCTCTCATGTAAACCACTTTCTCGTTTTCGTCAGTCATTTCTTCGTCGATGATGCGCTGGCGTATCTTCTGCTGGATATCTTCATCGAAGAAACTCAGCAGCAAGTGCTCCGTCTCGGCAAAGGAAAGAATCTTGAGCTTATGGGAGTCTTCGATGTCCATGATTTCGTAGCAGATATCGTCGGCAGCTTCTACCATATATACAAGTGGATGGCGGGCGTATTTGAGAGGCTCACCCGGTGCAGATTTGCAAAAAATGCCCAATTCATCGGCAATTTTCCTATAAGAATCCGCTTCGGAAGCAAAGAAACCGAATTTGCCGTGGTTGCCGGCAAGACTGCTTGCAAACGGGTATTTTACGATGGAAGCAAGCATGGAATAGGTCATCACGAAGCCTCCCTGACGGCGCCCCTTGAACCGGTGGGTCAGGATTCTGAAGGCATTTGCGTTGCCTTCGAAATGCGTAATATCATCCCAAAACTCCGATGAAACCATTGATTTTATTTTCTGACCCGGTCCTTCAGAGAAGAAAGTCTGGATGGCTTTCTCGCCGGAATGACCGAAAGGCGGATTGCCCAAATCATGTGCCAGACAGGCTGCACTTACTATGGTACCTATCTCCTCAACGAGCGTATCCTTCAGTTCAGGCCGCTTTTGGATCACACGTCGGGAAATGTCGTTACCTATCGACATGCCCACACTCGCCACCTCCAGACTGTGGGTGAGGCGGTTGTGAACGAAGATGCTGCCCGGCAAAGGGAAAACCTGCGTCTTGTTCTGCAGGCGGCGGAATGCCGATGAAAAGATAAGACGGTCGTAATCGCGCTTGAATTCAGAGCGATCATCATGGCGCTCGGCATGCTTATGCTCCTGTCCGAAACGCTTGTTGGATATCAGTTGTTTCCATTCCATATTATTGTATTACTTGATTCTGTAGCGCAAAAATACACTAAAGTAAGCACAAATCAAAATAAAATATGATAAATTACATGTTTTTATCCTCAAAAATTCATTTATTCCATCAAAATTGCTTATTTTTGCAGATTATTAAACTCAGACACAGATAAAAAAGAAAAAGTCATGATAAAAGTACAGATTATCAACAAGGGGCATCAGCCTCTACCTGCGTTTGCCACACCTCAGAGTGCCGGCATGGATTTGCGTGCAAACATCGATGAGACAATCGTGCTTCATCCTATGGAGCGGCGACTGGTGCCAACCGGTCTTTATATGGCTTTGCCTGCAGGTTATGAAGCGCAGATCCGTCCTCGCAGCGGTCTGGCTTTGAAGCATGGCATTACTGTACTGAATACGCCGGGAACCATCGATGCCGATTATCGCGGTGAAATCATGGTTCTGCTCATCAATTTCTCTACAGAGGATTTCGTTATCAACGATGGCGAACGTATAGCCCAGATGGTGCTGGCCAAGCACGAACAATGCGATTTCATCGAGGTTAATGAGCTCGATGAAACCGAACGTGGAGCCGGCGGATACGGTCATACGGGTGTAAAATAACAGATTATTAAAGATAGAATAGAAAGGATTAGAATCGTGAAGATGAATCTTAGAAATATCAGTTGGGCAATGGGGCTGGTCTTGCTGGGTTCGGTAGCCATGCCGTCGTTTGCCCGTAAGAAGAAGGTGCAGCCGGTTCAGAAGCCGGCGGTTCAGGAGGATCATCTCTCTCCAAACGACCGCCAGCGCTACAACTATTTCTTCCTGGAGGGAGCGCGCCAGCAGGCTGCCGGCAATTATTCGGCAGCTTTCGACCTCTTTGAGCATGCCCGGAAGATTGACCCGAAGGCGGCTGAAACCTATTTCTATGAGTCGCTTTTCTATTCTCAGCTCAAGCAGGATTCCCTGGCACTTGCTATATGCAGAAGGCAATAGAACTGAATCCGGAAAACCAGACCTATGCAGAGCAGTTGGGCAGATATTATATAGGTAGCCAGAAATACGATCTTGCCATCAATGCCTATGAGGATCTGTATGCCAAAAACCACGGTAATACCGATGCCCTCCGCATCCTGGTTCAGCTTTATTCCCAGAATAAGGATTATAAATCAGTACTCAAAACCATTTCGCGTCTTGAGGTGGAAGAAGGTGAAAGCGAACAGTTCACCCTCTCTAAAATGAGAGTTTATGAACTGATGAACGACAAGAAGGCTGCCTATCAGGAACTGAAGTCGCTGGTAGACCAGCATCCGCTGGATATGCAGTACAAGACAATGCTGGGCAACTGGCTCGTACAGCACGACCGCCAGAAGGAAGCTTACAAGTGCTTTACCGATGTGCTGAAGGAAGAGCCTGACAATTCCTATGCCCAGATGTCGCTTTACGACTATTATAATGCCACCCATCAGGAGCAGCTTGCCGAGCAGATGCTCGATAAAATATTGATGAGTCCGAAATCGGATCTGGAAACCAAGGTGATGATGTACCGCTCTTTCATTCAGAAGAACGAGAGCGAAGGGGGCGATTCTACCAAGGTGATTGCGCTGTTTGACAAGGCGCTCAACGTGGCTCATCCGTCAGCCGAAGTGGCAGAGATGAGAGCTGCTTATATGAGTTTGAAGAAGATGCCGGCCGACTCTGTTTGCCGTGCCTTCGAAAAGGTGCTTACCATAGCTCCGGATAACGTGAATGCCAGAATGCAACTCGTACAGATGCTCTGGAACGAGAAGAAATATGACCTGGTTTCCCAGCAATGTAAGGCGGCTCAGGAGTATAATCCCGAAGAAATGGTGTTCTATTACTTCGGTGGAATGGCGTATTATCAGAAAGATAAGGAAGACGAGGCGCTCCGTGAGTTCCGTCTTGGATTGGCGCAGGTGAATGCACAGTCGCCGGCTGACCTGGTTTCTGACCTCTATGCCGTAACCGGCGATATCCTTCATAAGAAAGGTGAAGAGCAGGAAGCCTTTGCGGCTTACGACTCCTGCCTGCAATGGAAAGATGACAACGTGATGGCGCTGAACAACTATGCCTACTATCTGAGCGAGAAGGGCGTTGACCTGCATAAGGCTGAGGCGATGAGCTACAAGACCATCAAGCAGAGCCGAACAACGGTACTTATCTGGATACCTATGCTTGGATTCTCTTTATGGAAGAACGCTATGCTGATGCCAAGACCTATATAGATCAGGCACTCAAAAACCGCGATTCCACCGCGGATAACAGTACGGTTCTGGAACATGCCGGCGATATCTATTATATGAATGGTATGGCCGATGAATCCGTAGATTTCTGGAAGAAAGCCTATACCGGCGAGAACCAGACTGAGGTGTTAGCATGGAAGATTAAGAACAGACAATATATTACCGAAGAAGAACTGAAGAAGCGTAATGCGCCAAAGCAGAAACCTGCCGCTACGAAGAAGTCAGTTAGAAAAGGTAAGAAGAAATAAACGGAAAGTAGAAAAATCAAGAAAGATGAAATATATAATGAAGAAGAATAAGATGATGCTGCTTGCCGCAGCCTGCAGCATCCTGCTCCTCGGTTCTTGCGGAACCAGCAAGAATGTACAGGGCTCTGGCTCCACATCAGCCAGTCATCAGAAAGAGAATGCCACCAAGGGTTCAGACTCTCGTCAGAGTGAGACGCTCAAGAAGTTGGCTTTCGTACAGAAGGTTTCAGACAATCAGGTGTATACCAAGAATATTGTAGGCAACATGTCGTTTACTCTCCAGGCTGGTGATAAGGATATTACCGTGCCGGGCAAACTGAGCATGCGTAAGGATGAAATCATCCGCATCCAGCTCTTTATTCCTATCTTAGGTACAGAGGTGGGCCGTCTGGAGTTTACTCCCGACCATGTACTTATCATCGACCGTCTGCACAAGGAATATATCAAGGCAGATTATACCCAGGTAGACTTCCTCAAGAAGCAGGGCATCTCCTTCTATTCTCTGCAGGCTCTCTTCTGGAACCAGCTGCTCCTACCGGGCGAAAGGACCGTGAAGGAATCAGACCTGAAGAAGTTTGATGCCAGACTGGATGTGGCAGGAGATGCTGTGCCGGTAAGTTACAGGAACGGCAATATGACCTATGCCTGGACAGCCAACCGCACTACCGGCCGTATCACAGCAGCAGATGTTGTCTATAAGAGTACGCAGAACGGCACCTCCAATCTCCACGTCGACTACGGCAACTTCAAGAGTGTAGGCGTCAAGATGTTCCCTGCCTCCCTGAATCTGTCGATGACCACTACTGCTACCAGGAAAAAGCAGGAGGCTAAGATCAATCTGGAATTGAATCAGGTGAAGACCGACAGCAAATGGAGCACTCAGACCGAGATTTCGGGCAAATACAAGCAGATTTCTCCAACTGATGTGCTCAGCAAGATATTGAGTATGTAAATACTCATCAAGAGTTTGAAATTATAGAACATGGGTTTTTAATATAAGAAATGAAGCGAATCTTATTATTCATCATGGCAATCACCTTCTCTCTCGCACCTTTTGCGCAGAACCATACTGCCCAGAAGAAGCCGGTGAGGAAGACTGCCGTAACTGCGAAAAAGAAGGCTGCTACTCCTGCCAGAAAGAAGAACAGCAGAAGGCATGTGTCCAGAAAAACATCCAAATCAGCTGCGTCAACCAGAGCAGAACGCAAGGCGGCAACCTATAGTAATGCCTCTATCCGAGGTTTGCAGGGACAGCGCGCTTCTATCCGGAAGAAGATCAGAGAACAGGAGCAGGCTTTGCAGAGAAATAAGGCGGATGTGAAGAAACGTCTTGAAGACCTGATGGCGCTGAACGGAGAAATAGACCAGCGTCAGAAGAAGATTGACGGTATCCAGAAGGATATCCATCATATTGACGGCAATATCGGCATTCTGCAGGCACAGTTGAAAACGCTTCAGCAACAGTTGCAGGACCGTAAGAACAAGTATATCCGTTCCATGCGCTATATGAGCCGTCATCATACGGTTCAGGACAAGCTGATGTTCATCTTCAGTGCCAAGAATCTGACACAGATGTATCGCCGCCTTTCCTTCATCCGCCAGTATTCTTCCTATCAGAAGGTGCAGGGCGAGGCTGTAAAGGCTAAGCAGAAGCAGGTGAACGAGAAGCACCAGCAGTTGCAGCATGTAAAGGGACATAAGAACACCTTATTATATAAGGGTAAGCAGGAGAAGACGGCATTGGAAGGTAAGCAGACCCAGCAGCAGGAAATGGTGCAGGGACTGCAGAAACAGCAGAAGACCATTCAGGCTGTGATTGCGACCAGCGTCAGAAAGATGCGGCAATCAACGCACAGATTGACCGTCTGATTGCTCGGGAAGTTGCCAAGGCGAGAGCCCGTGCTGCTGCCGAGGCTAAGCGAAAGGCTGCTGCCGCTGCTGCCGCAAGAAGCGTGCCGAGAACTGGCTCGCAAGAAGGCTGCTGCCGAGGCTGCTGCCAGGGAGAATGCCCGTCGTATAGCCGAAGCCAAGGCGCGTGAGGCTGCTGCCGAAGCTGCCCGCAGAAAGGCTGCCGAAGAAGCAAGACTGGCTGCCGAGGCTGCAAGAAAGGCTCAGGAGGAGGCTGCTGCCCAGGCTGAGGCTAAGGCGAAGGCAAAAGCGCAGGCTAGGGCGCGTGCTGCTGCCGAGGCTGCCAAGCGTGCCGCCGCAGAACAGGCTGCCCGTGAGGCTGCTGCCGAACAGGCTGCAAGAAAGGCGGAGGCTGAAAGACGGGCTGCCGAGTTGAAGGCGAAGATGGATGCGGAACGCAGTACCCGTGAGATTGCCGCTGCCAGGAAGGAGGCACAGGAGGCTTCTACCTTGAGTTCGGTAGACCGCATGCTGAGCGGTGGATTCGAGCTAACCGTGGCCGATTGCCGATGCCTATCAGCGGCAGTTACCGTGTGGTGAGTCATTTCGGTCAGTATCATGTAGAAAGTTTGAAGGGTGTAACGCTCGACAATAAGGGTATCAATATCCAGGGCAAGCCGGGTTGTGTGGCTCGCAGCATCTACGATGGTGAGGTGAGTGCCGTCTTCGGTTATGGTGGCATGTGGAACGTGCTGGTCCGTCATGGTGCTACATCTCTGTTTACTGTAATCTGAAATCGGTCAGCGTTCATAAGGGTCAGAAGGTAAGTACCCGTCAGGCTTTGGGTAGTGTTGGCTCTGATAACATCCTCCAGTTCCAGCTTCGCAAGGAGACTGCCAAACTCAATCCGGAGGCTTGGCTGAGCAGATAATGTATGAATAGTTGCAGCTGGTAGTATTTTTACTGCCTTGGTTGCTGTAAATGATAGAAATGAAACCTCCAATCGATTGGTTCGATTGGAGGTTTTTAATTGTTTGCTAAAGAGGTGGTTTACTGGCATTTTTTTGTGATGTAACAAAAATGTTATCTTATGTATCATTTAACTTTTTATTAAATATTGCTTAAGACCTAATTCAATTTTATATTGTACTTTTGCACCAGGAATTTTGAAATGAATATAATAACTAGAAAAGAAGATTTATAAAATATGAAGCGTTCATGAAAAGATGTAAAAGATGTATAGAACTATTCTTGTACTGTTGGCTCCTTATCATTTCGCTTACTTCTTGCATTTATGATGACTATTCCGGTTGTCCGCCAACGGATGGCCGTAGATTGGTGCGGATTAATGTGGATTGGCGTTTGTTTGATAAAGAGGTGCCTACAGGTATGACGGTCATGGTGTTTCCCTGGTCAGGTGGTGCTCCGCATACTGTCTTGACTAATGAGATAACTCATGCCGACTTTTCCTTGGAACCTGGAAAATATCGTGTACTGGTATTCAACCAGAGTACGACCGAGTTTGGTACACTCGACTTTCAGGGAATGGACTCTTACGAGACGGCGCGAGCTGTGGTACTGCATACAACATCGCGCTGGTACTCGCGTGGAGATGGTGAACAGATAGGGGTTGAGCCCGAGTGGCTTGCCTCTGATAAACTCGATGAATTCGATGTCTCTGGAGACTATTCTGAGGCTACTTTAACGCCAAGGAATGTGCTTTCGCATATTCAGGTCAATGTGAAAGTTCCAGGTATAGGAAACCTGTATTCTGCGAGAGGATCCTTAACTGGTATTTCAGAAGGATTTCTGCTGGGACAGGGGAAGCCGCTTCAGAGTAGTAAGGTGACTTATCTTCTGGAGTCCTGGACGAAAACGATAGATAAAAATGACGCGACACTAGGAACGTTGAAGACATCGTTTAAATGTTTTGGCCTACCAGAAACTGCCCATCTTGATGCAGAAAACAATAAGCTGTCTTTTTCAGCTTTGTTGATAGACAAAAAGACGCAGGTAGATTATCAGTTTGCGGTAGGAGATAAGTTTAAGAAAGATGAAAATTCATCGGAGTTAGGTTATTTTGCTTCTCTCCATGTTGATGTTGAGTTGCCGAAACCTTTACCTGATGTGAAGCCTTCGGAAGGAAGTTCTGGCGGTTTTGACGTCACGATCAAGGATTGGGGTAAACCTGAGGATATTGATATAGAACTGTAGTAAAAGTGATAAGAATCAGATAAAAAATAGTAAAAGAGTAATAATAGATTAGTATAAATTTAAAAAATTAAAACAGATATGGATAAGAAATTTTTTATGGGTATTGCTGCAATGGCAGCGTTGACATTGGTAAGTTGTTCAAGCGATGACTTGAATATCTTTCAGACAATTCTTCTAAGAATGAGGCTATCAGCTTTGATGGCTATTTGGGAAGAAGTGCAGTTGCTGTAAATGGTTCACGTGGTAGCGTGCTGGATAAGACGCAGCTTCATAAATCTGTTGATGGCTTTGGTGTGTTTGGTAACTATAGCCTACTGAGGGGGGGGGAGCCTTCTAATTTGTTCAACAATCAGAAAGTAACAGGAGATGCTGCTGCAGATAATAAGTGGAAATATGATCCTGTTAAGTATTGGCCATCACAAGGCTATATTGATTTCTGGGCGTATGCTCCTTATGATGCTGGAACAAAGTTTACAAGTACATCTATTGTTGATTTTACTGTAAAAGATAAGGCTGCTGACCAGAAAGATTTGTTGTGGGCTAATGCTACGAATAAGACAATGGTACAGTGACATTTAATTTTGCTCATGCTTTGTCTAGACTTGGTTATTCTGTAAAGTTAAAGGATGCTTAGTTATGAATCTGTAGCAACTATTACATTGAATAAGATCACAATTGGGCAAGGGA
>ENA-OQBJ01000262-OQBJ01000262.1-human-gut-metagenome-genome-assembly--contig:-NODE-262-length-28575-cov-3.849726_pt1 | contig 28575 bp, 36 predicted proteins | sample MGYA00242743_ERZ504545 | MGnify/ENA primary metagenome ERZ504545 (study PRJEB26092, sample SAMD00036252) | human gut metagenome | host: Homo sapiens | study: EMG produced TPA metagenomics assembly of...
TTTTCCGGCTTTTTCGTACACTTCCGGTATCACAAAGGTTACGGTTCCTCTGTTTAATTATTATGGCATGCGAAACCTCAGGAATAAAACTACAAGGTCCCAGCCTGTGCATACGGACTCATGGTTGAAAATTCTTAAGTAAAAAAGTTGACCGTTTGCTCACAAATCCACTGTCTGAGACGAATGTCGAGTTTGGATTTTTTGTGAGTTCGTTTTTAGGTCAACTTTTTTTGCTTTAGAATTTCTCCATGTTGGAGTCAGCACAGGATAGGACCTTGTAAGTTTATTCCGATCAGTGATAGCCGCCATAATGCATTAAATAGAAGCTTGACAACTATAGTTGTCATCTGTTAGAATTTAAATGACAAGAAAAGTTGTCATAATATGATTGATAAAGGAGATGAGCATTTGCCTTTACTAAACCGATTGAAGGAATACAGATCAAGACTTGGCGTCAATCAGACCGAGATGGGAAAGCTCGCAGGCGTATCCAGACAGACGATCAGCAGATAGAGAGAGGAGACTATTCGCCGTCAGTAACACTTGCATTAAAGCTTGCGAAGATTTGTGAAGTCAATGTAGAAGATATTTTTATATATGAGGAGGAGATAAACGATGAAGGAAAAGAAAAGTAGTTATTTTACAGCAACGTGGAAGATGCTTGCGGCAGTGATAATCGGGGGAATCGCCGGAGGCGTGTCGGTAGTCATCTATGAACTGATGAAAAAAGGAATAGATGCAGGAATCAGAACGATTAACGGAACGATTCAGCAATATATATTTCCAGCTCTGATTATAATCGCGGTTGTTACGGTAGTTGTTGGTGAATACAGTTTATACCGGTTAAAGAATGCATACAAAGAAATGAAGGATGCAGATGAGGACAGATTCTATGAACTGGATTACGAAGAAGAAAAATGGGGAGCGTGGACCAGTGGGGTTAATTTGGTGTCACAGGTGGCCTGCATCATAATTTTATCCTTTGGATATTCTTTGAAGTATATAGAATCAGGAAAATCCAGATATTTTTTATTCGCCTGCATTATATTTATACTGTGCTATTTCTACGATATTTATCTTTCTGTACGTTATGTAAAAGCGATACAGGCGGCACATCCGGAGAAAAAAGGTGATCCAACTTCAAGCAAATTTACGGAACAGTGGGTGGAAAGCTGTGATGAAGCAGAAAAAGAAATTATATACAAAAGTGCATATAAGACGTATATTGTATTGAACAAAGTAATACCGATATTATTGTTGCTTACATTAATAGCAAATATGTTCTTGAATACTGGTATATTGGCGGTTCTTGTTGTAGCTGTCATTTATCTGGTCACAGGAATGACGTATATCAGATCCAGCATGGTTTCTAAAGCAAAAAGGATTGGATAAAATAAAAAGTCATATTAGGTGAATGCATCAGATAAAACTGGTGCATTCATGATTATAACATATCATTCTATATTATAATTCGTTGAGTTAAGGAACATTTCGTTCCAATCATGAAATACATCGATAAATATATCAAAATTTTTCAAAATATATAACAAAAGAATAAGCAAATAAATGTTGAATTATCAGATATTCGAAATGTGGGATTCCATTATGAAGGATGGAAACGGAAGATTAAAATCATTTGCAAATATACTTGATAATATAATTATTATCGCATTGAAATACTGTAAAGATAAGTTTATACTGAGAGGAGAAGCCTATGAATAATACGAATTTGTTAAAGACAGGTTTTGTTAATGAACGGTTCCGATATTATGAGAAGTTAGTCGCAGAGCTGACAATGATGAGTGATATGTTCATGCGGAACGTGTTAAATATTCTGGAATGTGCGGAATATGTATTAAGAGTTATTACTGAAAATGATGATCTGGAATTAACAGAAGTCGTTGTTCAGAAAGATTACAAGAATTTACAGGGAAGATCGGCTGTACTTGACTGTGTGGCTGTGAATGGCAGAAAAGAAATATATGATATAGAAGTACAGCAGGAAAAAGCCGGAGCAGGCCCAAAAAGATTGCGCTACCACAGCAGTATAATAGACGCACATAGTCTGTTTGCGGGAGAAGATTTTGAAAAACTGCCGGAATCAAAGGTTATTTTTATCGTAGATGAGGAAGTAGAAAATGAAGTTGCACCCATCTTACATATCAAACGGACTGTAAGAGAAACCGGCAGAGATTATAATGATAAAAGCGAAATTATATATATTAACGCCCGGATGAAAGAAAATACAGATCTGGGCAGATTGATGCATGATTTCATTGTACAAAGGCAGAAGACATGTATAGCAAAGTATTGGCAGAGCGGGTAAGAGTATTGAAAGAGACACAGGAAGGAGTGGAGATTATGTGTAAAGAGATGGATAAGATTTACAAAGCGGGAGAGTTAATAGGAGAAGAGCGTGGAAAAGAAAAAGGAAAATATGAAACAGCAATGAAGTTGCTTGAATTAGGAGCAAGGGAAGACATGATTGCAGAAGCAGTAGGACATAGTGTAGAAGAAATAAAACGTTGGAAGAACGATATGAAACGTCAGTAATGATATTGTAAAAAATTAGAAAGATGGAAAAGGAGAATCTATGATGAAAGTATTTGCATACAGAAAATGCAGCACCTGTATGAAAGCATTAAAGTGGCTGGAAGTACACAACGTAGAATTTGAAGAACGAGCAATTAAAGAAGAAAATCCAACTTACGAAGAATTAAAAGAATGGTACACAATGAGCGGACTTCCACTCAAAAAGTTCTTCAATACCAGTGGTATGATATACAAACAGATGAACCTGAAAGACAAATTAAAAGAAATGACCGAAGACGACCAGTTAAAACTCCTGGCAACCGACGGAATGCTCGTAAAACGCCCATTAGTAATCGGAGATAATTTCGTTCTGACCGGCTTCAAAGAAAAAGAATGGGAAGAGAAACTGCTATAAGTTAAAATATATTATCATAATTATATGAATTCCAGGTAAACACCAGACGTCCGGAAAAATAAAAATATATTTTGATATTCAAAATACTTGACAAACAAAAATTATTGATATATACTTTGACAGTCAAAATAATTTAGAATCAAAATAAATCAGAGGTATTTATAATGACTGGAAGAATATGTGGGACAGGATCTTGCGTACCATCATTTGCAATGGACAACAATGACATTGCGAAACTGGTTGATACCAGTGATGAGTGGATCCGGGAGAGAACCGGAGTCGTGAGACGTCATATTATCAAAGAAGAGACGACGGTATCCATGGCAGCCGAAGCCGGAAGGCAGGCACTTGAAAATGCGGGAATTGCTGCAGAAGATGTGGATCTGATCATCGTGTCTACGATTTCTTCAAATGTAATACTTCCCTGTACAGCCTGTGAAGTGCAGAAAGACCTTGGGGCAAAGCATGCGACATGTTTTGATCTGAGTGCGGCATGCACCGGATTTGTGGTTGCTTATAATACGGCAGCGGCTTATCTGAATGCGGGCGTGTATCAGACTGCACTGATCATTGGCAGCGAGAGTTTATCGAATCTGACGAACTGGAAGGACCGCGGGACGTGTATCCTGTTCGGGGATGGCGCAGGAGCGGCAGTGCTGAAGCGCGAAGATACGGGATATTATCTTCCGGTAACACACTCCGATGGCTTTAGAGGAGAAGCACTTCGCTGTAAAAGCAGATATGACAGAAGCGAATTATCACCGGAAGATATGCCAAAGCCGGAAGAAAAAGAATATCTGATGCAGATGGATGGAAGAGAAGTATTTATGTTTGCTGTAAAGAGCGTGCCGCAGGCAATAAAAGAAGTATTGGAAAAGAATGACACGGCACAGGAAGAAATCAGTTTTTATATCTTGCATCAGGCGAACAGAAGAATTGTAGAAGCAATCGCAAAGCGGCTGGGTGAACCGATAGAAAAATTTCCGATGAATCTGGAAGAATACGGAAATACATCTTCCGCAAGTATTCCAATTCTTCTCGATGAACTGAACCGAGCCGGGAAACTGAACAGAGGACAGAAGATTATCCTGGCAGGATTTGGTGCAGGACTCACCTGGGGGGCCAGCATTCTGGAGTGGTAAGAAGCCTCAGATAAGCAACTCTTATAAGTGCAAAAGAATTAAAAAGGAACCAGAGCTAAAAAAGAGACAAAAACAGAAATAAAAGGAGAACAAAGATATGTTAGAACAGATTAAAAAAATGGTAGCAGATAACTTAGGAGTAGAGGAAAGCAAAATCACAGAAAACGCATCATTCAAAGATGACCTCGGAGCAGATTCCTTAGATCTTTTTGAACTGACAATGGCACTGGAAGATGAATATGGAATCGAGATTCCGTCGGAAGATCTGGAAAAGATCGTAACAGTCGGTGATGTTGTAGAGTATGTGAACGCTCATAAAGAGTAAGAAAATTATAAAAAGACAGGGAGTATAGAGATTATGCAGACAGAAGTAACCAGATTATTAGGAATTGAATACCCGATCATTCAGGGCGGTATGGCCTGGGTGGCAGAATACCATCTGGCAGCAGGTGTATCCGAAGCCGGCGGACTGGGACTCATAGGTGCAGCAAGTGCTCCGGCAGACTGGGTAAGAGATCAGGTACGTAAGGCAAAAGAACTGACAGACAAACCATTCGGTGTCAACATCATGCTGATGAGTCCTTATGCAGATGAAGTTGCAAAGGTGATCGTCGAAGAAGGCGTAAAGGTTGTTACCACCGGTGCGGGTAATCCGGAGAAATACATGAAGATGTGGAAGGAAGCCGGCGTAAAGGTTATTCCGGTCGTTGCTTCTGTGGCCCTGGCAAAAAGAATGGAACGCTGTGGTGCGGATGCACTGGTAGCAGAAGGTTGTGAAGCCGGCGGACATATCGGCGAGAGTACAACGATGGTACTTGTTCCACAGATTGTAGATGCAGTCAGTATTCCGGTTATTGCAGCCGGAGGAATTGCCGATGGAAGAGGAATTGCTGCGGCATTCATGCTGGGAGCAAAAGGCGTCCAGATGGGAACACATTTTGTTGTAACAGATGAATCCCAGGTACATGAGAATTACAAAGAAAGAATCATCAAAGCGAAGGATATTGATTCCAGAGTAACAGGAAGAACCACAGGACATCCGGTCAGAGCCCTTCGCAATGATATGACGAGAAAATATCTGGAACTGGAAAATGCCGGAGCAGAATTCGAAGAACTGGAAAAGCTCACACTTGGCGGCCTCAGAAAAGCAGTCGTAGAGGGTGATGTAAAGAACGGAAGCGTAATGGCAGGACAGATTGCTGGCATGGTAAAAGAAAGAATGTCATGTAAAGATCTGATCCAGAAACTGGTAACAGAGACAGATGCATTAATCGGAGGACAGGGATTCTATGAGTAAGATTGCATTTATTTATCCGGGACAGGGTGCTCAGAAAGCCGGCATGGGAGCCGACTTTTATGAAAACAGTGAGATTGCAAGATACATATTTGACCAGGCAGGTGAGGAACTTGATCTGGATATGAAGGAACTTTGCTTTGAAGAAAATGACAGGCTGGATTTGACGGAATATACACAGGCAGCAATGGTCACGACCTGTCTGGCAATGACAAGAGTTGCGGAAAGTAAAGGACTGAAAGCAGATATCACAGCAGGATTAAGCCTGGGAGAATACCCGGCGATCGCAGCTGCCGGAGGAATGAACGATATGGATGCGATCCGCCTGGTAAGAAAAGAGGAATCCTGATGCAGAACACGGTTCCGGCGGGAGAAGGAGCCATGTGTGCGGTCATTTCCATGGCGGCAGAGGAAATAGAAAAAGTGATCGAACCGATTGCTGATGTGTCGGTCGCAAACTATAACTGTCCGGGACAAATCGTCATCACCGGTAAGACAGACGCTGTAGAAGAAGCGGCTGCAAAGTTAAAAGAAGCAGGGGCGAGACGCACCATTATGTTAAATGTCAGCGGACCGTTCCATTCTCAGATGCTGGTTCCGGCAGGAGAGAAACTGGCGGAAGAACTGGAACATACCAGATTTCACGAATTAAGAATTCCGTATGTAACGAATGTAACAGCAGAGAAGGTAACAGACATCAGAGAAACTCCGGGACTTCTTACAACACAGATCAGTTCACCGGTGCGCTGGATGCAGAGCATGGAACGCATGATCGCAGACGGTGTTGATACATTTGTTGAGATCGGACCAGGCAAGACACTGGAAGGATTTTTAAGAAAAATCGACCGAAGTGTGAAAGTATTCCACATTTCCCAGTGGGAGGATGTGGATAAAGTCTGCACCGAACTTGCAGATAGTGGAAAGATGATGGAGGAAGCTTAAAGATGAGTCAGACAATGGAAGGAAAAGTTGCAGTTGTAACCGGAGCGTCCAGAGGAATCGGAAAAGCAATCGCTGTAAAGCTTGCATCAAAAGGAGCAACAGTTGTGATCAACTATAACGGTTCCAGAGAAAGAGCCGAAGAAGTAAAGAATGAAGTTGAGTCTGCAGGCGGTAAAGCGGTGATCATACAATGTAATGTGGCCGATTTTGATGCCTGTAAAGAATTCATCGAGACGGTGATCAAGGAGCAGGGAAGAATTGATATTCTGGTTAATAATGCAGGAATCACAAAGGATGGACTCCTTATGAAGATGTCAGAAGAAGATTTTGATAAGGTATTGGACACAAACTTGAAGGGAACATTTCATACAATAAGAGCTGCGCTCCGCCAGATGATCCGCCAGAGAAGCGGACGCATCATAAATATGGCATCTGTTGTAGGTGTCAGCGGTAATGCAGGACAGGCAAATTATGCGGCGTCCAAAGCAGGTGTGATCGGACTGACCAAAACAGCAGCCAGAGAAGTGGCATCCAGAGGAATCACGGTCAATGCAGTTGCACCGGGATTTATCGAGACCGACATGACAGAAGTACTTCCGGAAAAGATAAAAGAAGCGTCTGCCGCACAGATTCCGCTTGGAAAATTCGGAAAAGCAGAAGATGTGGCGAATGCGGTTGCATTTCTTGCGTCAGAGGATGCGGGATATATTACCGGACAGGTATTGCATGTAGACGGCGGTATGGTGATGTAAAGGAGATTAAGATATATGAAGAGAAGGGTTGTAGTGACAGGACTTGGAGCAGTGACTCCGATCGGAAATACCGTAGAGGAGTTCTGGGACGGTATCAAAGAAGGAAAAGTGGGAATCGGAGAGATTACCAAATTCGACACCACAGAATATAAAGTAAAGATTGCAGCAGAGGTAAAAGATTTTCAGGCAAAAGACAGAATGGATTTTAAGGCAGCAAGAAGAATGGAACCATTTTCCAGTATGCGGTGGCAGCGGCAAAAGAAGCATTCGAAGATGCCGGACTTGATATGTCAAAGGAAGATCCGTTCCGTGTCGGTGTAATTGTGGGTTCCGGTATTGGAAGCCTGCAGGCTGTAGAAAAAGAATACGAAAAAATCCGGACTAAAGGACCGGGAAGAGTCAATCCGCTTCTGGTTCCGATGATGATCTCGAACATGGCAGCAGGAAATATTTCCATTCAGCTCGGTCTGAAGGGAAAATGTACGAATGTCGTTACAGCCTGTGCCAGCGGAACAAACTGCATCGGTGATGCATTCCGTGCGATCCAGTATGGTGATGCAGAAGTGATGCTGGCGGGTGGAGCAGAAGGATGTATCTGTGAGACCGGAGTCGCAGGATTCACAAGTCTGACAGCACTTTCGACTTCTACAGATCCGATGAAGGCATCCAGACCATTTGATAAAGACAGGGATGGATTCGTTCTCGGAGAAGGTGCAGGTGTAGTTGTTCTGGAAGAACTGGAACATGCAAAACAACGTGGTGCAGTCATCTATGCCGAACTTGTCGGATACGGTTCTACGGGAGATGCATATCACATTACTTCTCCTGCAGAAGACGGAAGCGGTGCAGCCAAAGCAATGGAACTTGCGATGGAAGAAGGCGGAATCGAACCTTCCCAGGTGGATTACATCAACGCACACGGAACCAGTACACATCACAATGACCTGTTCGAGACACGTGCGATCAAACTGGCTCTTGGCGATGCGGCAAAAGATGTTGTGATCAACTCGACAAAATCCATGATCGGTCATCTGCTCGGTGCGGCCGGAGGTGTGGAATTTATCACTTGTGTGAAGACAATCCAGGACAACTTCATCCATCAGACAGTCGGAACTGAAACTCCGGATGAAGAGTGTGACCTGAACTATGCGATCGGTGCGCCGGTAGAAAAAGAAGTCAATTATGTACTGACAAATTCACTTGGATTTGGCGGACATAATGCGGTGTTACTGTTAAAGAGATATGAAGACTAGCGGAGAATTGCAGGAGGGACAAAGACATATGGAAATGGAGAAAATGATCGAACTCATAGATGCTGTGTCAAAGTCAGATCTGACAGGCTTTAAATATGAGGAAGACGGTATCAAACTGCATTTGAGCAAGAAAGAAAATACATGCTATGTGACGGAAAATGTGTCTGCACCGGTGAATATGACCGGAACAGCTTCTGCCGGAGTGGTTTCTGCTGAGATGGGAAAAACGAATGCAGAAGGGGAACAGACACTGGGAGCAGCTGCGGAAGAAGCAGTCGCAGGAAATATTGTAGAGTCTCCGCTGGTAGGAACATTTTTATTCAGCACCTGCAGAAGATGCAGAAAGCTTCGTAAAAGTCGGAGACAGAGTAGAAAAAGGCCAGACACTCGGAATCGTGGAAGCATGAAGCTGATGAATGAGATCGAAAGCGATTACAGCGGAACGGTTGCAGAGATTCTGGTAAATAATCAGGAAGGCGTGGAATACGGACAGCCGTTATTTCGCATCGTGTAGGAGGACAATATGAATCATTTGAACATCAATCAGATCAAAGAAATCATTCCGCACCGTCATCCATTTCTTCTGTTGGATTACATCGAAGATTATGTGCCGGGAGAATATGCAGTGGGATATAAATGCGTATCTTACAGAGAAGAATTCTTTGCGGGACACTTCCCGGAAGAACCTGTAATGCCGGGTGTGCTGACGGTCGAAGCACTGGCACAGGCCGGTGCGGTTGCAATCTTAAGCCTGGAAGAAAATAAAGGAAAGATTGCATATTTCGGCGGTATCAATAAATGCAAATTCAAAGGAAAGATCGTCCCGGGAGACAAGGTACGTCTGGAGACGAAGATTATCCGCAGAAAAGGACCTGTCGGTGTCGGCGAGGCAGTTGCGAGCGTGGATGGAAAAGTAGTCGTAAGTGCAGAGCTTACATTCATGGTCGGATAGATAAGAGCAACATAGGAGAGTGTAAAGAAAGATGATTAAAAAAGTATTGATCGCAAACAGAGGAGAGATCGCGGTGCGTATCATCCGCGCCTGCCGTGAGATGGGAATTGAGACCGTAGCGGTCTATTCCGAGGCAGACAAAGAAGCACTGCATACCAAGCTTGCAGACGAAGCCATCTGCATCGGGCCGGCTCCGTCAAAGGACAGCTATCTCAGTATGGAAAATATCATCAGTGCAACGATCATAAGCGGTGCAGATGCAATCCATCCGGGATTTGGATTCCTGTCAGAGAATAGTAAATTTGCAGAGCTGTGCGAGCAGTGCAATATTACATTCATCGGGCGGATTCCAAAGTTATTGCAAGTCTTGGAAATAAACAGGTTGCGAGAAATACGATGATGGCAGCGGGAGTACCGGTCATTCCGGGAAGCAAAGAACCCGTCTACGATGCAAAGACCGGTGCAGAACTTGCCCGAGAGATTGGCTATCCGGTTATCATTAAGGCAGCTTTAGGAGGCGGGGGCAAAGGTATGCGTACCGCCTGGACACCGGAAGAGTTCGAGTCTGCATTCCAGACGGCTCAGAAAGAGACCGAGATGGCATTTGCCGATTCGACGATGTACATTGAACATTTTGTAGAGAATCCAAGACACATTGAGTTCCAGATCCTGGCGGATAAATATGGCAATGTGATCCATCTGGGAGAAAGAGATTGTTCTATTCAGCGCAATCATCAGAAGCTGATCGAGGAATCTCCGTCTGTTGCATTATCGGATGAACTGAGAAAGAAGATGGGTGACGCTGCGGTAAAAGCTGCCAAAGCGGCAGGTTATGAGAATGCCGGAACCATCGAATTCTTATTAGAAAAATCCGGGAACTTTTATTTCATGGAAATGAATACCAGAATCCAGGTGGAACATCCGGTCACAGAATGGGTGACAGGTGTAGATCTTGTGAAAGAACAGATCCGCATTGCATCCGGACAGAAATTATCCTATACGCAGGAAGATATCAGACTGACCGGTCATGCGATCGAGTGCAGGATCAATGCAGAGAATCCGGAGAAAGGATTCCGTCCGTCCCCGGGAACGATCACAGATATGTATCTTCCGGGAGGAAAGGGTATCCGTATCGATTCTGCGATATACAGCGGCTATACGATTCCGCCGTATTATGATTCCATGGTGGCCAAGCTGATCGTGTGGGCGAAGAATCGTCAGGAAGCGATCCGTAAGATGCAGAGTGCACTTGGAGAAGTCATTATAGAAGGAATCGATACGAATGTTGATTATCAGTATGGGATTGTCAATCATCCGGATTATATTGAGGGAAATATAGATATTGAATTTATTGAAAGGCTGTAGAGGTGACTGCTGATGAAGCTGGACAACGTATTTAAAAAGACCAGAATTGCTGTCGGAAGAAAGAATTATATTACATTTACCAGACGACCGGAAGTTCCGGAAGGATTACTTCGCAAATGTAATAAATGTGGGGGAGCGATCATTGCGGAGGATGTAAAGAAAGATCATTATATCTGTCCAAAGTGCGGAGGATATTTCCGCGTGCATGCAAGACGCAGAATCGAGATGATCACAGATGAAGGTTCTTTTGAAGAATGGGATTCGGATCTTCAGGGAGGAAATCCTCTGGAATACAAAGGATACGAAGAAAAACTGAAGAAATTACAGGAAAAGACAGGGCTTTCAGAAGCAGTTGTAACAGGAAAAGCAAAGATTGACGGCCGCGAGGCGGCTATCGGAGTCTGTGATGGAAGATTCCTGATGGCCAGCATGGGAGAGGCAGTTGGAGAGAAGATAGCAAGGGCGGTAGAACGGGCAACGAAAGAAAGACTTCCGGTCATCTTATTTGCCTGCTCCGGAGGGGCCCGCATGCAGGAGGGAATCGTCTCTCTGATGCAGATGGCAAAGACATCCGCAGCACTGAAGCGCCACAGTGATGCTGGACTTCTTTACATTAGCGTACTGACCGATCCCACGACTGGCGGAGTAACCGCAAGCTTTGCGATGCTCGGTGATGTGATCCTGGCAGAGCCAAAAGCTCTGATCGGGTTCGCAGGCCCAAGAGTGATCGAGCAGACCATCGGACAGAAACTTCCGGATGGTTTCCAGAGAGCAGAGTTTTTACTGGAACATGGATTTCTGGATGCCATTGTGGAGCGTCCTCAGATGAAAGAGACACTTTCTAAGATTCTGGCACTTCATGAGGTAGGAGAAGGAACAGGATTTGATAGAAAAAAATGTGATGTGGAACTGACATCAGGCAGCAAGATGAATATGACCGCATGGCAGAGAGTAGAACTTTCCAGACGCAAAGACCGGCCGGTAGGCAGTGATTACATTGACGCACTCTTTACAGATTTTGTAGAATTCCACGGAGACCGGTATTTCGCAGATGACAAAGCTATCATCGGTGGCGTTGCAAGATTCCATGGCACGCCGGTAACAGTGATTGCACAGGCAAAGGGAAGAAATACGAAGGAAAATATCGAAAGAAACTTTGGTATGCCACAGCCGGAGGGATACAGAAAAGCCTTAAGACTTATGAAACAGGCAGAGAAATTCTCTCGTCCGGTCATCTGTCTGGTTGATACACCGGGAGCATTCTGTGGACTCGAAGCAGAAGAACGCGGACAGGGAGAAGCCATTGCCAGAAATATCTATGAGATGTCCGGATTAAGGGTTCCGGTTGTTTCAATCATCATTGGAGAAGGCGGAAGTGGCGGAGCACTTGCGATGGCCACTTCAGATGAAGTATGGATGTTGGAAAATTCCATCTATTCCATCCTCTCGCCGGAAGGATTCGCAAGTATCCTCTGGAAAGACAGCTCCAAGGCCAAAGAAGCAGCAGAAGTGATGAAATTGACGGCAGAGAATCTGAAGGCACAGGGAATTGTAGAGCGTGTCTTTGCAGAGCCGGAGGAATATATTGTTCAGAATATGGATGTTGTGATCATGCAGATGGATGAGGCAATCGAAGAATTTCTGATGAAATATAAAAGTTTGTCAGAGCAGGAGTTAATAGAACATAGATATGAGCGTTTCAGAAATATGTAATATGGAGCAGAGTAAATCACTGCTATATATCATAAGAAAACGATGTATTTTACAGGCAATGTTTATGGACGAACAGATTCTATAATAGAGTGAGGAAAATATATGAAAATACAACCACTGAAAATAGGAACAAAGACAGCAAAAGTTCCAGTCATTCAAGGTGGTATGGGAGTTGGTATCAGCCTTGGAAATCTTGCTGGAGCAGTTGCAAAGGAGGGCGGCATAGGGATCATCTCTGCCGCTCAGCCTGGTTTTAGAGAAGAAGATTTTATAAAAGATCCATTAAAAGCGAATTTAAGAGCGATAAAATCAGAGTATGAGAAAGCAAGAAAGATTGCATCGGACGGAATCATTGGATTCAATCTGATGGTTGCCATGGAGCACTATGAAGAATATGTGCATGCGGTGGTAGAAGCAGGAGCAGATCTGATCGTATCGGGAGCGGGACTTCCGACGGATCTTCCGAAATATGTGGGTGAGTCCGACATCTTACTCGCACCGATCGTATCGACTGCAAAATCGGCAAATGTGATATTAAAATATTGGGACAAAAAATACCACAGAATCCCGGATCTGGTTGTGATCGAAGGACCGCTCGCAGGGGGACATCTTGGATTTCATGAAGAGCAGCTGGAAGCGTATGGTATAGATGCTGGGGCAGAAGACTATGTAAAATGCCGAACTTCCTACGAAAAAGAAATCATAGCCATCATGCAGGTCATTCATACATTTTCGGAAAAATATGGAAAAAAGATTCCTGTTGCGATTGGGGGAGGAATTCATGACAGTGAAAGCGCAGCGCGTGCATTTTCCCTCGGAGCAGATGCCATACAGGTGGCGACAAGATTCGTTACAACAGAAGAATGCGATGCAGATATCCGCTATAAAGAAGCCTACCTGAATGCAAGAAAAGAAGACATCGTGATCGTAAAAAGTCCGGTGGGAATGCCGGGACGTGCAATCTTGAATCCATTTATGAAAAAAGTAAAAGAACTGGGGCGTATTGCACCGGCGCATTGTTTTCAGTGTCTGAAGCATTGTAATCCGGGAACCACGCCGTATTGTATCACTCAGGCACTGATCAATGCGGCAAAAGGAAAGATAGATGATGCGTTACTTTTCTGCGGAGCGTATGCATATCAGGCAACTCATTCTGGAAACTGTAAAAGAAGTTATTGATTCTCTGATACCAGAAAGGGTATAATAAAAAATAAGAGTAAAGAATGAAGAGTTAAAGTGAAGGAAATTACAGAAGATGGGAATGGATGACGCATATAAGATGATCAATCAGACACTGGTCAGTCTGATCAATGAAATATGGGAACTGGAAGAAAAGGCAATCATTACGGATGAGTTCAAAGATCTTACAAATAATGATATGCATGTGATCGAGGCAGTCGGACTTGGCGACGGGAATAATATGTCTTCGATTGCCAGAAAGCTTAATATTACCGTAGGATCCCTTACGACTGCATGAACAGTCTGGTAAACAAAAGATATGTAGAGCGTCATCGCAGCGAAGAAGACAGAAGAGTCGTTCTTGTCAAGCTGACAGAAAAAGGTGTGAAGGCTTACCACCATCATGAAGATTATCACAGACAGATGACACAGGCCATTCTGGATAAACTGGATGATACCGAGCTTCCGGTGCTTGTGAAGACATTGGATGCGTTATCCGAATTCTTTACCGGTTACAGTGAGAATAAGGAGTCATAAAGTATATGGTAAAAGGTGTAATCTTTGATATGGATGGAACGATGTTCGATACAGAACGTCTTTCTACCAAAGGATGGATTTACGCAGGTAAAAAGCTGGGCGTGGATATTCCGGTAGCATTGACAGATTCTTTTCGGGGAAGAAATCCACAGGCGATCCGAAAAAAATTTGCAGCATATTTTGGAGACAGACTGGATTACGATACAGCGCGTGCAATGAAGCATGAGTATTTCGACGAAGTGACAAAAGAATCTGTTCCGCATAAAGAAGGACTGCAGGATTTATTAGAATATTTAAAAGAACATGAGATTCCGGCTGTGGTTGCGACATCCACAGAAAGAAAGCGTGCGAGCAGGCTGATACATATGTCCGGTATAGAACATCTGATTTCGAATGCGATTTACGGAGATATGGTGGAGCGTGGGAAGCCGGAGCCGGACATTTTCCTGAAAGCAGCAGAGCTGATTGGGCAGGATCCAAAGGAATGCCTGGTACTGGAGGACAGTGCACCGGGACTTCTGGCAGGAAAGGCAGCGGGCGGATATACGATCTATGTGCCGGACATAGCAGTTGTGTCAAAAGAGGCAAAAGAAGGAATTACGGCAGAACTGGCGGACTTGCATGAAGTGGCTGCATGGATCAGAAAAGAGAATAAAAAGTAAGAAGGAAAATGACTGTCATGCAGCCTTTGGAGGCTGTGGGCAGTTTTTTTGCATCGCCATGCATTCGTAAGGAATAAAAAATATAAAGATTCAGGAGGAACAGATATGTACGAGAAAGAAGTAGAACAATTACAGAACATTATTGATGACAGTAAAAGAATCGTATTCTTCGGAGGAGCAGGGGTTTCTACAGAGAGCAATATTCCGGATTTCCGAAGTGCGGACGGGTTATATCAACAAAAGTATAAATATTCGCCGGAGCAGATCGTAAGTCATAGTTTCTTTGTACGGAACCCAGAAGGGTTTTATGAATTTTATAAGGAGAAGATGATGTTTCTGGATGCCAAACCGAATGCTGCACACTTGAAACTTGCAGAATTGGAAGAGGCGGGTAAATTAACGGCCGTGATTACACAGAATATTGACGGACTTCATCAGGCGGCCGGAAGTAAGAATGTACTGGAACTGCACGGAAGTATTCACCGGAACTATTGTATGAAATGCCACAAATTCTATGATGCGGCATATGTAAAAAATGCATCCGGAATTCCAAGATGCACTTGTGGCGGAATGATCAAACCGGATGTAGTACTCTATGAGGAAGGACTGGATTCGGATGTGATCAGCAGGAGTATCAAAGCGATCAGTGAAGCAGATACGCTAATCATAGGAGGCACGTCTCTGGTTGTGTATCCCGCGGCAGGATTTATTGATTATTTCCGCGGGAAACATCTTGTGGTGATCAATAAGAGTGCAACAGCCAGAGAAGTAGGTGCAAAGCTTACGATAGCGGCACCGATTGGGAGATACTTGGAAGGGTGCATTAAATTCCAAGTGTTGCCGCTTTCTTGTAGTTATAACAAGAAGATTTTTCTAATCTTTTGCCCGTCATAGTATATGGATCCAGAAGTTTGTCAGCTTCAGCTTCTGTCACATAACCTTTTGTAACTGCGAGTGTACGGACTGCTACATTGGTCTTGAGGGATTCTTTGGCGAGTGCGGCAGAGGCAGCATATCCGATAGACGGGCAAAGTGCAGTTGCAATACCGGCACTTGCATTTACCAGATCTTTGCAGTGCTTTTCATTGGCAGTAATTCCAAGAATACAGTTGTCGGTCAGAGTTTGAGCGGAGTGACCAAGCGTTTCGATGGACTCGAATAAGGTATAGAAGATCACCGGCTCAAATGCATTGAGTTCTAACTGTCCGGCTTCTGCGGCCATTGTGATCGTGTAATCATGTCCGATGATATTGAAAATTGTATTTTTATAAGTACAAACGTATATTTATTAAGCGCAGAGTGAGAAAATGCAATTATAGAAAAATCAGAAGAAAAACAAAAAAGTAATACGGAAAATGAAGAGAAATACAGGAAAGGGCGTATGAATATGGAATTAGAACCGGTGCAGAAGCCGGAGTTTTATCCGTTTATAGAAAGCATTTCGAATGTGATTGAGTGCAATTGTGTGACGGGCAATTATTCTATGCTTATGAAGGTGGCATTCCCGAGTACGATTGAGTTGGATGGATTCATCGGACAGCTCCAGCATTTCGGAAAGACACAGACACAGATTGTATTCTCTACACCGGTTGCCGGGTTCTATTTAGTCAGCTTTTTGATAGATCAGGCGGATATCACCGTTTTGCAGTGTAGTATGCCCGCAGCAGGTGAAGCCTAATTTGGCGAGCAGATGCTGCATGGGAATATTATCATCGTGTGTATCAATTTTAATATTTGGAAACTGTTCATAAGCCCAGTTCAGACAGAAGGTAGCTACGCCCTTTGTACCAGGTGCCGTGGCAACTCTGTGAACAACGGCATAGGGTCTGTCATTTAACCAGGAACCGTCAATTGTCTGGTAATCAGGGTCTTCTTCCCTGTGAAAATAGAATACGCCTCCGATTTGCTCATCTTCTTCTATCTGAATGATGCAGACATATAAGCAGTCGGACTGGATATCCTGTGTGGTAAGTGAAACCGGAGGATAACTGTCCCGCCACTGGTCCGGATTGCCGTGTTCTTTCATATATTTCCGGGCATAAGCATAGATTGCAAGGATGTCCGGAAGGTCATTCATTGTCGCTTTTCTGATCTGCATAAAAATCTCCTTTTGTTATTCATTACTTTGTTTATTTTCGTAACTGTGGGAATATCTCAATACTGCGTTCAAGTATCCCTTTCATATAAGCAATCGCAGTTCCGTAATTGGTGATTGGTACAGAGGCGTCACCGGCGCATTTCAGGCGGTATTTCATTTCGCGCTCATTCAGCATACAGCCACCGCAGTGAATGATCATTTTATAATGGTTCAGCTTCAGTGGAAATTCAGTTCCACTGGTAAATTCAAAATCTATATCTTTTCCCGTATATTCGCGAACCAGCGTGGCAGCTTGACAGTACCGATATCGTCACACTGGCGGTGGTGTGTACAGCCTTCGCTGATCAGGATCGTATCTCCGTCTTCCAGCGTGTCCAGTGCTCTTGCGCCGTGGACGACGGTTTCCAGATTCCCCTTATATCTTGCAAAAAGAATGGAGAAAGAAGTAAGTGGGATATCGGAAGGAGTATCTTTGTCAACCTCTTTAAATGCCTGACTGTCGGTAATCACCAGTGCAGGCTTTTTCCCGAGTGAATCCAGCGTACTTTTGAGTTCTGTTTCCTTTACAACGATTGCAGTAGTTCCGGCATCCAGAAGATCGCGGATCGTCTGCTGCTGTGGGAGAATCAGCCTTCCCTTTGGCGCGGCAGAATCGATCGGAACAACAAGTACAATGAAATCTCCGGGGGTTACAAGATCCCGGACGATGAATCTGGAAGATTCTTCCGCAGGGACTAAAGTTCCGAGACGTTCTTTCAACTCATGAATATGAAGATTTTCAGTTGTATTGGTCCACAGGATATGCTCTAAAGGAATCTTATATTTCAGATGAGTGGACACGATCATTTCCTGATGTGTATGTTCCGATACCAGATCGGCTTTATTAAGGACGAGTAAGAGGGGAATATTCTTATCCTGTATGCGTGTAAGGATCGCATTGTCTTGCGGCGTAATTCCTGAGGTGCCATCAATCACGAGTACAGCGATGTCAGTCTTGTTCAGGACCTGATAAGCTTTCTGAATGCGGAGTTTTCCAAGTTCGCCTTCATCGTCGAGCCCCGGAGTGTCGATCATGACGATAGGGCCAGTGGAAGCAGCTCCATGGATTTGAATACAGGATCGGTCGTTGTTCCGCGCACATCGGAGACAATCGCAAGATTCTGCCCGGTGAGAGCATTAATAAGACTTGATTTTCCGGCATTGCGTCTGCCGAAGATCCCGATATGTATACGTTCTGAAGAAGGTGTGCTGTTTAAACTCATGATATGTTCCTCACTTTCTGACAGCTGTATATAAAAGCTGACTGTATAAAAAGTTGATGTTACCTAAATATTCAAAGAATCGCCACGGTCTGTTACAACCTGATAGCCTATGGATTTCATCCGCATTTCCAGACAGTGTCTGCACTGGGCGGATTCATCACCGGTACAGATCTTATTATCATATAGAAGATAATCTTTCCGTACTTCCGTTGGTGAAAGGTTCGGCATTACGACATTGGCGCCTGCCAGGATTCCAAGTTCACGCCCCTTTGGGTGGATGGTTCCAAGTGCGGTTGTGGCAGGAAGTAAAACCTTCGGGATCATCAGCCGGATCAGGCCGAGCATATATAAAGTAAGTTCCAGTGTTCCCGCAGATTCTCCGGCAAACGGAGTGTCATGATGTGGGATAAACGGACCGATTCCGATCATGTGTGGATTCAGTTCTTTCATGAAGAGCATGTCTTCTGCAAGGTGTTCCGAAGTCTGGTAAGGAGAGCCAACCATGAATCCGCAGCCAATCTGATAACCGATGTCCTTTAAATCCCGCAGACATTGCTGCCTGTGTTCAGGACTAAGGTTCGGTGGATGAAGCTTTCTGTAATGTTCGTGGTTATAAGTTTCATGCCGCAGAAGATAGCGGTCGGCGCCGGCATCATAGTAAGCCTGAGAGCTATCTTTGGATTTTTCCCCGATGGAAAGTGTAATGGCACAGTCGGGATAGCGTTCTTTAATTATCCGGATCAAATGGATGATGCGTTCATCTGTATAATATCCGTCTTCGCCGCCCTGCAGGACAAAGGTGCGGAATCCAAGTTCATAACCTTCCTTACAGCACTTTAGGATATCGGCTTCTGACAGGCGGTACCGGTGTGCGTTGCCGTTGCTTTTCCGTATACCGCAGTACAGACAGTCGTTTTTACAATAATTGGTAAATTCGATCAGACCGCGGACGTAGACATCGTGTCCATAATAACGGTGGCGTTCTTCACGGGCCAGGGAAAAGAGATATTCGGAAAGTTCCGGAGTGCGTCCCTCGATCAGTGTGATCCATTCTTCTTTGGTCAGGGTCTGTTCTTTATGCAATTGATCGATCAGATATTTTAAAGATAAGTTCGTTTCATTCATGAAAATCATTCCTTTGCCCGTATGTTATTGATCATAATATCTCACATTATTATAACAAACAATTACTTGCCGAACAATGTAAAGAAAGAAGTGATATGCAGAAATAGAAAAATAAGATAAATATATTAAAAAAATATAAATTGACAATTCATGCAGATGCGTTTTTAATAGAAGTATACAGATTAGTTACGGCGAATTAATAAATCATAAAGAAAGGAAGAAATCATGGGAATCGGTAAAAGAATATTAAGTGTACTGATCGGTATCCTCTTCATTATAAGTGTGTCGGTACTTGGAGGAAGTCTGCTTGCAAAGCAGGTACTTGTTAAAGCAATCAGTCAGGCAGGGATTGATACGGCAATCTCTCACAGAATGATGGATGCAGTATTTGGCTATGCAGGAGCAGATGATACACAGTGGATTGCGAAGATACAGAACAAGATTGAGAAGAACGAGGAAGTACAGAAAATTACAGAAAAGGTCATGGATGAAATGGTGAATGATCTTTCAAAAGGAACGGGATATAAGGATGTAGATATTTCCAAAGACTGAATCAGTTACTGGAAGACAGCATGAAAGAAATTAAGGATTCAAATCCAGAGTTAACGGAAGATATGCTGAAACTTATGAAGCAGCAGTTAAAAGATGAGATGGATGACGTTCAGGATGTACTGAATAGTTATGCATCTAATCTGTATGGTAATATGAAAGATACCAGTACGATACAGGGGAAAGTTGCCAGATTATATACGACGCTGGTATCAACGACCTGCCGGGCCGTATCGGGAGCAGCAGTTCTGCTCTGTGCAATCCTGACGGTATTGCTTGGGTATCCAAGACACAGAGGATTATTTTCACTCGGAGTGGAAAGTTTGATTTGTGGAGGAATTTTTGCCGGACTTATAGGAGTTATGGGAAGCCGGACTATGGGCTTCTTATCGGACAAGATGCTGGGGCGTACGGTAGATATAGGGTTAAAGTCATATTTCTGGATGGGCTGTATATTTGCCGGGCGGGTGTGATATTCCTGCTTGCTGGATTTATAATAAAGTGGAAAGACCAAAAAAGGATAGATGTAAATGAGTAACAGATTTTTATAATGAAGTATTCGGAACATTTGATACAGAAGATATAGAAATGTAACAGAGTGAATGAACAGGATGTAAATGTAACAGGTATGAGAAAGGTTATATTTTACATCCTGTATCTTTTAGAGCAGTAATCGGATTGATTATAGGTGTTTTACATTACATACGGATAGCATACTGGAAATATTATATGGGGCATGCTATCATAAAAATAATGTCTTTTTCCGTAGATGTATGGAATACAATAGAAAACAGAGGAGTTAATTCAGACATGGAAACACAACACATTATCCACAATTTTGAGCCAATCTATAATGAACATTCTAAGATTCTGATGCTCGGAACTATGCCATCGCCGAAATCCAGAGAAGTCGGATTCTACTATGGACACCCAAGAAACAGATTCTGGAAAGTTGTATCCGATGTCTGTGGCGAAGCGTATCCGGAGACGAGAGAAGGCAAGATCGCATTTGCATTAAGAAATGGTATTGCAGTCTGGGATGTGCTGGCGGGGTGTGATATTAAAGGAGCAGATGACAGCAGTATCCGTAATCCACAGCCGAATGATCTGAGCCAGATCCTTGAATGTGCAGATATTAAGGCCATTTTTACGACAGGAACGAAAGCATTTCAACTATATAAGAAGTTTTGCTATCCTAAGACTGGGATTATGGCAATTGGATTGCCGTCTACAAGTCCGGCGAACTGCAGAACATCGTATGAGCAGTTGTTCGAGGCATATTCTGAAATTAAGAAATATATATAACAACGATGAGAATAAATAAGATTTCTAAATAAGTAAGAATCAAGAAAGAAGGCGTATTAGAACATATGAACCGGGAAGAACGAGTAAGAATACTGATCGACTATCTGAAAAAAGAAAATACAGGTTATGCATCACTTGCAGATCCGGTAGATTATACCGGGAGAAGAAGACTTCTAAGAAGTCTTATGAATGTCCGCTGGCCGGGCGAGGCAGATCCGGAGTATACCAGGATCCAGGATGAACTGCTAAAGGAAGAAGCAGAACAGAAAGGAATTGTAGAATGGGGACAACTTCCGACTATCGGTGGACAATTCCCATGTGAGACGATCAAGAATGTGGATAAGATATCTCTCTGGCGGGGAGATATTACAAGACTTTCCGTAGATGCGATCGTAAATGCGGCGAACAGCCAGATGCTTGGATGTTTTGTGCCGTGTCATGGATGCATCGACAATGCGATCCATTCGGCAGCAGGTATCCAGCTTCGTAATGAATGTGCACAGATTATGGAAGCACAAGGACATGAAGAACCGACCGGAAAAGCGAAGATTACAAAAGGATATAATCTCCCGGCGAAAACATGTCATCCATACCGTAGGTCCGATTGTTGGCATGCAGGTGACAGAAAAGCAGGAAGAAGAATTAAAGTCGTGTTATCTGAATTGTATGAAACTGGCGGAAAAAGAAGGACTTAAGTCGATTGCATTTTGCTGTATCTCAACGGGAGAATTCCATTTCCCGAATAAACTGGCGGCAGAGATTGCGGTGAAGACGGTGGACAAGTATCTGTCTTCTTCAAAACTGGAAAGAGTGATTTTCAACGTATTTAAAGAAGAGGACTATAATATATATAAGAAGATATTTGCATAAGAGTAAAGGAACAAGAGAGGAAATAAAGAAATGGACAATCTGGTATTCAGTTTAAATGCAACAGTCCCCATTTTCTTAATGATGATACTGGGACTGTTCTTCAATAAGATTGGGTGGATGGATGAGGAATTTGCTAATAAGGTGAACAAATTCGTGTTCCGTGTTCCGCTTCCGGTATTATTATTTGGCGATCTGGCAGTTGTAGACATTAAAGAGGCGTGGGATACGAAATTTGTAATCTTCTGTTTTATTATTACATTGATCAGTATCACGATCGCAATCGGAATCTCCTGCCTGTTGAAAGACAGAAGTATTCAGGGAGAATTTATCCAGGGAGCGTACAGAAGTAGTGCGGCACTTCTGGGGATCGCATTTATCCAGAATATCTATGGTAATTCCGGTCAGGCACCGCTTATGATCATTGGAAGTGTGCCGCTTTATAATATTATGGCGGTGGTTGTACTGTCATTTTTCAAGCCGGGACAAAAAGGCATGGATAAAGCACTGATCAAGAAGACACTGATCGGTATCATTACGAATCCAATCATCATCGGTATTGTGGCAGGTCTGTTATGGTCGGCACTGAAACTTCCGATGCCGGTGATCTTACATAAGGCCGTCAGCAGTATCGGCGGCGTAGCAACACCGATGGGACTGATGGCGATGGGAGCTACATTTGACATTAAGAAAGCATTTGGCAAGATTAAACCGACCGTGATCGCTGCGTTTATCAAATTAGTGGGATTTGTAGCAGTGTTCATGCCGCTCGCAGTGGCAATTGGGTTTCGGAGAGAGAAACTGATCGCAATCTTAGTCATGCTCGGATCGGCAACAACAGTCAGCAGTTATGTTATGGCTAAGAATATGGGACATGAAGGAGTTGTGTCTTCGAGTGTAGTTATGCTGACGACTATGTGCAGCGCATTTACCCTGACGGGATGGCTCTATATCATGAAGTGTTTCGGATTGGTGTAACCCTTAAGAGTTTCTGAAAAATCCCTAAAATCCTTGACAAATGGGGATTCGATGGCTATCATATTCAGTAGTTTATACGTAAAGGCATTGATGAAGAGGAGTACACGTAAGTTCGTCCATACCAGAGAGAGTGATCCATCGGCTGAGAGACACTTAAGGAATACGAGACGTCGGAAGGTAGCTTCGGAGCCGGATGAATGAACCTGTAACTTATGATAAAGTAGAATTAGTTCATCCCGGAGTCGTTCCCGTTAAAGAATAAGATGAGATATATAGCGAAGGATTTCTTCCTATATAATGAAGGTGGTACCGCGACTACAATCGCCCTTTACGTCGATGTAAAGGGTTTTTTTCATTTAATAAAAAAAATGTGAAAAATGTGTGAAATGAGGAGGAAACTATGAGCGAAAACCTGGAAAAGACTTACAATCCCAAAGCGATTGAAGCAAAATTATATGAAAAATGGTGTGATAACAAATATTTCCACGCCGAAGTAGACAGAAGCAAGAAACCATTTACTACAGTAATGCCGCCACCGAACATTACAGGTAAGCTTCACATGGGACATGCCCTGGATAATACACTGCAGGACATCCTGATCCGTTATAAGAGAATGCAGGGATACAATGCACTCTGGATTCCGGGAACAGACCATGCGGCTATCTCTACTGAGGTTAAGGTTACAAATCAGTTAAAAGAAGAAGGAATTGACAAGAAAGAATTAGGAAGAGAGAAATTCCTGGAAAGAACATGGCAGTGGAAAGAAGAATACGCCGGAACTATCGAAGGACAGTTAAAGAAATTAGGTGTATCCTGTGACTGGGACAGAGAACGTTTCACAATGGACGAAGGATGTTCCAAAGCCGTAGAAGAAGTATTCATCAAATTATACAACGAAGGATATATTTACAAAGGATCTAGAATCATCAACTGGTGTCCGGTATGTAAGACTTCTCTTTCCGATGCAGAAGTTGAACATGAGGAACAGGACGGATTCTTCTGGCACATCAAATATCCAATCGTTGGAACAGATGATTATCTGGAGATCGCAACCACACGTCCGGAGACATTACTTGGAGATACTGCAATCGCAGTTCACCCGGATGATGAAAGATACAAAGACATCGTAGGAAAAATGTGTAAACTGCCTCTGACAGACAGAGAGATTCCGATCGTTGCCGACTACTATGTAGACAAAGAATTCGGAACAGGTGCGGTTAAGATCACACCGGCACATGACCCTAACGACTTTGAAGTCGGAAAACGTCACAACCTGCCGGAGATCAACATCATGAACGATGATGCAACGATCAATGAGCAGTATGGTGGAAAATATGCCGGAATGGACCGCTACGAAGCAAGAAAAGCAATGGTAGCTGACCTGGAAGAGCAGGGATACCTGGTAAAAGTTGTTCCACATTCTCATAACGTAGGAACACATGACCGCTGCCATACAACTGTAGAGCCAATGATCAAGCAGCAGTGGTTTGTTAAGATGGAAGAACTGGCAAAACCAGCCATCGAAGCAATCAAGAACGGCGATTTAAGATTCGTACCGGAACGTTTCAACAAGATCTACCTGCACTGGCTTGAGAATATCCGTGACTGGTGTATTTCCCGTCAGATCTGGTGGGGACACAGAATTCCGGCTTACTACTGTGATGAGTGTGGTGAAGTTGTTGTCGGACACGGCGTACCGGAGAAATGCCCGAAATGTGGATGCACACACTTTACACAGGATGAAGATACACTGGATACATGGTTCAGTTCTGCGCTGTGGCCATTCTCGACACTTGGATGGCCGGATCAGACAGAAGATCTGGATTACTTCTATCCGACAGATGTGCTGGTAACAGGCTATGACATCATCTTCTTCTGGGTAATCCGTATGGTATTCTCAGGATACGCGCATACCGGAAAGGCACCGTTCCACACCGTATTTATCCACGGTCTGGTCCGTGACTCTCAGGGACGTAAGATGAGTAAATCTCTTGGAAATGGTATCGATCCACTGGAGATCATTGATCAGTATGGTGCAGATGCACTTCGTATGACACTGATGACAGGTAATGCACCTGGTAACGATATGCGTTTCTATAATGAACGTGTAGAAGCAAGCCGTAACTTTGCAAATAAAGTATGGAATGCTTCCAGATTTATCATGATGAACCTGGATGAAAAAGAATTGAAGAAACCGGCGAACTTTGAAAAACGTCCTGCAGACTGCTGGATCATGTCAAAATGCAACAGCCTTGTAAAAGATGTTACAGAAAATATGGATAAGTTCGAACTTGGTATCGCACTTTCCAAGATTTACGACTTTATGTGGGATGAATTCTGTGACTGGTACATTGAGATGGCAAAATATCCGATCTATCATGCAGATGAAGATCCGGAAGCAGCCAATGCGGCACTGTGGACATTAAGAGAAGTCCTGAAGAAATCACTGAAACTGCTGCATCCATATATGCCGTTCGTTACAGAAGAGATCTACAGCAAGTTAGTACCGGAAGAAGAATCACTGATGATGTCTGACTGGCCGGTATATGAAGAAGAGTGGAACTTCCCAGTAGATGAGAACATTGTAGACCACTACAAAGAGATCATCCGCGGAATCCGTAACGTACGTGCCGAGATGAACGTTCCAAATTCAAGAAAAGCTACAGCATTCGTTGTATGTGAGGATGAAGAACTGGGAGCAGGACTTGCACTTCTTGGACATGCTGCACAGAACATGGCAGCTCTGAACGAACTGGTAATCCAGAAAGACAAGAGCGGTATTGCAGACGATGCAGTATCTATCGTAGTTCCGGATGCAACCGTATATCTTCCACTGGAAGAGCTGATCGACTTTGAACAGGAGATCGAGCGTCTGACAAAAGAAGAGGCAAGACTTACCAAAGAGATTGCACGTTCTAACGGTATGTTAAATAACGAGAAATTCGTAAGTAAAGCACCTGCTGCAAAGGTTCAGGAAGAAAGAGACAAACTGGAGACCTACCAGCAGATGATGGCACAGGTAAAAGAAAGACTGGAAGGATTAAAAGCAAAACAGTCATAAACAATACATTTCCGCAGTTATCGGTAACAGGATAACTGCGGATTAGATATCAAAGGGGATTATATGAAAAAACTTCAGTTAAAAAAACCGGATATCAAGGGTAAAATCCGCAAAATAAAAAATTTGAAGAAAGAGGATGTCATTGCATACTGGAAAGGCAGACATGAACGACGTGAGAGAATACTGGAAGCAAGACGCAACAGTGCATTTGCAAAGAAGATGCAGCCGGTCTATGCATTCATGAATAGATTCTCTTTGATATTTCATGCGTTGCTTGCATGCATCATTAACTTTGTAATAGAAGCAATTTCCAGACACTCCGTTGTTGCAGCCTGGGACTATATGACAGGAACACCGCTGGTATTTTTATACAATGCATTTATGATCTTTGTGACATTTTCGATTGTATATCTGTTCAAACGAAGGATATTTGTCCGTATGATCATCGGTGCAATCTGGGTGATTCTTGGAATCGCGAATGGTTATATCCTGTTAAAGAGAGTTACACCGTTCAATGCACAGGATCTTAAGATCGCAGGGGATGGAATTGCGCTGATCAATAATTACTGTAATGGATTTGAAGTGGTTGTGATCGCTGTCGGAGCGGTAGCACTTCTGATCTGGCTGATATCTATGTGGAGACGCGGTGGGCAGTATGCAGGTAAGATACATCATATTGCAGCACTGATCGGAATTATTGTATGTGGCGTTCTTTACACTTTTGTAACGAATATAGCAATAGATAAACGAGTGGTATCTACTTATTTTGGAAATATTGCATTTGCTTATGAGGATTATGGTCTTCCATACTGCTTCTCGGCAAGTCTTTTTAACACGGGAATCAGTGAGCCAAATGGATATACGAAGAAAGCAATGGCAAAGATTGACAAGGACGGAGAATTAAATCAGACGGCTACGAGCCGTTCTTCTGATGAACTTCCGAATATCATTGTTGTGCAGCTGGAGTCATATTTTGACGTTGCAAACGCAGAGTTTTTCACCACATCTGAAGATGCATGCCCGAATCTGCACAATTTATATCAGAATTATTCAAACGGATATTTTAAAGTACCGTCTGTAGGAGCAGGTACGGCAAATACAGAGTTTGAAGTGCTGACAGGTATGAACCTTCGTTATTTCGGACCTGGAGAATATCCGTATAAGACCTATTCAAAAAAACATCCGACGGAGAGTGCGGCGACAGCGCTTGCCTCTCTTGGATACGGAACACATGCATTACATGATAACACAGGAAATTTCTACAGCCGTGCCAATGTATTTAATAACATGGGATTTGATACATTTACCAGTAAGGAGTTTATGAATGTCCTGCAGACGACAGAGAATGGATGGGCAAAAGATGAGATTCTGACACATCATATTATGGAAGCCATGGATACAACAAAACAGGAAGATTTTGTATTTACTGTCAGTGTACAGGGACATGGAAACTATCCGGAGACACAGGTGATCGAGAATCCGAAGATCAAGGTTGAAGGAATCGAAGACGAAGCGCTGAAAAATAAATGGGAATATTATGTTAACCAGGTCTATGAGATGGATCAGTTTGTAGGTGATCTGATCAAGGCAGTGGAAGAAAGAAATGAACCATCTGTTGTCGTATTCTACGGAGATCATCTTCCGACTATGGGACTGAAGGCAGAAGACTTAAAGAGCCGTTACTTATATAATACGAACTATGTAATCTGGGATAATATCGGACTTCAGAAGCATGATAAGAATATCCCGGCATATCAGCTGATGTCAGAGGTACTGAACAGACTGGATATCCATTCCGGTACCGTATTCAATTATCATCAGCAGAGAAAGGGAACAAAGAATTACCTTTCAGATCTGGAACTCCTGCAGTATGATATCCTGTATAGAAAGCAGTATGTATATAACGGAAAAGCACCAATCACCGAAGGCCATATGGTGATGGGAATCCGTAATGTGTCACTGAGCAGTATTGTTCCGCAGTTGAACAGTGGATATAGTCTGTACGGTGAGAACTTCACAAAATACAGCCGCGTATATGTCAATGGTGAAAAGCAGAAGAGCAGCTTCCTGAATAATACGCGTATTAATCTGTCGGAGACAGAATTAAAAGACGGTGATGTGATTCAGGTTGGACAGGTTGGTTCCAGTGATACGATATTCCGGATGTCGGATAAGTACACATATCAGAACGGACAGCTTGTAAAACAGGAAGGCACAGCAACCGATAAGAGCAAATCTTGGGTGGATCAGGATTATGATGTTAACTAAAAAAGAACCGGAAACGTTCACATATGAAGAGGCAGCAGCGTATATCGAAGAAATTCCGAAATTTACAAAGAAACATACGCTGGAGCACACAAAAATGTTTTTAAAAAGATTGGGTAATCCGGCGGCGGACAGAAAGATTGTCCACGTCGCCGGTACAAATGGAAAAGGGTCTGTATGTGCATACTTACAGGCCATACTTATGGCAGAGGGGAAGAGAACAGGTTCTTTACATCCCCTCATCTTGTATCTGTAAATGAGCGGATACGGGTAGATAATATACAGATTGATAATGAGACATTTCTGAAGGTGTTTCGAAAAGTTTTA
>ENA-OQBJ01000263-OQBJ01000263.1-human-gut-metagenome-genome-assembly--contig:-NODE-263-length-28510-cov-2.938132_pt1 | contig 28510 bp, 27 predicted proteins | sample MGYA00242743_ERZ504545 | MGnify/ENA primary metagenome ERZ504545 (study PRJEB26092, sample SAMD00036252) | human gut metagenome | host: Homo sapiens | study: EMG produced TPA metagenomics assembly of...
TATGTAGTCATCCGTCAGACGGATGTGGTGAATGTGATTAAGCGAAGCAGGCTGAACGGTTTGAAATGTGGAGTCGATTTTGGACTGATAGCATATAACGATACGCGGCATACGAGGTGATAGACGAAGGGATTACCGCTCTCAGTATTAATTGGGAGGAAATGGGCCGAAAAGCTGCACATTTTATTCTTACGGGTGATGTGGTGCAGGAGTTTTTACCCACCGAAGTACATCTGCGGAATTCAGTGTAAGTATAAAATTCAATATTATTATATTGTAGTGTCAGCACAGTTCAGTATGGATGGATTTAATTAGAAAGAAAAGAAGTTGCATTAACTTTATAAATAATCGAAACATGAAAAATTATCCGAAAATCGGGATTCGTCCCACTATCGACGGACGTCAGGGTGGCGTACGTGAAAGCCTTGAAGAAAAGACTATGAATCTTGCCAAAGCCGTAGCAGAACTTATTTCTTCTAATTTGAGAAACGGTGATGGTAGTCCGGTAGAATGTGTCATTGCGGATTCTACTATCGGTCGTGTAGCTGAAAGCGCAGCTTGTGCCGAAAAATTTGAGCGTGAAGGCGTAGGAGCTACCATTACAGTCACTTCTTGCTGGTGCTATGGAGCAGAAACAATGGATATGAATCCGTATTACCCGAAAGCGGTATGGGGATTTAACGGTACGGAAAGACCGGGTGCCGTATACCTGGCTGCTGTTCTGGCTGGGCATGCACAAAAAGGTTTGCCGGCATTTGGTATTTACGGACGTGATGTACAGGATATTGAAGATAATACCATTCCGGCAGATGTGGCAGAAAAGATTTTGCGTTTTGCCCGTGCGGCTCAGGCGGTAGCTACCATGAGAGGCAAGTCTTATCTTTCTATGGGTAGTGTGTCTATGGGTATTGCCGGTTCAATTGTGAATCCGGATTTCTTCCAGGAATATTTGGGCATGCGTTGTGAGTCTGTAGATTTGACAGAAATCATTCGTCGTATGACTGAAGGAATTTACGATAAGGAAGAATACGCCAAAGCGATGGCTTGGACTGAAAAATATTGCAAGAAAAACGAAGGAAAGGATTTCAATGTAGAAGCCAAGACTAAGACACGTGTGGAAAAAGAAGCTGATTGGGATTTCATTGTGAAGATGACCATTATCATGCGCGATTTGATGAAAGGTAATCCGAAGTTGAAGGAAATGGGATTCAAGGAAGAAGCACTTGGTCACAATGCTATTGCGGCTGGTTTCCAGGGACAGCGTCAGTGGACGGACTTCTACCCGAACGGTGACTTCTCTGAAGCCTTGCTGAATACTTCTTTCGACTGGAACGGTATTCGTGAAGCTTACGTACTGGCTACTGAAAATGATGCCTGCAACGGAGTAGCTATGCTCTTCGGCCATTTGCTGACTAATCGTGCACAGATTTTCTCTGACGTACGTACTTATTGGAGCCCGGAAGCTGTGAAACGTGTGACTGGTAAGGAGCTGACCGGACTGGCAAAGAATGGTATTATCCATTTGATTAACTCTGGAGCTACTACTTTGGATGGTACTGGACAGCAGACAGATGCAGAAGGTAATCCGACCATGAAACCGTCGTGGGAGATTACAGAAGCTGAGGTTGAAAAATGTTTGGAAGCTACTACATGGTATCCTGCTAACCGGGATTATTTCCGTGGTGGTGGTTTCTCTTCTAACTTCCTGTCAAAAGGCGGTATGCCTGTGACCATGAGCCGCTTGAATCTGATTAAGGGACTGGGTCCGGTACTCCAGATTGCAGAAGGATGGACGGTAGAAATTGATCCGGAAATCCACAAGCTGCTTGATGAACGTACTGACCGTACATGGCCTACTACCTGGTTTGTACCTCGTTTGTGCGATAAACCAGCCTTCAAGGATGTATATTCTGTAATGAATAACTGGGGAGCCAATCACGGTGCCATCAGTTACGGACATATAGGTCAGGATTTGATTACGCTTGCTTCTATTCTTCGTATACCGGTATGTATGCACAATGTGGAAGATGATAAGATTTTCCGCCCTGCTGCATGGAATGCTTTCGGTATGGATAAAGAAGGTGCTGATTACAGAGCATGTCAAAATTACGGACCGATCTATAAATAATTAATTTTACGCTGCCGGAACTGGCGGACTCTCCGTCTGTTCCGGCTTTTATTTTCTACTAATAAAAAAATCATGATTCATAACGAACATATTGAAGAGTTTGTAAAACAGGCTCATCGGGTAGGTGATGCCGGATTGACGGTATGCAGTAGTGGTAACCTTTCATGGCGTGTAGGCGATGAAGTGCTGGTTTCCGGTACAGGTTCATGGGTGCCTTCTTTGACAAAAGATAAAGTGGCTGTTTGCCGTTTGGAAACGGGTGAAATACTCAATGGGGTAAAACCTTCTATGGAAAGTGTGTTCCATTTAGGTGTTTTGAGAGAGCGTCCCGACGTTAATGTAGTACTTCACTTTCAGTCTCCATACGCTACCGCAGTGGCATGTATGGAAGAAACACCAAAGGATTTTAATGTGACAGCCGAAGTTCCTTGCCATGTTGGGGCTGAGATTCCGGTTATTCCTTATTTCCGTCCGGGTTCTAAAGAGTTGGCCGAAGCCGTGATTGCGGCCATGAAAGACCATAACTCCGTATTGCTTCAGAAGCACGGACAGGTGGTTTGCGGAAAAGACTTCAATCAGGCTTTTGAGCGAGCCATGTTTTTTGAGATGGCTTGTCGCATAATTGTGCTTTCCGGGGGAAAATACAAGACTTTGACAAAAGAAGAGATTGACGACCTTGAAATGTACATTTTAGGTAAGAAGACAAAATGAAAGAAGCATATTTGGCAATTGACTTTGGAGGAGGTAGTGGCAGGGTGATTGCCGGCTACCTTTCCGAGGGTGAACTTGTGCTGGATACGATATACCGATTTCCTAACCGTCAGGTACGGATGGGAGGACATGTATACTGGGATTTCCTTTCCCTGTTTGAGGATATGAAGACCGGCATCCGTATGGCAGTAGAAAAAGGCTATACGTTGAAGAGTATCGGAATTGATACGTGGGGTGTGGATTTCGGACTGATAGACAAACAGGGAAATTTGTTGGGTAATCCGGTGTGTTATCGCGACAGCCGTACGGAAGGGATGCCTGAAGAGTTTTTCTCGAAAGTGGACGTAAAGGTGCACTATGCAGAATCTGGTACGCAGGTAATGGCCATCAATACCTTGTTTCAGTTGTATGCCATGAAGAAGGAAGATAATGCGCAGTTGAAGGTAGCCGACAAGTTGCTTTTCATGCCCGATCTGTTCAGCTATTATCTTACGGGAGTGGCTAATAATGAGTATAGCATAGCTTCTACGTCGGAACTGCTGGATGCCAAAGCACGTACCTGGAATTTCAAGTTGATTCGGGAACTGGGGCTTCCGGAGCATCTTTTCGGTGAAGTGGTTATGCCGGGAACTTCCCGCGGCTTTTTGAAACCGGTAATCAAGGAACAGATAGGAGTAGATTACGAGGTAGAAGTGATTGCTGTGGCTTCGCACGATACGGCCAGCGCGGCCAGTGTAGTGCCTCTTTCTGCCAAAGGAGAAAAGGTGGCTTTCCTGAGTTCGGGCACTTGGTCCTTGCTGGGGGTAATGAGCGATGAACCGATTCTGACGGAAGAAGCCCGTCTGGCAGGATTTACCAATGAAGGAGGCTCGGATGGAAAAATTTGTTTTTTACAGAATATTACCGGACTTTGGATACTTCAGAAACTGATGCAGGAATGGAAGGAAGAGGGAAAGGATGTAGCTTATTCCACCTTACTGCCGGCTGCGGAAGTGGCAGAAACCGATGCTTTGATTGACGTGGACGATACAGCTTTCCAGTGTCCGGTAAGTATGGTTGAGGCGATTACGAATTATTGTATTGCACATCAGCAAACACCACCTTCCACGCAGGGAGAATTTGTGAAATGTGTCCTTCGGTCATTGGCGTTGCGCTATAAAACGGGTATGGAAGCACTGAACCAGCTTTTGCCTGAACCAGTAACAAAGCTTTATGTGATTGGTGGAGGAAGTCAGAACGAATACCTGAACCGGTTGACAGAAGAAGCTATTGGCATTCCTGTGGTAGAAGGACCGGTTGAGGCAACTGCCATCGGTAACATCAGGCAGCAAATGAAGTAAAATAATCAAGAGGCTGTAGCCGTCACTTAAAATCTAACACCATGAGTAATACATCAGAAAACAAATCTATACTGAAGAAGGATGGAGTAAGCTATCTGGTTCCGTTCATTCTGATTACCTTCTGCTTTGCCCTATGGGGCTTTGCCAACGACATAACTAACCCTATGGTCAAAGCTTTTTCCAAAATATTCAGGATGAGCGTAACCGACGGGACTTTGGTTCAGGTGGCTTTTTATGGCGGATATTTTGCTATGGCCTTTCCGGCAGCCATGTTTATCCGTAAATATACTTATAAAGCCGGAGTCATGATGGGACTGGGCTTGTATGCCGTGGGAGCTTGGCTTTCTTTCCTGCCAAGCTGACCGGAAGCTATTATCCGTTCTTGTTGGCTTATTTTGTCATGACTTGCGGATTATCTTTTCTGGAAACCAGCTGTAATCCTTATATCTTGTCAATGGGAACGGAAGAAATGGCCACCCGTCGTTTGAACTTGGCTCAGGCATTTAATCCTATAGGCTCATTGATGGGGATGTTTGTCGCTATGAACTTCATTCAGAACCAGCTGCATCCGATGGATACGGCCAAACGTGCCCAGCTTAGTCAGGCTGAATTTGAAGCAATTCGTGACGCTGACTTGACTATTCTCATTACTCCTTATCTGACCATTGGTATTGTAATCTTGGTAATGCTTCTCATCATTCGTATGTCCAAGATGCCGAAGAATGCGGATCAGTCTCATTCCATAAATTTTCTTCCTACATTGAAACGTTTGTATGCCGTGAAACGTTATCGTTATGGAGTAGTGGCACAGTTCTTCTATGTCGGTGCACAGATTATGTGTTGGACTTTCATTATCCAGTATGGTACTCGTCTGTTCATGGCACAAGGAATGGAGGAACAGGCAGCCGAAGTCTTGTCACAGAAATATAACATCGTGGCCATGGTCATTTTTTGTATCAGCCGTTTTGTGTGTACCCTGATGTTGAAGTATATTAATCCAGGACAGTTATTGAAAGTGCTGGCCATTGCTGCTTCCTTGTGTGTGCTGGGAGTAATTTTCTTGCAGAACATATACGGTATGTATTGTCTGGTAGGCATCTCAGCCTGCATGTCGCTGATGTTCCCTACCATTTACGGTATCGCATTGAAAGGAATGGGCGATGATGCCAAGTTTGGTGCCGCAGGATTGATTATGGCTATTTTGGGCGGGTCGGTACTTCCTCCTTTGCAGGCCGCTATCATTGATTGCAAGACCTTGTGGGGGATGCCTGCAGTGAATCTGTCGTTTGTACTTCCGCTCGTTTGTTTCGTGGTTATTACCATATATGGCCACAGAATGCGTCGGGAGCATTAAAAAAGGAGGATAACAAATCTTTTTTCCGAATTTTGCAGGGAAAAAGATTTGTTATCTTTACAATTTTGTTGCGGTATTAAATAAACTCTCTATCTTTGCACATATTTCACCAACGACTGATGAATGAACTTAAAGACTAACTTACTATTCATTTTATTATTGCTGCTGTCTGTGGCAGCCAATGTGTTTTTGGCAATTTTCCGTTTGCCTTTTTTGCTTTTCCATTAGATGCTATTTTAGCCTTACTGTGGATTGCATTGATAGGATATGGCTATAGGAGAAGCGTCATTCGGAAGCTGTCCGTCTGTGGCTTTCTCCGCAATGTACCTGCTGGACATTAGGCTGGTTTTTGGCCGGTTGTCTGGTGATAGGCTTGTTTCCCCAGTTTTCTGCGCAAGAGGCTGCAGAGAAGTCGGGTCTATTTTCTCGTTTGGGGTGCTATAATTTTATGTCTTCCTGGATTTTTGTTACCGGATTATTCGGATTGCTGACTCATTTGGGAATGATTACCGTAAGACGTTTTTTTCACGCCGGGGCGTAATCGGTGGCGTTTTATGCTGAATCATGCCGGATTGTGGCTGGCGCTCTTTGCCGGATTTATGGGAAGTGCAGAGGAACAGACCTTACGCATTCCGGTATTTCGAGCTAATCCGAACAATGAAGCTTTTACTTCCGGGGGAAATGTGGTATACCTGGAAAAACCGTTGCAGCTGACAAACTTTACTGTAGAGCATTATCCTAATGGTACGCCACGCCGCTTCTTTGCTGAAGTGTCAATGGACGGAAAACCGATACATCTGGAAGTAAATCAGCCTATTCGGCAAGCTGGGCAGAAGATTATTACCTGACTTCCTATGATGTGCATTCTGCCGAACCGGAATACTGCGTAGTGCAGATTGTGCGTGAGCCGCTGAAATACGTCATGCTGTTGGGCATTGTGATGATGCTGTGCGGAGGGTTACTGCTCTTTTTGGCAGGGCCAGACAAGCAGATGAGTAAATCTGTAAGTGAACTTGTTGACTGACTTTATATATAACTAACACTATTCTTGAATGATTACGTGGGATAATTTTTATTTGTTTGCCCTGCCTGCCATCGTTTTATGGGGAGCTGGAGCGGTTTTTGCCTTGTTCTCTAAAGAGCGGAGCCGATGGGCTATTGGGCTGACCTTGTCAGGTATACTGGTGTTTGCCGCCTTTATTACCGGATTTTGGTTGAGCCTTCAGCGTCCTCCTTTGCGCACCATGGGCGAGACCAGATTGTGGTATTCGTTCTTTATGGGTATATCCGGCTTGCTGACCTATCTTCGCTGGAAGTATCCCTGGATATTGTCTTTTTCCACTGTAGTAGGTGCGGTATTTGCGATTATCAATATTCTGAAACCGGAAATTCATGACCAGTCCCTTATGCCTGCCTTGCAAAGCCCGTGGTTTGTTCCTCATGTCACGGTGTATATGTTTTCCTATTCTGTATTAGGCTGTGCGTTCATCTTGGCCTGTATGGGACTTTACAAGCATCGGGAGAATTACCTTGAAGCCGCCGACAAGTTAGTTTATGCAGGATTGGCCTTTCTGACAGTCGGTATGCTGACCGGAGCGATCTGGGCAAAAGCAGCCTGGGGACATTATTGGAGCTGGGATCCGAAAGAAACCTGGGCAGCAGTTACGTGGACAGGTTATTTGCTGTACGTACATTTGCGCTTGTTCCGCAGGAATACTCCGCGTACGCTATACTGGATACTGATTGTGTCTTTCCTTTCACTACAGATGTGCTGGTATGGGGTGAATTACCTTCCTGCCGCACAGCAAAGTGTGCATTTATACAACCGTTCTTAGTATTTTAACGTGTGAGATATTTATTGAGTTATTAAAATCTAATCAGTTTTTTATGAAGAAAAGAACAAAAATCATTTTTTCAGTGCTGGTGGTAGCTGCGGTATTGGCCGCAACCTATCGGGTGGTGAACCGTCCTCCCTCAGCCAGTTTGGAAAGCAGTGCTCAGATGGAAGAAATCATTGCGAGCAGCGGATGTATGGCCTGTCATGTTGCCAATCCGGAATTACCGTTTTATGCCAGCTTGCCGGTTGCTGGAAAGCTGGTCAAGGAAGATGCTCGTCTGGCCTATTGCTCTTTCGACATGACTCCGATGTTAGAAGCCTTGAAAAAGGAGAAAAAGTCAGCGAGGTAGATTTGGCAAAAGTAGAGAAGGTGATATTAGACGGTACCATGCCTATGGCTAAATATTATCTGGTACATTGGGGAGCTTCATTGAATGATGCGGAAAAACAGATGGCACTTTCGTGGGTGAAGTCACAGCGTGCAGCCTTCTATCCCAATCAGCTGGCTCATGCACAGTGGAGCAATGAGACCATCCGTCCGATTCAGGATTCCGTTCCAGTAGATATGCGGAAGGTGATTTTAGGTAATCTGCTGTTCCACGACGTACGTCTGTCGGCCGATAACACTGTATCTTGTTCATCTTGCCACGGATTGAATACTGGTGGAGTAGATAACAAGCAGTTCTCTGAAGGAGTAGGAGGTCAGTTTGGCGGAGTAAATGCTCCTTCTGTCTATAACGCACATTATAACTTTGTGCAGTTCTGGGACGGACGTGCCGCTACGTTGGCCGATCAGGCAGCCGGTCCTCCTTTGAATCCGGTAGAAATGGCTTGCAAGTCGTTTGATGAGATTTGCGAGAAATTGAATGCGGATGCAGCTTTCAGTAAGGCATTTAAGGAAGTGTATCCCGACGGTTTCAATCAGGCAAACATTACAGATGCCATTCAGGAGTTTGAAAGAACCCTGCTTACACCGAATTCACGTTTCGATAAGTACCTGAAAGGGGATAATGAAGCCCTGACGGCTGAAGAGCTGGCTGGATATGATTTGTTCAAGAAATACAACTGTGCTACTTGCCATGTAGGTGAGAACATGGGTGGACAGTCGTACGAACTGCTCGGCATCAAGCATGATTACTTTGCCGACCGTGGTACGGAACTGACCATAGAAGACAATGGCCGTTTCAAGGAAACAAAAGACGAAAGAGACCGTCATCGTTTTAAAGTGCCCGGATTGCGTAATGTGGCATTGACTGCGCCTTATTTCCATGATGGACACAGGCTACGCTGGAAGATGCCGTGATAGCCATGGCCAAGTACGAGGTAGGCGTCGATTTGTCAACACAGGAAGTCGCACAGATGGTATCCTTCCTGCGCACATTGACCGGAGAATACCAGGGTAAGTTGCTGGTGAATGAGAATGACTTGCAAAAATAAGTAAGCACATCTTTTTTACTCTATATGAGCCGTTTCAGTCGTAAAGATTGGAACGGCTTTTTTTTCTGTTATTTTCCTGCCGTTTTATTTGGTTTATAAAATAAACTTATTTATATTTGCATTAAAGCAAGAGAGAAGCGCGCCTCCTTGCCTTTATTTTTCGCTTTATGGTTTATAAAATAAACCATATTGAATTTAAAACCTAAAACTGATTGCCTTATGGAAGAAAAGAAATTATCAGAACAAGAAAGCCTGGAACTGATTTCACAAATGATTCGTTCTACTCGGAAGAATATGGAAGTGGGTAGTGGAAACCAGTTTCTTTACTGGGGATATTTTACTGCGGCGCTTTCAGTACTGTTGTTTTTATTGGTGTACTATACGGGCGATGCTCGCTGGAGCATCGGCTGGTTCAGTATGTTTCTGTTCTGGGGCTTTATGCTTCGTATGCAGCGCAAGGAAACTCCTTCGGTAATTACGTATACCGACCGCGCCATTCTGCAGGTCTGGAAAGTGATAGGCAGCCTGTTTGTGCTGACCGTAGTCATCATGTCTTTGCTGGCATTCCATTATGGAGGAGTCAATTTTTCATTGATGCTGCCCCTTTCTCTGCTTTATAGCGGTATTGGAGTTTCCATTACGGGAATCATCATCCGTAGCCGGGTCGTGATGTGGTCACCGCTGGTAGGCTTTTGTTTTGCCATTTACATGCTGATGGCCTATACACTTCATCAGGCCGTTACCATTGACTGGTATCTGTACTTTGGATTGTCGTTTGTGGTCATGATGGTGTTGCCCGGCCATTATTTAAACCGAAAGGCCCGTAACGTATGTTGAAAGAACTGAATCCACTGCTTCATTCACAGCTTCGTCTGGCTGTGATGTCGATACTCTTGTCTGTGGACGAGGCTGATTTTGTGTACCTGAAAGAGCAGACTAATGCCACGGCAGGTAATCTTAGTGTGCAGCTTGACAAGTTGAGCGAAGCTGGTTATATCGAGGTGGAAAAAAGTTTTGTGGGCAAGAAACCTCGTACTGTTTGCCGGATGACCTCAAAAGGGCGGGAAGCTATGGCCGAATATGTGGAAGCATTGAAAGGATATTTGACTGGAATTTAATGGCTTTATGCTGTTTTAAAGGAGGATTTATATCAATGTAAAAAACGCAAGGACGTTTGTTTTGAAACCTCCTTGCGTTTTGTCTTAAATGTACTTGCGTTTTACTTGAAACGGACTTGCGTCTTGTTTCAAACGTCGAAGCGTTCTGTTTTAATATTCTTACGCTTTTTAGAAGCGGCAACGGATGTCAATTCCCACTTGTACGGGACGTCCTTTTTGTGCGAATCCACGGCTCATTGTTTCAAAGTAGAAAGCCTGATAATCTTTGTTTAAGGCATTGTTTACCCAGAAACCGATTTGTCCGTTACCCTTGTTCAAGCTGAGTCGGCCGTTCAGTGTGCCGTAAAGTGCCTGACTGGCATTGTTCTGTTCTGTCCAGTAGATACGACCTGCAGCGCGATAGTTGGCATCCAGGGTGATGTTGTCCAGAATAGCGTTCTTGCGCAGCGGGAAAATGTATTGTCCGCCTACGGCAAATGTATGTTTAGGGACGAAGGGGACATAGTTGCCGTTATAGTTTTCTGTTTCACTTATCACATAATCAGTGAAGGTGGCGTATGTATATCCGTAGTTTCCGTTCAGGCTGAACTGGTCGGTAAGCTGCGCGCGCAAGCTGGCTTCCGCACCTAAACTGCGGCTTTTTCCGGCATTGACCGTGATACGTCCCAATCCGCTTTCAGCAAAGCGTGATAACTGCTGGTCGCGAGTGTCCATGTAGAACGCAGAGAGGTCGGCTTGTAACTTTCCGTTGAACAATGTGAGGTGAGAACCGATTTCGTAGTTCCATGAATATTCCGGCTTGTAGAGCGTGGCTGCTTTTACGTCTGTTTGCGGGCTCTGAGCCATACCGTTCAGCATTCCGGCAATCATTTGTTTCTGTTCCTCGTTCAGCATCGGTACATTGTTGACCACCGGAATGGTTACATCGGCCACGTGTTTCATCATACTTGCCTGCATGTCATTTTGTAGCAGGTCAGAGAACATCTGAATGTTGTATCCTCCGAACGTATCCTTTGGATACACTGGCGTAGATGTTGTTACGTGAGTCAAAATCATATTGCAAGGCGAATTTAGGTAACAGCTGGATGTAGTCGTGCGACAGCTTTCCATTATAACTGTTGTTTACGTTGAATTCTTTTGCCGGAATCATCTCAATGACTTTGTTAATTGGAGTCAACGTTCCGCCTAATGAGTAGGTATGTGTAAATTGGCAACCACTATAGTAATCCAGCTTCAGGCTTTCATAGTCCATGCGAAGACCGGCAGTGAAAGAGAGTCCTTCCAGTCCGAAGAGGTCATTGAAAGTGGATTGATGGAAAATCGCCCCATTCAAGATCGGCGTGCTGAATTTTCCCGGAATGGCAAGCTGTTCACCATTGATTACGTCATTGAAGTTTAGCTTCATGCTCATGGGGCCCATTGATATCGTGGGCATGTATTTGTTGGCGTTTGTGTTGATGGTAGAATTCAGCCAGTTTACTCCGTCCTTCTGGAAGGTAACAGGAGCCTCTGTATCCAGCCACTGATAGAATCCGCTCACTCCGGTAGTCCACTGCCAGCGGCGTCCGGGTTTGGATTTCAACACGATTTCTTCGCTAAGTGTCTTGGAATTCTGCTTCTGCATCATGGTGTAGATGTTCTGCTCCGTAAAGTCCTGGTCAAGGTCCATGTGATCGCGCAGGTACTGGAAACCGGTTACGCTGCTGAGAATAAAGTTGTCAGCCTGATATTCCAGGTTTACTCCCGTGTTCAGCAAGTTACGTTTGTATCCGCAGGCATTGTCGTAAGAGATGCGGCCGATGTACTCTGCGCGGTCTTCTTCTCCTTTGACTTTACCCGTATATTCATACGGATAGCCGCCCTGGTTGGTATATTCGTAATTTACGGTAAAGTCAAGTTTCAAGTTTTCAGTCGGCAGATAAATGGCACGTATGCGTCCGCCGAACTCATTGTCCGTATCAATCCGTTTTCCGTTAAAGTCGTTTTTGAAGAAACCTCCCTTATGGTCATAAAACAGTCCGACTGAGAAGGCAAACTGATTGGAAATACGATGGTAGTGAGTAAGTGAGGCATTGTAATTGTTGTAGGTGGCAGCACCTAAACGAAGGTCTGTTCCCTGATACGTAAACGGCGATTTGGTAAACACACGGATAAGTCCTCCCATGGTGTTGCGTCCGTAGAGTGTTCCTTGTGGTCCTCGCATTACGTCGATACGCTCAATATCGGAGTAGTTGAAATCGAATGCAGATTTGTCAATGAAAGGGATATTATCTACATAAAGTCCGACAGCCGGTGTGTTGATACGCGAACCGATACCTCGGATATAAACAGAAGTGGTCAGCTTAGAACCATAGTCTGGAATGAATAAGTTCGGAACCAGTGCAGACAATGATTTTACAGAGGTCACCGAATTATTGCGCATCGCACTTTGTGAAAAGGAAGTCGATGAAGTAGCCTGCTGACGCAGACGGTTGTTCTCCTTCGGAGTAGCAATAACCACAACCTCTTCTATGTCAATAACCTTTGTTGTATCTTTAGGTAATGAGTTCTCAGGTGATACCGGACCTGCCAAGCGCTCTTTATAGAAACAGCCAGTAACGAAACGATAGCAATATTTTTTTTCATTCTGTTGAAAGATATAGTTTAGTTAACGCTGCAAAGTAACGCCAATTTGCCTGGATGGGCAATCCTAATAAATGAGGATTTTGGATTAGATACGGTCTGCGTCAATGTATCCGTGCATGACTGCATAGATGGCCAGGCCGGATACAGATTTAATGCCCAGCTTTTCTGTAATGTTTTTCCGGTGAGAAATAACCGTAGTCAGACTGATGTGAAGTTTGTCTGCTATTTCTTTGTTAATCAATCCCTTGGTGACAAGTCTGAGTACCTCAATTTCTCGGGCACTCAGTTCATGTTCTGCATCAGTGGCAGGAGGTGTTACGGATGATGCGTCAGCTCGTGTCCTCGTTTTCGGGTCTGCATGATGGTTTTTACCAGTTGTTCTTGTGGAAGAAGAATGTTCAGGCTTGGGATTCCTGTCAGCAAGGGAGGGTCTCCTGCGGAGAGCACAATGCACTTGGGTTTTCTTTCCAGAAAAAAGGATGTATGCTCAAAATACACGTTGGCCGACACAAAGTAATGTGCATACATGTCGGGCGTGTCGTCTATCAGTTTTTCAAAAGAAGAAAACGTACGTATGACTGCCTCGGGAATAAGTTCTTCCAGAATCGTGCGTAGTCCGAGGGCCGTCAGCGTGTTGGGCTCAATGATGGCAATTTCCGGCAGGTGGTGCATATAGTAGGTAATTAGTGGTTTAAATAATGGGCTACGGCTTCAGCACATCGCTCTCCGTCAATTCCTGCTGAGACAATACCTCCAGCATATCCGGCACCTTCTCCACAAGGGAAGAGACCCTCTACGGTAAGATGTTGCAAGGTATCTTTATCACGTATGATGCGTACGGGAGAGGAAGTACGTGTTTCTACGGTAATCATGACTGCTTCGTTAGTGAGAAAGCCACGTGAACTCTTTCCGAAAAGCTGGAAACCTTTGCTCAGGCGTTCGCTCAGGAAAGAGGGCATCCAGAAATGAAGGGGGAAGATACTAATCCCGGGCTATAAGAGGTAGCCGGAAGGTCATAGCTGAGTTTCTTTCGTGTGAAATCGATCATACGTTGCGAGGGGGCAGTCTGTCGCATATTTCCCTGCTGCCAGCAGATTTGTTCCAGCTTTTCCTGGAAACGCATCATGGCTAATGTGTGGACAGTTCCTTCAGGCTGCTTTCCGTCGCGCAGAATCAGTTCTTCCGTCAGGCTTTCATTGGATCCGGAGAAAGGTTCCGCCTGGAGTTGCATTTCCGGGAGCAGAAGGTCTTCCGGTCGTGTTTCTACCACCATACCCGAGTTGCTCCATTTGGTGCCACGGTTGCTCGGACTCATACCGTTGACTACCAGCTGATGAGGACCGCTGGCTGCCGGTACGACAAATCCACCGGGGCACATGCAGAAGCTGTACACTCCTCGTCCGTCTACTTGCTGTACGAAACTGTATTCGGCAGCAGGAAGGTATTTTCCTCGTCCGTTTTTATTGTGATATTGTATCTGGTCAATCAGCATGGAAGGGTGTTCCAGTCGCACACCGATGGCAATTCCTTTGGTCTCCAGTTGCACCCCATGGGCATACAACCAGCGATATACATCTCGGGCAGAATGTCCGGTTGCTAGAATGACGGGGCCTAAAAAGGTCTTTCCGGTATTCGTTTCAATACCCTTTACCTTTTGACCTTCTATAAGTATGGACTCCATTCGAGTCTGGAAGTGTACTTCTCCTCCACAGGCAAGAATAGTGTTACGCATGTTTTCGATGACTCTGGGAAGCTTGTCCGTCCCGATATGCGGATGAGCGTCCGACAATATGGTAGGACTGGCTCCGTGCTGGCAGAATACATTTAATATTTTTTCTACGCTGCCTCTCTTTTTACTGCGGGTGTAGAGCTTTCCGTCAGAATAAGCTCCGGCTCCACCTTCTCCAAAGCTGTAGTTTGATTCAGCGTCTACCTTGTGCTCCCGGCTGATACGGGCCAGGTCTTCTTTTCGCTCACGTACATTCTTTCCTCGTTCTACCACAATGGGACGAAGGCCTAATTCGATGAGCTTGAGGGCTGCAAACAATCCTCCAGGCCCCGCGCCTACCACAATAACGGCTGGACGACCTTCTACGTTAGGATAATCTGTACGTTCGAATTCGTCTTCGGAAGGTGTTTCGTTGACAAATACGCGAATGGTCAGGTTGATGTAAATAGTACGTTGCCGGGCATCAATGCTTCGTTTCAAGATACGTATGGCATTATGGTGCGTACGTCCAGACCTTTTTCCCGGCTAATGTATTGTTTGAGTGATTGTTCACTGGCTGCCTGTTCGGGCAGAATTCGGAGTTGGTATTCGTGAATCATATTATTTGTAACTTTTTTGCAAAGATAGGGTTTCTGTTTTGTTCTTGCAATGGGAATTAGATCGGACTTTTTATACTGATTTAAGACTTTCCTTTATGAGTGTGGTAAAATTTTCTATATTTGCGGTCGATTTCTCTCAATAATTGTAAGTAAGAAAGTGTTATTGATAGTGATAGTTGAATATTAGTTAAAATAAAATTATGATGTGTAAGGTAAAAAAAATGTCTCCGTTATGGGGATTTTTGTTGTCGTTCCCATTGTGGACGGTGTCATGTGTGGATAACAAGTATGATCTTGACAAAGACATAGACATGACAATAAATGTAGGAGGGGAATATCTCACAATTCCTGCCGGTAGTACAGATACGACTTTCTTAAGCAAGATTATTGAAGTAGAAGAAGGGGATATTCTTCAACCAGATGCAACTACTCGGGTGTATCATCTGACGAAAAAGGATGATATTAATGTGGAGCCTACTACGGTGAAGGAGGTAACAGTCGGAGCAACTACCACTGATTTAGAGTCTATAGAGATTGTTAATAATACAGGTGTCTCTTTTTCTGAACCAGAAGTTTCTGCAGATATAACTACATCTGGAGATTTTGAAGCTACTGCCAATGATATTGATGAAGCATTGAAAGAACTGGGTTCTCTTCGGGCTAAAACTCCGGTAGATTTAAACTTGACGATTGATTTTAATATAAGTGGAGGAAATTTGACCTTTAATCAGGTAAAAGCAAATAAACTGAAACTTGTATTTCCTGATTACATCGTTTTTAAGGAAGATGAGGGTATCCAAGATAATGAGCTGATTTTGGATGAAGAAGTTTTGTCTGTAAATGGTTCGTCTTATACTCGTACGCTGAAAGTGGAAGGCTATAAGTTTAGTGATGCTGCCGGTTCGGGTATGAAACCAAATGCAGAAGGCTCATTGACTATTGAAGGAAATATTTCTATGGAGGGTGATGTAGTAACCTCTGGAATCTCCGGTACAGGAGCTCTGGCCTTAGTTCCGAAGGCTGTTTTAGAGGAGATGACTGTAAATTCTGTAACTGGTGTTATTCAGCCAAAGATTGAAGCGGAAACAACAAAAATAGAATTGAATGACCTTCCCGATTTCTTGAAAGACGAGGATACTCGTTTGGATATTACTAATCCGGTAATCTTACTGAAAGCTGATAATCCTTTGGAGACGGATGTAGAAATTGATGCTGTACTTACTCCGAAGAAGAATAATGTCAATATTGAAGGGCATGAAGTAAAAATAGGAACTGGATATGGTCAGAATAAGGTAGCATTGATACCAGGTACAAATATTATTGCTCTTTCTCGTACAGGAAAGTGTTCTATTGAAGGAGTTACAGAGAATATAAAAGTGGAAGATATAAATAATTTGCTTGAAACTATTCCTGATGATATTGATGTGAATCTGCAGCCGATTGTTCGAAATGAAAATTATTATAATGCGGAATTAGGAAAAGAGTATGATTTGCCGGCAAGTTATGAGGTAGATGTACCGTTAAGTTTCGAACAAGGTTGAATATCGTATACAATGATTCTGTACAAGATTTGAACAAAGACTTGAACGATTTGGATAAAGTAAGTCTGAAAAATGCCAAGATTATGTTGTCGGTAGACAATGCCATTCCTTTGAAATTGCAACTGAAAGCTGAAAATGTGCAGATTAAGGATGTGTATGGCAATGAACTGACAGCTGTGAAGAAGACAATGGAAGAAGATAAGCAATATGTGACAGAAAGTACAGATGGAGAAAAACCTGCAACAAGTGAACTGGTTTTAAGCCTGACTTCGGATGATACTGCATTCTTGTCGAAAATAGATCGGATTTGTTTTAAAATAACAGCTGTACCGGGAAGTGCTACTGGTGTGCCTTTGAAGGATACGCAATGGCTGAAGGTGACAAGTGTCAAACTGTCTGTGCCAGGTGGAGTGAATGTGGATTTGAATTAATAATGAACGAGAAAAAATGAAACAAATGAAGAAAAATATATTGTGTACGGTACTGTCCGGATTGGCTGTTTTGGGGTTTGTGGGTGAAGCTGTAGCGCAACCTCAGATTAATCGTTCTGCTTATTTTTTGGGAGGTGCTACTTATCGTCATGAATTGAACCCTGCATTTATGGGAGAAAGAGGATATGTTAGTATGCCCGGACTAGGAAACTTGTCGGTAGGAGCTCAAGGAACTGCAGGTGTAGGTGATTTCTTGTTTGTGAAGTCTAATGGCGATTTAATGACTTTCATGCACGAGGAAGTGAGCAGAAAAGACTTCTTAAATGGTTTGCCTAACCGACTGAAAATGGGATTTAATGTGAATGAAAATATCCTGTCTACCGGGTTTTATGCTTGGGGAGGTTTTAATACGATAGGACTTTCTATTAAAAGCAATACCAACTTGTCGGCTCCCGACCAGCTGTTTAAGTTTATGAAAAACGGAGTCGATGCTCCGGAGGGAACTCGTTACACAGTAAACGATTTGAGCATCCTTTCTACTAATTATGCTGAATTGGCATTGGGGCATGCTCGTCAGATAAACGACCAGTGGACGGTTGGTGCAAAAATGAAATTTTTGGTAGGTCTTGCCAAGGCTACCGTGAAGATTGACCGACTGGACATTGAGCTACGCCGGATGCTTGGAAAATTACCCGTCGGGTGCACAGGCTTATCTTTCAGGTAAAGGGTTGATTGTTCCTACTCGTGGAGAAACTGGTAATTACGATGATAGTGATTATGAACTGGATGCCAATGGTAACCGTACTGATAAACTGAAACCAGGGTCTGAACAGTTGATTTCGTATGATGACGTGGATTTTGATGACAAGAATATCGGTCCCACAGGATTTGGTATGGCATTTGATCTTGGTGCAACTTATCGCCTGAACGATGAGTGGACATTCTCTGCTGCTGTGCTTGATTTAGGATTTATCCGCTGGAAGAATACAGTGAAAGCTTCTATGAATAATAGTTTTGAATTTAATGGTTTTAATGAAATTCCCATAAAATCAGATTTGGGAGATAACGATCCGAATTCAATAGATAATCAGGCAGACCGTATTGTGGATGATTTGGAACAGATGGCTAAATTTACAAAGGATGGAGAGGGACTGAAGCGTACTACAGCTTTGGCGGCTACCTTGAATCTTGGTGCGGAATATACATTGCCTGCTTTATGACCGCTTGAAGTTTGGTTTCTTGTCTTCTTCTCGTTTCCAGGGACGTCATTCCTGGACAGAAGCACGTGTTTCAGCGAATGTATCTCCTTTAACTTGGTTCGAAACTTCAGTGAACTATGCTTCTTTCTAACTTTGGTTCTACAGGAGGTTTGATGTTGAATTTTCACCCAAGAGGTTTCAACTTTTTTGTGGCTGCTGATGTGCCATTGTGTAAATACACTCCAAAATATTATGCACCACTTAACCGATTCTCTGCCAACATTAATTTGGGAATCAATTTTACTTTCGGTCCGAAGTATAAGACAAAACACCGTTGCGTAGAAGTTCAGTCATTGTAATTTAAATAAAGAATAGATATGAGAAAATTAGCATATATATTGTCGTTTGTCATGTTGCCGCTGGCTGCCATGGCGGGTGATATAAAGTATACACGTCCTGTATTAACGTTGAAAAATGATACGTTGACCGTTGAATTTTCTATGAGTGTGGAAGAAGTACGTGTAAATAGTGAGCAGACATATGCCTTTACTCCTGTATTGCGTGAAGGTAAAAACTATTATGCCATGCCTCCGGTAGTGGTAACTGGAAAGAATGGTGATTACAAGATGCGCCGTCAAGAGCGTAAGATGGCTCGTCGTTTCGGGTTTGACAATCCTTATACAGTGATTCACGGACGTCAGGAAAACCGGGAAGACGTAGTACGTTATCAGGCTTCTATTCCTTATCAGGCATGGATGGATCATGCTTCCATGATTCTGTTGCAAGAAGGAAAAGAATGTTGTGGGGTCGATTTGCTGGATATTACGGTGATTGAGCCGGATGTAGCAGTAGAAACTCCGGCATTGCCCACCGAGTTTGAGGTGTGTGATCCATGTAAAGAAATGGTTTCTTTCCTGACACCGAAAGAAGAACCGCTGAAAGTACGTTCAGAGCAAAGTACTCTGTTTATTGAGTTTCCGTAGGTAAGACAGTTTTTGACGCGGATTACAAGAATAACCGTAGTGAATTGCAGAAACTGAAAGAGATTCTTGATCCGTTGGAAGATGGAGACTTGGTTACATTTAAGTCGATTAATGTATGTGGATACTCTTCACCCGATGGCTCGGTTCGTACCAATGACCGTGTAGCTAAACAACGTGCGGAATCGTTTGCGCTGAACCTGAAAGGTGGATATAATTTCCCGCAGGAAGTGCTGCATGTGACTTCTGCAGGGGAAGATTGGGAGACTTTGGTGAAAATGCTGGAAGAAGATCAGCCGGCTTATGCGGAAAAGGCTTTGGCTGTAATCCAGAAGTATGAAAGTCTGGATGTACGTGAAGCTAGACTGAAATCTACACTGGGGATGACTACTTATCGTACGATGATGAACCAGTATTATCCTCGTCTGCGTCGTTTGAGCGTGTCGGTAGATTACGAAGTGAGAGAAGTCTTGAACTCTGAAGCAGCCCGCCTGATTTATACCAATCCGAAATTGTTGAGTTTGCAGGAAATGTATCGTGTGGCAGCTATGTATCAGCCTGGAACAAAGGAATATAAAGAAGTGTATGAAATTGCGGCTAACACCTATCCGGAAGATGTAACGGCTAATTTAAATGCAGCTTCAGCCAACATTATCAGTGGTGACTTTAAGAAGGCAGCTTCTTATATGGATAAGGTGAAAGATGATTCGCGTGCTTTCAATAACTTGGGTGTATTGGCTTGGTTGTCTGGCGATACGGAAGCAGCTAAAGAATGGTTCCAGAAAGCTGCAAGCGTAGAACCTGAAAAGGCAAATGCAAACTTGGAAAAAATGGTTCCTTATGAAAATGCCGTTCAGAAATAACGGGTATTGAGATAGGATACTGAATAAAAACGCCTGTGCGCATGGAGAATACTTCAAAGCGCACAGGCGTTTTTTATGGTGTGAAAAGGGTTATCCAAATAATTCCCGGAAAGCTTCTTCCACTTTTCTTACGGGGATGAGCTCGATTTTTATTTTCTTTCGGTCAATGCCAGACAGGTTGTGCTTGGGAATCAGCATCCGTTGGAATCCGAGCTTTTCGGCCTCACTGATACGTTGTTCGATGCGGTTGACCGGACGAATCTCTCCACTCAGGCCTACTTCTCCTGCCATGCATACGCCTGCTTCAATTTCTGCACCCATGTTGCTGGAAAGAATGGCACTGATAACTGCCAAATCTATGGCAGGGTCATTGACTTTCAACCTCCGGCAATGTTTCAGGAACACGTCTTTTTGAGCCAGCTTGAATCCGACACGTTTTTCAAGTACAGCCAGCAGCATGTTCATACGGCGCAGGTCGAATCCGGTGGCGGAATGCTGTGGCATTCCGTATGCGGCTGTGCTGACCAATGCCTGTACTTCTATCAGGAAGGGGCGTACACCTTCCACGGCTCCGGCGATGGCGACGCCGCTCATGCCTTCGTGGTCTTGGGTAAGCAACAGTTCGGAAGGGTTGCTGACCTGCCGTAGTCCGTCTTGTCTCATTTCGTAGATTCCCAGTTCAGCAGTACTGCCGAATCGGTTCTTGATGCTGCGCAAGATGCGGTACATGTAGTGCTGGTCTCCTTCGAATTGCAATACGGTATCGACTATGTGTTCCAATACTTTCGGTCCGGCGATGCTTCCTTCCTTGTTGATATGTCCGATGAGGATAACCGGTGTGCCGGTTTCTTTGGCAAACTTTAAAAGAGAGGCGGTACATTCTCTTACCTGCACGATGCTGCCGGGAGAAGAATCAATATTTTCGGTAGAAATCGTCTGAATGGAGTCGATGATAACCAAATCGGGAGCTGCATTTTTTATATGGGTAAAAATCTGTTCCAACGAGGTTTCACAGGCTATCAGCAGATTGTCATTTTCTGGGTGCGGAATACGGACGGCCCGAAGCTTGAGCTGGCGGGCACTTTCTTCACCGGATACGTAGAGAATTCTTTTGTGGGTAAGCCGCAACACCGTCTGGAGTATCAGAGTCGATTTTCCGATGCCCGGTTCTCCTCCAATCAGGGTGAGTGAACCTTGCACCAGTCCCCCTCCCAATACACGGTTCAGCTCTTCGTCGAGCATGTCTATGCGTTGCTCTTCATTCGATTCTATTTCGGTCAGACGTTGAGGTTTGGACCGCACGGACTCGATGCCGTGAGCCACGTGCTTGGCTACAGGAGCTTCCTTGCGTACCACTTCTTCCACAAATGTATTCCATTGTCCGCAGGAGGGGCATTTCCCAGCCCATTTAGGAGATTCTTGTCCGCAGTTTGTGCAGACATAGACCGTTTTTTCTTTTGCCATATTTGTTACACTAATTCTTTACAAAGGTACGAAATCTTATGCTTATTCTCTATACTGGCAAAAAAAATATTCATTTATTTATTTTGTTTGTAGAAAAATGTTGCTATATTTGCCAACGGAAAAACAATAATCTATGACTGTACGCTGTCTTCATATCATCTTGTTGAACGGGCATGGTATATGCCTTTCATTACATCTACCACAGGGATGACCCCTAGGGGGTGAGGATAGTATGTTTGGTGTTTCTACGTGATACACGTCTGCGGATGCAGACATTTCAATTATTTTATTCAATCAAGATTTATTTTATTCATTGTTTCTGTTTGTGCCGTAGTGTAGGGCCTTACGGAGATATACCGGGACCATTGGGTTTCGGACTAAAAATTAATGGTAACCTATGAAAGTATTGAAATTCGGCGGAACATCCGTAGGTTCTGTCAATAGCATGTTAAGTGTCAAACGTATAGTAGAGGGTATAGATGACAAAGTAATTGTAGTCGTTTCTGCATTAGGGGGAATTACTGATAAACTGATTTGTACTTCGAAAATGGCCGCTTCGGGCGATGATGCTTATGAGAAGGAAATGAAGGAAATTGTGAACCGTCACATTGAAATGGTGTACACTGTGATTCCGGCAGGGCGGGGAAGAGAGTTGCTTCTGGATCTGGTGAACGAACTGCTGAGCGAATTGAAGGATATTTTTCAGGGTATTTATTTGATTCGTGACCTTTCTCCGAAAACTTCTGCTACGATTGTGAGCTATGGTGAACGTCTTTCTTCTATCATTGTAGCTACTCTTATTGAGGGAGCAGTGTGGTTCGACTCCCGTACTTTCATTAAAACCGAAAAGAAACATAATAAACATATTCTTGATTCAGAGCTGACGAACCGACTGGTGCGTGAGACTTTCAGTGAAATACCGAAGGTTTCTCTGGTGCCGGGATTTATTTCTACTGATAAGAATACAGGAGAAGTAACCAACTTGGGCAGAGGTGGATCTGATTATACAGCGTCTATTATTGCGGCAGCTTTGGATGCGGATATTCTGGAAATCTGGACGGACGTGGATGGCTTCATGACAGCTGACCCGCGTGTCATCAGCACGGCTTATCCTATTACGGAGTTGAGTTATGTGGAGGCTATGGAGCTGTGTAACTTTGGTGCGAAAGTGGTGTATCCGCCTACGATTTATCCGGTGTGTCATAAGAATATTCCGATTCTGATAAAGAATACGTTCAATCCGGAAGCTCCGGGTACCATTGTGAAGCAGGAAGCCGACCATTCTTCGAAACCTATCAAGGGTATTTCGTCTATTAATGATACTTGTTTGATTACCATGACCGGTTTGGGCATGGTGGGTGTCATTGGCGTGAACCATCGTATCTTCAAGACGTTGGCCGAAAATGGCATCAGTGTCTTTTTGGTATCGCAGGCTTCTTCTGAGAACTCAACCTCTATCGGTGTGAGAAATGAGGATGCGGAACTGGCATGTGAGGTGCTGAATGAGGAGTTTGCCAAAGAAATTGAAATGGGCGAAATTTCACCGATGAAAGCGGAAGGCGGTCTGGCTACCGTGGCGATTGTGGGTGAGAACATGAAGCATACTCCCGGTATTGCCGGAAAATTGTTTGGTACGCTCGGACGTAACGGTATCAATGTCATTGCTTGTGCGCAGGGTGCTTCTGAGACAAATATCTCTTTCGTCGTGGAAGGTGCTTCTTTGCGTAAGACACTGAATGTGATTCATGATTCATTCTTCTTGTCGGAATATCAGGTATTGAACCTGTTTATCTGTGGTACGGGAACAGTGGGTGCCAGTTTGATTGAACAGATTCATGGCCAGCAGGAAAAACTGAAACAGGAACGTGGGTTGAAATTGCATGTGGTGGGTATTGCCAACGGCCATAAAGCCTTGTTTACGCGTGCTGGAATTGACCTGGAACATTTCAGAGAAGAATTGGATGAAAAGGTATTCCTTCTTGTCCTCAGACTCTTCGTGATGAGATTGTGGGAATGAATATCTTCAATTCGGTGTTTGTGGATTGTACGGCTAGTCCCGATATTGCGGCACTGTATAAAGATTTGCTGAGTCACAATGTCTCGGTGGTAGCCGCAAACAAGATTGCCGCTTCTTCTGAATACGACATCTATGCGGAACTGAAAAGAATCGCTCGCCAGCGTGGAGTGAAGTATTTGTTTGAGACGAACGTAGGAGCCGGTCTTCCGGTAATCAATACCATCAATGACCTGATAAACAGTGGTGACAAGATTCTGAAGATTGAAGCAGTGGTGAGCGGTACGTTGAATTATATTTTCAACCGTATCAGTGCGACAACTCCTCTGAGTGAAACTATCCGTCAGGCGAAGGAGGAAGGTTACTCTGAACCTGACCCAAGAATTGACCTGAGCGGAAAGGATGTGATCCGGAAGCTGGTGATTCTGGCTCGTGAGGCAGGTTATCGTTTGAATCAGGAAGATGTGGAAGCAGACTTGTTTATTCCTGACAGCTATTTTGAAGGTACATTGGATGATTTCTGGAGAAAGATTCCACAATTAGATAAAGAATTTGAAGAACGTCGCAAGAGACTGGAAAGCGAGGACAAACGCTGGCGTTTTGTGGCAAGCTTGGAAGATGGACACGGCAAGGTGTCTTTGCAGGAAGTAGACCGCAATCATCCGTTCTATAACCTGGCTGGCAGCAACAATATTATCTTGCTGACCACAGAGCGCTACAATGAATATCCGATGCTGATTCAGGGATACGGTGCCGGTGCAAGTGTGACTGCTGCCGGTGTATTTGCGGATATAATGAGTATTGCCAATATTTAAACCAAACAAAAATGAAACATGTAATTATATTAGGTGACGGTATGGCCGACTGGGCTGTACCTTCCTTAGGCGACAAAACTTTACTGCAGTATGCACATACGCCATATATGGATAAACTGGCAAGTATGGGGCGTACGGGCGTATTGAAGACGGTGGCCGACGGCTTCCATCCTGGAAGTGAAGTGGCCAATATGTCTGTGATGGGCTATGATTTACCTAAGGTGTATGAAGGGCGTGGAGTGCTGGAAGCTGCCAGTATTGGTGTAGACCTTCAGGATGGGGACATGGCCATGCGTTGTAACATTGTCTGTGTGGAAGGAGAAACGCTGAAAAATCATTCTGCCGGACATATTTCTACGGAGGAGGCCGATGAACTGATTCGCTTTCTGGATGAAAAGTTGGGCTCCGACCGCATTCATTTTTACACAGGAGTGCAATATCGTCATTTATTGGTGATTAAGGGAGGGGATAAGCGGTTGGCTTGTGTGCCTCCACATGACATCCCTTTGCAGCCTTTCCGTCCTAATCTGGTGAAGGCACTCTGTCCTGAGGCACAAGAAACAGCCGATTTGTTGAATGCACTGATTCTGAAATCACAAGAGTTGCTGGCTACGCATCCTGTCAACTTGAAACGAGTGGCTGAGGGAAAGGACCCGGCCAATAGTATCTGGCCCTGGAGTCCGGGATACCGTCCGCAGATGGAACCTTTGTCAGAGAAATATCCGTCCATCCGAAAAGGAGCCGTGATTACGGCTGTCGATTTGATTCGGGGTATTGGCCGTTATGCAGGTTTGCGCTGTATTGACGTGGAAGGGGCTACCGGATTGTATAACACCAACTATGAAGGGAAGGCCCAGGCTGCCATTGAAGCGTTGAAAACAGATGATTTTGTGTATCTGCATGTAGAAGCCAGCGATGAGGCAGGTCACGAAGGAGATGTTCCGTTGAAACTGAAAACCATTGAGGACTTGGACAGCCGTATTGTCGGTCCGGTCTATGAAGCAGTAAAACAATGGGATGAGCCTGTGGCCATTGCGGTATTGCCCGATCATCCTACTCCTTGTGAGTTGAGAACGCATACCAATGAACCGATTCCCTTCCTGATATATTATCCGGGTATTGAGCCGGATGCCGTGCAGACTTATGATGAAATCAGTTGCAAGGAAGGAGGATATGGCCTGATGGAGAAAGATGAGTTTATGAACCTATTTATGAATATTCAGTAACAGATAGCAATATGAAGTATTACAGTACAAACGGAAAAGCATTAGACGCGACATTGGAAGAAGCTGTGGTAAGAGGACTGGCTTCAGATAAAGGTTTATATATGCCCCGTCAGATTAAACCCTTGCCACAATCGTTCTATGACGAGATTGAGACACTTTCTTTTCCAGAAATAGCTTATAAAGTAGCAGATGCGTTTTTTGGAGAAGATGTACCGGCCGAAACTTTGAAACAGATTGTGTATGACACATTGAACTTTGATGTACCGGCAGTAAAAGTAAAAGACAATATTTATTCTTTGGAGCTGTTCCACGGACCTACATTGGCTTTTAAAGATGTAGGTGGTCGTTTTATGGCCCGCCTGTTGGGATACTTTATCCGTAAGGAAGGAAAGAAGCAGGTCAATGTGCTGGTAGCTACATCCGGAGATACGGGAAGTGCGGTGGCAAATGGTTTCCTTGGAGTAGAAGGCATTCATGTGTATGTGCTTTACCCGAAAGGAAAGGTCAGTGAAATTCAGGAAAACAGTTTACGACCCTGGGACGTAACATCACAGCGGTCGAAGTGGACGGTACGTTCGATGACTGCCAGGCGTTGGTGAAGAATGCGTTCATGGATAAAGAATTGAACGAGCACATGCAGCTGACATCTGCCAACTCTATCAATGTGGCCCGTTTCCTGCCGCAGGCTTTTATTATTTCTATGCCTATGCGCAGATGAAAAAAATCGGTAAGGCCGATAACCTGGTGGTTTGCGTACCGAGCGGTAACTTCGGAAATATTACAGCCGGATTGTTTGGCAAGCGTATGGGGCTTCCGGTGAAACGCTTTATTGCAGCTAATATCGTAACGATATATTCTATCAATACCTGAAAACAGGAGAGTATTGTCCGCGTCCGTCGGTGGCTACTATTGCCAATGCCATGGATGTAGGCGACCCCAGTAACTTTGCCCGGTACTGGATTTGTATGAGGTAGTCACGATGCCATTGCTTCTGAAATCAGCGGTGAAACCTATACCGATGAACAGATACGTGAAACGGTGCAGAAGGTTTATGAAGAAACAGGTTATCTGCTCGATCCTCACGGTGCATGCGGATACCGTGCGTTGGCAGAAGAACTGAAAGAAGGAGAAGTCGGTTTGTTCCTTGAAACAGCTCATCCGGCAAAATTCCTGCAAACGGTGGAAAGTATCATTGGAGTGGAAGTAAAAATACCGGCAAAACTTCAGGCATTCATGAAAGGTACCAAACAGAGTGTACCGATGTCGAAAGACTTTGCGGCATTTAAAGCTTACTTGATGAAACAATAGTCCTTCTCAAATACACGAGTACGAGGAATTGATTTTAAGTAAGTTCTCAGTACTTCTTAGGCAGTACTACAATACTTCTTAGAAAGTACTGTAGTACTTTCAGGGGAGTACTCCAGTACTGCCTAAGAAGTACTGGATTTTTATAAAAATCAGATTCCGAATGGCTTGTTTTGTATAAAAAATAGAGAGGCTGCTCAATCTTAGTTGAACAGCCTCTCTATTTTTTATGTCTTTATCTTTTCTTATAGATGAAGTTTCAGCTTGACAAAATTCTTGATGAATTCCACGGTACCATCAATACCTAATACAGAAGAATCGATGCATAGATGATAGGTAGCAGCGGCTCCCCATGTCTTGTAACTATAGTAGTTGTAGTAAGACGAACGTTTCTTATCTGCTTTTTCCATTAAGTCTTCTGCATCTTCCGTACTGATGTGGTGCAGTTTCATCAGTCGTTCAATGCGGGCTTCCGGTGAAGCTGACACGAAAATGTTGGCACATCTGGATGGTCGCGCAAAATGTAGTCGGCACATCTTCCCACGAAAAGACACGATTGTTTTTCTGCCAGATGGCGGATGACATCACTCTGAATTTTGAACACAGAATCGTTGCTGAGATAAGAGTTGTACGGATAAGCTCCTTCTGTAATAAACGGGAAGCGGGTTCCGAATAATCCTCCTAAAATAGTTTGAGAAGCTTTTTCATCGGCTTTTTCGAAAATTCCTTGCAAAGTCCGCTCTCTTCAGAAGCTAAGTTGATAAGCTCTTTATCGTAAAAGGCAATGCCTAAGTCATTCGCTAATTTTTCACCTATTTCTTTTCCGCCGCTGCCCAGCTGGCGTCCGAGATTGATAACATAGTGTCCGTCCATAGTGTAACTCTTTAGTTGATACACAACAAATATAATTCTTTCTGCGGAAAAATGTCACTTTTTTGTCTTTTATTTTATGTCGATTCCGGTTTCGGCAGCGTGTCGTTTGAATTTCTGGAACTGACTGTAGAGCATGCTTCCGGCAATGATGCTGGCGGTTATATCAGAAATAGGCATACTGTACCACACTCCGTCTACTCCCCAGAAAAGCGGAAGGATAAGCAGACAGGGAATCAGAATCAGTACCTGACGACTTAAAGAAAGTATGATGCTTTCTTGGCCATTCCGATACTTTGGAAGAAGTTGGAAGTAACCATCTGGAAGCCGATGATAGGGAAGAACATGACCACTACCTTAGGCCTTTGGCACTTAGCTGGATGAGCTGTGAATCGGTGGTGAAGGCGGCTACGGCCAGCTCCGGCATCAGTTCGCCCACTAAGAAGCCACTGGTGGTAACGATGGTAGCAGCAATGACGGTATATTTCATTACCTGGTTTACACGGTGATAATTCTGTGCACCAAAGTTGTATCCGGCAATGGGCTGCATTCCTTGGTTGAGTCCCATCACAATCATGACGAATAAGAATACGATGCGGTTGACGATTCCAAACGCACCGATGGCCAAATCTCCGTTGTATAGTTTTAACCCTTTGTTTATCAGAATGACGATAAAACAGGAGGCCAGGTTCATGAAAAACGGAGCCAGCCCGATACCGATGATATTTTCTACCAGTATTCTTTTTAGGCGATAAATCCCTCTCCGGAAGTGAAGCAGTTCATTCTTGTTGCAGAAAATTCGGATGAGCCAGCAGAGTGAAATTACCTGAGCAGGACAGTTGCCACAGCGGCTCCTTTTATTCCCATGTGGAAGGTGTAGATGAACAAGGGGTCCAGCAAAGTGTTGACGATAACGGTCAGTAT
>ENA-OQBJ01000264-OQBJ01000264.1-human-gut-metagenome-genome-assembly--contig:-NODE-264-length-28502-cov-2.459524_pt1 | contig 28502 bp, 43 predicted proteins | sample MGYA00242743_ERZ504545 | MGnify/ENA primary metagenome ERZ504545 (study PRJEB26092, sample SAMD00036252) | human gut metagenome | host: Homo sapiens | study: EMG produced TPA metagenomics assembly of...
CTTAATCATACAGTACATTTATGGGTGGAGGAACTTACCAATAATCTTTAATCAATTGGAGATACCCAGAATAATCAATTAAATCAGAACCAAGGCATATCAATAGATGAAGCTAGAAAGATTATCCTAGAATCTCAAAAGATAATGGACAAGCCACAGGAAGCCAAATTATTGGCAGATCACTATGATTTATCTTCTTTACCCGAGGTAGTTGCTACTAAGCAAGAGGGAATTGATACTACCAAAGAGGACCTTACTTTGAATACTGCAGAGATGAGGCAAATTACTGATGATTATAAGGGAGCTATGGAACTCTCTTCAAGAGAACACCATGAATTAAGAAGAGAGATAGAGGCTAACATAGATCCCGAGGATCCAGACCCAGAAATGGATATCTATTTAGATGAGGAGCAATATGAAGAAAAAGAGCCTACCTCAATAGCTGAACAATTCCTCAACAGGTAATCGAGGTTTATTGCATAATTAATTTATTATTCTTAAATTTGCATCAAAATAAATAATAAGATTATGGATAAAACCACATTAAAACAGCTTAAACCAGGTACACTATTCAGATTAAAGACTCTGAATCCAGTCCAGTATGGGTAAGAGATCATTATGATAGGTCTTCTAAAACTTATGCTTGCCATAAATACGAAGACTACAATCATGAAGCTTTCTTCAAAGGAACCAGAACAGTATTCATTAATTTTACATATTAGACATTATGAACATCAAAAACCTATTCAACAGATTTCGTAAACGGGAACCAGAGTTAAGTTATTCCCTGAATCTAATCTACCTAGAAGATACTAAGGTAGTATTCAATCAGAATATACAATGTGCTAAAGACCTAGAGAATTACCTATCGGCTTATATGAGACTATTTGGCATGTATTCAGATAAGCCTTATGTACTAATCTATCAGGAATACAAAAGCAGATACTGGGTATATGACAAAGAACCTTACCTATTATACTACAAGGTACCCCTTATAGTTAACCTTAGTAGAAAGCTATCAGGTAAATCAGACATGGTAATAACCAAAGAAAAATACCAAGCTGCTAAGGCTTTAGTTCCAGCCCATGAAGTATCTGATGGATTCAAGATACCAGAATATATTACTGGAGTCTTTACAGATATCTGGTATAAATGCCAAGGATATATGGATACGGACCATGTTGGTTTAGAGGAGATACTGGAATTGATGCAGCACAATTGGTTAAAGGAATTTGAATTGCTGGTATTCAAGAGGAATTACGATACAGATATGTTATTCCTTAATCATTCTCTTACCTATATCTTGGACCAGACAGAAGAAGAGGGCCGAAGAATATGTATTCAAAACATTATCGAACGTAACATAAATCAAGAAAATCAAGATGAAAACGAAACAATTTAACGTAAGCCAGTCTAGAATATATCCAGATATCAGGGATAAATATCTGGATTATATGGGAGAACAATATAATATGTTCATTTCGGATGATACTCTAAAGAATGATCTTAGAGAAATCCTTCGAAAGGGTACTAATAAAACTATCCATTTCAATATCCTAGAAAAGAACTCAGATCTCTTGGTATTTGAAACCTCTGAATACAGTAAGCTATTAGAGTTCACTAACCATTATCTCTGGATATTCAGGCTAGTAAACGATAAATGGAATTTAATCCGATACAGAGTATAAATTCGAAAGGCAGACTAACTATCTGCCTTTCTTAGCGTTTACACATATCCTCAGCTTAGTATTCCAGAATTTGCATATATAATTTAAAGTGCTTATATTTGCATAAGAAAAATAATTAATAACATTTTAAAATTTTAGACTTATGAAAATAATGAAACCTTCCAAACCACACAACATCTAGACAAGTTAGTTACTAACCTAGGTCTTCAAATCCAAGAATTATTTTCCTTAGACTTAGAGGAAATCCTAGATTACAGCAACAATCTAATGAATCTATTAGTTAATGCCTACGTTGAAAACCAATGCTTAGCATTATCTGCAATGATATCTAAACAGGACGGATTTGCAATATACTCTTTCTTATTTCAAACTCCCGATACTTCTAATGGTGCTGCAGATGCTCTGGTAAACTTTGCCATGAACTTTACCGATGGAGAAGCTAATATCAAATCTATCAACAGAATATCTTCAAACATAATGCAAATCACATTTACAGTATGACACCCATAAGAAGACTTTTAAATATCGTACAATTTGATCTAGCCGAGAAACTAAACTTGGCTAGATTAAGATGGTACCATCTTAATCATCAGGACCAATACCTTCAATCAGTAATCTAGGGTAATCCTGATAATTGTACCTTGTTCAGACTAAGGGAAGTACTTACTAATTTGCTTAGAGCTAACTTCTTAAGTTACTACATATTAGCAGATACTCCTGAATCTCTATCTATTTCAATACAAGGTAATGCTATCATTACATTTGTGATAACTAAAGACAATTACATAACTTTTACAATAACGAAATTATGAGCACAACTCCATACCCAGGTCCAGATGAAGTAATTATACCATCTCGTATATATTTCGATGAAGGTAAGAGAATAGATGTTAAAGTATGGCCTAAGACCATTCAATTAACAGGTCCCACTAAGGATTTAAACAAGGTATTCAAAACCCTTGAAGAATATGATGATTGGTGGCATCAGTTTAAGAAAAAGAATCCAGATGCCTTCCGTAAAGATGCGAAATATGTAAAATCCATTAATGGCCTTTTCCTTATTCAGAAAAGGCTCTATCAGATACCCAATAGAAGCCTCAGCTAAGTAATCAGGGATATTGCATATTTAAAAATAAAGTATTATATTTGCATCAGAGAAAAGAAATATATTATTCATTTAAAATTTAGGCAGTCATGAACTTGAACAACATTACAACAGCACTCAAAACCGGTATCACAATTTACCAATATGAACAATGGCAAAATACTGGTTCAGTCAACCTAATGCAAAAGGAATCCCACATGCTTTCCAAGGTTTGGCTTAAGACAAATATCCATAACCCGGATTCTTTGGATAAACCCTTTATCCAACTCTCTGCTACTTTTACTTCAGAATTCGATATTCAAGATACAACGAATGGTTAAGGGCTAACCAGTACAAATTATATCCATTGCTACTAGATATTCTCAAGATATCACTAAAGGATGCTTACTATAATTATTCCAATACTTCTAACATTCATTACGAAGGAGGGAAATTCCCAAGTATGCTTACCATTCAAGTATTTAACTTAGAATTCTAATGTCATGAAACTAACAATAACAACCCTAGTAATCATAGAAGGCTCTTATATCCAAGGAATTTTCCATTCCTTGGAAGAGCATCCAGGTAAAGCTTACCAAGAACTGGTAGACCAAGTGGAAAACGAATATGGTTATGATGCCGATAAAGATCATGTACCATTACATTTCAAAACTATCCAAGATATAGAGAATTACTTTGAACTTGTACACATACATAGAGACTCAAGAACTTACATCAACGGGATTTAAAACAGCAATCTTTAAAAACGAATAACATGAAACCAATCATAACAGTAAATGAATATCCTATCGGATGGGAATGGCTAGACAAAGTACCTCTAGAAGACTTTACTTGGCTAATCGAAATATTTAGTACCATAACAGATAACACTGATACTTATGACTTTGCTACCTTCGATAAGGAAATAACTAATGGAGAACCTCCTTATCCGGTAATCGAAATCAATAGGAAAGGCTTAGCCTACTTCATGAATGAGGACCAAGGCTATAAACCAGGTATATCAATGTACGGTCACTATATAGCTTGTAAATCCCTTGATATATCTTCAGAAGAAGAATACATGAATCAATTAACTGACATACGATTAATCTGTAACGAATTATGAGAACAGCATTATATTACATAGGAATAGGTCTTATTTTAGTCCTATTCCTTAATTCATCAGGGCCTAACTTAGATACCTTCATACCAGGTAACCCATGGGAACATTATTGCAAATATGAATTGCACAAGCATCCATTCCATACTAATGAAAAGGAATATAACTATTTCCTTGATACTTTTACTAGCACGGATAAATATGAACAAATAATGGAGATATATGCTAACCCAAGGTAGATTTCTAATTTCATATCAGGTATTCGATAATATACAGGTAAATAATATCGGACAAACGCATGTACGTGAGATACTAAAGGATACTCAAGCCTTTACCATCAATTATCGAACAGAACAAATAAGAGATTACCTCAGATATCCTGGGGAGGAACTGATACCAGAACATCTACATATGATTAATGCCCTGAAGGAAATCCAGAACTATTGGAATCTTACTTCAGAAAAGGTTATCATAACAGATATCATACCCATTCCTCAGCCATGATAACCATGGTTTGCATATATAAAATAAAAGTATTATATTTGCAGAGTAAAATTTAATTATTAACATTTTAATTTGTAGACTTATGAAAAATAATGAGTTATTAAAAAAGTATGCCGGTATCTCAACCCGTATCCGCAGAATCTTTGCTTATCACTACGACCAAATCCAACGGGAAGTACAAACAGAAATTTCAACACTTACCCCAGAATTACAAGCATAATTCATGGACTTAGTCATTGAATACATGGAAGAATCCATTAACTGGCCAGATCCCGATGACCAAGAAACATTCGAAAAACAATTACTCGGATAATACCATGAAAACAATTGCCTACATTATGAGTACCTATCACATAGGTACTCATGACTTAGATATCAGAGATATACTCAAATCCTATATCATTGCCCGATACTATGGATGGGAACCAAAAGAGGAAGATCTAGAGGAAATCATTTCCCATACTTCCTTTTTCGATATCAACATAGATGATGCTATCTATGAATCCTAACAATGCCAAGAGAAGAAATAACCATCTAAAACAAAGAACTTATGAAAACATTAGAAAATATCCAAGACCTTAAGAAATTACTTTTTAATCCCTATACCATTTATACTTATGACTATGCTGATGGACTCATTATTAATGACACTACCGACTACATCGAGATTTACGAAATCGAGATAGAAGACGAACCCTTTGACGAGTTCCTTGGTAATATTATTACCTATGCTTCAGAGAAGGACTTATTCGAAAACTTGAGAGAAAATCTTATTCGCATGGATTTAACCAAAGGTGCGGATGACCAATACTATGATTATTCTCCTTCTCAGGTAGAGGCTATCCTATTCGGAATTCTTCAATTAACTCCAGAACACCAAGATATAATCGTAATTGATCTCAAAAAACACCTAAAATCCTTTATTCAAGACAAAGACCAAGCGGAAGAGATGATAACCCAATATACCTGTTATTACAATGCCATCAAGAGATGGGAATCCAATCACAAGGAAACAGAAATCCTCCATCAACTTGAGATATCAAACCTACTCGAACAATTAAAAAATAACTAAAACAATGAAAACAACAAATCCTTCATCAAGAATCACCCTCAGTCAGAATGGTAATCAAATATTATCCTGCAAAGTATACAAAGAGCCCAACTATATATTATCTATGTCCAATGAAGAAATATTAGAACTCATCTCTGGACTAGACTATATAGGTAACCTACCAACGGTACCAGACCTAGGGAAACCAATAGAAATCCAAGTCTCAACCACCCGACAAATACCCTTAGAACAAAACAAAGAAGTCCAAACCAAAATCAAAGAGATACTATACAATAACCTCTATGATACTCTAGTAGATGAACTAAAGGGTACCATCTCTAGGTTCCAAGCCCAGTATAACATCCAAGAGATAAACCCATACCTACAGGATATACTTCAGAACCCAGAAGACCTAGTATCCCACTCCCAACACCCCAAAAGATAAATAAAAAGAATACCTAGAGCCTAGAAAACTCTAGGTATTTCTGTGTACACAAACCAAGTATACAGATACTAGGTACACAACCAATATACCTACCCCACTCCCAACAAAGAATATACAAATAATATATAACAAGGTACACAATAAACCTCATATACACCTAATCTGAATATACAGATATCACTAACTAAGATACAAATCCCCTATATCACAATCAATATATAATACATATAACTAATACTAATATACCTTTCTTAGGCTCTTGGTTTCCCTTCTTTTCTGTGTACCAACGGGGGTTTTTCGAAAATGTCAGGAACATACCCTTGGAGGCTCTTTTACTATACCAAACACTATAGCTCTCAAAATTTAAAGTACTAAATCCTTGAGGCCCCAAAGGCCATTTTAGGCAATAAAATCACCATACATGGCCCCTCAAATCACAGAAAAGCAAAAAGTACACTCTGGCAATAGTTTTTGAGATACGTATATGAGCCTTTTTGACACGTAGCTATTTTAGTAACGCCTATATATAATATACTAATATGGGTGGGATTTAGATACGTATGTATTTTAGCTTCACACGTGTAATTGAAAAGTGTTCTGTTTGGCTAGTTTGTGTAATCTAGGATTTAGGTTGTGATTTTGTGTACCTAGACTCGGATTTTAATTGCCAAAAGGCTAGGATTTATATTAAAATTGTGTACCTAGAGGGGCCATTTTAGGCTCGGATTTTATAAAACTGGGTACACAATTTATGCCATAAATGGCCTCGGATTTAATAAATTTCTAGGCAATCAAGGGGCCAATTTTAATTGCCATCCTAGTAATATTGTTGTTAATTGCATAAGTATTTATATTAGGGTTATTTTAGATAATTCTAGGACATTAGGGGCCTTCGAAAGGCAATCAAGGATATTGCATAATTAAAAAATAGTTCTTATATTTGCATCAGATAAATATTATTAATCATTTTAATTTATAGACGATATGAAAACAAAAGAAGTAACTATCCAAAACATTAAATTTAATCTCAGTACCCAACCCTTAGTATCTGAACCAGAGACTTATCCCGATTATCCTTCAGCCCCAGTAAATCAGATAACCAATAAGATCATCACTAATCTTATTAACTACTTACCAGAGTATCCCTGGTACGAATATATCTATAATTCAAATGACCAATTCGACGAAAACTTACCAGAGCTAATAAATGCTGGCAATCACTTTATCAGCATTTACATTAATACCGACGATTGCTTAATCGAATTTTCTACCGAGCAACCAGATTCTTCAGATAACCTTTGCGAAGACCTTTCCCTTACTACAGCTGGTATAACCTTCACAATATACTTCGATTAAACCTAATTGCCCAGGCCTAACTAAGGTACCTGGCTTTTCTATGTACATACCTAAGAGGCCATCTATAGACTTCATATAATCATCTAAGAGGTACTAGAGCTTTACTACACATATACTTACTAGCCTTATATAAGAACCCACTAGGCCTATCTATAGATCTTATAAGGCTTACCTAAGTACGCTAACTATCGACCATATATGGCCTTCAGGTAATAGGTATATAATATACAGATATTCTATAGCCACTTAAAAGGCCCTCCGAAAATCCCCTAGAATCTTCTGGCCATGGGGATTTAGTACGAGGATTACCAAGAGGATATAGTAATGGAACCATAGATGGCCCTAATCTGTTATCATACAGGTATTATATAGCGGACAACGTGCGGGCAATTTAGGCCGCCCGGAGGTTAATGGGTGGAAATTTGATAAAAATTTTTGATAATAAATAATGTATGCGCAAATAATAAAATTTTTGAGATATGCAAATATTTTCTGAAAATTATTCTTAAAATAATAAAATTCATTTTTAACAAAAATTTTTCTCGAAATATTTTGTAGATTAAAATAAAGTCCTTATCTTTGCAATGTCTGAAAGGGATAAGAGTTCTAAATTTTAATGAGAGAAATTTTTCAAAAAAAAATCTTTGAAAATTTTGCTAATTAAAATTTAAGTTGTATCTTTGTAATACAGAAAAAGAGATGAATTTTGTATAGCTAGTGTTTTTATCATTTGACCTTTTGAAACAATGAGATTATAATTTTCAAACCTTTCTACTTTTCTAATTGTCTTTAAAGTTATGTAGAAAGGTTATAATAATATAAATTCAAACTTTAAAGCATTTAAAATTATGTTACAAGAAAATTTAGTTTCAGTTAATGAGAGTGCAAACGTTGAAAATTCTTCAAAAGAAAAAATCAACAAAGTAAATGCTAAAAAAGCTAAAGCACAAGCAAAAGCAAACAATATTCTTTATAAGGATATTTTAGCTAATTTAAATAAATCTACTGAAGGACTTTTAAAAACTTCTTTTGGTGTAAAAAAATCAGACATTTATAAAGAAGAAATTTTTTCAGAACTTTCAGATAAAGAGAAAAAAAGTTGCTCGAAAGAAATTTCGTAATACAATTCTTTCATTGTCCGAAAGTTTGACACAAGAAAAGGACAAAACTCGCTTAGAAAAACTAAAAAAAGCGTTTTTAGATTTTTACAAACAAGTTTACAAAGTAAACGATTTTTCGCTTTCTTCAGTTTGTTCTGAAAATATGAAAGAAACAAACAAAGAAATTTTGAAAAAGGCTTTACAAATCGTGAAAAAATAAATCAATGTTTAACTAGAATAGGGATTTAGTTCCCTATTCAAAAATTTATAAATCATTATGAAAACTATTAAATTTTTACAAGAAAGTTTTGAAACAAAAAAAAAGATTTCAACAAGAAATTAGCTTTAAATATTCTTATAATCGAGATACAGTAGAGAGCGTAAATTTTCGTATTAATCAACGCAATATTAAAGATTTTTATGAAGCTATGCAAAATTTTGAAAATTCTTTAGTAGACGAGTTCAAAGAAAAGAAAAATAATTTTTGTAGTGCAAACCAATTTTTAGAAAGTAAGGGAATGTTTGTCCCTTACTTTTTTTTTGACTTATTCTAAATAAGGGCTACCGTACCCCGCATTTACTACTTGGTATTTTTAGGCTTTCGTATTAAGGGGTACCTTGAACACAAACCACGAATTTACTACCACAACTTTTTACCTCCTCGTATTAAGGCATTGCCTAGAAAAGCCTTGAACACACACTAAAATTTTTTCCTACACACGTTAAGGGCATACCAAGACACAACACACAAAGAAGCCAGAGAATAAAACATCCCTGGCATTCATACTACAGAATAATATCCAATATCTCCTTAATCCTACCCTTCCCTAGAATCCTCCTACCTTCCTTACTTCATAAAAGAAAACATAATATTTCTGAATCTCAATACACCATAACCGATCACCTCCCTCTAATAAAGGTTCTATTCTCCATCATATCTCCCGGGTCAATCCAAATCTGATACCAAATACTATTACCTTCAGAACATCTTAAGATTCTCTTTTCACTATCTTCTCTTAATCTATCAATCCTTACCATACTCTTCCTTAATCCTTTCCAAATCCTTTAATGCTAATCTCAAAACCCTAAGCCTATGAGGGATATACTTTTTATAGGGAGGGAACCAATACCCAAATACCCTATTATCAAATACTAAACTTAAAGGAATCTCAACCCATTGTATACCTTTAATGGTATGAAGTTTCCCATTACTTAAGAGATATTCATTAGAACAAAAATACGTACCATGCTCTAGAAGAAACCAGATATTGGTAATACCAAACCTTTCAGGTTTGAACCAAGGTTTAATTACCCAGTGCCAGAATCCATGATCCTGATTATCGAATATCTTACACATTCCCCTAGGAGTTTCACTATGTCTTAGGAAATCAATTGCCTTGATTATCTCATGCTTCACCTTCTCATAGTTTTCGAATATCCTCATCTCTATGGTGAAGTTATTCTTTGCCTTTTCATCGATATTACTCATGATACTAATCCATATAAGAATATTATAAACCAAACCACTAGGATAAAGATATAAGGGATTGCATTACATTCTTAAATGGGTATCCCTCTATCCCATCATTGAGGGCATATATAAATACTATTGGCCATAGTAACATCATTAATGCTACTCCCAGTAATTTAAACCAAGTAAAGCCAAGGCATACTATAGCATCAAAATTCATTGAGCTACCCTTATAATTACCGTGACTATCGAAGTGATAGTAGTTCTTAGGTTTTAATACTTGCTCAGATCCTAGGTATGGTGGTAGGTCCTTTTTAATGAACCTACCCTTGCTATCTCTTGCCCTTTCCCTTAGGAGTTTAGGGGCAGATAAATCTTCGTCATAATCTTTAATTCTAGCCATTATTTTTCTTTTTAAAGAATATTAGGTAAATAGGAAATAAAGGTAATACTAACCAGATTGTAAGGAATAATAGGTTGGGTCTGATCATCCTAATTTCTTGACATAACATCTTAGTTAGAAGTATAGAGGGGATTAGGCATATCCCATAGATTATGCCTAATATTATCCAAGTACTATTCATTGAGCTTTTCAATTAATTTTTTAAGTTTCTTATCTAAGGTTATCACTTTCTCAAGGGTTTCATCATCCTTGTGTTTCCCGTTATCATCCAACCATTTTTTGATTGCCTCCAAGGATTTCTTGGATTGGTGATATGCAACAAAGGAATTGTACTTCTGTTCATTCTCTGTAGTACAAGGTAGGATTATTGCATTACCTTTTCCATCTAATCGAGTAAATTGACCCTCTAGATTTGTTGTTCTAGTAATTATTACCTTATTAGATAATATTGCAGTACCATTCTTTTTATCGATAGATACTACGTTTGCCTTTTCCATTAGGGTTTTGTCTTGGTAAATTACCGAGTTACCCTCTTTGAGTTTTATTACTTCTTTTTTCATATAAATAATGTATTTATTTCGTTATACAAATATACTATTTTATTTTTAAATATCAATCATTATTAAATAAATTCTGCAAATCTTCTGAGGTTATCCCATGCTGACGGTAGTAGTCGTATTCCCAAGGATTTAGAGGTTTGCAATTGACTGGGTATTCGTCCCTTAATTCGAAAGGCAAATAGCCAAGAAATTCTATACTGTTGAAATACTGTACCTTACCATCAGTAAATAAGAAATATTTCAAGGGTCTATCGATTGCCTTACCGAAATTACTTCCTATTAATCTGATATCCTTGTTGGCAATGTAAACATGATACTTATCAGTTATCAAATATACCTGGGTATTCCAGGGTTTCTTCGATTCATCTAAGGTTTTCCTAAACCAATCAACCATAATCTGTTGTTTCTTTCCTATATCCATAATTAAATTATTTATTCATTGATAAATAGAACTCGATATACCCACCTAAGAAAGGCTACAAGCAATACTTTATCCTCTTTAATGTAAACTCTAAGAATTTATATTATGGATAAACTTACTAACGAATTAATTGCCAAGGTTGCAAACAAGTTAAACCTTGAACCAGCTCTGTTAAAGACAGTAACTGTAGTAGAATGTGGTAATCGAGACGGATTTTTACCCTCTGGTAGACCTCAAATTCTCTTCGAAGGTCATGTAATGTGGAAATATTTGAAGATAAAACTCGATGGAGAAGGTAAAAGAACCTATTTATATGACCTAGCCAAGAGAAATCCATCCTTAGTTTATCAAAAATGGACCAAAGAATTCTACTTGGGAGGTGAAGGAGAGTGGAAAAGACTCGAAGCAGCTCGTAAAATTGATGAAAACTGTGCTAATTTAGCTACTTCTTGGGGATTGGGACAGATTATGGGCTTCAATTATCAGCTTTGTGGATGTCAATCAGTGGATGAAATGATCCAAAAGATGTCTGAATCTCATGAAATGCAGCTAGAAATGATGTACCATTTCCTCTATAACTCTGGTTTAGTGAAACATTTGAAGGCAAAAGACTGGGATGCCTTCGCTAAAGGATACAATGGCCCTGGTTACAAAGATAATAACTACGACCAAAAGCTAAGAAATACCTATGAAAACTTTAAAGACAAGCTATGAAAGTAATCTACAACAACCTTATACCTTTCAAGGGATACAAAGCTATCAACATCTTTGGTTTAGTGTTTGTAAGAAAGGGGGCTAAGTTTACTGAGGTGGATTATAACCATGAACATATACATTCAAAGCAAATGGCTGAGATGTTATGGGTATTTTTCTACCTTTGGTATGGAATCGAGTACTTAATCATCCTTTGTTTTGCTAAATGGAACAAGCAGAATGAAAGGTATCATGATGTAAGTTTTGAGGAAGAGGCTCATAACAATGATTCGAACCTGGATTATATTTCAACTAGGAAGCATTATGCTTGGTTCAAGTACATAAAATTGAGAAGTTATAAGAAATGAAAGAAGACTTAAGAGTACTGGGAGTATGTGGAGGGCAAGGAGCCTCTATTCCCTTTTAAAGATAAACTTATTGGGAATATTGAACCCAGAGGAGTATTTCATACAGCTAAAGAAGAGCAATGGAAAGCTAATTTCAAGGGTATACCTTTCTTAAAAGGTTATGAATTACCCAAAGATTGGCATCCAGATATTATATTATCTAGCCCAGATTGTGGTAGTTGCTCAGTTATGAGGTTATCTAAATCAAAGACTCTTGGTGACCCTAAAAGTAATAAAAGTATACAACTAGTATTTCAGTCAATTCAATATTACGAACCTGCTCTCTTTCTTATAGAAAACCTACCAAGACTACTATCTCTCATTTCTAAAGAAATGTTAATGGACTTCTTTAAGAACTATAAACTTATTTTTCACGAAAGAAGCGTTTCTGACTTCGGAAACTCCCAAGTATCAAGAAAGAGATTAGTTATTGTCGGGGTTCATTTAGACAAGGGTAAGAAGTATTTGAATTCATTTAATGAAGTGTTTCAAGTAAATACTCCAAAACTTACTAGAGATTTACTAGTACCAGCTCCAGAGGAAGCTTTTATCCCTTTCACTGATAAAGTTTTAGCCATGTATGATTATCGGAAATTACCTGAAAAGAAAAATCTTACAGTTAGACAGGTTAGACAGCTTTGGATTAAGGATTTCAAAGATGAAAAGAAATGGCCAATCAAAACTGCTAAGATGAGTACTTTACCAGGAGTATATCGATTAGAAAATGATAAACCTCCTTTAACTTTGAGACCATCAGATAGGCAATTCAGACCCGATGGTTATCCTTTGGGAATAAAGGATTTCAAGGCAATTATGGGATTTCCTGAAAACTACCGAGTATTTATTCGGGGATTTGCTACTTGGGACCCTAAGACTTATCATTACTGGTTAAATAAAGCTAGGTATACACTTGCTAAGGGTTCCGTATGTGAAGTAGGATTATGGTTTAAGGCCTGTATATAATATACTTGTATATATTTAAGTGGCCTAATACCTTCCCAATTCCCATCTTAACTTACCCATTAGGATATTCCTTCCTTCGGAAGGAAGGTATCTTTAGCTAAAGCTAAAGCTACTGTGCACGACGCGTTAAATTATATTATAAAAGAAGCCATACTCTTCGAGGTACCAAGTTTACTATGGAACATAAACAAACCTAAAACTCAAGAAATATGGAAAATTTGAAATTGACTCATGAAGAACGAAGAATACTTAAGTTGAATGGGATTCTTCCACAATCTATTGCTAAGCTAGTTAAGTCTAAAGTTATCCGATTAGCTTTCAAGTTAGGAAGTAGAATTTCAATGAGAGAATCTGAAAAATGTTATTTCATTGGAATTACTCTACCAAAATCCGAGAACTTAGACCTGGATTTATTTGAAGAACTGAAGAACAATGCTAATGAACTCAAAGAAATCATTCAAAAGTCTAAATTATGAAGAAACTTAAAGTTGCCATGATAGTCCTTTTACTAGGATTTACTATTTACCTTTGTTTCAGGAATTACAAACTGAATCAACAACTCAGTATGTTACCTGATAAAGAGATCATTCAACATACTGATACAATTTATTTGAGGAAAGATTTCCTGCCAATTTCCTACGATAATTTACTTAACCCAAGTAGAATCCTTCTCTACAATTCTCCGCATTCTTCGGTTAGCCAGGGTTTATGCAGTACCGATTCAGCCGAGATATCAGAGAAGGATTCTCTTGTTCAATTAGTAATCGATAAGAATCAACTTACATTGAGTTTCCTTAATCAAAACTCGGGAATTTATTCTAGTAGGTTATTCAATATCGACACTAATAACTACAAGTATTCTTGGTATAACGGAAAACTTACCACACAAGAAATTAAATCTAGAATAAGATTAGTTCCTTATGTTTATGGTAAGTACCGACCCTTTAACAATCTATGGGATTTGGGAACAGGAATTTCAATCGAGACTAAGAGATTTAATTACAAACTGGGGATAAACAGTTTTTATTACCCAAGATATTTCTCAGGTATCAAAACTGATTTAGAACTGGTAGTAACTTATAAATTTTAGATTTTATGGCAAAGAAGATACAGGAAACACCCACTAACCTTACAAGAGAAGAATTATCTAATCTATCTAGGGTTACAACGGATGTTTTCTTTTTCAGTCTTTTTTGTTATGTGATACATCCAGTGAGAGGAAAGGTTCGATTTGAATTATATCCGTATCAAAAAGCCGTACTATACCAATTTATACTCCAGAGATTCAATATCTTGTTAAAGTTTAGGCAAGCGGGTATTACAGAACTTATATCTATGTACTGCTTATGGCTGGCATCATATCATCCTAATAAGAAGATAAACATTATCTCCATTAAGGATACAACAGCTAAGAAGGTACTTAAGAAGATTAAGTTCATGTATAAGAATCTTCCATGGTATATGCAAACCCCGATCATTAACGGAAGAACTGGGGAATTTGGTTCTGCCTCTATGATTGAATTCGATAATGGTTCATTCATAGAATCCATCCCAACATCTTCAGAAGCCGGTCGTTCAGAATCTCTTTCTCTCCTGGTAATTGATGAGGCTGCAATCGTTCGGTGGGCTTCAGCTATTTGGGCAGCTGCCTTCCCTACGCTTTCCACCGGAGGTTCAGCCATCATCAATTCTACTCCATACGGTATGGGTAATTTTTACCATTCAACATGGGTAGATGCTATAGCTGGAGGTAATCCTTTCAATGCTATTCGATTATATTGGCAGATGCACCAGAACGGGATCAATCTTGGTATGACCAGATGGCTTCTGCATTGGGTCCAAAAAGAACTGCACAAGAAATCGATGGAGACTTTCTTTCTTCAGGTAATACAGTATTTGATATGGCAGATATCAAGGCTATCGAAGATTGCTTAAGTGATTATCCAGTTTTAAAATATCGTTTCAATCGTCAGTATAGACAATTCAACGAACCAGATCCAAATAAACAGTACTTTATCGGTGCAGACGTTGCAACAGGTAGAGGCTCAGACTATTCTTCTTTCACTTGTATGGACAAGCTGGGAGAAGAACAAGTTGTGTATAAGGGAAGAATGGCAGTAGATAAATATGCTAGGTTACTGGGAGATACTGGGCAATTATTTAATTTTGCTGTTGTAGCTCCAGAATCTAACGACGTTGGGTTAGCAGTAACTTCTGCTCTTCAGTCAGAAGGTTACCCTAATCTATACTACTATCAAAAGCTTCTGAAAAAGAAAGGTAAGTCCAGACCCGAGGTTGATAAATCTCCAGGTTGGTTAACTACCCAAAAGAATCGTTCAGTAATTATAGAGGGTCTAGAACAAGATATTCGAGAAGAGAATATCATTGTGAAGGATCCTTCTTTGTTCAAGAAGCTCCTACCTTTATATATGATGGTTTGGGTAGACCCGTAGCCATGGGTAAACACAGAAATAATACTTCTGCTGTAGATGTGGATTTGGAAGGAGATGTTTATTCTGATGATGATATATTTGGTAAAGCAATTTGTAATCACATACGAAAAGGAAAAACTAATGTAATAATACAACCGAAATGAAAATTCTTAAGTTTTTTGGATTCGATAGAAGGAATCGATCTCCAATACAAGAAAACAAGGCTAATCCTCCAAGTAAAAAAGAGGAGGTACCTATTCACCCGGTAGAGTATCGGAACCGGATGATGACCCAGGTAACTTCATTCATACATTGAAAGGCTTAACTCAGATGGTTACGCCTTCTTTTCGTGTTGAAGTGATTCAGCTTTTAAGGGATTTATATAAAGTGAATCCAGATGTTAACATAGCTTTACAGGACATGTTTAAGCTTGCTAATACTGGTCACAACATAACCTTCCCTAATAATACCGATAAAGAGGCTGATAAGATGAGAGATCATCTTTCTAAGGTATCCTCTAAATGGTCTAACTATACTGCTGGTATGGATGGTTTGGTAAACAAGATGATAGTTCAATTGATGATTAGTGGAGCTATCTCAGTAGAAGCTGTACCAAATGAAAAGTTAGAGGGTCTAGCTACTGTATTATTCCTCAAACCAGATAGGATAGTATTCAAAAGAGAGAATAATGGTGTATACAGTCCATATCAGAGGAACACTCTTTGGAATGGCTCGAATAAGCAAGATTATATCAAACTTAATACAGAGACCTACTGTTATGTTGGTATGTATAATGATACTGATGAACCTTACGGAATACCTCCTTTTATGGCATCTTTGGATTCATTAAAGGGTCAGCATGATATGAAAACTAACTTTAAACATATCATGGAAATCTGTGGTATGGTTGGTTTTCTAGAGGCTTTGATGGAAAAACCACAACAGAAACCTAATGAAAATGTAGAAGCTTACACTAGAAGATTAAATAGGGAGCTAATACGTTTGAAACAGAATGTAAGGGAAGGTATGAAGGATGGAGTAGTAACTGGTTACATTGATGACCACCAGTTTAAACTTAACTCTACTTCAAAAGAGATGAGCAATATTGATAAACCCTGGAATATGAACCAGCAATCAGTTGCTAATGGTTTGGGAGTAAATGGCAACCTAATTGGAGTACAAGCTTCCATTGGAGAAGGAGCAACTGGTATTATGCTTTCTAAGCTTATAAGTCAGCTAAAGAATATCCAAATGATAGTTTCTTATGTTCTTAAGTTTATTTATGAACTAGAACTACGTCTGGCTGGCTTTGATTGCAAGGGAATATCCATTACTTGGGGATCATCCACTATCTCTGATGAGGTTAAAATCCAACAGGGTAGACAATATAAGATTCAGAACCTTGACTTACTTTACAAGGCAGGTATCATTTCTCAATATCAATATGCTTGGGAAATGGGTTATGATTCCCCTTCAGAAGAAGAACCAAGAGTTTCATTGGAAGACCAATTTGCTAAGGGAGGTAATTCAGACCCACAAGAGGGTACTAAGAAGAAACAGAGACAGGACGATAAGAATCAATCCGCTCGTAGATCAAGAGATAAAAATAACCCGGCTCCTTCACGAGGAGATCAAAATACTAAATCAAGATGAGTAAACCGATTACTAAAAAGAACAGAGAACATTTAGATTCTTTAGTGATAGGTAGTGGTCATACTATAATGGCTGGGTATATCCCAACATCCATAGAACCACAAACCTTCTCGGAGAATTTTTATAAATGGGCTCAAACTTCTAAGGAGTCAGTCAGTCAATTTGGTTTTTGGGGAGGAGAAATAGATTATAATACCTATTATCCTGACTTGAAGCCAGAAGAACTTACTCCTAAAGATGAGGAGTTTATAGAACCAATGTTCAGATTATTATCTGCAACTATTGTGTCTAAGAACTGGAACCCTACCGATTTTGGTCAAAATGGGGTATTAAAAGCTTCTATGAGAATGCTCTTAGGACAAACAGTAAACTGTGATCATGAGACTAATATTGGTAATGCTATTGGAGCTGTATCACAAGTTATCTGGCAAGATGAATACAAGGATGGTTCTTTTGTTATTCCTGCAGGTATCAATGGTATATTAAAGATTGATGGTAAAGCAAATCCGAGAATTGCTAGAGGCATTCTTATGGATCCCCCATCTATCCATTCTAATTCAGTAACAGTACAGTTTAAGTGGGATAAGTCTCACCCAAATATGGAAGATAACGAATTCTACCAGAAACTGGGTACCTATGATTCTAAGGGAGTTATGGTACGAAGAATCGTTACTGAAGTAGTAAGATACTTAGAAACTTCTTTGGTATCTCATGGAGCTGATGCTTTTGCTCAGAAGATTGGGGATGATGGTAAAATCATTAATCCCAATTTTGCAAGAGAACTTGGGCTTCATACGAAGAATATAGGGATGATAAGTCTAAACAGTATTTCTTCTATGATACGAAAACTGATCTAGCTTTGTTCAGTGAAAATAACGATACTTCCCAATCTTATGATGATAATCAAGGAAATCAAAATCCTAATAATAAAGATATGAATGAACTACAAAAATTTTTAGAAAGAATCTTTGGTAAAGATTGCCTTACTCTTGCCGAAGGTACAGAGATGAACGAGGAAACTGCATTTGCAGCCATTCAGGAATTGGTTAATTCTCGTAACACTCTTCAGACTACTGTGGATAACTTAACTACAGAAAAAACTTCTCTTACAGAACAGGTTACTAATCTGAATGCAGAAGTGGCAAATCTGAAAGAAATGGCTCAGGTAGGTAAAAACCACATTACATCTCTCCGTGAAAATGCCGTTGCAACCTATAAAAAACTTATGGGTGACAAAGCTGATGAAACTATCGTTACAATGTTGAATGCCGAAACTACCGGCATGGTAACTTTGATCTCTCTTACTAAAGATTACCAAGCTCGATTGGAAGAAAAATTCCCAATGACCTGTGCTAAATGCGGTTCTCACGATGTAAGCCGTGCTTCTTCTGCAACTGAGGCAGAGGATAAATCCGATAACAAAGATACTGCTCAGAATTCCGAAAAGAGTACTGAAGAGATTCTGAAAGGTATCTATTCAAACAAATTAAAATAATCTCTAAAATAAGAAGAATATGAATACACATCCTACTACTAAGCTGGTAAATCAGGATCAACCGATGACTCTGTTTGGTGAAAAAACTCCCAGAGCGGTGATCTATAAGAGCGAATCTAACAAGTTACATCAGGCTTTCTGTGTAAAAGAAAACAAAGTTATTCATCAGGGTATGCCGGTAGCTTTGGATACCGATGGTAATATCGAACCTTATATCCCGGGTGGAGATGGCAGCCAGGTTTATCTGGGTATAGCTGTAACTGACAACATTAACCCTGCTTATCAGGCTCAAAGAAATTTCCCCGTAGAAGTAACTGTAGCTGTAGAAGCTTTCATGGTTGTAAACTGGGTAGCTAAAGAGGCTATGGAATGTGGTTATGTAAAACCCACAGATACCCTGTTGATTGACCGTTTCATCACTGCTGAAACTTCAGCCGATGAAACAAAATTCATTAGCATCGTACCGGCTGATGAAGCTAATGATATTATTCAAGTATTGGTACGCTAATCATTAACTGAACATTAAAAGAACAATGAATACAGAATTGCACAATTGAAAATGGAAGACCTTAGAAAGGAACTTCCGGAAATGGTAAGAAGTTTGGAAGCATACCGTCAGGGTTCCAACAACACATTGCCTATTGAAGTTACTCTGGAAGAACTGGTACAGGGTAAATATGGTGTATCACAGGATGCCTTCTTCGAAAAGTTGGGTATTAATCCTAAGATTGATACAATGCAGAATATCTTCACTATGCCGCAACAGAATATCCGTTGGATTGTACCGGAAATCATCCGTGCTGCTATTACAACTGGTATGCGCCAGGCACCTTTCTACCCGAACATCATTGCTTCAGACCAATCCATTAATGGTTTGCAGGTAACTATGCCGATGGTAAACATGTCGGATGCTGCTCCCGCTAAGGTAAATGAAGCAGAAACAATTCCTTTGGGAGATGTAAGCTTCGGACAGAAATCAGTTTCTCTGTTCAAAATCGGTAAAGGATTTAAACTTACTGACGAAGTTAAGAACTACGTTTCAATCGATGTATTGGGAATCTATCTCCGTGACTTTGGTATTCAGTTGGGTTATGCTATGGATACTTTGGCAATGGATGTTTTGATGAACGGTAACAAAGCTGATGGTTCTGAATCTGCTCCGGTTATTGGTGTATATGAAACAACCAACGGTATTACTTATAAAGACTTGTTGCATATCTGGGTTCGTGCTGCTCGTATGGGCCGTAACTTTACTACTATGATTGGTGGTGAAGACCAGGCTATCGAGATGTTGAACTTGCCTGAATTTAAAGAACGTCACTCAGGAACTACAGAAGCTACACTGAATATCAAGTCTCCGGTTCCCAACAAGGCTGATTTCTATATTCACCCGGGAACTCCTGACCAGCAGTTGTTGATGGTAGATACCAGTGCTGCCTTGATTAAGCTTACTGCTAAACAGTTGATGCTTGAATCAGAAAGAATCGTATCTAATCAGACTGAAGCAGTATATGCTTCTCTGACTACTGGTTTCTCTAAGATGTACCAGGATGCTGTTCTTCTGTTGGCAGCTAACAAGAAATTCTCTGAAGCTGGATTCCCGAGCTTCATGAACATTGACCCATACCTATTGGTTAACTTAGAATAATATCTGGGATTTCTTCATTGTATTTTTGTCTAATTTCTCCCCGAACAGTTTCAATCCATTCTGTTCGGGGTTTTATATTATAACCTAAAAAATAAAAGATTATGGCTACTACTTATATTGTAACAGTTGGAACTAATGCCTACAGTTTTAACGACCAGGTAACAGGTATTTCAATTGCAAAAGGCGAAGAGAGAGAACTTACTGCCCGTCAGTACAGAACAAAACGTATTCAGAAAGCTTTAGTTTCTGGCCACTTGGTTTTAGTTCCGGATAAGAACAAAACTGCCAAGTATACTGCTGAGGATATCGAAAAGCTTGACAAGAAGCTAGCTGCTCAGTTTGCAAAGGGTATGGAAATCAGTAAGATTGCCAAAGCTTATTCACTTGAAGAAGCTAAGCTGATTGCTAAGAAACATGAAATCGAAGCTGATCCGAAAGATACAGTAAAAGATATTCTTGAAGTTTTACTTGAAGATTTCGAAGAAAACAAAGAATAAACAAATCCGAATATAAATGAAAAAGAATCTAGACTTCACATATGTAACATCAGGTCTGGAAGTTTCATTTAGAGTATTAACCAAGTCCCGGCCAAATCCATTTTTGACTGGGACTTTGGCGATGATAAGGGAGAGGTTTTCAATGGTGGAAGACATCAATCTTACTCTTATGAGAAGTCTGGATTTTATGATGTAACACTACATGTCACTAATTCTGATGGATTAGATTTGACTTGTACTCGAACCGTAGTTGTATGTAATTATGGGCATACTACTCTTCAGGATACCATCTACAATTTAATAGATAGGTATATTCCCAAAGAATTGCATGAGAGTATGACCATAGAAGATAAAACTGCATACATAACTAAATGGCAATTATATATCTTCCCACTAGTAAACCATGTTATACCACCAGATAAATATAATGATGAATTATGGTATGAGGGACTAGAAAACCAATTAATTATGGAATTGGCTGTATGGGATTATCTCAATATACAAATACAAAATATACTGTTGGTTGCAGGAAATAGTTTTAGAGAAATTATCTCCACTGAATCTCATGGACCAGACCAAGATGGTGATTCACCTGGAGAACATGCTAGAGGAGATAGGATAAAGCAAATTACTACAGGTCCTACCGAGGTACAGTATTATGATAAGATATCCGAAAGTATATCTAGCTTATGGAGTACTTATTCAAAGATGATTCAACCTGGAGGGTATATGGATGAACTAAGAAAGAATCTATGTATGCTGGCATCTAGGTTAGAGATATACTTACCATTCTGTGATCAAATTGAACGGTTAGTAGTACCAAAAGTAGTAAATCATCGAAAACCAACTCCTTTGGGAGGACCTAATCCAACAGCCCCTCTCAATAAAGCAAGTAAACCTTCGTTAACCATAATAGATAAGAAATCATGACAAAAGAACCTTGGAGAATGGTTAAGAACCATTCTTGGAATAGGTATAAAAAGATTATCACTGATTTCTTAGACTGGGATGCTGGAAGACAAACAATTACTTGGGCTAAACACGTTAATCAATATCTAAATCATGCTGAGGATGATAGCCCAAGATATTATAATATTCCCATAGAAGCTTTATGCTACTACAATGCTTTTAGGAATTGGCCTATTAATAAGGCTACTGTTTCTGGAGAATTAGATGATGAGAACCTTTCTATACTTATTTCAAAGAATTACATAGAACAAATCGGATATCTCAATCAGGAAGGTTATTGGAACTTTAACTGGTCTGAGGATAGATTTGTTATCAATGGGATAGTATATAAACCTTCTGGAGATACTCAAGTATCTCAGGCTAAAGATGAAGCTTTGGTATTCTTGGTAATCCTCAAAAGGGATAGAGATACTAAAATCAAATTCGTAGAACAAAATCCATAAAGATATGAAAATGTTAATGTTACGTTTCACCAAGCTTAACAATGTAGAGGGCGATTGGTGGGACAGTAATCTTATAATCTTGAATGGACCTTCTGGAGTTCACATAGAAATGCCTGGTACTGGTAATTCGGCTACTACCATGCAATCTATGACTGGTATGAAGTTCGTATCAAATTACCAAGATTACTTTGGAGAGGTATGGGATAAAGATATACCTCATATAGGCTTTGGCCAAGTTATTAAGTTCAGAGTTAGGAAATTACCTGATTATGCCGTAGTAGTTGGGGATATAGAGGATGGAGGAGATGTTGACCCAGATAATCCAGATGATATCCCAAATGCTTTTGCTGGTAAAGAAAAAGAATACTTCCGTGGTAATAACTCAGAACTGTTATTGGGAAAGAATAAAGTAACACCTTAAAATATATACATATGTACGTTAGTAAATACTACACTTGCGAAGAGATTGACCAACGGCTATTACAGGGTTATTATGATGACTCTTTGGCTCATGGTTTTGTTGGAACTCTTAAAGAGTTCTGGGCATTCTTCTTATCAATTGCAAACAAGGTAGATAAGAAAGAAGGTTGGGATTTGTCAGAAAATAACTTCTCTGATGAATTGCTAGAAAAACTGAATGGAATTGAGGAACATGCTAACTACGTTACTAAAGTTTCTCAACTAGAAAACGATTTGAAATATCAGACTCAAGAACAAGTTGAGAAATATATACATGACTTAGTAGATGGTGCTGATGATGCTTTGGATACATTAAAGGAATTAGCTGAAGCATTAAACAATGACCCGAACTTTGCTACCAATATCACTAACCGATTAACTGAATTACGTACTCAATTAGAAGCTGAGGTAACTAGAGCTAAGAACCGTGAAAACGAATTAGCTTCTCAGATTAAGATTGTGAACGATAACTTGGTTAACTCGGTTAATACGTTGAATGCAACTATCCTTAAAGTAGTACAAGATATTACTAGGATGATAGAAGCAATCAATGCTCGTATTCAAAAGGTAGAAGACCGGGTTGGTGATTTGGAAGTAGAAACTGACAATAACTTAACTGAAGCTAAAGAATATGCTAAGGAATTGGTAGATAAGGAAGCTGCTGAACGTAGAGCTGCTGATGAGAAACTGACCGAGGCTGTTCATAAGGTACAGTTAGACCATACTAGGGATATTGCCGACTTAAATAATAAGATTCTAGCCGAGGTTCAGAAAGAGCAAATGCAGATGTAGCATTAGAATCTAAACTGAACACCGAAATCAGTGATCGTAAAACTGCAGACCAAGAACTTGAATCCAAGATTAATGCTGAAGCTGCAGCTCGTACTGCTCAGGATGAAGTATTACACCAACAGATTGTAAAGGAAACTTCTGACCGTCAGAATGCAGATGATGGTTTACAGCAGAACATTACTCAAGAAGCTCAGAACCGTCAGAATGCAGATACTGTACTTCAGAACAATATTGATAACGAGAAAGAAACTCGAATTGCTCAAGATGAAATCCTTGACCATAAGATTGAGGATTTGAAAACTCAGGCCGGTACAGATAAAACCGAATTGCTTGAAAAACTAGAGCAAGAAAAACAAGAACGTATTGCTGCCGATAAAGACTTAGATAATCGTAAGGTAGATAAAAGAGAAGGTTATTCTCTTACTAAAAACGACTTTACCGATATTCTCAAGGCTAAGTTGGATGGCATTGAAGAACATGCTAATTATATCACAAAAGTATCTCAGCTTATCAATGATGCTGGTTATCAAACTGAAGCAGATCTTCAGGCAGCTATTGAAAAGATTATTGGGGAAGCTCCAGAGGTTCTTGATACTTTGAAGGAGATTGCAGATGCTTTGGGTAATGACCCAAACTTTGCAACTACAATTACCAAGAAATTGGCAGCTATTACCGAACAATTGAATCAGGAAATTACTAATCGTACAGAGGCTGATGCCCAGGTACAGGCTAATGTAGATAAGGAAGTTACTGAACGTAAAGAAGCCGATACCGCTCTTGAAGCTAAACTAAAAGAATATGTTGATAACGAGGTAGATAAGATTACTGGTAACACTGATGGTATTCAAGCTAGTCTGAATAAGGAAATCCAAGATAGAAAAGATGCCGATGCTGCATTACAAGCTGCTATCACTAAGGAAGAAACGGATCGTAAGGCTGCTGATGCTGCATTAGATACTCGAGTAACTGCTAATGCTACCAAGATACAAGAATTGGCTTTATCTATTCAGGATGCGGTAAATACCGTTAAAAATGAACTTCAGGCTAAGATAGATGCTTTGCAAACAGAAGTAAATGCTAACAAGGCAAATATCCAACGTAATACTGACAGATTAAATGACAGATTACTAAGGAAGCTGAAGATTATGCTGAATTAAAAGGCATGGTTAATGCAGAAGCTGAAGCAAAGAGCCAATGCTGATACTAATCTTAAGTCTCAGGTAGATAAGGTAAATATCGACTTGAACACTGAGGTTTCAAAGAGAGAAGCTGGTGATACTGTTTTACAGCAGAATATCGATAAGGAGATCTCTGATAGAACTTCAGCAGATACTTTATTAGATAATAAGTTCACTGGCTTAATGAATACTGAATCTACTGCCGGGCAAATGAAGATGAGAAAATCAATGCTCGAATCGACCAGGAGATTAAAGATCGTAAGGCAGGAGATGATGCTTTAAGTGCTCGGATTGATACTCTTAATGGTGGAGTAACTGGTTCTTTAGCTGAGCTTAGTGAGAAAGTAACCAATAACACTTCTGCTATTCAAACCGAAGTAGAAAGAGCTAAAGCTGCTGAACAAGCTCTTAAGGATTCTCTGACTACAGCTATGGAAAATCACAAAGATGATTTGGTAGCTATATCTAAAGATATCAATGATGAGGCTCAAAGTAGACTACAAGAAGATACCAAGCTTCAGAATAATATTGATACCGAAACCCTTAATCGTACTCAGGCAGATACTCTGTTAGAGAATAAGATTACTCAGGAAGTATCAGATAGAGTTCAGGCTGTTGAAAACTTGAATGACCGAAAGGTTGATAAAGTAGATGGCAAAGAGCTTTCTTCAAATGACTTTACCGACTTATTAAAAGCTAAGTTAGATAATATCCAGGAATTTGCTAACTACATTACTAAGGTATCTCAGTTGGAAAACGATTCTAACTATCAGAATGCCGAACAAGTAGAAGCTGCAATCCAAAAGGTTATTGGTTCTGCTCCTGGAGTATTAGATACACTAGAAGAGATTGCAAAAGCATTGGGAGATGATCCTAACTTTGCAACTACAATTACTAATAAGCTGACTGAACTTAAAGGTATTATAGATAAGGAAATCTCCGATAGAACTGCAGCTGATGAACAAGTTACTCAGAAGTTTACTGAATTAAGTACTACTCTTAATGCTACAGTAAGTGAACTGAGAACTTTCGTAACAGAAACTCGTTCTGAATTATTAACAAAGGCTCAGGCTCAGGATGAATTAATTGCTAAGAATACTGCTAATATTCAACGTAACCTAGAATTAATTCAGGGATTACAAAGTAATCAGAATACTGGTTATCTTGAAATCAAGGAACTATTGAATACGGAAATTGAGGCTAGAAAGGCTGAGGATATTCGTATTGAAGCTAAAGTAGACAAGAATACTCAGGACCTTACTACAGAACGTAATGAGCGTATTGCTGCCGATAAAGTTCTCCAGGATAATATTGATGCTGAAGAAGCTGCAAGAATTGCTGCTGATAATGCTCTGGGTAAACGTATCGATAAAGAAATCGAGGATAGAAAAGCAGCTGATACCGCTCTTGAGAATAAGTTTAATGATATCACTAATGGTTTAGATGAACGTCTTCAGAAAGAAGAAGCAACTTCAGAAGCTTTACCCTTAACTATGGTTACGGAAATTGATCCGAACTTGGTTATCAATGGTACTTCTGCTGAAGTAAACTTTAAGAGTTCTGTAAAAGGAGAAGGTAATCTCTATGGAGAACCTATGCCTCGTAAGTTTGCTATCCCTGCTTCTACAGATGCTAAAGCCGGTCTTCAGTCAGCAGCTGATAAGAAGAGAGGGAATTCTATGCCTAATGATTATATCACGGGAGCTAGTTATACACCTAAGGCTGGTGTGGTTACTACTAACATAAGTAGAAGTACATATAACTCCGATGAAGGTATACAGAAATCTAATGATTTCACTGTAGATATCCCCGCTTCTACTGCTGAGAAAGCCGGTGTACAAACTGCAGCAGATAAGAAGTTATTTAACTCTATTCCTCAGACTGTAGTAGTTGGAGAAGGAGCAACTTCAGATGCTAATAAAGTTACAGTATCAGTAAACAGAAAAACTGTAAACGAAGGAATATATAAAGATGATAATACTACTTTTGATTTACCAGTAGCTTCAATTACTAAAGCTGGTACTATGACTGCTGCTGATAAGGTTAAGTTGGATGAAACTTTACCCCAGCAGATTGCTAAGGAAATCCAAGACAGAAAAGATGCCATTGAAGCCTTGAAGAATTCTTCCGAAGCTTCTCTTGCTCAAGAAATCGAGGATAGAAAAGCAGCTGACCAGGCATTAGACACCAAATTTACTCAAGCTATCAAAGAAGAGGCAGATGCTCGTGCTGAATACGACCAGGTTCAGATGCAAAAGATTCAGGAAGAAGAAGAAGCCAGAGCTGCTGCAGATACTGCTCTTGAGAATAAGTTACAAACTAATATCAATAACTTAGAAAAGAAGCATGATGATTTCGTAGCAACTAAGGGTAAGGCTAATGGATTTGCATCTTTGGATGGTAATGGATTAGTACCCTCTAGTCAATTGCCTTCTTATGTTGATGATGTTATCGAAGCTTATGCTACTTATGATATCAGTGAAACTGGAAAACTGAGCAATATCAAACTATACTCTGACCTTGATCATGCTAATCCTATTACGGGAGAATCTGGTAAGATATATCTGAATATTACTCAGGGTGAACCTCCTTATCAATTCCGTTGGTCAGGTACTCAATTTGTAGATAGTAATACTTCTTCTCTGATACTTGGAGAAGTTACTGGTACTGCTTATGATGGAGGTAAGGGTAAATACTTATCCAATTGGAGGAAATCTCTGGTGGATAACTTAAGATTTTATTCTCACATCAAGGATAACGGGGTTTGGACTAGAAATGCCAACGAGGTTAGATTAAACTTTGATTGTTCAAATTTCAATGACCCAGTAAGTGTAAATTCTTATAACGAACCTATACCTGCTGCTACTAAAGATTTAGCTGGTGTACAAACTGCAGCAGATAAGAAACTGTTTGATTCTATCCCGGGTACTATTATAATTTCTGGTAAAGGAGTAGTTCAGAATACGGATAAAATTTGGGTACAGATTAGTAAATCTACTAAAGCTGATGGAGTATATGGTGAAGCTACTACACAGACATTAGAAATTTTAGCTGCTAATGCTAATCGAGCTGGAGTATTGACTCGGGAGATGTTCAATAAACTTAACTCTGGTCTGAATGGAGATATTACCAATGCTTTGAATGAAGCTAAGGCTTATACTGATGCTGCTAAAACTGCATTAGAGAAATTAATCCAGGATTCTGACAAAGTAATCAAGGAAAGCTTAGATGCTCATATTGGCAATAAGAGTAATCCTCATAATGTAACTAGAGCTCAGATAGGTTAGGTAAGGTACAGAACTTAGCTCCAGCAGATATGCCAGTATCTACTGCTCAAGCTACTGCTATTGCAGATGCTAAGGCCGCAGGTACAAAAGCTCAGACCGACTTAAATACCCATGCAAACAGAAAAGATAATCCTCATAATGTAACTAGAGCTCAATTAGGATTGGCTACTACAGACCAAGTAGTATTTGCTAAAACTACTGCAGCTTCTGGTTTCTGGAAGGAATCAGATGGTAGATTAAAATCTCAAGTAGAGAATTTGAATCATACTCTGGACCAAATCTGCAATATACCTACAGTTCACTTCAAGATGAATGGTAAATACCAAGTGGGAACTATTGCTCAGAGCTTAGAGGAAATTGAACCTCTGTTGGTATCAGAGAAT